>Ga0157370_10005192_pt1 | contig 14671 bp, 10 predicted proteins | sample C35metaG_FD_113463 | JGI IMG/M metagenome (GOLD analysis project Ga0157370, IMG submission 113463) | Corn rhizosphere microbial communities from Kellogg Biological Station, Michigan, USA - C3-5 metaG | ecosystem: Host-associated > Plants > Roots > Rhizosphere > Soil | place: USA: Michigan...
CTCACCTACGGCATCTATCTGCAGTCGGGCCTGGGATGGTCCGCGCTCGCCGCCGGCGCGGCGGTCTTTCCGTTCGGCGCAGGCTCGATTCTCGGGCCGCTGTGCTCGCCCGCCATCGTGCGCCGCATCGGCAATCATGTCATCACTGCAGGCTTCGCGGCGCTTGCGCTCGGATTCGCCGCGACAGCGGCCGCCTCGCTGCGGGTCGTGCCGGGCGGCCTGTTTTATGCGGGCCTGGTCGTTGCCGGCGCCGGGCACGGTCTGGTGCTGCCGAACGTGGTGCGCATCGTCATCGGAGAAATTCCGCCGGCCAAAGCGGGGCTCGCGGGCAGCATCGTCACATCGATGCTGCAAATCGGCTCGGCCTTCGGCGCGACGGCGATCGGCGGCCTGTTCTTCTCCGTCGCGGCCGAGGGGGCGAATGCAGCACGCCACGCACAGGCTTATCGCGATAGCATCGCCGTCGTGGCAACGCTCTTCGCCGCTTGCATCGTTATTGCTGCACTGATGTCGACAAGCGCGCACCGGCGTCGCTGAAACCCGGCGCGTTACGGTCCGTGCGCCAAACATGTCCATGACTACTGTGCTCGCCGATACGGTTTTGATCGTGCACGCGTGCGTCGTGCTCTTCATCGTGGGCGGCTTCGCGGCGATCTGGTGCGGTGCCGCACGCCATTGGCGCTGGGTGCGCGAGCCGCGCTTTCGCTTCATTCATCTCGCGTCGATCGGCATCGTCGCAGCGCTCGCCCTCCTCGGCGTGCCGTGCCCGCTGACCACGCTGGAGGCGTGGCTGCGCGAGAGCGGCCCGAGCTCGCAAGGCTTCATCGCCTACTGGGTCGGGCGGCTTCTTTATTACGATCTCCCCGGCTGGTTTTTCACCGTGGTCTATGCCGGTTTCGCGTTCATCGTGCTGCTGACGTGGCGATTCGTTCCGCCGCGGCCGCATTCATAACGCATGCCTGCCGGGCTGCACTAGTCGACAAAATTCAGTCGAATGTTAAACAGCGAACATCCGCCGGCCATTGGCAATTGATCTCGCACTGAGGCGAGCACATAGTTCTGACTAAAGTGACAGAAGGCGAACCGCCGCGCCCCCTGCGAGCCCCGCGTTCGCTCGCCGGTCCATCGGCAATCTCAGCAAACATGCGCGTTCGCGCGGGCGCGCCGCCATCGAAAGCTTATGCAGACGGAAGCCACCTCACAGTCGGCCGCTCCGGCGCCTTGCGTCAGATGCGGCGCAGCCGTGGGCTCCGACGCCTTGCACTGCCCGCGTTGTGGGCAGCCCGTCTTGCGGCAAACGCGCGTGCGAAAGGCCACGCGTCCGGCTCCTCCGGCGTCGCCGGCGCCACCCGCGCGCCCCGCGCTCGGCGCCACCGCACCGATGCGCCGGCGCCTGCTTGCCGCGCTGCCGCACCGCCTCACCTCGGGCGATTCGAACGGGGCGCGGCGCTGGGGAGTGTCGGCGAGCGTGGCATGGATACTGTTCGGCTTCGCGGCCATCTTTGGCGCTGTCGTGGCCATCGACGAGCACGATAACGCTCAAATGCTGTGGCCCACCCCGGCGGACCCGCCCTCGCGCGGCACCCCGGAAACGCAGGAAGACCGGCCGCAGGCAGACCGCCCACCCCCTCAACAGGACGCCCCCGCAACGCACGCCGCGTCACGCTCGCCTCTGCAGGCGCTCTCTTCGGCGGCGCTCGTCGATTTGCTTCGACAACAACTCGATACCGTACGCCACGAGAATGCCGCCGACGCCCAACGCACCATCGGCGGCCCGCCTGCCCATAACCGCCCTGCAGCCGTTGCGCCAGGCGGCGAACCGGCAAACAGGACCGCGGCGACGCCCGATGCGAAGCGCGCCGCGGCAAGCGCTGCGGCTGCGCCACGCAAGCCGGTCTCGCCCACGCTCGCGAAAAAGGCTGCGCCGCAGCCATCGGTCTCGGCTCATCGGCTGTCCGCTCAAGTCGCAGCACCGGTGCGCCCTCCGGCAAGTCCCGCGCCGTCGACACCGCAATCGGAAGCGCTCGCCTCGACACAGCCGGCCGCCTCCGAGCCGTTGCACGCAACAGTCGCACCGGCTACGCGGCCGGCCGCCGGGACGGGCGAGGCCCCCGCTACACAAGCACAAGCTCGGACATTGCCGCCCAGCCCGGCCTCCGCCGCACAGGCGCCCCGTATCGCCGAACAGCGGGTCGCACCGGACGCCGAGACGTCGCCCGTGCCGGCGGGGCCATCGCCGGCATCCCTGACATCCGCGGCACCCGCCCCGCTCGCCGTGCCGGCAGCCATCCCGGCGCCGGCCGAGCGTGGTGACGAAGCGCATCCACGTCTGCGCCCCGGCTGCGCGGCAGGCGGCGATAGCGCGGACTGCAAGGAGACCGCATCGCCTGCCGATACGAGCGGCTCCCACGCACCGCCCGCGGGGCAATCGAACGAAGTCTGGTCGGGGGCGGTGAAGCGGACTCCGGCGGCCTCGGCAGCAGTGGCGTCCAGCGCGGATCATGGCCAAGCTGCGCAGGCACAGACGCAGGCGCAGACACCGGCGAAGCGAGTGGCGAAGAACCATACGCCCAAACAGCACCTGGCCTCGGCGGTATCGACCCGGGCCGTTCGACGCGCAACGGAACGCACGGCCGAGCGTACTGAAGAACATGGAGCAGCCTCGTCGCCATTGGCGATGGCCAAGCAGACCTGGCACACGGTGCTATCCGAGATCGAGCCCCGCGAGCGGCTGAAACCGGCGCGGACCACCGAGGTGTCGGAGTCGCATACCGAAATCTACCGTGGCCATTGAATAACGTCTGAGCCGGATGCCCCGCGCGGCGCAGCGCGGACGACGACAGCCCGCTCGAACCGCGGCATCATGCTCCGGCGCGTGCCTTGCGCCCCTGTTCCCGAATCTGTTCCAGCGTGGCGGACGGCGTGCTCACCTCCTTCGGCACGCGGATTTCGATCAACGCCGGCAAGCCGCTGGCGATCGAACGCTCGAGCGCGGGCAAAAATTCGGCCGTCTTGACGACCGTCTCGCCATGCGCGCCGAACGAACGCGCATAGGCCGCGAAGTCTGGGTTGGTCAGCGCCGTGCCATGCGGCCGGTCAGGATAGTGGCGCTCCTGATGCATACGGATGGTGCCGTAATGACCGTTGTTGACGACGATGAAGATCGCATTCAGGCCGTACTGCATGGCCGTTGCCAACTCGTGGCCCGCCATCATGAAGCACCCGTCGCCGGCAAGGGCCACCGCGATCCGCTCGGGATAAAGCGCTTTGGCTGCCAGCGCCGCAGGTACCCCATATCCCATCGCCCCGCTCGTCGGTGCCAGTTGCGTCTTGAAGCGCCGATAGGCGAAGTGCCGGTGCAGCCAGATCGCGTAGTTGCCCGCGCCGTTCGAAACGAAAGCGTCTTCCGGCAGCCGCTCGCGCAGTTGCACCATGATTTCGCCCAGCTGCACGTCGCCCTGCATCGGGCGTGGCCGGTGCCATTCGAGGTAGGCGCGATGCGCGTCCTCCGCGCTGCCGGCCCACGCGGGCGCCGCGCCCGGCTCGAGTGCCGCGAGCGCCGCCGCGATCTCGGGCATGCCCGAAACGATCGGCAGATCGGCCGCATAGACGCGCCCGAGTTCCTCCGCCCCCTGATGCACATGGACTAGGGTCTGCTTCGTTTTCGGAATGTCGAGCAGCGTATAGCCGCCCGTCGTCGCTTCGCCGAGCCGCGGGCCGATCGCGAGCAGGAGGTCCGCCTCGCCGATGCGCCGCCCGAGCGCCGGATTGATACCGAGCCCCACGTCGCCTGCATAGTTCGCATGCGCATTATCGAAGAGGTCCTGATAGCGGAAAGCGCATCCCACCGGCAATTGCCAGTTTTCCGCGAAGCGGCGCATGTCGTCGCAGGCGCCCGCCGTCCATCCGCTGCCGCCGAGAATCAGCATGGGCTGGCGCGCGTTCTCGAGCAGCGCGCGCACGCGCTCGATTTGCGCCGACGCCGGCGACGCGGCGACACGCTGAAACCGGGGCGCCGCCGGCACGGCCGGGCAAGGGTCCGAGAGCATGTCCTCGGGCAACGCCAACACGACCGGCCCCGGTCGTCCCGAACACGCAACATGAAACGCGTGGCTCAGATATTCGGGAATGCGCCGCGCGTCGTCGATTTGCGCGACCCACTTCGCCATTTGACCGAACATGCGTCGATAGTCGATCTCCTGGAACGCCTCGCGATCGAGATGCTCGCGCGCGCATTGGCCGATGAAGAGAATCATCGGCGTCGAATCCTGAAACGCCGTATGCACGCCGATCGATGCATGGGTGGCGCCCGGACCGCGCGTCACGAAAGCCACGCCGGGCCGCCCCGTCATTTTTCCGGTCGCCTCGGCCATGTTGGCGGCCGCCGCTTCGTGCCGGCAAACGAACGTGCGGATATGCGCATCCTCGTCATGAAGTACATCGAGCACGGCGAGAAAGCTCTCGCCCGGTACGCAGAAAACGCGATCGACACCCTGCGCGAGCAAGGCATCGACGATGAGACGTGCACCCGTCGTGGAAACGGCGTCAGCGGCGTTGACCATGATGCTGCGACCTCCTGATTGGTTGAACGTCCTTCGAGAAAACATCGGCACGCCATACGGCGGATCCGGCGAAAGCGCCGCGCCTCAGCACTCGACGATATTGACCGCGAGCCCGCCGCGCGATGTCTCCTTGTACTTCGTTTTCATGTCGGCGCCGGTCTCGCGCATCGTCTTGATGACCGAATCGAGCGAGACGTAGTGGCTGCCGTCGCCGCGCAAGGCCATGCGCGCCGCATTCACAGCCTTCACCGAAGCCATGGCATTACGTTCGATACACGGGATCTGCACCATCCCGCCCACCGGATCGCAGGTGAGCCCGAGGTTGTGCTCCATGCCGATTTCCGCGGCGTTTTCGACCTGTTTCGGGCTGCCGCCCATGACCGCCGCGAGCGCGCCGGCCGCCATCGAACAGGCCACGCCGACTTCCCCCTGGCATCCGACTTCCGCGCCCGAAATCGACGCATTGAGTTTGTAGAGAATGCCGATGGCCGCCGCCGTCATCAAAAAGTCGATCACGCCTTGTTCGTTGGCACCGGGCGTAAAGCGCGTGTAATAGTGCAGCACGGCGGGGATGATGCCCGCGGCTCCGTTCGTCGGCGCCGTCACGACACGGCCGCCCGCCGCGTTCTCTTCGTTGACCGCGATCGCATAAAGGTTGATCCAGTCGATCATCGAGAGCGGATCGCGCAAACCTTGCTCCGGATTGCCGGACAGGTCGCGATAAAGCTGCGGCGCGCGGCGCTTGACGTTGAAAGGACCGGGCAGCGTACCGTCGGCGTCGGGGTTGCCTACACCGCAACCGCGTGCAACGCACGCCTGCATGACCTCCCAGATTTTCAGCAACCCGCTTCGCGTCTCGTCGTCGGTATGCCAGACACGCTCGTTCTCCCACATCAATTGCGCAATGCTCTTGCCCGTGGCGGTGCACCGCGCGAGCAATTCATTACCGCTGCGAAATGGATGGGGGAGCTGGTCGACAGCGGCGAGTACCTTCGTATTCGGCGCGCCGGCTGTCACGACGAAGCCACCGCCCACCGAGAGGTACGTCGATTCGCGCAGGGTCGTGCCCGCAGAATCGGCCGCGCGCAGCTTGAGCCCGTTCGGGTGCTCGGGGAGCGCCTGACGATAAAACGCGATGTGGTCCTTGGGCGTGAAGTCGATTTCGTGCTTGCCGAGCAGCGCGAGACGCCGCGTGCTGCGCACTGCATCGAGACGCGCCGCGATCGTGGTCGGATCGACCGTGTCGGGGGCGTCGCCCAGCAACCCCAGCATCACGCCGCGGTCGGTTCCATGGCCTTTGCCCGTCGCGCCGAGCGACCCATAGAGCTCGACCTTGAGCGCCGCGGTGGCGCCGAGCAGTCCGTCGCGTTCGAGTCCCTGCGCGAACATCAAGGCCGCGCGCATCGGCCCGACCGTATGGGAACTCGACGGACCGATGCCGATTTTGAAGAGATCGAAAACGCTGACTGCCATTGTTGCTCCAGAAAAGGAAGACCGATGCTCCGCTCATCGCGCCGCAAGCGGCAGGCAGACGGCCACCCAGGCCGGCGGCGTCGGCGAAAGCAGCAGCGCGACACTGGTATAGCGCCCCGACAGGCGCGCCGCGAGGTGAAAAAGCGGCGCCGCGCGCTTGGGGTCCCATGGACCCGAAAAGCCCGGCACGCCGGCCGCGCGCCGTTGCGCGTCGAACGGCACACTCGAATGCACGAATTCTTCATGCGTCTTTTGGCCGAGCGCATAAGGCACGAGCCAATTGAGCGCGAGCGCAAGCGAGGCGCCATTGCCCGCCTTGAGCGTGAGCCAGTTGCGGTTGTGACGCCGCGCGGCAAGCGCCGCGGCAACGAGCGGCTCGAGATCGTAGGCGACGTAATGCAGCGCGTCGCGTTCGGCGAAATCGACGGTCGAACCGTCCGGCGCAATGTTGTTGCCGACCTGCTCGACGAAGATGCGCTGCGCGGCATCGATGAGCTTGCGATCGTCGAGCGTGAAAGCCGCCATCGCAACGAGCTTCACGCGATGGCTTTCCCAGTTGTTCCGATAGGTGCCGCTGAGGGGACGCGCCGCGCTGTCGATGCGTGCGACGTAGCCATTGCCCAGCGTCGCGATGAAGGCCGCTGTCGCATTGCGCGTCTTGACCGGCAGCGCACTCGCCGTCATGTCGTAAGCGAGGATCAGCGAGTCGAAATGGGTTTCGTCGATCGGATCGAAACTGGGCCGATACGTGCCCACCCAGGCCGCGAGAAACCGGTCGACGAGCTTCAGGTAGCGGTCATCGCCCGTCGCGCGCCAAACGAGCGCGGCATCGCGCATCAGTTCGAGCTCTTTTTCGGCTTCGACGCTCTCGTCGTAAATCCCCTCGTGCGGCAGCGTGCCCTCCGTGTGCAGTCGCGGGAGCGGCTTGGGCTCGGCGCCGAGTTGCCCACCGACACGCTTCATCAACGCCTGAACATCCGGCGCCGCGTTGGCGCGTTCGCTCGTTTGCAATCCCGGAGCGGCGCAGAAGTTCATCGCCGCATGAGCCGGTACGGCAGGCATCGTGCACGCCGTCGCACAGGCGAGCAGCCGCGGCCAGCGCAACGCTCGCGCGCCCTGTTCGCGCCATGTCCGCAGCCGCGTTGCGCGCCCGCTCGTCGTGGCCCCCATTCGCACCATGCGTCGCTCCTTCGTTTGCTTGATCGCGGTGTGAGATGTTAGCCGGTATTCGTGTCGAGCGACGCGCGGCGACGTGCTCCGCGCCGAAGCCGCGCAATGCGGCGTAGCGGGCGCGCGCACGGTCCGCCCGTTACGCGTAATCGGCCACGGGCACGCAAGAGCAAAAGAGGTTGCGGTCGCCATAAGCGTTGTCCGCGCGGCCGACAGGCGGCCAATATTTACGGGTGACGAGCGACGGCAACGGATAAGCCGCTTGCTGGCGCGAATAGGCATGATCCCACTCGTTCGCCGTCACGGCAGCCGCCGTATGGGGCGCGTGCTTGAGCGGATTGTCCTCGCGGTCGGCGCGGCCTTCCTCGACTGCGCGGATTTCTTCGCGAATGGCGATCATCGCTTCGATGAATCGATCGAGTTCCTCCTTCGATTCCGATTCGGTCGGCTCGACCATCAGCGTGCCGGGCACCGGGAAGCTCATCGTCGGCGCGTGAAAGCCGTAATCGGCGAGGCGCTTCGCGACGTCATCGACGGTGATGCCGCTCGCATCCTTGATCGGCCGCAGATCGAGAATGCACTCGTGCGCCACGAGCCCGCCCGGGCCGGAGTAGAGCACCGGATAATGCGGCGCGAGCTTCTTGGCCACGTAGTTCGCGTTGAGGATCGCGACCTCGGTTGCGGCGGTGAGGTTTTTCGCGCCCATCATTGCGATGTACATCCACGAAATCGGCAGAATCGATGCCGAACCATACGGAGCAGCCGAAACCGCGCCAATGCCGCTTTCGGCGCGCCGGTAGCCCGACGACGTCTGATTCGGCAGAAACTGCGCCAGATGCGCGCCGACGGCGACCGGGCCCACACCGGGGCCGCCGCCGCCATGCGGAATGCAGAACGTCTTGTGCAGGTTCAGGTGCGAGACGTCGCCACCAAACTGGCCCGGCGCAGTCAGACCCACCATCGCATTCATATTGGCGCCGTCGACATAGACCTGACCGCCGTGCGCGTGCACGATCTCGCAGATCTCGCGTACGTTGCGCTCGAACACACCGTGCGTCGACGGGTAGGTGATCATGATCGCCGCGAGCTTGTCGGCATGCGCGGCTGCCTTCGCACGCAGATCTTCCGTATCGACGTTGCCTTGCGCATCGCAGTTCACGACCACCACCTTCAGGCCCGCCATATGCGCCGATGCGGGGTTCGTCCCGTGCGCCGAGGCGGGAATGAGGCAGATGTCGCGATGGGACTCGCCGCGCGATGCGTGATAGGCGCGAATGATCAGCAGTCCTGCGTATTCGCCTTGCGATCCGGCATTGGGCTGCAGCGAGACGGCGGCGTAACCGGTGGCGGCCACGAGCATCTGCTCGAGCTGATCGATCATTTCGCGATATCCGACCGTTTGCTCCGCCGGCGCGAACGGATGGATCGCGCCGAACTCCGGCCACGTGACGGGCAGCATCTCCGAGGTGGCGTTGAGCTTCATCGTGCACGAGCCCAGCGGAATCATCGAGCGGTCGAGCGCGAGGTCCTTGTCGGCCAAGCCGCGCAAATAGCGCAGCATCTCCGTCTCCGAATGGTGCCGGTTGAAGACGTGGTGGGTCAGATAAGCGCTCGTGCGCACGAGCGCCTCGGGAAGCGCCGTCGCATCGCCGGGCGCGCCGCCGGCCGCGCGCGTGAGGGCAGCGTCGAGCGTGTCGACGTGCGGCACGTCAATGGCACCGGCCGCATGGGCGAACACGGCGAGCAGATCGGCCAGATCGCGACGCGTCGTCGTTTCGTCGATGGAGACTCCCACGCGCGTATCGTCGATGCGCCGCAGATTGATCCGCGCGCGCTTGGCCGCCTCGTGTACGGCCGCCGTCCGGCTACCCGTTTCGATCGTCAGCGTGTCGAAGAACGTTTCGTTGGCCAACGCGTAGCCGAGTTGCTTGGCGCCGGCCGCGAGCAACGCGGCAATGCGGTGGACCCGAAGCGCGATCGTCTTCAGGCCGTGCGGTCCGTGGTAGACGGCGTACATGCTCGCCATGATGGCCAGCAGCGCCTGCGCCGTGCAGACGTTCGAAGTCGCTTTCTCTCGACGGATGTGCTGCTCGCGCGTTTGCAGCGCGAGACGCAGCGCTGCGTTGCCCTGTGCGTCGACGGTCACGCCGACGAGCCGCCCCGGCATCTGCCGTTTGAATTCGTCGCGCACGGCGAGGTAAGCCGCATGCGGGCCGCCGAAGCCGACCGGCACGCCGAAGCGCTGCGAGCTGCCGATGGCCACGTCCGCACCCCATTCGCCCGGCGGCGCGAGCAGTGTCAGCGCAAGCAGATCGGCCGCAACGACGACATGGCCTCCGGCAGCATGCACGGCCTCGGTGAGCGCCCGGTAGTCGCGTACATCGCCGTTCGCACCGGGGTATTGCAGCAGCACCCCGAAGGCATTCGACGCGGCGGCGTCGGCCGCGGGGCCGACCTTGACCTCGATGCCGATCGGCCGGGCACGCGTGCAGACGACTTCGATCGTTTGCGGCAGCACATCGTCGGCCACATAGAAGACGTTCGACTTCGGCTTGCCGACACGCTGCAGCAGCGTCATCGCTTCGGCCGCGGCCGTGGCCTCGTCGAGCAGCGAGGCGTTGGCCATCGACAGCCCGGTGAGGTCCGTGATCATCTGCTGAAAATTGAGCAGCGCCTCGAGCCGGCCTTGCGAAATTTCCGGCTGGTAAGGCGTGTAGGCCGTGTACCAGGCGGGATTCTCGAGCACGTTGCGCAGGATGACGGCCGGCGTGTGCGTGTTGTAGTAGCCCTGCCCGATATACGAGCGGAACACCTGGTTCTTGTTCGCGAGTTCGCGCAGAGCCGCGAGCGCTTCCGCTTCACCCAACGGCTGCGCGAAGGGCCCGAGCGGCAGCGGCTCGGTGCGGCGGATCGTCTCCGGGATGACCGCATCGATCAGCGCGGCGCGCGACGCGAATCCGAGCGCATCGAGCATCTTTTGCTGATCGGCTGCGTCCGGGCCGATGTGCCGCTCCGCGAAGGCGTCATGCACTTCGAGTGCGGCAAGCGAGGAAGGAGTGCGGTTCATCAGGCGATCCGGGTGTTCGAGCTTCATGATGGGGCGGGCGGTGCGAGTGGCGCGGTGTGCGCGGCGGCTTCGACGAATCACGGCGAAGCGCGCCGCGCAAGATAGCGAAAGTGTTCAGTCGATCAGCTTGGAGTAAGCCGCGGCGTCGAGCAGCTTGTCGGTCGACGCGCTGTCGGCCAACTTGATCTTGAAGAGCCAGCTGTCGTAGGCATCGTTGTTCACCGCGTCGGGCGTATCGACGATGGCCGAGTTCACGTCGACGATTTCACCCGAGACCGGCGAGTAGATGTCGGAGGCCGCCTTCACCGATTCGACCACGCCGACTGCGTCACCGGCGGTCACTTGTTTTCCGACTTCGGGCAGTTCGAGAAAGACGATGTCGCCGAGTGTGCTTTGCGCATGATCGGTAATGCCGATCGTCAGCGTACCGTCCGCTTCGGTGCGCAGCCATTCGTGCTCTTCGGTGTACTTGAGATCGGCCGGAACGTTGCTCATCGGATGCTCCTGATAAATGGAAAAATTCGGATAACGCGAAACGCGTGCGCCGCGCGCCCGGCGTCAGGCGGCGAGCACCTTGCCGTTGCGCACGAACGGCAGTTTTACCACGGTTGCGTTCAACGCTTTGTCGCGAATCTGGACCTGTACCGTGTCGCCGGGCTGCACGCCTTTGGGCACGCGCGCGAAGGCGATCGATTCGAGCATCGTCGGCGAAAACGTGCCGCTCGTGATCTCGCCCTCGCCCAACGGCGTCAGCACCTTCTGATGCGCACGCAGCACGCCCGCCGCCTTGCCCCCTTCCTTACGCAGGATGAGACCGACGAATGCGCGCGTCGCACCGTTCGCTTCGAGCGCGGTGCGTCCGACGAATGGGCGGGGCGAACTCAGATCGACCGTCCACGCGAGGCCTGCGTCGAGTGGCGAGACCGTCTCGTCCATGTCCTGGCCGTAAAGATTCATGCCCGCTTCGAGGCGCAGCGTGTCGCGTGCGCCCAGGCCGCACGGCACGACGCCCTGCGCCTGCAGCGCGTCCCAAAGCGCGACGGCATGCACGGCCGGGACAATGATCTCGAAGCCGTCCTCGCCCGTATAGCCCGTGCGCGCGATGGTCAGCTCGCCGAACGGCGTTGCGCCGACGCGCGCGGCATTGAACGGCTTGAGCGGCTCGCTTGCCTCGCGTGCGGCGGGAACCGCTTGCCAGAGCTTGGCGCGCGCATTCGGGCCCTGAACGGCGATGATGGCGAAATCCCGGCGCGGCGTGATGGTGAGGCCGAACGCGTGTTCGGCGTTCAGCCGCGAGAACCAGGCGATGTCTTTATCGGCCGTGCCCGCATTGACGACCACGCGAAACCATTCGTCCGAGAAGTAATAGACGATGAGATCGTCGACGACGCCGCCCGCTTCATTGAGCAGGCAGGAGTAGAGCGCGCGGCCAGGCGTTTGCAGCTTGGCGACGTTGTTCGCAATCGCGAATTCGAAGAACGCGCGGGCGCGCGGCCCGGTGAAATCGACGGCGCACATGTGCGAGACGTCGAACATGCCGGCATCGCGCCGGACCGCCTGGTGTTCGTCGATCTGAGAGCCGTAGTTGACGGGCATGTCCCATCCGCCGAAGTCGACCATGCGTGCACCCTGCGCGCGATGGGTGGCGTGAAGCGGGGTACGTTTCAGTTCGGTCATGGAATGGAGCCTCGGCACGCTACAGGGTTCGCGAAAACAAAAAAGGGCCATGCCGATCGCGCTGCGCCGCGGTGGCCGCTGGCGTGTGCGATGGATGGCCCCTCTGTCCTCGGTACCTGAGAGATTGCGCAGCCGGGGACGAATCCCTGTTCCGGATTTCGTTTCCCGGCCAAACGCGCGCCCCTTCGGTGGGCAGCTTGCCGGGCTTCGCGCTGAAACGCGCGCCGCAGGCCGGCTACTGCCGCTCTCCAGAGTTCGAAAACCGTCTGACAGTTGAGAAGCAGGCCGTCAGATGCGGGTTTTCGACGCGGTCGGTCCTTTTGCCTGAGAGTTTGTGGGTATGCCCCTTCGGCGGCGTGGCAGCATGGATGGATGAAGAAACATGCTGTCGACGCACTCTCCCGACGCGTGCGCGAAATTTACGCGACCGTAAGTGGCTTGTCAAATCGCGACAGGATTTGTCCAATTGCGTCGATATGGTTCGTTGTTCGAACGGTGGAATGCATTGCGCGGCACCGGAACCGCGCGGTTGCGGACCTCGTGTCCTCGTGTCCTCGTGTCCTCGTGTTCCGCTCGTGTGCGCGCCGATTGCGCTACAGGCTGCAGCTGATGGTGCCATCCGGACCAGACACACAAGTCCAGTCCACTTTGCGCAGCGTTTCGACCGTCTTTTTCAATTCATTGCGCCGCGTGGCCGTTCGAGCTGGGGATTCGCCATTTTCCGGACGCAGTCTCAGGAGGGCGACCTGCGCGCGAAGCCGGCGGCTGCGCGCCGAATCTGCCTGGCTGGGAACGGTGCTCCAGTAGTGATCGAGCGCAGTGAGCAGTTTTTGTGCGTCCTGTTTCTTAGCGCGCTCGAGAACTCCGATCTCACGCGATCCGGGCGAAGATGCCCGCAAACTGGCGATGATTTCGTCAGCCTCCTTTTGTGCGGCTTCGGAGACAGCGTTTCGCGCAGCAGCAACCTTTGCGGCCGACGCCTCGACGTCGTCCGGAACAGCGAGCGGCGGCGGCTCGAGCAGACGCGCGACTTCGTGACAAGCCTCCAGGCCGACTCCGGCGAGCAAGACTACTCCAGCGCCCCGCAGCACCATCCGGCGGTCGATGCCGATGAAGCGTCCGCCAGCCGCTACGGCGCCGCCCGCAGCACCCAATGCACGCACCGTCGCCCGCACCGTACGCCCCGTCCCCGTCCACGTTTTGCCCGCGGTCACCCTCGCCGCCGCGGCGCGTGAGCGAGTCTCCGACGCACCGAGTTGCGCGGCACCTCCAAGCGGCCCACTAACGTCCGTTCGCGTCGGCGGATGAGATGGCCGCAGCACATTTTCTGCGCTCCGCGCACCACCGCCGTCCCCCTCGCTCGCTCGTGCGCTGTCATCGCGGCCACGCGGGCCGATCGCTGAAGGAGTCATATCCTTGCCTTGTGTGGTCGGGTCAGAGATTTCGTGACCATAGGTATAACAGTGCTACCTATGGCACATCGCCCGCAGAACGAAGCCCTTTCAGCCATTACGAAGCACGCTGGAAGCGGTGCGATACGGCCACAAGCAACCGCTATCGAGGCAATTCGTAACTCGTGCTACGGCCGCTTGCTGCCGACTTTCGCAACGCGCCCGCATCGATCAGTTCGTTTATATCGCGCAGTGCAGTATCGGCCGAGCACTTGGCAATAGCCGCCCATTTGCTGCTCGTCAGCTTGCCCTCGAAACCATCGAGCAGTTTGTTCAATAACTTGATTTGCCGAGCGTTCATCGGCACGCCCGCAAAGCGCTGCCAGAACCGCGCTTTGGCCAGCACCGAATCCAGCGTCCGATGAGCGCGCTCGACGGCGTCCTTCAAGGTGCTCAGAAACCAGTTCAACCACTCGGTGACATCGAGGCTTCCTCTTTGCGTGCGCTCGAGCACGTCGTAATAGGCTTTGCGTTCGGGCTGAATCTGCGCGGAGAGGCTATAAAAACGCTGAGGACTGCCGTCCGCACGCGCAAGAAGGAGATCGCCGATCGCGCGCGCGATTCTCCCGTTCCCGTCGTCAAATGGATGAAGGGTGACGAACCAGAGGTGGCCGAGGCCCGCCTTGATCAGTGCAGGCTCCGGAGTCGCGCCGTTGAGCCAGTCGAGGAAGCACCGGGTTTCATGATCGAGATGCTCCGCCGGTGGCGCTTCGAAGTGCACGCGTTGCCGGCCGATCGGCCCCGACACCACTTGCATGGGCCCTGTCGCATCGTCGCGCCAACGCGCAACGTTGAGTCGTACGAGGCCAGAGTATCCCGTCGGAAAAAGCGCCGCATGCCATCCGAACAGCCTCTCAGGGGTTACCGCTGCCTGACAGTTCAATGTGGCGTCGAGAATCATTTCGACGATCCCGTCCACGTGACGATCCGCCGGCGCAAGCCCACCGATATCCACGCCGAGATGCCGCGCAATCGAGGACTTCACTGACGCAACGTCGAGTCGCTCGCCCTCGATTTCGCTCGTCTTCGTGACATCCTCGGTCAGCGCAGCAAGGCTCGCCTCATCGCGCAACAGACTGCCAACGTCGGCGAGGCGGCCGAACAACAGGCCCTGAGCACGACTGACCTCGGCGATCAAGCCGGTGAGGCTTGCAAGGTCGTATCGCCATTCAGGCCAATCTTCGGCCGCCCAGATGTACATATATTCTCCGCATAATGTGCGGAGAATATATGCCCTATTCGCCGCACGAGCAAGCGGAGGGGATCGTGTC
>Ga0157370_10005194_pt1 | contig 14669 bp, 13 predicted proteins | sample C35metaG_FD_113463 | JGI IMG/M metagenome (GOLD analysis project Ga0157370, IMG submission 113463) | Corn rhizosphere microbial communities from Kellogg Biological Station, Michigan, USA - C3-5 metaG | ecosystem: Host-associated > Plants > Roots > Rhizosphere > Soil | place: USA: Michigan...
CGCCAAGAACCTCGACGCTGCGCTGCGTGCAGTCGAGCGCCTGCCCGAGGCGACGCTCGTCGTCATCGGGGACGGGGAGGAGCGGCAACGGCTGGAAGGCATCGCCGGAGAGCGTGTGCGGTTCGTCGGCGCCCGGCCGCGCGGCGAGGTCCTCGGCTTGCTCGCGTCGGCCGACGTCGCGGTCCTGCCGTCGGCGTGGGAGAACTTCCCGCACGCCGTCGTCGAGGCGCTGGCGATGGGAACGCCGGTGGTTGCAACTCGGGTCGGCGGCGTCCCGGAGATCGTGCGTGACGGCGAGAACGGCGTCCTCGTCGAGCCAGGCGACGACGAGGCTTTTGCAGAGGCCCTCGCCCGGGTCGTCCGGGACGATGCATTCCGGCGCGGCCTGGCGCAGGCCGCTGCGCCCTCGGTCGGTCGGTTTGCCGTGGACGTGGTCTACGCCGAGCTCGAGCGAATCCTGGTCGAGGCGGCGGGATGAGGCAGAAGCCGCGCGTCCTGTTCGTCGGCCGTACGAGCTATGCGTTCCCGCTCGACGACGCGCAGCGCCGGAAGTGGGACGCTCTCGACAAGGTGCTCGATCTGCGCGTGCTGGCGACGGGTCGCTCGGACGACCGGCGGTTCGACCTGCTGCCGTCCCTCGGGACGAACCTCATCGACGGCCCCCTCTTCTACGGGACGCTCCCGGTGCGCCTCGCCCGCGCACTACGCACCTTCTCCCCGGACGTCGTCATCTGCCAGAGCGGGTACGAGACGGCGGCGGCGCTCGTGGCGAGAAGGGTCGCGCGCTCGAAGGCGGCGATCGTCGCCGAGGTGCACGGCGACTGGCGCACGCTCACCAGGCTGTACGGATCGCGCGCGCGTCGCCTCGCGGCGCCGCTCGCCGACGCGACCGCACGCTGGGCGATACGTCGCGCCGACGCGACCAGGTCGCTCTCCGGCTTCACCAGCTCGCTCATCCGCGAGGTTCGCGGCGAGCCCGACGCCGTCTTCCCGACGTGGACCGATCTCGGGGTGTTCGTGGAGTCGCCGCCCATGCCGTTGTCCACCGAGCCTCGTGCCGTGTTCATCGGTGCGCTGCAGCCGTACAAGAACGTGGAGGGTCTCTCCGCTGTCTGGCGGCGAGTCGTCGGCGCGGTACCGGCCGCAGTCCTGCACGTGGTCGGCGACGGCCCGCAGGCAGGTCTCGTCGAAGGGCTGCTGCGTGACCATCCGAGCAACGTGGAGTGGTCAAGGTCGTTGCGGGCACCGGATGTCGCGGCGGCCCTCGACCGCGCGCAGTTCCTCTTCCTGCCGTCGCGACGCGAGGGCCTCGGGCGGGTGGTCATCGAATCACTCGCGCGCGGACGGCCTGTGGTGGCATCGCGTACCGGGGGGATTCCCGACCTGGTTCGCGACGGCGAGAACGGCGAGTTGTTCGACCCGGATGACCACGACGGGATGGCGGCGGCGATCATCGCGCTCTTCGGTGACGAAGGCCGCCTGGCGCGACTCGCGGCGGCGGCGAGGCCGTCGGTCGAGGCGTGGTTCTGGACACCCGACGAGTACGCGTGCCGGGTCCGCGAGCTCGTCGAGGTTGCGGCAGCCCGCGCGTGAGACTCGTCTTCGTCACGCAGCGCGTCGATGAGGACGACCCCGCGCTCGGCGCCACCGTCGCCAAGCTCCGGGCGCTCGCCTCACTCGTCGACGAGCTCGTCGTGCTCGCGCTCGACGCTCGCCCGACGCAGCTGCCGCCCAACGTCCGTGTGCGTACCTTCGGCGGCGGCGCGCGGGCCGGACGCGCGCTGCGACTCGTCACCGCATTGGTGCGCGAGCGGCCGACCGCCGTCGTCGCGCACATGGCTCCGATCTACGCGGTCATCGCGGCCGTCGTGACGAAGCCGCGCCGCGTGCCGCTGCTCCTCTGGTTCACCCACTGGCGTGGGTCACGGCTGCTGCGAATCGCCGAACGGCTCTCGACACGGGTGCTGAGCGTCGACCGGCGCTCGTTCCCGCTGCGCTCCCAGAAGCTCGTCGCGGTCGGGCACGGGATCACGATCGGTCCGCCGGTGCCGGCGCGACCCGACGACGGCGTCCTTCGCCTCCTTGCCCTGGGGCGCACGTCGCCCGCCAAGGGGCTCGAGCCGCTCGCCGCAGCCGTCGAACGCGTGCCCGCGACGGAGCTGGTGGTGATCGGTCCGTCGCTGACCGAAGAGGAGCGTCGCCACCGGGAGGAGCTTCGCTCGCGAGGCGTGAGGGTCGAGGAGCCGGTGCCGCACGGGCAGATCGGCGAGGTGTACGCGGCAGCCGACGCGCTCGTCAACAACATGCGCGTGGGCGCGCTCGACAAGGTCGTCTTCGAGGCTGCCGCGGCGGGCCTGCCGGTTCTCGTCGCGAGCGAGGGGTTCGACGCGCTCGTCGGCGGGATCGAGCCACCGCTTCGATTCGATCAGGACGATCTGACGTCGATCGCTTCGCGCGTCGCCGCGCTCGCAGAGGTGGGCCGCGAAGGTCGGCAGGCGATCGGCGCCGAGCTTCGTGCGCGGGTCGCGCGTGACCACTCGGTCGAGCGGTGGGCCGAGCGGGTCGTCGAGGCAGCGCGATGACCTCGGTGCTGCACGTACAGAAGGTCTCGGGCATCTCGGGCTCCGAAGGCCACCTGCTGTCGCTCGTTCCGCTGCTCCGCGATCGCGGGTGGGACGCGCGCATGCTCGTGCTGCACGAGGACGAGCCCGGCGCCGGTGAGTTTGTCGAGCGGATGAGGGCGGCAGGCGTTCCGACGGACGCGTGGCGCATGCGGCTCGACCTCGACCCGACGGTCCCGCTGCGCCTCATCGGTCGCCACCGTCCGACCATTCTCCATACGCACCTCGTGCACGCCGACGTGCTCGCCCTACCGGCGGCCGCGCTGAGGAGAGTCCCGGTTCGCATCTCGACGAAGCACGGCTTCAACGCGTTTCGAGGCAACCGGGTCGTCGCGAGCGTCGATCGTGCAGCTGCGCGGCTTGCACACCGGCAGATCGCGATCTCGCGCGGGCTCGCCACGTACCTCGAAGTCACGCAGGGATACCCGGCCGGGACGTTCACGGTCGTCCACTACGGGATCGAGGCGGGTCCCGAGCCCCCACCGCCGGCCGAGTCCACCCGGTTGCTTGCGGTCGGTCGATTGATCGAGATCAAGGGATTCGACGTGCTCCTGCGCGCGTTCGCGATCGCGCGGCGCGACGTTCCGCAGCTGACGCTCGAGCTGGCGGGTGCCGGGCCGCTCGAGCAGCGCCTGTCCGCGGCCGCCCCCGACGGTGTGACGTTCCTCGGCCGGGTCTCCGACGTCGCGCCGTGCTACGAGCGGAGCTCCATCCTCGTCGCACCGTCTCGCGGCGAAGGCTTCGGGCTCGTCGCCCTCGAGGCGGCGGAGCGTGGTCGTGCAGCGATCGTGTCCGATGTCGGCGGGCTGCCGGAGATCGTCGCCGACGGCGAGACCGGTCTCGTCGTTCCGGCCGGCGACGAACGAGCCCTGGCCGAGTCGATCGTCGCGCTCACCCGTGACCCAGTTCGAGTGCGTGCAATGGGAGCAGCGGCCCGCCGGCGCGCGGTCGAAGAGTTCTCGGCGGAGGCCGCCGCAGCGGGAGTCGAAGCGGTCTACCGACAGGAGCTCGATCGGAGATGAGGCTTCCGTCCGGCACGGCGGTCGTCTCGTGCCACGTCGAGCGGCCGCTGGACGACGCCGTGTGGTCCGCGTTCGAGCGACTCCTTCGCCGCCGTCCCGCAGGCTTCGTCGTCACGCCGTTCATGCGACCGCCCGACGAGAACGAGGCGGGCGACACCGAGCGCTGGCTCGAGCGGGCGAGGGTCGCCGCATCGCTCGCACCGCTCGGGCACCACACGCACTGGGGTGGCGCCGGTCGCGCCCGGCCGCCCGACGACGTCGACGCCGCCGACAAGGTCAGAGCCGAATCGGAGTGGCTGCGCTCGCACGGCTTCGCACCGCGGTACTTCTGCGGCGGCGGCTGGTACTGGGACGTTCCGGTCGCCGAGACCCTGGCGGCGTGCGGCTACGTCGACTGCACCGCGACGAGCTTTCGGCAGTCGTACCTCCCTGCGAACGCCGCGCGGCTGCAGCTCGCGGCGGCGGCCCGCATCGTGCTGCCGTCGGGTGCAACGCTGCTGGAGCTGCCCGCCACCCACTCGCTCGGGGCGCTCGCGCGGGCGACGCGGCTCCCGCAGGCGGTGCACGTCCATTTCCACGACTGGGAGCTCGTCGACCGCAAGCGCGCTGCCGGACTCTGGCTTTGCCTCCGGCTGCTCGCCCTTCGCCGCCGTCCTCTGACGATCTCGGAGCTCGAGGAGCGGACGGCCGCGGTACCTGAGCACGCCTGGGACGGCGGTACGATCACTCGATGAAGCCAGGGCGCGTCCTCCCGCCTGCCGAGGACGTTCGGGCGGCCCGGCCATACGTCCTGTCGGCCTCGTTGCTGAAAGTGATCCTGCGACGTGTCGCGAGCGTCACGGCACTCGTCGTCGTCGACGTCACGGGCCTGACGCTGGGGCTGTACGGCGCACTCGCCCTCCGGGCGTACGTCGTCGATCCGAAGCCGGTCCTCTGGGGGCTCCTGTGGGACCAAGAGACGAACTGGCTGCCCTTCCTCATCCTGCTGCTCGTGCTCGTGTTCGCGCGCGCGGGCCTCTACGCGCCGCGTGAGTTCCGCGACGGGGTTGGCAGTGTCTTCCCCAACATCGTGCTGGTCGCGCTTCTGTCGCTCGCGTTTGCGATCGGCACCGGGCAGCACTTCACCACCTTCGGCCTGTACGTCTTCGCGGCGATCTTCAGCGGTGTGTTGATCGGGACCACGCGCTCTGCGTACGAGGGCATCACAGGGTCGATCCTCAACGCGACAGGCGTGCGTCGGAAGGTCGCCCTCGTGGGCGATGCGGAGGCTCGTGCGCATCTCCGCGGCGCGCTCGGTGCAACACGGGGCGGGATCCACTACGACTTCGTGGCCGAATGCGAACCGGATGACGTCGGCTCGATTCTGTCGGATCTGCCTCTCGACGAGGTGCTCGTCGCCGACAGCGGCCTCGCTGAGCATCGCCTGGTGGAGATCGTCGACGAGGCGCACGGCCGTGGCGTCACGGTTCGCGTCGCGCCGCGGACGACCGACCTGCTCGTGAAACGCGGCAAGTACGTGCCGGGTCAGGGAGTGCTGCTCTTCGACCTCCGCCCGCCGATCCTCACCGGCGCCGATTGGGCGACGAAGCGGACGTTCGACATCGTCGTCGGTGCCGCGCTCGTCGTGGTCGGCTTGCCGGTATGGGCGCTCATCGCGCTCGCCGTCAAGCTGAGCTCGCGCGGCCCTGTCTTCTACTCCGACGCGCGTGTCGGGCTCGGCGAGCAGGAGTTCCGGATGTTGAAGTTCCGCACGATGGTCGCCGACGCCGACCGGCAGAAGGCGGCGCTCGAGCCCGCGAACGAGGCAGGTGGTGCGCTCTTCAAGATCCGCGACGATCCGCGTGTCACGGGCGTCGGCCGGATGCTGCGCCGGCTCTCACTCGACGAGGTTCCGAATGTGATCAACGTGCTTCGAGGTGAGATGTCGCTCGTCGGGCCGCGCCCGCTACCGGTTCGCGACTACCTCCGGCTCGATCCGTGGCATCGAAGCCGGTACAACGTCCTCCCCGGGATCACCGGGTTGTGGCAGGTCGCGGGCCGGTCCGATCTCTCGTTCGACGACCTCGTTCGCCTCGACTTCTACTACCTCGAGAACTGGTCGGTCTGGATGGATCTGACGATCCTCTTCAAGACACCGTTCGCGGTGCTGGCCCGCCGCGGCGCGTACTGACACGCACGGCCCTAACGGCGCCGTAACGCCCCCGTGCCACACTTGGCGGACATGCGCGGGCCCAGGATCCTCGCTCTCGTCTCCTCGATCGACCTGAGCTTTCGCTACGGGTGCACCCCGGCGTGGTGGCAGCTGTGGAAGGGCCTGCACGAGGAGGGAGTCGACCTCGTCCTGGCGCCGTACCGCGGCCGGCCGATCGAGTCGCCCTGGTGGCGGGTCGCGGACAACCCGACCTACCGCGAGGGTGAGTCGTTCGCGTTCGCACGCGACACGCTCGCCCGCTTCAAGGGCGACACGCATCTCCGCCGTGCCGAGGAGAACCCGGCCGACGGTCTCGGCGACCGGATGACCCGCGAAGTGATCTGGCGGTGGGTGACGCCGCGCTGGCGCAAGCACCTCGAGCGGCTGGTCGAGCGCGAGCAGCCCGACGCGGTCGTCGTCTTCACCGTGCCGATGGCGCACATCCGGGGGATTCCGACGGCGCTGCGCGAGCGCTTCGGCCTGCCGGTCGTGTTCTACGACGGCGACTTGCCGATGAGCCTTCCCGAGTTCGGCGGGATGGATACCGGCTTCAACTGGTACCACGATGCCGACCCCGGCGAATACGACCTGATCGTCGCGAACTCCGAAGGCGGCCTCGAGCGCTTGCGGGAGCTCGGTGCAAAGCGCACCGAGGCGGTCTTCTGGGGCGCCGACCCCGACTTCTTCCGCCCGTACGACGTGGCAAAGGAGACCGACGTCTACTTCTACGGGTACGGCGACAAGTTCCGGCGTGACTGGATGCAGTCGCTCGTCGGCGAGCCGTCGCGCCTGTTGCCCGACGTCGACTTCTCGCTCGGCGGACGCGACTTCCGCGGGGACATCGGTTCGGCGCGTCTCCTGGGCGAGGTGCCGACGAGCCAGTTCGCGCGCGCGATCTCCGCGGCGCGCATCAACCTGTGCATCACGCGCCGCGCGCACGCCTCCGTCTACGCGTCGTCGTCCTGCCGCCCGTTCGAGCTCGCGTCGACGGGTGCGGCGATCGTCGCCAACCCGTACGAGGGCATCGAGCGCTGGTTCGAGCCGGGCTCGGAGCTGCTCGTCGTCTCGACGACCGAGCAGGCGATCGAGGCCTACCGTCAATTGCTCGACGATCCGGCGCAGGCGGCCGAGCTCGGGCGGCGCGCCCGCGAACGCGTGCTCGACGAGCACACCTACCGCCACCGCGCACGGCAGCTCCTCGACCTGATCGGCCTCCGCGAGGAAGCCCGTGTCGGCTGAGCTGCGCCGCATCGCGGTCGTGCCCGCGTTCAACGAGGAGAAGAACATCGCGCGCGTCGTCGCCGAGCTGAAGGAGCACGATCCGGGGCTCGACGTCGTCGTCGTCTCCGACGGATCGATCGACCGCACGTGCGAGATCGCGCGCGAGGCGGGCGCCCGCGTGCTCAGGCTGCCGTTCAACCTCGGCATCGGCGGCGCCGTGCAGACCGGCTTCCGCTACGCCTGGGAGAACGGCTACGACCTCGCGGTCCGCTGCGACGGCGACGGGCAGCACATCCCGGCCGAGTTGCCGAAGGTGATTGCTCCCGTCGTCGCCGGGGATGCCGACATCGCGATCGGCTCGCGGTTCGTCTCCGGCGGCGGCTACCGGTCGTCGGCGACGCGACGTGTCGGGATCCGCCTGCTTGCGCTTGCCGTTTCGGCGATCGCACGCCAGCGCGTCACCGATGCCACCTCCGGCTTCCAGGCGCTCAACCGCCGCGCGCTCCAGCTCTTCGCCGCCGACTACCCGCACGACTATCCCGAGGTCGAGGGAATGGTGATGACGATCAAGCACCGGTTGCGGCTCGTCGAGGTGCCCGTCGAGATGCGCGAGCGCGAGCACGGCCGCTCGTCGATCACGGCGCTGCGCTCGATCTACTACATGGTCAAGGTGCTGATCGCGCTGTTCGTCGGCCTCTTCCGGCGCAGCGTCGTGCCGGTGGAGGAAGCGTGATCTTCGACTCGCAGACGCCGCTGAAGGTCTCGATCGCGGCGACCCTTGCCTCGCTCGTCCTCGTCCTCGTCGTGTTCGAGCTCATCCGCTCCCGGCGGCTGCAGGAGCGCTACGCGCTCCTCTGGCTGCTGACCGGGCTGGTGCTCGTCGTCCTCTCGGCGTGGCGCGGCGGGCTGAACACGATCGCCGGCTGGCTCGGCGTGCGCGGCTACCCACCCGCCGTGCTGTTCGCGGTCGGGCTGCTGTTCGTGATCCTCGTGCTGCTGCACTACTCGACGGTGATCTCGAGGCTCTCGGACCAGAACGTCGTGCTCGCCCAGCGGTTGGCCTTGCTCGAGGCAAAGATCCGCGACGACTAAGGGACGGTGACCGGCGGCCCGATCAGCATCAGGTCGCCGCCGTTCAGCCTGTTGCGGTAGTTCGCAGCAGCGGCGACGCGGTATGTGCCCGGCGCGATGAGTAGTGCGAACGGCTCGGTCGTCTTGGCGACGACCGCACCCTGGAAGAGACATTCGTACGCGCCGGAGAGAGGCGCCGTGCACCCGCCCGAGTCGGCGTCGACGCGGTAGACGACGTACTGCATGTGGGCGCCGTGACCGTCGACCGGCCGCCAGCTGAGCGTGGAGCCGGACGCGGTGGCGGTGAGCGCCGTCGAGATCGGTGCTTCGGTCGAGTGGGCGTCGATGCGCACGGTCGATGCGGAACCCGGCTGCGCCCGCAACGCCAGAACGAGGGCGAGCGGAATCATCGCCCCGACGACCGCTGTGGTCGCGAGCGCCCAACGCGGCACCGGGCGCGGGGCAGGCCGCGCGACGCTCGGGCGGCCGCGCGGGACGAGGTAGACGATCGCCGCGGCGAGCAAGGCGTACGCCGGGAGGCCGGGCGCCGCGAGGCGGAAGTACGACGTCGTGGCGATGCTCGCGTGGAGACTCGATCCCTTCACGACGCAGAACATGAGAAACCAGAGGGCGAGGAACGTCCCTCTGGCGGGTGCCCGCTTGACCGCGGCGACGACACCGGCCAGCGCGATCCACTCCAGCAGCCGCACGCTCCAGAAATGCTCCATCAGGCTGCGGAACTCCACCTTCAGATGATGTGGATCCCATGGGATGTAGTTGCGGGGCGCGGTCGCGACGATCAGCCCGGCGGCTTCGTGCACCTGGCCGGCGGCGAAGAGTGGTAGGTCGCCGAGACCGCGCTGCTTCCAGAGCGCGAGTACGAGGGTTGCGGGAGCGATCCCGACGGCGAACATGATCGCGCCGCGGATCTGCCGGCGGAGCGCGAAGAGTGCCGCCACCGCGACCAGGATGAACGCGTTCGCGGGCTTCACGCCGATCGCGAGGCCGGCGATCAGGCCGGCGAAGAGCCACTCTTCGGTGCGGCGGGAGTCGAGCGCGCGGAGCGTCGCCCACGCGCACGCGAGGCTCAGCACGACCGAGGGAAGATCGGCCATGTTCGTCAGGCCGTAGACGTGGGGGGCGAGGAAGTTCTGCTCGAACCGGACGCGATAGTCGTGCGGCATCCCCCACAGCAGGAGCAGCGGGCCCGCGACCCACAACGCGGTCGCTCCTGCTGCGTAGAGGCGGCCGAAGAGGCGGTCGGCGACGAGCCAGACGAGCACAACCGTGAGCGGCACGAGCACGAGCGCCTGGAACACGACGATCACCGGCAGTCCGGAGACGAGCGTGGTGCCGGTGACGAGGGGCACCCAGGAGTAGAAGACGGGCAGGCCCCACCCAATCACCGACTGCGTCAGGCGGAGATGCCCGACAGCCCACTGACCGGTCCAGTATTCCGTGGCGTCGCCGCCGCTGTACCAGATGAATCCGTTGTGCGGTGTCGCGAACGCGAACCACGCGGTGACCCCGAGCTGCACGCTGCACAGCGCAGCGAGTAGCGGTACCGGCCGCGATCGGCTCAGGTGCGACACACCGCGCGCGGCGGTGTCACGCGCGCGTGAGAGCGTTTTCCCGATACCACGCAATCGTTCGCTCGAGCCCCTCGCGGAGCGAGGTGGTTGCGCGGAAACCGAACAGCTCGGCTGCGCGAGTCGCGTCGAGGTTGCGCCGAGGTTGTCCGTTCGGCATCGAGGTGTCCCAGGCGATCTCACCGTTGAAGCCGGACAGCTCGGCGATCAGCTCGGCGAGCTCGCGGATCGTCGTCTCGACGCCGGTGCCGAGGTTCACCGGCGCCGGCTCGTCATAGCGGTCCGCAGCGAGCAGCAAGCCGTCGACGCAGTCGTCGACGTAGAGGAACTCGCGCGTCGGTGAGCCGTCGCCCCAGAGGACGACTCGGCCGCCGCCCTCGAACATCTTGCGGATCAGGTCGGGAATGACGTGCGCGTTCGTCGGATGGAAGTTGTCGCGCGGCCCGTAGAGGTTCGCGGGCAGCAGGAAGATCGCGTCGAGCCCATACTGCTCGCGGTAGGCGGCACCGCCCACGAACAGGGTCTTTTTCGCGACGCCGTACGGGGCGTTGGTCTCCTCGGGATACCCGTTCCAGAGCTCGTCCTCGGAGAACGGCGTCGGCGTGAGCTTCGGATACGCGCAGACGGTGCCGGTCACGATGAGTTTCTGGACATCGTTCTGCCGCGCGAGCTCGAGCACGTGCGCGCCCATCATCAGGTTCGCGTACCAGTAGCGCCCGGGGTTCGCGCGGTTCGCGCCGATGCCGCCCACCTCAGCCGCGAGGTGGAACACGCGCTCCGGTCGCGCGTCGGCGAACAGGCGCTCGGCGTCATCCCAGCGCGTGAGGTCGTAGTCGTGGCTGCGCGCGACGAAGACGTCGTGACCCGCAGCTTCGAGCCGCTCGACGAGATGCGAGCCGACGAAGCCCCCGCCGCCGGTGACGAGGATCCGGGTCACGTCGCCGACCGCTCCGGCGTCATCCAGTCGACGCGCCCGATCCAGCCGTCGCGGTTCGCGGCATACCAGTCGATCGTCCGCAGGATGCCCTCCTCCCACGACACCTTGGGCGCCCAGCCGGTCTCCGCGGCGAGCTTCTCGTACCCGACCTTCAGCGCCATCACGTCGGTCGCGCCGGGGCGAAGGCGGCTCTCGTCGGTGACGACGTGACGGTCGCTCCCCCAGAAGCCGTTCGCCTCGCCGATCTGGAGGATCTTCGCCGTCCAATCCGCCATCGAGATGTTCTCGCCCTGGCCGTAGACGTAGTGGTCGCCGGCGATGCCGTGCGCAGCGACCATGAGGTGCCCACGCACGCCGTCGGTGCAGAAGCAGAAATCGCGTAGGGGCTCCAGCGCGCCGAGCTCGACCTCGGGCCGCGTCAGCGCCTGCGTGATGATCGTACCGGTGACGAACCGCGGGTTTTGGCGCGGCCCGTAGTTGTTGAACATGCGCGTGACGACGCCCGGGACGCCGAACGCGTCGTAGTAGTTCATCGTCAGGAAGTCGGCGGCGACCTTCGCGGTCGCGTAGATCGACTTCGGGTTGATCGGCGAGCGCTCGTGCAGGATCAGTCCACCGAGCTCGTCGAAGTCGTGGTGGTGCGCGACCGACTCGCGCACGTTGCCGTACTCCTCGGAGGTGCCGGCAGTATCGAACTTCTCGAGCTCGACGCCGATGTCGACGACCGACTGGAGCAGGTTCAACGTGCCGACGGTATTGGCCATCACCGTCTCGTACGGGCGGTGCCACGACTCGCCGACGTGCGCCTGCGCGCCGAGGTGGAACACGTAGGGCTTGTCCGGTGCCGTCAGCAGGTGGTTGCGCACCAGGTGGTCGATCGACGTCTTGTCCGTCAGATCGGCGAAGACCACGGTGACGTCGCGGCGATGGCGTGCGATGTTGTTGAGCGCGCCCGACGAGGTCGCGCGGACGAATGCGATCACATGTGCGCCGAGCGCGACGAGCGCGTCGGTGAGGTGCGAGCCCATGAAGCCGTCCGCTCCGGTGATGAGGCACGTGCGGTCGCGGTAGAGGTCGCCGAGCTCGCCCCGAAGCGCCTCGTGCTCAGCCTCGGTCCACGCGTCGGTATGGTCGCTCGGCATCGATGGAGGATAGCGCCCACCCCCGCGGGAGAACGGTCCGCAGCGGCCTGCTGACCGGCCTCTCCACGGGGCTCGTGAGCCTCGCCGCGGTGGGCGCCGGCATCGTCCTCTCACGCAAGTTCGGCCACGGCGTGAAGACCGACGGCTTCTTCGCCGCGTATGCGGTGTACCTGGCGCTCGTGCTGGTCGCGACCGCGCTGCGCGTGGTCGTGCTGCCCGGCTTCGTCCGGGCGCGCCGCGAGGAGCGTCTCGGCGGAGAGGTGACGACCTGGCTCGCCGCGCTCGCGGTGCCGCTCGTGCCGGTGCTGGTCGTGTGCGTCGGCTGGCCCGACCTCGTCGCGCGTGCGCTCGCCGGCCAACCGGACGCGCGGCACGCAGCGGCGACCCTCCTGCCGTGGCTCGTCCCCGCCGCGGCGGCGCAGATCGCGGCAGGCGTGTTCGCGAGCGCGCTGGCGGCGCTCGACGACTACGCGCTCGCTGCCGCGTCGTTCGGCTGCGGCGCGCTCGCGGGACTCGTCGTGATCGTCGCGCTCGTCGGCCACGGCGTCGTGGCATTCGGCTGGGGCCTTGCGCTGAACGCCGCGGTCGCTGCGGGCGTTCCACTCGTCGTGTTGATTGCGCGCGGGGTGCTGCACCGGCCCGATGCGAGCCCGCTCGCCCGACTGCGCGAGCTCGTCGAAGGCGTGTCGCTCCCGTTCGCGCTGCAGGGCCTCTACCTGGTCGGCTACCGCTTCGCGAACGGCCTCGGCACGGGAAAGGCGACCACGCTCTCCTACGCGTACCTGATCGCCGCGACGCTCGTGGCCGTCACCGCGACGTCGATCGCGCTCGTGTCGACCGTGCCGTTCGCGCGGGGCGAGCCGACGCCGCCGCGGATCGCCCGGCACATCGGCGCGATCTCGTGGCTCTCGCTCGCGACGGTCGCCGGCGCGGCCGGTGTCTTCGCGCTGGCCGGAGGGACCGTCGCGCGCCATGTGCTCGGGTCGGAGTACGGCGGCGGGACGGGCGCGGAGCTCGGCCGGCTCGTCGTCTACTTCGCGCCCTGGATGGTCGCGTCGATCGCGGTCACGGTCGCCTATCCGCTGCTGTTCGTCCGTGGCCGCGCGAAGTGGCTGCCCCTGCTCGCGGTCGGCGCGCTCGGCCTGCACGTGCTCGTCGAATGGGGCGGGCGCGGGATCGCCGGGCTCGGCGGCGTCGCCGGCGGGCTGGCGGTGACGACCGCCGGGATTCTCACCGTCGTCCTCCTTTCACTCGGCGCGTTCGCGCCGACCCTGCGGGCGCTCGCACCCGCTGCCATCGTGTGCGGCCTGGTTGCGGCGGTTGCGTTCGGCGTGCCGGGCGTGCTCGTCGGGCCGCTCGCCGCCGCAATCGTCGGTGTCGTCGTGTACGCCCTCGCCCTGGGCGTCGGCCGGCCGCCGGGCCTCCGCCACGCGTGGGCGTACCTGCACTCCTTGCAGTAGCGTGCCCCGCGTGCTGAAGGAGATCGTCCGCCGTGCGGGCCGCACCGGACTCGGCAAGAACCTGATCCACGCCGCGGTGCTGCGCGACCCGTCGACGATGCGCTTCCGCAACGTCGCGCAGTGGCCGGAGTCGGTGCACGGCTTCGAGGACCTCGCGTTCCTGTTCTCGTCGAACCAGCTGAACCACGGCGTCGCGTCGCTCCAGTTCGACGAGGCGGCGCTGCTCTACCGGCTCGCGCGTGACGCGACGAGCGGGCCGTTCGCGGAGATCGGCCGCTTCAAGGGCGGCAGCACGATCGTCTTCGCGACTGCGCTGCCCGACGGCGTCGAGCTGTGGTCGTACGACGTCCACGTGGCGCTCCGGCCGGACATGCCGGGCGAGCAGCTCGACGGCGAGCTCTCCGCGGCGCTCGAGCGCTTCGGGCTTGCGCACAAGGTGCACCTCGTCGTCGCCGACTCGCGCACGGTCGATCCTCCGCCGGAGCCGCTCGAGGTGCTGTTCATCGACGGCGACCACAGCTACGAAGGCGCGAAGGCGGACTTCGAGCGGTGGCAGGCGTTCGTCCGGCCGAACGGTCACGTGCTCTTCCATGACGCGGTCGACACGGGCGGCTACGGGAACGTGTACCCGGGCGTCGCGCGGCTCGTCGGCGAGATCGAGCGGGCCGGCGCATGGCGCCGCCTGGCGGGAGCCGGATCGATCGCGCACTTCGCCCGCGCGTCGTGAACCTCGTCGCGGTCGTCCTCAACTGGAACGGAGGCGACGACACCCTCGCCGCCCTCGAGTCGCTCCAGGGCGTGGACACGGTCTGCGTCGACAACGGCTCGGACGACGGCTCGCCCGACGCCGTCGCCGCAAGGTTCCCGCACGTCGAGCTGATCCGCACCGGCGTCAACCTGGGCTTCTCCGGCGGCAACAACGTCGGCATCAGGCGCGCGCTCGCGCGCGGTGCCGACTGGGTGCTGCTCCTGAACAACGACGCGGTCGCCGATGCGGGCCTGCCTGCGGCGCTCGCCGCAGCGGCGGCGGAGCGTCCCGATGCGGGTGTGCTCGCGTGCAAGGTGTTCTTCGCCGACCCGCCCGACGTCCTCATGTACGCCGGCGGCCGGGTGAACCTCCGGCTCGGGTACTGGGGAAGGCAGGACGGGTTCGGGCAGCGCGACGACGGCCGCTTCGACACGCTGCGCGACGTCGACCGCGCGACCGGTGCGGCGATGGCGGTCTCTCGTGCCGCGATCGAGCGCGCAGGTCTGCTCGACGAGTCGCTGTTCGCCTACGCGGAGGACACCGAGTGGTGCCTGCGCATCCGGGAGGCGGGTTTTGGTGTCGTGTTCGTGCCGGACGCGAAGGTGTGGCACGTCGGCTCGGCGTCGACCGGCGGGATGCGCTCGCCGACGAGCATCTACTACGACAC
>Ga0157370_10005195_pt1 | contig 14668 bp, 16 predicted proteins | sample C35metaG_FD_113463 | JGI IMG/M metagenome (GOLD analysis project Ga0157370, IMG submission 113463) | Corn rhizosphere microbial communities from Kellogg Biological Station, Michigan, USA - C3-5 metaG | ecosystem: Host-associated > Plants > Roots > Rhizosphere > Soil | place: USA: Michigan...
AAAATTATCAATGAAAATGATTTGCCCTTCAATAAACTTTTCACCGAGCAAAGGCCGCAATGGATTTTTAACTTCGATAGAAATATTTGAATCGCCGCACTCTTCAATTATTTTTCCATCAAGGATTTTTTGATAGGCTTTAGCAAATGTTTCTGCACAATTCAAAGTATTTTTTTGTACTGATGGATTTAAAGGAAGGGACACAATTTTTTCCGGCGTTTCTTCAAGGATCATGGTAATCAAACCATTGTCAGCACAGCCAATATATTGTCCTTTGTGTTCGATAAATAATAAATGATCCGGATGCCTGTCGAATAAATTTATCAATACAATATGTAAAGTTTTTAGAGGGAAATTTTTAATTGCATTTCTGCAAACGTAAGCTGCCTGAGGATAATTAAAAGGTGATAATTCATGCGAGATATCAACGATCGTAAACTCCGGATTTAATTGAAGCAATTGACCTTTCACTGCGCCCGTTAAAAAATCCTGTCGCCCGATATCTGATGTAAGAGTTATTAAAGCCATTCAAAAGTGATGTTCTGTTTTTTTTAAAGGTAGTGAATGAACCATTTTTATTTTTCAAAAAAACTATTTAATTAATTTTCCATTTTTGAAAAAGAATTTGCGGGTTAATTTATCTGTAAGCGATGGAAAGAATTTATTCATACAGACAGTTTCTTTTCCGGTAAAAGTTAATACCATTGTACGTTTCCTTTTCTCAATTGCTTTAATAATATGGTTTGCACATTCTTTGGCAGTCATTAATTTCTCTTCTTTCAATGGAGATTCTCCCTGTGGTTTTGCTTCTTTGTTTAAAGCTACATTCCTGATATTTGATTTTGTGAAACCGGGGCAAACCCACATTACATTTACACCTGTTTCGAGCAATTCTGTTCGCAAAGCTTCCAGCCATCCATTTACTGCAAACTTGCTTGCACTGTATCCGCTTCTTCCAGGTAATCCCCTGTAGCCTGCTACAGAAGATACTCCTACGATAGTTCCTTTATTTTCAAGAATGGAATCAAGTGCAAATTTTGTACAATAAACTGTTCCCCAAAAATTAATATCCATCACTTTTCTTAATGTTTCCAAATTAGTTTCCTGGAACATTCCACGCATTGAAATTCCCGCATTGTTGATTAAAACATCTATCTTTTTAAATTGAACAATTGTTTGTTCAATAAAATTTTTACAGTCTTCTTCTTTGCTTACATCTGAAACCATGGTATACAAATTTTCATGTTGAAATTCTTTTTTAAGATCGGCTAATTTTTCATTGGTTCGCGAACAGGTTGAAACGATTGCACCAAGATTTAAAAATTCTGCCACCAAAGCTTTTCCAATTCCATCAGAGCCGCCGGTAATCACAATTACTTTATTTTCAAACATTCATTTTATTTTGAACAAAAATAGGAGAGAAGAGAGGATAAAAAAATAAAAAAGCGCTTTTTAAAAGCGCTTTTTGAGTGATTCGGCTGGGACTCGGACCCAGGACCCCATCATTAAAAGTGATGTGCTCTACCAACTGAGCTACCGAATCATTTCCTCTAAAAGAAAATAATTTCTATTTTTCTGATAGCCTCTTTTTTTAAAGGAGTGCAAAAATAAGAGAAAAACACTTTGAACCAAAACTTTTAAAGGATAAAGTTTTTATGATTTGCGCAAACCTTCTGTGGTTGCGCATTAAGAAGAAAAAATTAAAATTTCTCAATTTCTTTTTTATTTTATTCCCCAAAAAAATTAAGGAATCATCGCACGCTTTTTGATATTGGTTTATCATGTCTAAAATCCTGATTCTTGATGATGATATGGACCTTCTGACAGTGGTAAAAACTTTACTACGAAAAAAGGGTTTTGAGGTATTTGCTTATACCGATTGGCAAAAGGCATGGGAGGCAATCAAGTCTTATAAACCGAATCTGATACTTTTAGATGTTTTTCTAACCGGAATTGATGGCCTTGATGTTTGTAAAAAACTTAAAGCTTCTTATTTTACAAGGAATATCCCCGTAATTATGTTTTCATCCTATCCAAATATAGCTGAAACCGCTATCTATGAATTTGGCGCTGATGATTTTCTAGCCAAACCGTTCGAAGTGAATGAAATGGTAAAAAAGATCCGTCACATCTTATCCAAAAAACATGCGCATGCATGAAAATGGTCTTTCATCACGAAATTTCTTTCAATAATAAGTTCTCAATAGTATGGCAGGGTACAAAAAACGGCTTGTGAGTAATAATAAGATTGAGATTTTGGCCGGCCACGGCATATGAACCTTTAATGGTATTTCCAAAAATAGTAATTTCAAAATCACCTGAATCTTCGCTGCCATTGAAAATTCCATTGTGACTTTCGATTGCCGACTTTGCTTTTGCGATGATAACAGATGCTGGTTCCTGAAAAGGAATATTAAAATTACAGTCTGACATATTATCTATTTAATTTTTATAGGGTATTTTATGGGGAAATCTTTACACAAAAATTATAAGGCAAAATAATTGTATTTTTTGAATTTGGTAAAATTTTGTTGTTTCAGCAACCTAATAACAGGTTTTGTCCTTCTTTTTCTGCCATTTTTTGAACACCTTTTTTGCTTCTTCATTTCCAATATTAATAATTGGAATTTTTCGGGTTTTTAGATCTGCATTTATTTCTTCATAAATTAATGAATCATCGAAACCAATCTGTGAGGCATCTTTTCTTGTGTTGGCATAATAAATAATATCAGGCCTTGCCCAATAAATTGCACCAAGACACATTGGACAAGGTTCACACGAGGTGTAAATTTCACAGCCTTCCAATTGAAAAGTGCCTAAAGCTTTGCAGGCTTCCCTTATTGCAATTATTTCTGCATGAGCGGTAGGGTCATTGGTGCTGGTTACTTTATTATTACCCCGCCCAATAATTTTATTATCTTTTACAATTACACATCCAAAAGGCCCGCCCTCATTGCTTTTCAGTCCTTCTTCAGATAGTAAAACAGCTTCCTTCATAAACATTTCTTCTCTTGTCATACTATATTTAAAAAATAAAGAGTGAAATAAATTGATTTAAAAAATTAAAACTATACTTCCTGAGATGATCAATAGTGCGCCGATGGCAGTTCGCCATGTAAGCGGTTCACCTAAAAATAGTACTGCAAAAATTATGGCAAAAGCGACACTCATTTTATCAACAGGAGCAACCTGGGAAACTTTCCCCAATTGGAGCGCTTTAAAATAAAATATCCATGAAAGACCGGTAGCAATTCCTGAAAGGCATAAAAAAATAATATTTTGCTTTGTCAAAGTATTCATAGTGGCTGTGCCACCTCTGAAAAATGCAATACCCCATGCAAGTATAAGGATAACTATTGTTCTGATCGCTGTAGCAAGATCTGTATCTACTCCGCGAATTCCAACCTTTGCAAATATTGCCGTTAATGCAGCAAAAAGAGCGGATAATAAAGCAAAGATCCACCACATAATTTATCTTTTATTGCGGTAAGTTAATATTGATTCATTCCATCAATGCAAATGTATTTTTTAAATACAACTATCGTTGTGAAATTGTTGAAATGGTTCTAATAAGAAATGAATTATTGAAAACTTCAATTGTTTTTATAATTAAAACAAATTGATGTATTTATTTTTTTGATTGAAACGCTTTACTTTTATTGATCATTGGGGAGCAAAAAAATTGATGGAATAAAAAAGAAATTGATTTCAGTGATTAAACTTTTAATAAAATGACAAAAATGAAAATCGGCATAGCCTGTGACCATGGCGGGTTTGATTTAAAAAATATTTTGCTGATATTTTTAAATCAGCAAGGTTATGAAATAAAAGATTACGGTGCCTTTGAATTAAATAATTCAGATGATTATCCTGATTTTGTTATTCCTCTTGCAAAAGCGGTTGCAGCAAAAGAAGTTATCCGCGGCATTGCAATTTGCGGAAGTGGAGTAGGAGCTTCTGTTGCTGCAAATAAAGTTGCAGGAGTAAGAGCTGCGTTGATTCATGATCATTTTTCTGCTCACCAGGGAGTTGAAGATGATGATATGAACTTGATTTGTCTAGGTGGAAGAGTTACCGCTTTCGCTTCAGCAGAAGAACTGGTTAGCGCATTTTTAAATGCAAAATATATTGGTGCGGAAAGACATGAACGGCGATTGCGAAAAGTAAGGCAATTAGAAAATAAAAATTTGTAAATGACATTGGTTGAAAAGGATTGATTTTAAAAAATAATGGAAAAGAAAATTAAGGTTTTATTCTCAGACATAGGCGGAGTGCTGCTTACAAACGGTTGGGGGCATGAATCGAGAATGGCCGCTGCCAGGAAATTTAATATTGATTATGAGGAAATGGATCTTTTGCACGACTTTATTTTTAATGTTTGGGAAATGGGAAAAATTTCTTTGGACGATTATCTTGACACAGTTGTATTCAAAGAGCCAAGAGATTTTCCAAGGGAAGAATTTAAGGAGTTTATGTACGCGCAATCGGTGCAACTTCCTCATACGCTTCCATGGATGATTGACTGGAAAAATCATCATGAAAACATCAAAGTCATTTCTATTAACAATGAGCCGCGGGAATTAAATGAATACCGGATCAATAAATTCATGCTTCATGACTTTTTTGACGCGTTTGTTTCTTCATGTGAAGTTGCAATGCGAAAGCCTGATCCTGGAATTTTTCTTCTTGCTTTAGGTATTGCACAGGTAAAGCCGGATGAATGTATTTATTTTGATGATCGTGTAATGCTTGTGGAAGCAGCCAGGAAAGTAGGCATTCGTGCATATGCGCACAAAGACCTGGAAAGTACAAAAAGAATTATTGAATCACTTATGTAGTTTTATCTATCATGGGATCATTCAGGAAGGAAGTGACCTATTAATAAGTACTGCTTCCCTGTTTAATTAATTTGTAAACGCCTTCACCATCTTTACTTTGAATCTTAAGAATATACATTCCTGATGGAAGTGAGTTTACGTTCAGGATTGTTTTTTGTGAAGTGATCTTCTGTGTCAAACATAATTGGCCATTGATATTGTAAAGTTTCAAAGTCTTTCCTATTACCAGACTATCTTTCGTTACAATATTTATTTGCGTGTTAAAGGGATTTGGATAAGTGATCACATTTAATCGTGAATCAGTAGAATCCTTTGGAACCGGTCCTCCTTCTGCATTTGAGCTGTCACAAACAGTAGAATTTAAAAAAGAATTTCTTACATGTCCTAAAGCAAATAAGCTTCTCATTTCTGCCTTTTGGCCTTCAGTAAACATGTTCATACATGCATCATCAGTAAAGTCCATGTAATTCATAAACATATCACCATAGGAATTAATGGAGCATGAAGATGTATGAGGGAAGGACGGACAATTAATATTGTTTGTTTCTTGCGGAGGAGTATCAGCAATTCCATCATCACCGCAATTCCCGTCGCCCCACAAATGCTTTAAGCCAAGCCAATGGCCAATTTCATGAGTAGCAGTACGACCTTTATTATATGGAGCAATTACAGTTCCAATTGTACCAAAAGCATTGTATTTGATCACGACTCCATCCTTTTCAAGAGGACTTCCCGGCAGAACTGTATAACCGAGTGTTTTACCTGAAAGATTGCAAATCCATAAATTCAAATATTTAGTTGCATCCCAGGCGTTGTCCCCGCCTTCTGAAGAGAATTTCATTGCATCATCCGGGTAAAATAGTGAGTCTTTAGTAAATTTATGAATAATGCCAGTTGTATATTTTCCATTAGGATCAACCTTTGCAAGGCAGAATTGGATTCTTGTATCCGCTGCTAAACTTTTGAATGGGTCAGGAGTATTTCTAGCATCGGCATTTAATCTCCTGTAATCTTTATTTAAAGAATTGATTTGTGAAAGAACCTGGGCATCACTAATATTTTGTTCATTGGTATTGTAAAGAACATGAACTACAATGGGAATAATAATTACTTCATTTGGCAAAGTATCGCGACTGTCTGTAGTTAGGATTGAATTTCTTTGAATAGTAAATGGATTTGCAGGATGGCTGTTTTGATAGTCAGCGGTGCCGCAGCGCTGAGCTGATGCATAAAAAACAAATGTTGTACTAACAATTGTAAAAAATAATTTCATGTATTCCTGTAGCACTCATTGGTATGAGATGTGAACAATAGCGGGATTACATAGGTTCGGGGAATTAATTTTTCTGAAGGATATAAAAAAAACGATGGCTTTATTGCTTAATAAATAACGGTAGAATTTATTGAAATGTTATTAGTCTAGCAATGGTTTAATCGCCACAAATAAAGGTAATTTTATTTGTAACCTGAAATATTTATGAGTTTATTTTTAATTGAATATGCGATTTAAAAACTTGCTTTACTATTTTTACATTTTAGATAAACAAAAAATGATTCATAAATTTCTTTCTGCAGTATTCCTTTTAGCGCTTTTCTCATGTACCAATTCTTCTTCTGATTATGACAAATCGCTTCCTGTTCCTAAAGTAAATAATATTCCTGCACCCGCCTCTATCATGTTTAAAGTTGATGCAGTTTATCCGCATGATCCTGCTGCTTTTACACAGGGGCTTGAATTTCACAAGGGAAAATTTTATGAAGGAACTGGTGAATGGGGAACATCCAACTTACGGATTGTGAATATAAAAACAGGAAAAGTTGAAAAGGACTATTTAATTCCTGACAGTTTGATTTTTGGTGAAGGGATAACCGTTTTCAATGGTAAAATTTATCAGCTTACCTGGCAGAATAATAAAATTTTTGTTTACAACCTGGATGATATCAGCCATCCGGTTGAAACTTTGAAGTGGAACAGGCAGGGATGGGGAGCTACGAATGATGGAAAGAATATCATTATCAGTGATGGTTCTTCTAATTTATATTTTGTTGAACCCGACGAGAATAAAAAGGAGATGAAAATAAATAAAATCCTTACGGTCGCCGACAACATGGGTGAAGTAGACAGCCTGAATGAATTGGAATTAATCAATGGCTTTATTTATGCAAATCGATGGCTTACAAATGATATTGTAAAAATAGATACCTCAAATGGACATGTTGTTGGCAAAATGAATTTGACTGGTTTGTTGCATCAATATGATCCGGCTGCTAAAACCAATTCTGATGCAGTTCTTAATGGAATTGCTTATGATAGCACAACAAAGAAGTTATACATTACCGGAAAGTATTGGCCCCGAATGTTTGAGATGCAATTACAATAATCTGTTGTTTATTGTTTATTTGGATTAGTATTTACCGAGTCACTTTTATTAATGATATTTCCAAGAGAATCATATCGGGGAACATTAGAAAAAGAAGTGTCAGTATGAGTTGTCATTGGGGCGGGGGGAGCATAAGTTCCACCACCATTTTTATTTGGATTTGTAGTGACTGCTCCTGCACCATAATTATTTTTTTCATACGTATTATATAATGGAGAACTGCTTCCTAAACGAGTGTCGCGATAAATATGATTCTGAGTGTCTGTACCTAACATCAGATCCGCTTTTGCTGAAATTTGCGGTTGGGTTACCTGGTTATTGGGAGGTACGACCTGATAAGTTTGGTTATGGGAAAGTTGTTGATTTTGAGAAGTGTCCTGACAAAAGACGCTATTTGAAATAAAGATCCCAAAAATAAGCATGAGTGATGTTTTCATATAAATTCTCTTTACCTTAATGCCATAAATTGTATGCCATAAATGAAGTAAACATTGCTGATTTTTGAGAAAAACGATTACCTATTTTAAAAAAAAAGCGCAGATTGTTTTGATTTTTTAAAATAATTATTAGATTTGCATTCCTCTTCCTCAGAAAACTCCTCCTCCTTTTCCTTTTACGAAACTTTCCCAAGATCCTTTATTGCAATTGCAATATGCGTAAAGCCATTGAATTCTTTTTTGTTTATCCCTAAATCTCATTTATGAAACAGACTTCTACGCTTACAGCAAAGGTTCTTTTGCCACTGGTTTTTTTATTGCTTTCAGTTTGCTTTTCGGTAAAAATTCATGCCCAGGTAACTTGCACGAATGCTACTACTTTATGGAGTGATGACTTTGGAACAGGAACTACTGCATCCAGCAGTCCGGATATACTCACTTCCGGATTATTTTATCAGGAGACAGGGAATCTGAGCAGCGAAGGAAGCTACCGCGTTATAAATAATACTCAACAAAAGCCGGAATGGCTTAATTCAACTGATCACACAGGAAATACTAACGGGAAAATGTTGGTTGTAAATGGGCAGGCAGAAACTTTTTATCAGCACATCATTACCAATACTCATGGTTTTATTGCTGGCAATTATTCAGTTAGTTTATTTTTAATGAATGTTGATTCTATTGGAATTTGTAGTCCAAACCCCTTATTGCCGATTGCAACAATTAATGTAGAATATTTTTCAGAATCAAACACATGGATTTCTCTGTCAGGATCTCCTTATACTGCTTCACCTGTCCAGGAGAACAATAATGCTACCTGGATCAATCAGGGTGCAAATTTTACTTTGCCCGCAACGGGTTCTTTCTTTCCAAAAGAAATTAGGATAACCATTGGCGACGGTACTGATGGAGGCTGTGGAAATGATTTTGCGATGGACGATGTGTCATTTTCTTTATGTCCTGAGGGTGCTCCAATGCCGGTTGAATTAACTTCTTTTACTGCCCGTCAAATCGGTAATGGGGTGAGCCTTAATTGGTCAACTTCCCAGGAAATTAATAATAATTATTTCCAGGTTGAAAAAAGTTCAGATGGAAATTCTAACTGGACTGTTTTAACCAGCGTTGCAGGTGCCGGAAACAGCCAGGTGGCTAAAAATTACAATACCTTTGATGCAAATCCGCTTTCCGGTTCAAATTATTATCGTCTAAAACAAGTTGATTATGACGGAAACTATACATACAGCAGGATAGTTAATGTAAAAATGAAGGGCCCTAAAGCTTCAATTGCTGTTTTATCAAATCCATTTCATAACACACTTTCGGTAAGTTTTGAAAGCGCTGCCCCGCAATTGGTTATTGCAAAATTAATTGATATCACAGGAAAACAAATTGCTGAAGAAAAATGGTCAATAACCGGTGGAATTATCCGAAAAGATTTTTCAGGGATAAGCGGCCTGCAACATGGAATGTACATCCTTACAATCAGAAATAATTCAGGAGAAATACTTTACAATGCAAAAGTTGTAAAGCAATAATATATTACACACGCATAAACCGAAAAAAGGGGAATCATTTTGATTTCCTTTTTTTTATTTAAAATTGACCGGAAAAAAATAAATTTATGTTGTATGCTTGTAACCCTGAAATAAAATAAAATGAAAGCTGCATCCATAAACGAAATAAAAAAGAATTTAGAAAAAAGGGATTTTAATGAATTGCTGGAATATTGTATACGGCTTACAAAATTTAAAAAGGAAAATAAAGAATTACTTGCATTTTTACTTTTTGAATCTGGTGATATCCCATCTTATATTGACGGTGTAAAAGAAGAGATGAACGACCAGTTCAATGGCATTAATAAATCAAACATTTATTTTATTAAAAAAAGCGTTCGAAAAATTCTGCGGTTGATGAATAAGCACATCCGGTTTTCTTTATCAAAGCAAACGGAAGCTGAATTATTAATTCATTTTTGTAATTGTATTATCACTTATTCTATTCCAATAAAAAAGAGCAGGCAATTAATGAACTTATACGAAAACCAATTAAGGAAAATCGACGAATCACTTGATTCACTTCATCCTGATTTGCAATATGACTTAAGAAGGCAAATGTTAGAATAGCTATTTTTTTGCTTTTCTTTTTGTTCGTTTTTACTATCTTTATTCCTCATCAAATGAAAAGGAGGTATTCATGCAATCTACAGATAGATCATGGATGCCGGTTCTAAAATTAAATTAGAAAAGGCTCCTGTAAAATAATCTGTGACGCAGGCAGCGTCAAAAACCACCAGCATACTTCCGGTGGTTTTTATTTGTCTTTTTTTAAGCCAGACTTGGAAGCAGAAGTTAGGAATGATTATTGTTATCGGATATATGTTAACAAAAAGTTTACTTCATTAAAAAATCATTTATTATGAGCACAAAAAAAATTATTCCTGTATTGTTATTCGCTTTCACTGTATCTCTTGTAACACCGGTTTTTGCATCCAGTACAAATCCTGTAAAAACTGAAGTTCCAAAAGAAGTTCGTGCAAAACAAATTGAAACAAGGCTTGTAGAAATCCGCGACATGGATAAAAGCAATCTGTCGCAGTCAGAAAAAAAAGAATTAAGAAAGGAAGTGAAAAGTTTAAAAAAAGAAGCGCGTAGCGGAGGAATTTATTTGTCTGTTGCTGCGATTATAATTATTATTTTACTGCTCATTCTTTTATTATAGGAACAAACCTTTTTAAGAAAAATGCCCGCTGACAATTCAACGGGCATTTTTTATTGGAATATTTAAAGTGCCATATTTTTAAGTGTTTTTTTTGGATGTCGCAACCATTACAATTCCAACGATAGCAAGAACCCCACCTGTATAGGTTGGCCAGCCATACCAATGGTTTTCCGTTTTATTTACCTGAATCGGGCCAGCATCTATAATTGTTTTCTTTTGCGGAATAGAAACTCCTCTGACGATGATCATTATTATTCCAAGTGCGATTAAAATCCATCCAACTGTTTTCATGATTTTTAATTTTGATTAATAATAAATAATGCTCATACAATTAAAGTGCCGGTTAATATTTTTACTTCATTGTAATCTCAACGATTGCATCTGAAACTTTTTCTACCGGCAAACGGCAACTTTTGTTTTTGCACACATAAATCAAAGTTTTTCCTTCAACTGATTTATTTTGTAATAAAGATAATTTTCCTTCACTTTCTCCACCTGAATAAATTGCATTTGGGAAATAGCTTCTCTGCAGTTCTTTTAATTTTTCTTTCCAATCTTTACCAACAATGGCAATTTCAATCGTTGGAAACACCTGTAAAATCATTACTTGCGCCCAATTGCTGTAATAATTCAAATTGGTTTTTAAATCTTCTGAAACATTTTTTAATAACTGTAAATATTTTTTTTTATAATCATTATTATCAAAATACAAACTCAATAAAAATAAACTCTTTGCTATTTCACTGTTGGAAGAAGGAATAACGTTATCAGTAACTTCAGTTTTTCTTGCAATCAGGTTGCTGTATTGGTCATCAGTATAAAAAAACATTCCTGAATTTTTATCATAAAAATGATCTACGACATATTTCATAATTGCATCTGCTTTTTGCAAATAAGATTCTTCAAAACTGATTTGATAATATTCGATTAAAGTGGAAATAAAAAAAGCATAATCATCTAAAAAACCATGGATTGTTGATTTGCCATTTTTGTAATTTCGGAACAACGAATTATTTTCACTGCAAATATTTTTTAATAAAAAATCGATGTTCAGTTTTGCAGGAAGCAAAAAGATCTCTTCTCCAAATGTCTTATATGCATCCATGAAACCTTTTGCCATTAAGGCGTTCCAGGATGTAAGAATTTTATCATCAGTTCCGGGACGAACGCGTTTTTCTCTTTCTGCAAATAATTTGTCATTTAAAAGTTGGAGTTTCCGGAAAATTTCTTCGTTTACAGTGAAATCTTTTTTACCAATACTTGCATCTGGAATATTTTTTTGGTTCTCCCAATTTCCCCCTTCAGTGATTCCGTAGTATTCTTCGTATAATTTAGTGTCGCCGCCTAATATTTCTTCGATCTCTTTATATGTCCAAACATAAAATTTGCCTTCTTCTCCTTCACTGTCCGCGTCCAGAGAAGAGAAGAATCCGCCTTCCAAAGAAGTCAATTCTCTTGTAATGAATTCCAATGTTTCTTTCACTACTTTTTTATACAAAGGGTTTTGTGTAATCTGAAACGCGTTACTGTAAACACTTACAAGCTGACCGTTATCATAAAGCATTTTTTCAAAATGGGGAACATGCCATTTCGGATCTGTTGCATATCGTGAAAATCCGCCCCCAACCTGATCATAAATCCCTCCTTTAGCCATATGATTTAAAGTGGTTTCAACTGACTGCAACGCTTCTTTATTTTGTGTGAAATAATAGTATTGCAGCAAATATTTCCAAACTGAAGGCATCGCAAATTTCATCGCACCCCTGGTACCGCCATAAACAAAATCAATTCTTTTTTCAAAGGCGAAAAACATTTCATCCAAACCATTTTTATCAAGTGATATTGAAGTCTCGTTCATCGGCATTTCTTCAATTTCCCGAATTCCTTTGGAAAGGTTTTCTGCCTGCTCTTCTAATTTACTGCGTTCATTTTTATAAATACTGGCGAAATATCCGAGGAGATTTATCCAGTTTTCTTTTGGGAAATAAGTGCCGGCAAAAAAGGGTTTTCCATCAGGCATAGCCAGCGCATTCAAAGGCCAACCGCCATTTCCATTGATGAGATATGCGGCATTCATATAAACCTGGTCAACATCAGGCCTTTCTTCACGATCCACCTTTATGCATACATAATTTTCATTCATAACTTTTGCCACTTCTTCATTTTCAAAGCTTTCATGTTCCATCACGTGACACCAGTGGCAGGCAGCATAGCCAATACTGATCAGTAGCATTTTATTTTCATCTTTTGCTTTTTGCAGAGTTACATCGTTCCAGGCAAACCAGTTTACAGGGTTGTTAGCATGTTGTAAAAGATAAGGGCTTGTTTCATTGACCAGGGAATTTGACATGTGAATTTTATTTTTGGAATGCCTGAAAAAATTTGAGGATCTGCAAAGCTACTTCACTATTAAAACGAATTAACTTATTTCTGTTAATTTAGCTTTTATGGCTACCCAGATTTTTTCTAACATTAGTTTATTGGCAAATGCAAGACCGGAATCTGGTTTTATCCGCGGTGCAGAATTGTCGGTTTTGCCTTCTATAAAAAATGCTTATATTATTGTTGAAGATGGCCTCATAGTTGAGTTTGGAAAGAAGGAAGACCTGCGTTTTGAAAAAGAAAAAATCGATGTTGCCGGCAATACAATTGTTTTGCCGTGCTGGTGTGATAGTCATACTCACATTGTATTTGCAGGAAGTCGCGAAGAAGAATTTATTGATAAAATAAAAGGATTGAGCTACGCAGAAATTGCTGCCCGGGGTGGTGGCATTTTAAATTCCGCAAAGAAATTAAATGAAACTTCCGAAGATGAACTTTTTAATTCTGCCTGGAAAAGATTGGAAGAAGTAAGCAAACTCGGAACAGGAGCTATTGAAATAAAAAGTGGTTACGGCTTGTCCGTTGATGGGGAATTAAAAATGCTTCGGGTGATCAAAAGATTAAAAGAAAAAAGTTCGCTGAAAATTAAGTCTACTTTCCTTGGCGCTCATACTTTTCCTTTGGAATACAAAGAAAATCGCCCGGGATACATTAATACTATCATTAAGGAAATGCTTCCTGTTGTTGGTAAAGAAAAACTGGCTGATTATATTGATGTGTTTTGTGAAAAAGATTTTTTTACTCCTGAAGAAATGATCATAATTTGCCAGGAAGCAAAAAAATATGGATTAAAACCAAAACTCCATGTTAATCAACTGAACAGTATTGGCGGAATTGAAACCGGAATTTCTCTTGATGCAATTTCTTTGGACCATTTAGAAATTTTAAATGACCATGAAATTGAAATCCTGGGAAAATATAAAGGCTCATCCACACTTTTGCCAACTGCTGCATTCTTTTTAAGAATGCCATTGCAACCGGCTGGAAGCCTTATTAATGCTGGTGCTGCCGTTACGCTTGCTTCAGATTATAACCCTGGCTCTTCTCCTTCAGGTAATATGAATTTTGTTGTTTCCCTTGCCTGCATTCAGATGAAAATGTTGCCCGAACAAGCAATCAACGCGGCAACAATCAATGGTGCCTGTGCTATGGAAATTGAAAAAGATTTCGGAAGCATTTCTGTTGGGAAAAAAGCCAATTTGATTTTTAGCAAACCGGTTCCTTCTCTTGCTTATCTTCCTTACTCCTTTGGAAATAATTTAATCGACAAAGTGATGATCAACGGTTCTTTTGTTTAAATTGGAGAAAAATATTGATTGTAAAATTGAAATATTATGCCAGAGCAATTTAAACGATTTGATAAAACCGGTATTCTTGCCCTTACACATCTTCGGAAATTTGAAACAAAGCTAGGTGAGATCGTTCTCTGTGATGCTTCGGGAGATTTTGAAAAAGCAATTTCTGCAACTTCAGCGAAGTATATTATTCTCGGAATACCTGAAGATATTGGCGTAAGGGCCAATTTTGGCAATGGCGGTGCAGATTCAGCGTGGTTCCCTTTTTTAGATTCTTTTTTAAATATTCAAAGCAATGATTTTTTAAACGGTGAAAATATTTTTGTTGCTGGTTACTTTGATTTTACTGAGGCAGAAAATCTCATTAATGTCAACGCTGCTACTGATGAAGAAAAAATTATTGCCTATCGTTCTTTGGTTTCTAAGATCGATGATACAGTGGAAGAAGTAGTAAAAATCATTACACAAAATCAAAAAATCCCGATCATTATCGGTGGCGGACATAATAATGCCTATCCGGCTATAAAGGGTGCTGCAAAAGGGTTATACAAAGCGGAACTTTTGCAATTGGCCCAAATAAACTGTATCAACCTGGATGCACATACCGATTATCGGCC
>Ga0157370_10005198_pt1 | contig 14666 bp, 26 predicted proteins | sample C35metaG_FD_113463 | JGI IMG/M metagenome (GOLD analysis project Ga0157370, IMG submission 113463) | Corn rhizosphere microbial communities from Kellogg Biological Station, Michigan, USA - C3-5 metaG | ecosystem: Host-associated > Plants > Roots > Rhizosphere > Soil | place: USA: Michigan...
ATGTCGAGCAGTACGCCGCCGCAGGGATCGACCTCGCCGACGAGCAGCTCGTCGGCCTCGGCTCCGTGTGCCGCCGCCAGAACACCGGCGAGATAGGTCTCATCACCGGCGCACTCGCCGCGCGCGGCCTGCGCCTCCACGGGTTCGGCGTCAAGGCTCAGGGCCTCGCGTCCTACGGCCACAACCTCGCGTCCGCCGACTCCCTCGCATGGTCCTACGGGGCCCGCGCACGCCAGATCAAGCTGCCCGGGTGCGAGCACCGGGGCGACTGCCGCAACTGCCTCCGGTACGCCGTCAGGTGGCGCGAGAGCGTCCTCGAGTCGCTGCGCACGCCGAAGCAGTACGCCCTGGACCTTTTCGCCGCCTGACCTGGAACCCTTGCCGACTGTCGGCACCCCGAGACAAGATCAACCCACGAGGTAAGCGCCTCGACCACCACACCGAAAGCGAGACCCACCATGAGCGACACCCGCAAGAGCCTCCTCGCCGACTACGACGAGTGGACCGCCGACCGCACCGAACTGTCCGAGGCCGAGAGCAACGGCACCGAGCCTTCGTCGAGCGACTGGCAGGGCTCGGACGACACGGGCATCGACCTCGCCCACCGCTTCGCGTCGCTGCTCACCACCGACGACGCGACCGCCGCGCAGGACCTCGCCGCCGACGCCGTGAAGCACCTTCTGGCCGTCCACATCGAGCAGGGCTGGGACGCCGACGAGGCCGCCTCCGCGCTCATCGCGGTCGTCCGTGACGCGATCACCGAGACGTTCGACCACTACCCGGAGGGGTCGGTCGGTCCGTGGGGTCGCAAGGCCGAGGAAGAGCTCGGCGGCATCGAGTACGCGCTCCCGTCCGAGGTGTGCGCCAACGAGGACTGCCGACGGTCCCTCGACGACGGCGAGGGCTACGACGGAGAGTGCGGCGACTGCGCCGACCGGACCGAGGCCGCACGCGCGTCCTGAGCACCACAGCCCCGAAGGCGCAGTACGCCGGTTCGAGTCCGGCGCGGGGCACTCAGCACCACCGAGGGAAGCGCCCTCACCCACCACCACGGAAGGCACCGACCATGAGCGACACGACCCCCTGGACGTACCACGTCGTCCTCGCCGACGGCACCGACACCATCATGGAGGTCGGCCCGTACCCGACCGCCCTCGACGCCCTGCGCGACGCGGCCCGGTTCGTCGGCATGAAGGCCCGCAACGTCGACCGCGACGTCATGGACACCCACATCGCCACCGAGAAGGCCACGATCACCGGCCCGAACAAGGCGCCCGTCGCGGACTGGCACGAGGACATGCTCACCCACGGCGACAGCCACATCGTCGGCTACACCATCGAGCGGTACGCCGACGGCGAGACGGACGGGTCGTGGGGCATCAACGGCGGCCTCCGCGCGACGATCCGAGAGGCGGTCGCGGCATGACCGCCCTGGCCGTCGCCCCGCCCGCTCTGCGCTGTGCGTGCGCCCGCCACGGGGACGGGAGCGTGACGACCTCCCTGTGCCCGCTGCACGCGGACGTGGACCCCTGCCTCACCATGGCGCGGGTCACCGGCAGACGACGCCGCGGCACGATCCGGCGAGGCGTGTGCACCACATGCGGCCACGGGAGGGCATGATGGCGCTCTTCTCTGGACCGACCGAGCACGCCGCGAACCCGCCCGAGACGTGGAAGGCCGTCCGTGTCGGCGACCGGAACTGGCAGCTCGTCACGCTGTCCGGCACGGTCATCAACTCCTACGCCTCGAAGGCGCAGGCCGACGGGTCCATCGACCTCGTGTGGCGCGTCATCTACGACCGGGAGGCCCGCTGGTACGCCGGGGAGCCGATCACCGGGTGGAAGCCGTGGGCCGCCGTGAAGGCCGAGCACGCCTCGACCGCGCGCCGGCTGGCCGAGCGGGGCCGCGACGGACTGGTCGAGCGGGTCGCGCGGCTCACCGAGCGGCTACGCAACGAGCACCGCGCCGTCTCCACGGACCCGGTGCCCGTGGACGTGACCGCCTGGGCGCGCTGGTACGCGACGACGTACCCGAGCCCGACGAGCGCGACCCTCTCCGAGCTGGCCGCCCGGGTCGACGAGGCCCGCGCCGAGATTGCCCGCATGGATGCCCTCGTCGCCGACCTCGTGGCCGCGTGAAGTGGTGGCAGGCGGTCGTCGTCTCCATGCTCGTCGGGTGGCTGTGGGTGGTGCTCTTCGTGCCCCCGATCACGCTCAACCCTTGATCTGAAAGCGTCACCCGTCTAACGTCAGTGGTGGGCGGTAACGTCAACCACCTAACACCGGGACAAGCGGCCCGGACACCACCACCACAGGAGCACCGATGACCACCACCATCGCACCCGACACGGCCCGAGACTGGCAGCGCGCCCACGCCGTCGCCGACACGATCCGCGAGCAGATCGGCGTCAACGTCCTCGCCTCCCTCGGCGCCCACGACTTCCGCACGACCATCATGGACGGCGGCTCGCCCGCCCTGCACTTCACGGCCCGCATCCTCCGCATGAAGGCCGACGGCACCCGCTCGTCGCAGGTCCGCAACATGCACGTCCTCGTCTGGCTGACCGACCGCGACGACTACGGCGTCCGCGTCTCGTTCATCGAGCGGTTCAAGCTCGTGAAGCACTACGAGGCGTCGGGCATCTACGCCGACCGGCTCGCGCGGCTCATGCTCTCGCTCGACTTCGACGGCGACACGGTGCGGAACCCGCGCCTGCTCTGACCGTCCCCACAGACCCCGATCCGGCGCGGGAGTGATCCCCAACCACCACCCACCCGCGCCGGGTCGGAACACCACCCAGCACCACCCCGGGAAGCGCCCGGACACCACGAAAGGCACGTCATGACCACCATCACCCGCACCCGCGTCTCCGTCACCCGCGACGACCTCGCCGCCCAGGGCCTGTGGTCCTTCTACGACGACCTCGAGAGCGCCGGCCACGACGTGCGCATCGTCGACGCCGACCCGATGGACCGTCACCTGCTCGTCCTCGCGTCGGACGGGTCCGCGTTCAAGCTGACCGGGTACGGCACGGATGACCTGACGCTGCGCCGCTACGAGGACCACGCCGCCTACGACCGCGACGACGAGCCGCGCGCCGCTCTGGCCGCTCTGTCCGAGTACCTCGTCCTCGGCGTCCTCGACGCGACCAAGGCCGCATGATGGGCGCCACGCTCACCTACGACGGCACCCTGCCCGACGGCGTGCTCATCGCGTCCGACACGAACCCGTGGGTGGAGGTTGACGGCGAGCCCGTCGACTGGACGACGGTGGACCTGCCGCGCGTCCTGTGCTCGTGCGACGAGGACCACCACGCGCTCGTCGAGGGCGTCATCGACGCGATCGACAGCCCCGAGGGCATCCAGAGGTGCGACTCCGCGGTCGGCGAGCTGGGCGACCTCGACGCGGCACTCGCCCTGGCGCGGCTCGTCGGAGGCGTCGTCAAGTTCGAGACCGACGACGAGACCGAGCCGTCGCACTGCAACGGCTACAACGGCTTGGGCCACTCGTCCGACCCGACCCTGTGGTCGAACTGGTAACCGTTGACCGGCTCACCGGTCACCCCACACGCTGACACCACAACCCCGGCGGGAGCGACCGCCACCCACCACGAAGGAGCGTCACCCATGACCACCATCAAGTCCGCGACCTACACCAACGACAACGACGACACCTACGCCTACGACCCGCGCGTCATCGTCGAGGGTGCCCGCGTCCGGCCCGCCCTGTCCGTCGCCACCCACCGCCCCGGCAGCGAGGAAGAGGTGACCGTGGGCGAGGGCATGACCGGCACCGTGGAGGACTACGCCGAGCCCTTCTACCAGTGCCTCGTGCGCCTCGACCGTGCGCTCGGCGACGACGACGAGACCCGCGTGTGGATCGCGCCGGACGACCTGACGATCCTTGCCCACCGGTACGAGTTCGACGCCGACGCCGCCCGACCCGTCCTCGACCTGCTCGCCCGCGCATTCGAGGACGACGTGGAGGCCGACCTCGCCGCCGCGCTCACCCAGCCCCAGCGCGACCTCGCCGAGTGGATCGGCATGGACGGCTTCGACCCGGCCGACGACACCGAGATCAACTCGTCGGTCCGTCACCTGATCGACCTCGCGTTCGCGGCCGGTTGGATGGTCGGCCCGTCCGTGCCGTACTTCGAGGCCGACGACAGCGACGGCATGTGCATCGTGCAGTTCCACGTCGAGGGGCCGACCGGCTACGCCTCGCGCGTCTCTCTCGCGCTCGACTGGCAGGACACCGCCAACCTCATCGACCGGGAGCCCGGTTCCGGCGCTGACCTCCCGTTCCACACTGGCGCGGAGGCCGCGGTCGATTTGCTCGGCCACCTGACCGAGCAGATGAACGAGAAGCTGGCCGCCCTGGACGCCTACGTCGCCGCGCGGATCGCCAAGCAGCCCGACCCGCTCGCCGCCCTGCTCGACGCCGTGAGCAACGACTTCGAGAGCGAGGTCATCGAGGCGGTGCAGCTTCGCGCTGGACTGCTGTGGAAGTGCCCGAACGACGGCACCAACAACCCCGCCAACGAACTGACATGCGAGGACTGTGGCTCTGGCCGCGCCGCCGTGCTCGGCACCACCGCCGCCTGACCCGAAACCGTTGACCCTCTCCCCGCATTGGGGGGAGGGTCAACCCATGCCCGGAGCGACCGGGCACCCACCACCGAAGGAGCCTGACCATGACCACACGCGCCGCCGAGGCGTTCCTCGCGCAGAACGAGGACGTTGCCGCCGTCCTCGACCCCGACGACCTCGCCACCATCGACCTCTTCGCCGAGCACCACGCGGGCGGCCTGTTCGTCCTGTGGCGTCCCATCGAGCGGCTCGTGGACGGCCCGGACCTGTCCGTGAAGATGCACGACTCGTGGGGAGGCGACGACGGCGAGGGCCGCAACATCGTCGTCCACGTCTACTCGACCGAGGACGACTCCCACGACGTGTGCAACTTCTACGAGACCGGGCACGAGGCAATCGCCGCGTTCCTCGCCGCCGACGAGAACACCAAGGAGGCGTGACCGATGCCGACCCTGACCCTGACCATCGACCCGCGCCTCCGCATCGAGCCGACGATCCGCGACTGCGCGAGCGTCGAGCTGATGCTCGACGAGGTGGACGAGCACGACGCCTACACCCTGAGCGAGTCCGAGGGTGCGACGAGCATCATCATGCTCTCCGACGACGAGCGGACCGTGTGGTACGTCGTGACCATCCCGACCCTGACCGTCGATGACCTCGCTGTCCAGGTGGACACCTTCACGCTCTCCCCGGAGGTGTTCCACATCGTCAACCTCGACCTCGGGGACGGGACGGGAGGCGCGGGCCGCGTCCGGTGCGAGTGCGGCACGCGCACCTTCACGACGACGGACCCGACCGACGTGGACCGGTTCGTCGGCACCTTCACCTGCACGGTCTGCGCCCGACCGTGGGAGACGCGGAACATCGTCCAGCGGCTCCGGGCGGTCCCGGCCCGGTAGGTCGCCGCATGGCGTAGAACCGTCAACCCTCGACCCTCTCACTCTCTAGGTGGGAGGGTCGAGCCATGCCCCCGGAGCGCGGGGGTCACCACCACAAGGAGTCACCGATGAACAGTGAACTGCTGCGCCGCTACCGGCGCGACGCGGGCCGCCCGATGCTCGCCTACAACACGGGCGCGGTCGGCATGGTCACCCCTCGCGCGGTCTCGGCTGCCGCCCGGGTCGCGGGGGAGGCGTGCGTCGTCACGGGGTACTGGCAGATGAGCACGGGCGCGCTCGGCCTCACGGTCGCGGCCCGCGTCCCCGACGACGACAAGCACCCCGCCGACTGGGAGACGCACTACGTCAACCTGCCCGCCGCTGACGTGCTGACCGTCATCCCGACCGCTCGCGCGTTCCAGTGCCCGGACCTGAACTGCCCGAACGAGCAGCCCTCGACGGACCGGGAGGGGAACCCGTCGATCCCGGACGTGCTCGTCTGCTGGGCGGTCCGGCACGCCGACGGGTCACTGTCGCACGGGTGGAACGGTCCCGCTGACGCGGCCGCCGTGGCGCACACCTACCCGACGGCACCGGCCGGCGCGCTGCTCGACCTGCTCCGCCCTGGCGCGCTCGTCGTCGAGCTGGAAGGGGGATGGGCGATCCGCCCGCTGACTCGCTCCTGACCCGGAGCCGCACGAACCGAGAGGGACCGCCGGAGGGGGCGGTCCCTCTCTTCGCGTTCCCCGTACCGTTGACCGCGCAGCGTTGAAGAGCACACCATCACGGAGTCGGGAAGCGCCCGACACCACCACCGAAGGAGCCACCGATGTTCGAGTCCAACACCTGCCGCCACTGCCACAAGCCGATCACCCAGCACCGGAGCGGGTGGTGGTCGTGGAACAGCGGCATCGCGAAGTCGACGAACTACTGCCCCGATGGGTTGAAGCAGCACGCCCCGGTCGGCGACAGCGCGGACGGTCGGCCCGCTGGCCCGTACGTCCTGCACCTCGGCGTGATCCTCTTCTCGGACGTGCCGCAGCCGGTCCCCGCCGACACGCTCGGCCCGGACTTCGCCACCGACGGCGACTCGTGGGCGCAGTGGGGGGAGCCGTTCGACGGGACGCAGCGGGTGACGGTCGCGCTCGACGCGATGCCCGCCGACCCGGACGAGCACGCCGTCGGGACGGCCCGCGCTCTGGCTGCCCTGCTCGGCATCCGGGGTGTCTCCGGCCGCGTCGGCGACTACGCCTCGTACACGATGGACGACGACCGCGACCGGTCGGAGTGGGAGGTGGTCGTCGCGACCTGCTCGGCCTGACCCGCTCGACCACCGGAACCCCGGCACCCGTCATGGGTGTCGGGGTTCCGTCATGTGTGACGCGCGAGCAGTCCTCGCCACCTCCCCTGGCGATGCCGCGTCAAGGGTGTCGCGTCCCCCGATCTGCGCCCCCGTGCCCGCTCTGTGTCATGGCGCCTCTGGCGTTGATGATGCTCCACCCCTACCGAGTGCAGCGGAGAGACGGGATAGGCCGGGAGAGAGCCGCACAGACCCCCAAACGAGGCCCGTTCGCACCACGCTGGAACCGTCACCCTGCTAAACACCCCCACGACCCCTCCCCGAGCACGATTTCCGGCGGCCGCTCCGTGGTATCCGTGGCATTCCTTATGCGCGTGCGTGTCCGTGCGCGCGCGACCGTTGACCCTTGACACCGCGTCTACCCACTAACCGGATGCGGGGACCCGTGACATGCCACCGTCTACCCGCTAACGTGGTGCCTACCACCGGGAGGAAGCGCCTCCCACCACCACCACCGGGAGCCACCGATGACCGAGCACAAGCCCATCCCCGCCGCTGTGAAGCTGGCCCGTGACGCCGAGGCCAAGGGCCTCACCACCAAGACGTTCCGCACCAATGACGACGTGTTCCTGGTCGTGACCGTGTCCAACCGGGAGACGCAGCGCGCGATCGTCGCGGAGTGGTGGGACGGGAGCCTCGTCCGTGAGTTCAACTACGCCGAGACCCGTGAGGCCGTCGACGGTCGGGTGAAGTCGCGTCGCGCGTCGTCGCTGAAGGCCGCACGCGAGTTCGTCGGACTCTGACCTACCACCGTGGGGCCGCGCGCCGGGGGGGCCACCATCCCGGCCGGTGCGTCCCCCCGGCGGGGGGGTGGGGGTGGCCCCCCCCCCCCCCCCCCCCCCGACGGAGAGCACCCGTCACCACCATCAACGCAAGGAGCGAACGTCCATGACGACTCAACTGACCACCACCACCACCGCGCAGCTCGTGCGCATCACGCCGTGCCCCGACTGCGGCAACACCACCGCCCGTGTCGTCGGTGACCTGCCGCCCGAGATGGTCGTCTGCACCGAGTGCCTGGAGGTCGTCGACGCGCCCGCGCCGGTCGGTCCCGGCGCCGTGCCTGCCCCCGTCGAGCAGTTCCGCGCGGGCGCGAACCTGCTGAACCTCCAGATGAGCCGCGGCCACGCGATGCGGTTCCACCACCAGCTCACCGGCTACTACACGCCGACCGACCGTGAGGGCATCACGCGGCTCGTCAAGACCTGCTGCGACGGCAACGGCGGGCCGGTCGCGTGAGCGCCGGTGCCACCATGCGGCCGCTGTCGTCGCTGGAGTCCGCGATCCTCAACCGCCCCCGCACGGCGTGCGTCCGGCCGCCGGGGGAGAACTTCAACCACCGCCTTGGGTACGGGCCGTGTGACTGTGGCCCGTGCCTCCACGCGCAGGCCCAGGCGCACGTCCCGTACGACGCCGGCACCGACTCGAGCGAGGGGGAGTGATGGCTACGCCGCTGCTGTGGGTGGTGGTCGTGTCGATCCTCGCCGCGATCGTCGCCGCCACCGCCCGCCACCGCGCCGTCCAGCTCGGCGCGTTCCTCGTCGCGATCGCAGCCGGGATCTGGCTCCCGCTCGTCTGACCCTTGACCCGCACCGACCGACCGCCACACCATGAACCCACCGGGCAGGAAGCAGCCCGACCACCACACCGAAAGCGAGCACGCCATGACCGCCCCCACCTTCCCGCAGATCGTCGAAGCCTTCGAGTCGGAGTACGACCGGACCACCACCCTCGCCATGATCGGCAGCCTCGCGGACCGAGCCGCCGAGCACGTGAAGAAGCGCACCACCGTCACGACCCCAGTGGGCGCGCACGCGGACTTCTCCGACGCCGTGGACCTGTTCGCCGCCCGCAAGCACATCGGGGAGTGGGAGGGCTCGTTTCAGATCATGGCCGACGAGCTGACGGGCACCGCCCTCGAGGGCATCGGGCACTCGGACGCGGGCGGCATCGTCGAGGTGCTGTGGGTCGACGAGGACGACGCCCACCGCCACACCAAGGGCATGTTGATCGAGGCCGACAGCTCGAACCTGATCTTCGCCGACGAGGCCACCATCGACCGCGAGTACGTCCTCGCCCTCGGCCTCTCCGCCTGACCCACCGACCGCGCACCACCACCACGGAAGCGAGACACGCCATGACCACCACCATCCCCACGAACCTCGGCCTCGCTGGAGCCGCCAACGTCGACCGGCCCCGGTTCCTCGTCTCCTACTCGTTCGAGGCACCCGACGCCGCATCCGCGCAGACGGCCACCGACGAGCTGGAGGCCGCGATGCGCGACGACGAGCGGCTGCCCGTGTTCACCGGCCTGGAGTTCTTCAAGCCCGTGCAGGTCGCCACGAACGTCGCGCCCGTCACGTCGAGCAAGAAGGTCCTGCGGCTCGACCCGGGCGAGGTGTCCGACCTCATGGCCGCGATCATGCACGGCCTCGACTACCTCGACGAGAACTACGGCGACGACCCTGACGACGCCGAGGACGCGGAGGCGTCCCGCACGGCGTACCGCGCCCTCGCGGACAAGCTGCTCGTCGCGCAGCGGGACGGCATCGCCTGACCCGCACCCCCATGGACCGCACGACCCCCCTGCCACGGCTCCGGCAGGGGGGTCGCTGCATACCCTCGACAACTGTCAGCGGCAGGTGAGAGGGTAGACACATGCCGGGGAAGCACCGGCCACCACCACGAAGGAGCCACCAATGACCACCGGGACCTACCACGGCATCATCAAGGCCACGTGCCTCAACTGCCGCTACAGCACGATCGACGACACCACCCTGGAAGTGTGGAACGACGCCCCCATGCTCGGGTTCTGCCCGAACTGCCACGGCGAGACCGGGCAGACGCAGTGGGTGACGCTCGACGGCCACGTCAACGTCTGCTCGTTCGTGCAGGGCAGCATCGTCGACACCACCGATGTCACCGGTGACGCCGCGTGGTGGATCCGCTCCCGCGCCCTGTGCGAGCGGGTCGCCGCGCTCATCCCGAACGCCACCACCACCGACGACGGAGGCGGCGAGTACGTCACCGTCGACGGGCTGCCCGTCGAGCTGTTCCCCATCGCCCCGGAGAACGCCACCCTCCCCGAGCAGGCGAACCGGTGGCAGTTCCAGATCAACGAACTGCCGCAGACCGTGTGCGAGACGTCGCCGACCCTGACCATCGACTCCGACCCCGCCGACGTCGCCGCGTGGGCGCTCACGCTCATCCCGCAGCCGAAGCCCGAGCCGCACCCGGTCATCCACACCCTGTCCCCGGGCGTCGTCGACCGGGTCCGCACGCTCATGACGGCCGCGATCGACGACGGTCGCGGCGTCCGTGTCGCGTGGGACGGCGGGCTGAAGGTGAAGGTCGGCGAGGGCATGTGGTCGCCGATCCTGTCCCGCCCCGAGGCCTGACCCACCGAACCGGGGACCGTTGCCACCGCGACGGTCCCCGGCCCACGATCAACCCACCACCCCGGTGAAGCGCCGGGACCACCACGAAGGAGCCGACCATGACCGACACCGCGCCCTGCATCGCCGAAGGCGAGCACATCAAGACCCAGCGCCACCTGCCCGCGTCCTGCCCGATGACCGACTTCGACTCCGCCGAGGCTGCCGGGTTCGACGGGACGCTCCGGTCCGGGACGATCGCCGAGCAGGCCGCCGCTACCGAGCAGCGCCGTTGCAACTGGTGCGGCGTGAAGATCAGCCAGGAGGGCCCCGACGTGTGGCTCGACGCGATGGACGACGCGCACTGCGACAAGAACGGCGACGACGGCCACCAGCCCGAGCCGACCGTCCGCGACTTCTGGCAGGACGGCCCGCGCGGGATGCAGACCCTCGACACCACCATCACCCCGACGAAGGACTCCCCGGTGTCGATGACGTGGCGCGCCGTGCTCGCCGCCGACCTCGTCAACAGCACGGGCGAGCCCGTCACGTACCGCGTCGAGTTCTACCGGACGTACCACGCCGCCGGGACCAACGTGCCCGAGGACGGCCCGTGGTTCCTCACGGGCGAGGCGCGCACCGGCTGGACCACCGAGGACGCCGCGATGACGTGGGCCGAGAAGGAGGAGCACGCCGACGCGTGGGACTTCGACAACGACCAGCTCTACGCCGCGAAGGTCGAGCAGGTCACCGCCGTCCAGCAGGCCACGGCCGCACGCGACGACCGGCAGGCACTCGACGACATCGCCGCCCTGCTCGGCACCCCGGAGACGTGGGACGGTGCCGCCGACTTCCTCGACAGCATCGCCGCGATCCTCGCCCGCACGAACCGGCCCGGGGGGAGCCTGAGCGGGAAGGCGTGGCTCCGCGCGTTCGAGGAGCACACCGGCCGCCCCTACGTCGGCGGCTACGACCTCAGCGAGGACTGACCCGATCCCCGGACCCTTCCCAGTCGGGGAGGGTCCGGGGCAAGGTAGGACCACGGCCCGGAGCGCGGGCCACCACCACCGAACAAGGAGCCTCACATGACCGCCACCGTCCCGTCCCCCGTCCACTACACGCAGATCGCTGACGGCCCGATCCGCGACGCCGAGGGCCGCGCGCTCATCGAGGGCACGACCACGCACACGCTCGTCGCCGCGCTCACGGACACCGCGAAGGTCATGGCCCGCGCGACCGGCTCCGTCGGATGCACGCAGGTCGAGACCGTCCACGGTGTCGAGATCCGCGCCAAGTGGATGCGCGAGCAGCCCGTCGAGGACGACGAGCCGGAGCGTGACGACGAGTTCAGCCTCGACGCCGTCGTCGCGGGCCTCCACGAGCGCGGCATCCCCGCCCACGTGGACATGACCGGTGGCGGCTGCGCCACGATCTTCGCGGGCTGGAAGCACGTCGTCCTCGACGGCACCGAGGAGCGCGCCGACTGGGACGTCGCCGCTGGACCGGGCACCTTCGGCCGCGTCGGACAGGACTCCACGGCGATGCTGGCCGAGTTCTACGTCGGCCCGAACGACGAGGGGCTGTCCGAGACGGCGCCCCTGCCGGACACCATCACGAAGGCGTCCGAGGCCGTCGCGTGGGCCGTCGACGCGATCCAGCGCGCCGTCATCGAGACCGAGACCCGCTCGTACGCGCAGTGGAACCGCCGCACCTGCGTGCACTGCTCCACGGTGCTCGTCCCCGGCCCGAAGGGCACGTGGCTCGACCTCCCGGGCGGCCACGCGTGCGACCGCAGTCCGTCCGGCTCGCACCGCACCTACTGCGACCTCTGACCCACCCACGGCGCGGCCCGCACCACGCGGGCCGCGCCCCTCACCCCCACCACCACCGCGCACCACCACCACCACAAGGAGAACCCCATGCGACCCGGAGTCATCGCCGGACTGGCCGACCTGACCGCCACCACCGAGCCCACGCCCGCCACGCCCGCCCCGCTCACCTTCGACGACATGCCCGTCAAGCGCATCCGCCTGGAGGTGTCCGTCGAGCTCTACGCGTACGTCCCCGTCGACTGGGAGCCGACCGGAGGCCGCGACCTGCGCGACCGGCTGGAGGCCGACCTTGAGGACGCGATCGACTACCACGGCGGCCGCCTGGGCGACTTCGAGGACGGCGACGCGCTGCTCATCACCGAGGAGACGTCCGTGTCCGTGAACGTGCTCGAGGACGCCGAGCCGGACCCTGACCTGACCGTCGAGCGCCTGTCCGAGTGGGTCGGCGCGCGCGCTTACGGCTGCTGACCGGGCCGAGGGGGTCGACGGGAAACCGTTGACCCCCTCACCTCCCGTGACGCAAGATGAGACCACGCCGGGGAAGCGCCCCGGCCCACCACGAAGGAGCCACCGATGTCCGAGCGCCCCACCACCGGCCACGTCGTCACCGTCACCCCGGAGCTGCGCGTCAGCGACTTCTACTACCACGAGGCCGCGATCACCTACCGCGACCGCGTGTGGACGATCTGCACCGAGGGCGTCGGCGTCGAGGTCACCGACGACAAGCCCGTCACGGGCCGCGACGGCAAGATGTTCACCCGCACCGACATCCTCGCCCTGCTCGCCGACGGCACCGAGCGCGACACGAAGCCGCTGGAGACGTGGATCCGCACCTTCGGTGCCCGCCTGGAGGGCAACTTCCACCTGTGGAGCCGCCGCCTCGACATCGCCCGCGACGACCTGCACGAGGCCGAGTGTGGGGACACGTTCCCCACGGCCGACGACGCCGCCGCCCACGCCGTCCACTGCGTCTACTGCAACGCGGACGACGAGGCGTGGGACGAGCCCGCCGAGCCCACCCTGCTCGCCGCGTACTGACCCACCGACCGGTGCCGGTCCCTCCCCTCCACGGGGGACCGGCACCCCGACCGGGAACCCTCGACGGTTCCCCCGCACGTCCCGCACGCTGAAGCCACGCCGGAGCGACCGGCACCACCACCGAAGGAGCACCCGATGACCACCACGACCCGCACCCTCGACGTCCGCGCCGAGCAGATCCTGTCCCTCGCCAAGGGCGACGACTACGCCTGGATCACCACGGCGCACCGCGTCACGACCCAGCAGGCCATGGTCGCCTTCAACCGTGGCGAGCACGTCATCGTGTCGGAGAAGGACGAGCCCGAGCTCGCCGTCCACGCGCTGACGAACCTGAACCACCGCGACACGGGCACGTGGCGCGACCTGCACGACCTCGTCCTCGACGACCTCGCCGTCGGCCGCCCGCGCACCTACTACGTCGTCGTGCCCGAGCAGGACGCCGAGGGTGGCGCGTGGCCGCTGGCCTACACACAGAACCGCGTGCGGATCGTCCCGGGCCTGAAGGTCCGCGACTACAACTACGCCGAGACCACCGTCACGGACGCGCGGCCGCACCTCGACGGCCCGCTCGGCACGGTCCGCACGCCGTGGTTCCGCACGGCCAACGGCGGATCCTTCGACGGCTCCCGCCTCTTCGCGCTGGACGCGCCGTGACGCGTGTCCTGGGCGCGGTCGTCGCGGCCGCTGTGGCGTACTGCGTCATGGCGGCCGCCCCGGCGGTCCCGACCCCGACCGTGCCGTCGTCGAGCAGCTCGACGCGCTGACCGGTCGCCGCATGGCGTCGAAGAACCGTTGACCCCCTCACCTCATCCGGGGCAGGATGAGGGCACCGGGAAGCGCCCGGACCGCCACACCGAAGGAGCCGAACATGCCCACCATCTCCCACGTCGAGTACGTCGACCGCAGCACGCACGAGCCGGACACCCTGTACGTCCAGCCTGACGGCGACGTGTGGATGACGCCCGACGGCGTCGGCCGGATCTGGCTCTTCGAGGACGCCGAGCAGACGGTCCCGATGACGGAGCTGACCGCCCGCGACGAGACCGGCATCACCCGCATCGTCCACGTCGAGCACACGTGCGACTACGAGGTGTGCGACATGGCCGACGGCGCGACCCGCTGCTCCGGCTGACCGACCACGGGCCGCGACGCCGAACCCTCGACGTCGCGGCCCACCCTGCCGCAGAGTGAGACCACCGAGGGGGAGCGCCCCTCACCACCACGAAGGAGCCGACCATGTGCCGCACTTGGGACCCGAACCGCCGCCCCGTCACCGCCAACCTCGCCCTGCTCGGCACGGCCGCCGCGTCGCCGCTGGACCGGGCCGTCCTCGAGGTCCTCACCGAGCGCGCCCGGGAGGACGGTGACTCGCTCCACCCGGACGACGTCATGGCCGCGCCGCGCCGCACGGTGGGCATGATGCGCCTGAACGCCGCCCGCACGGGCCTGGAGCTCTTCGACGCTCCCGCGTGCGACTGGTGCGACCAGCCCGCCGCCGTGCGCGTCACGGACCTCGACTCCCCGTCGCACCCGGACCTCGCGTGCGACTTCCACCTCGGCTACTGGTTCGCGAAGCCCATCGCGGCCGGTGAGCG
>Ga0157370_10005201_pt1 | contig 14658 bp, 10 predicted proteins | sample C35metaG_FD_113463 | JGI IMG/M metagenome (GOLD analysis project Ga0157370, IMG submission 113463) | Corn rhizosphere microbial communities from Kellogg Biological Station, Michigan, USA - C3-5 metaG | ecosystem: Host-associated > Plants > Roots > Rhizosphere > Soil | place: USA: Michigan...
ATATTATCTCACCTCAAAAAGGTCTTCCTGCAAAGACATCATTGCAGGGGCGATTCCGAAAAGCCAGATGAGTAGGAACAAATTAAAAATTTAAAAAAAAAAAAAAAAAAAAAATTAATATATTTATTAACTAAAAAACCTTCATAGGCAAAATTTAAAAAAACTAAAAAATTTATTTTATCCCCCGATTTTAAAAAAAAAAAAAAAAAGACTAACAAAAAAACAATTAAAATCAAGATAATTACGTTTATTATCATTTTGCTTTTATTGTCTCTCAAATAATTTAGCTTATTCATAATAATATTTTAAAAATTAATAGTCCATGTTTTAGATTCAGAAAACATGAGCCCTAAACCACCTCTTAACATAGGGACCAAATAACTTCGTGAGCCTGTATCTATTGTATATCCATTTTTACCAGATCCCAAATTATTAGGATAAAGCTTTTCCTTTCCTGATTTGCTCATTGTTCCTCCTCGTTCATACCCCCAAGCACCTACAGACCCGCTATAACTATTTGCATCTCCAAAAAAATCATTGACCGAAAAATCTCTTTTACTTCTAGGAGTTATTTTCGTTACTGTAATGCCAAAATCTGAACCCCAACCAACATTTCCCTTAAAGGTAAAATATAACGCTCTTCCCCCATTTTCATCCGTAACAAATCCTATTTCATAACCAATTCCACCATCTACAGCAGTATTTGCACCCAGCCAATTGCTTGCCCGCCTTTACCTCTTTGCTCTACAGTTTTTTCATTTAGATTTTCATTATACTGTTGAATTAGTGGTCTTGTGTCTCCAATATTATTTGCTGACTTAAAACTAAATTGTTATTAGAATAATTATTCAAATTCAAATAACTACTCCTATTAGGCAGAGGGCCAGAATTTTTATGGCGTCCAAATATGTTGTTAAAACTAATTTTACTTTTCCACCATTCGCTAAAGTTATCTCCGTTAAAGTTCTTTTTAGCCCAATTTTTAATACCCCAGTTATCCCAATTGCCTGCAATGTTCTTAATACCATTTCCTATCCAGTTTTGCTGGCTATCTGTTAGACCGCAGTCTATATAATTATTAAATTCAAAATCTACTCATTAACCCATTTTCGAATTCAATTTTTCTTTGCCATTCTCTTCTCTCTTTCTTCAAAACTTTTGGATCTTTATTTTCTATTCCAAACTTTATGTCGAAATATTTTTTTCTCTTACAACCAACATCTTTTCCTACAATAAAATTGGGAAAAATGGAATAATATTTATTATAGTCTCTTACACTAAAATTGTACCTTTCAATAGCTATGTTTATAGAATCTGTATTAATTATTATTTCTTATCAGATTCATTTTTATTTGCTACATAAAATCTCACAAGCGGCAAGGAATATTGATTATAAACAATATTAGAATCACATTCTCTAATTTTATAATTATTAGATTTAGATAAAATCATAATCAAGCTATCCAAATGATAAATATTGTCAGGGCTTTTAGTAATTAAATTATGAAACATTGCTTCTCTCTTTTCTTTTAACTTTAAAACTTCACTCCAATATGCATTGAAATGAGCTAATTTGGCTTCTAAAACATTATTTGAATGATGTTTATAAAATAACCATGCTCCAATTATAACGACAGCCAGGACGACCACTATCCTAAACAAAAAAGAAAACACTTTTTTCATACTATTTTTTATTATTTATTAATCCCGAAAGTGCATTTACAGTCCATCTTTTATAATCATTGGATAAAACACTTTTTCAGTTTTTATCTCCACATCTTCAAAATTCTCCTTTAATATTTTATCAAGTTTATTAGAACATAAAGAAGTAATTACAAAACTAGACCTATTTAAAAGTTCAATTTTTGCATAATAATAATTGCTAAAAGCCAATGTCCCATTAACAGTACCTCTCGAACCATTCATAAAAAATATAATTCTCTTAATATCTTCAGAGGAATAATTCAAAGTTTCAAAGTTGCCTTTCGTAACAATTGTATTACTTTTTAAAATAAAAACACTACCTTTATTTTCCTTTAAATAATTAATATGAAGTAATAAAACGGGCAAAAAAAAGATTAATAAATAAAAAATTAATAAAAACCAACCCCATTTTAAATCTGCCATGTTTATAAAAAACAGTAATATTAAAAACAGTATTGTCATAACAATCAAATCAATAAACATCTTTAATTGATTGAAAAAAGTCACTTTTATTTCCATAACACTATTTTAATTTATCTAACAAAGCTACCACTATTCAAGGCGTTAAAGAAATGATTATAACTTCTTTGTATTTGTGGAGCAATTATATCATATGAATATTCTATCGCTTGAAAACCTGCACCAACAACAATTCCTCCCAAAACGCCATAAGGTCCAGCAAAAGAACCTCCAACTCCCCATGATGAAATTGCAGTTCCTACACCCCATGATGCAAATGTACCCGTCATCCTATAGCTATATCTTCCGCCAGAAATTCCTCCATCTTTTTCATCTTTACTAAATTTATAAGAATGATCAACAACTTGCGCAATAGTTGACACATTACCTGCGTATTTCCCTATTCCATTCATATAGGGAGCTGCTCTTCCGGCTGCTTCAAGACCCGCTGTAATTATTGCAGTTGATGTTGCTATTTCATTAGTTTTTACAGTGACTTTCTCAAAATCAATAGGTCTTAGATAGATAGAGTAGTCACTTGTAATATTATATTTTGTATTTGAATAGTTAGTTCCTGGATAAACCCCAGTCAAACTAGCGTTGTTCAAACTCACATAACTACTCATATTCGGCGGAGGTCCCGAACTTCTGCCTCCTCCAAACCATTTACTTATACTCTTGTCCCAGTTTTTAATATTGAGATTCTTTTTAGCCCAATCCTTAATACCCCAATTATCCCAATTGTCTGCAATGGTCTTAATGCCATTTCCTATCCAGGTTTGCTGGCTATCTGTTAGACCACAATCTATACAATCTTTTCCTCCACCTTGAGACACATTACCACTCGGATCTATATACAACAATGGATTATTATACACATAACCATACTGATTGAAGTTTTGGGTATTGGTTATATCTTGTATATAATTGTCTGTCTGTAAGAATCTGTGCAGCATTGGGTCGTACAAACGAGCATTCATATTAATCAATCCTACACTTTGCAGATGTTCATGACCTGTATAACCGCGATCTAAAATTGTTAATCCCGAAAGCGCAGTTCCTGCTCCATTTTCCACTTTAATAATAGCGCCCCAAGCATCAAACAAACGTTTTTCTACAACGTTGGCATTAGCATCTGTAACAACCAAAATAGTCCCCTGATAATCGCGATGTAAATATAAATAATCTGCAGTACTAACTCCATTACTTTTTAGCGCTACTGGCGCGGTATAGCCATCGCCGCCTATGTAGGTAACAAAATCAGCAACACCTGTTTTTACATTTTCTTTAATCTCCATGGTGCCATCTGCGGCATAATGTTTACGCAAAGGTCTTAGCGCTTCCTCTTCCATGCTTCCGTAGTACATGGTACTGCGCTGGTTATTCTCATTATAAGTAAAACTTATTTTATCTATAGTGCTTTCTGTAATTTGCAGCGGGCTTTTAAAAGCGTTATAGGTAACATCTAATTTCCTTTCTGAGCTTTGTGCGCCATCTTTAAAACTGCCTTCTCTATTGGCATAATAGTTATACGCTTCTGGTGTAAGAGCGATAGACGTATTTTGATACGGTTTTGTTGAAGTTCCGTATTCATAAGTTCCTAAAGAATTACTTTTTATTTTACCAGAAGACTCATAATTTTGTGTTTCTTGAGTACCCAATTTATTGGTAAATTCCACAAGTCGGTCCAATTCATCATATTTAAATTTTTCGGTATAATTATTAAATATACTATTGGTACGATTCTCTAAATTGTCTGTCTTAAAATCGAATTTAGTATTCAATGTCAAGACATTTCCTTGATTGTTTGCCTTATAGTATTTAATTTTTTCTATATAACCATTAGTATCATACTCGTTGGTATTTATTATACCATTGCCTAATACACTTTCTTTAATTTGTCCTTTTGCGGTTAATGTGTTGGTTTGCCAAAGCACTTTTTTGGTATTATTATCTACAATTTGGTACAATGTCCCATTTTTATATTCACTCTTTATGGCTACTGTACTTCTTTTAGAACCTAATTGTGCCTCTTTGGTTTCGGTGCTTATTCTTCCTAATTCGTCATAAGAAAATGCGGTTGTAAACTTCGTAACTCCTGTTTTGTCCTCTTCTATTTTTAGAAGCCTTTTAAAAACATCGTCGTAAGTAAAGGTTGTGATAATCTTATTGGTTCCTGCAGGCTGTTTTTTATCTGTAAAAGTAGTTTTAGAAAGCAGTTTAGTCAACGAATTATATTCGTAAACTGTTTGGGTATCTGTTCCAGAACCCGTAACCGTTTTTTTGATTGGCTTACCATTTTCGTCACGAGTTATCGTGGTCACGACTTCTCCATTTTTACTAGTTTCTACTTCCAGCTCCCCAAAATCATTGTTTTTATACGTATATACGCCTGCCGATGGATCTGTCATACTTGTTTTGCGTCCCCAGCCGTCTTGTTCAATAGTAATTTTTACTCCGTTATAATCGGTCTGTTTTAGATTTCCGTTTGCATAATAATCATACTTAATTGTTCCGCCAGTTGTTTCTGCAGTCGAAATCAGGTTTCCAATAGCATTTTTGGTAAAGCTTTTTGTTTTCTGTCCATCAACAATTGTTGATGTCAATCCACTGTACAAAGCTGTAATTGTTCTTGAAGTAAATGACTTGCTTAGTTCTGGTCTGCTGTAAATATCAAATTTAGTTTCGTTCCATTGAGACGCATTCGATCCAAAATAAGGCTCGCTTGTTTTATAATTTCTATCGAAAATATCATACATAAAAGATACAGACGAAAAATTGCCATTTAAGTCTTTTTGCGATGTTTTAATTTTTCTGCCTAGATCATCAAATGTTTCCTCTGTTGCACTTCCGTCCAATGCATCTGTAGTGACAGAAACAATTGTGTTTTCTGCATTTCTAGTATACTTATAGCTCATTGTTTTATTTAGTTTTTCATTCTTTACTGTTAATCTTTTAAACCATGAATCGTAGGTATAAGATGTAGTAAGATTGTACGGGTTGGTTTCAGATTTTAATGTTCCATTAGTATTGTATTCAAATTGCGTTGCAAACTTTTCTGAATCCGTAATTTTTGTCAAAAATCTACCTGAAACATCATAACTATAAGTTGTTTCTCTTGGTGTAAGGCCAACAGCCGATATTTTTTTATTTATAATATTTCCAAAACTATCATAATTGTTATTCTCAGTAATATAATTGGTATTGGTCCCTTTTCTTTTAACCTGGTTAAGAAGTCCATTAGTATTATAATCATATATTTCTTCTGAGCTCATTGTGCTTCCTGCAATTGAAATTGTTTCTGATTTATTTGATGGTCGTCCAATTATATAAGGCGATGATGCAGCATTATTGTAATAGGCAACATTTGAGACGGTTGTCTGCACTGTTGAAGCACCTTCCTTTATAACAGCAGTAGATTTTATTGGATTATTGTATGCATCATATTCTGTGTTTTCCTCGCTATTGGCATTCGTTAGAGTATTAAATTGTTTTGTGCTTGTATTAGTCAATTTAAAAACCTTATTAGCCAAAAGATTGTTTTGATAAGTCAAAACGGATTTTGTTATATAATCTGTAGGTGTATTTGGAGAATCATTGGCTCCTTGATTTATTTTTGCAGAAAATGTACTTCCTGCTTTTATATGTGTATTTGGTTTTAAGACAATACTTTCTGTTGCTACTAAATTATCTGATTGTGTGACTGTGTAATCTGCACTTTGACCTTTAACAATAGTTTTTGGCGTCTGGACGACAGGAATAGTTATTAAAGGCTCTCTAAATCCCTGAACATAATAATTCTCAACATTTGCTCCTCTTAAATCAATATCGTTTTTCACAATATTTGAGAACATTGGTGTATTGTCATTAAACCAATCTGTTTGTGTGACTGAACGAAATCCCATAAATCCAAGTCCTTCCACATTAGATACAGCCCCATAATAAGCAAACATTTTTTTCTTATATTGATCTTTATTTTGTTTCTCTAATTTAGAAACCACATATAAATTTGGATCAATAGTAACATCTATATTAGGATAATTTGCAATTGCTTTACTAGACTTATATATTGTAGTATTTTGATAAGTATTATTAAATTGAGAATCTAGTGGAATATAAGTAATAATATCTCTAACACCATTGGCATTTGTTATGCTGGTTATTAAACTTTGCTTTTTGTAATCGTAACCCGAATTAAAAAAGTGAATCTTATTGAGATTAAAAAAAGCAATCTCTAATGTTGAATTGATTTTGTTTCCTAATTTGTTTGCGTTATTTAAGGATTGAGGCAGGTATACCGGAAGCGCATAAATATTAATATCTGATCTCGCGCTGGTTGATGCGTATTTTTCAGTAGTAAAATCACCATTAATGTTTGCATATGATAAAACTGTAATATATCCACTATTATTTTGAACATAGTTTAATGTTTTTATTAGATCTGATTTCCCATCATTATTATGGTCTACTGCAAAATAATTGTAAGTAGTGCTGGAATCATTTTTATTAAAAACTGGCAGATAAGATTTCTCTTCTTTTATCATGGAATTACCCGTAGATGTATATTTGTACCATTGTGATGAACCATACGATTTTGGAATCATGACATCAGATTTACCGTCTCCATTGTAGTCTCCAATCAAAATAGGAAAATTAGTTGTGTTGCTTGGAGTATTTGAAATAACATTATCGTAAGAAGAACTTCTATATAAAACTATAATTTTATTTTCTATGTCTAATGAATATATGGTTAAATAGCCTCTATCAAAAACAAATAAATCAGATTTACCATCTCCATTGAAATCTCCAACTTCTACTCTACAGGTTTCTGATAAGCCAACTACCAGCTCACCAGAAAGAGAAAAGTAATTAGTTGTATTATCTCTTTTTAAATCAACAAAATAAATCTTTCTAGACGATATAATATCATTTACAGGCTCACATCTAACAAAATCTATCTTTTTACATTCTTTAGCAGTTTCAATAGGCATATCAATAGCTAAAACATCCGTTAATCCATCACCATTAAAATCTCCCGAAATAATTTTTTTCGGAAAAATTCTAGGCGGATTATAAGAAATACTACATAAACGACAATCATTAGTAATTGCATTTTTAGGAAAAGTTACAACCCTTTCATATTGTTGCTGTATATTAACATTGCCAAGCATATTTATCATTCCATACACTGTAAAAGTATAATCCGCATTTGTATTTTTTGCAACAACCCATCCTTGTGGCAAAATCTTATTATCTGAACTTAAAAATGTAGCAGAAAAAATATCATCAAAGGCACCTACATTATGTTCTAATTTAAAATTAATTCCGGATTCAATACCTGCATATAACCAATACTTTGTTTTAGCTTCACTGCCTAATGTTGGATAAACTAAACAATCCATTTTTCCGTCAGCGTCAAAATCTCCAGAAACTGCACTTACATTTAGAGATTTTATATTTCCAATATCAAGTTCAGTACTCATATCAAGATATTTTATTTCTTCAGAAGTCATTTCATAATCAAAAACTGTTGGATTATAAGTCTTTGTTCCATCCCCACTAATTTCAGTAATTTTATCAATACGATCTACTACTTTATAAGAAAAACTATAATTTCTAAAACCAATGCCATTAGTAAATACTTTTATTTCTTTCAGTCTCTTACTTCTTATAACATTTTGTCCGCCAACATAAAAATTCTCAAAAACACCTCTATCTTCATAAATAAATTTTACTTCGTTAGGTTGAGTATTGGCACCGGAAGCACCAAACTTGATTGAATCAACGTATAATGTATTATTCAGTAGTATATAATTATAGCTGATTCGAACTCCTTGAGCATTCTCAAAATAAAGAATTGACCATTCCATAATTGATCTAGAGTCAGATGAATTCCCATAATAAGCTTTAGATCCATCTGGATATTCTACCAAAAAATAGGCCGGACCAAAATTTGCACCAAAAGGAGAAACTCCGTAAGAAGTAATTTTAATATTTGAAAAATATTCAGTTTCGTAAATCGTTCTATCTGCTCCATAGATTCCTGTTGTACCATTTTTTACGATTAATCTTTGCCCATCTAAGGCAAACCTATCTAAAGCATTAAAATCTACTGGGTCTATAATTTCATCGTGAAATTTCGTAGCGGGAATTCTACTAATAGAAGAAACTCCTGAAATATCCCAACCTCTTGCGGCATTTCCGCTTAGTCCATTTTGACTGTTGTATATTAAATTTATTTGCGGTTCAACGTTATTAATACCTTTGGGAACTAAGATTGGGATTGTATAATTAGCATTTCCATTTAGTGAAACTGATAATTCCCCCTCTGTTACCCCCACTTCTGTTGATTGTCCAAAACCAAATAAACCAACTAATAAAAACAATAGGCTAATATAAAACTTCTTCATACGAACTACTTTTTAATAATTTTAATAGACTTTTCGCCACCGTCTTTATAAGAAAGCAAAACCAGATAAACCCCGGTAGGATATTGTTGAAAAGGAATGTTCAAATTATTTGCACTATCACCAATCTGGAAAGTTCGCAACACTTGGCCTGTCATAGAATAAACATGTACTGAAGTCACATAATTATCATTTCCCAACTCCCACTGTAAATACAATTCTTCTCTTACTGGATTTGGATAGTAGGAAATAATATCTTCTGAAGAGAATTTTTCTAAATCATTTTCGGTTAAAGCTTCTGGTTCTACAATTTCTTTTACAGATTTGCCCAAACAATTAATACATAATGTTCTCGTAATCTGATTTCCTGCTTGATCGTAGCCAAAGTTGAGTTTAGTTTGAGCGATTGAAAAAAAAGAATAATGAAGAAAAACAAGGAGTAAAAATCTTTGCATAACATAAAAACTTAATATATTTCCTACAAACATATAAAATAATTATATTCTTACAAATTTTATGTGAATTTTAACAAAAGGACAAAAAAAAAGCGAGACCTAAATCTCGCTTTTTTAACACTAATGATATTTTAAAATCTATTCTACCGTAACTGATTTTGCTAAGTTACGAGGCTGATCTACATTACAACCTCTCATAACTGCAATATAGTAAGACAGCAATTGTAACGGAATTGTAGTAATAAGCGGAGACAATGCATCTGAAGTTTCTGGAATTTCAATTACATAATCTGCCAATTCACGAACCTGAATATCTCCTTTAGTAACAACAGCGATAATTTTACCGCTTCGTGATTTAATTTCCTGAATGTTACTTACAATTTTATCATAATGACCTTGTTTTGGTGCAATTACAATAACCGGCATTTGCTCATCAATTAAAGCAATTGGTCCGTGTTTCATTTCTGCAGCCGGATAACCTTCTGCATGAATATAAGAGATCTCTTTAAGTTTTAATGCTCCTTCTAATGCTACCGGGAAGTTATACCCTCTACCTAAATAAAGACAGTTAGGCGCATCTTTAAATTTAGCTGCAATTTCTTTTGCTCTGTCGTTAGTTTCTAAAGCCTCTAATACTTTTTCAGGAATTAATTCTAATTCTTGTAAATAAGCATGGAAATCAGGGCTTGACAAAGTTCCTTTTGCTTTTCCTAATCTCAAAGCAATCATGGTTAAAACGGTGATTTGAGTAGTAAACGCTTTTGTAGAAGCTACCCCAATTTCAGGGCCAGCGTGTGTATAAGCACCTGCATGACTTTCTCTTGAAATAGACGAACCTACAACATTACAAACTCCAAATACAAAAGCACCGTTTTCTTTAGCTAATTTAATAGCCGCCATAGTATCTGCCGTTTCTCCAGATTGAGAAATTGCAATTACCACATCATCTTTATTAATGATAGGATTTCTGTATCTAAACTCAGACGCATATTCTACTTCAACAGGAATACGTGTAAACTCTTCAAAGATATACTCAGCAACTAAACCAGCATGCCACGAAGTTCCACAAGCAACAATCAAAATACGTTTTGCGTTTAAGAATTTTTCAAGATTATCTTCTACACCTGCCATTTGAACAATTCCTTCATTTGGATGAAGTCTTCCTCTGTATGTATCTTTAATAACGCTAGGCTGCTCGTAAATTTCTTTTAGCATGAAATGATCATAACCTCCTTTTTCAATCTGCTCCAAATTCAATTGAAGTTCCTGAATATAAGGATCAACTAAAGAGTCATCTTTAATTTTTCTAATTTTAAGAGGTTTGTGCAATCTAATGTTTGCCATTTCACTATCTTCTAAATATACTGCATTCGAAGTATATTCAATAAACGGAGATGCATCAGAAGCAATGAAGTACTCACCTTCACCTACTCCAATTGCCAACGGACTTCCTAATCGTGCCGCAACAATTTCATTTGGATTTTTTTTGTCAAAAACAGCAATTGCATACGCTCCTACAACCTGATTTAAAGCGATCTGAACAGCTTTACCAAGTTTTATGTTTTCTTTTTTCTGAACTTCTTCAATCAGGTTTACCAAAACCTCAGTATCTGTATCAGATTTAAAAGTGTAACCGCGTTTAATTAACTCTTCTTTCAGCGGTGCATAATTTTCTATAATTCCGTTGTGAATAATTACCAAATCTCCAGAATTTGAAAGATGCGGATGGGAGTTCACATCATTTGGTACTCCGTGGGTTGCCCAGCGGGTATGTCCAATTCCAATATTTCCGTTTATGGTAAATCCTTCTTGTGCCTTAGCTTCAAGATCTAAAACTTTTCCTTTTGTTTTACAAACTTTTATGCCCGATTCGTCATCGTACAACATAACGCCGGCACTATCATACCCTCTGTACTCAAGACGCTTTAATCCTTTTATTACAATAGGATAAGCCTCTCGGTGACCGATATATCCAACAATTCCACACATATATATTTATTAATTTGGTTTCGTGTAGTAAACCTCAAGCCTTAATCTTTTATCTTCTGGGACAGAAGCTTTACCGCCATACAAAATTGTACCCAGCGGATTCATGATTGATGCTCTTGGTACTTGCGAAAAGTACTCGTTTGGCTGAAGTACAATTCTATTTTCCAGAAAATTAGAAGTCGTAATACCAATACTTTCTGTAACAACCAATCCTAAATTGACATTTTTGGCTGTTTTATCTTTTATCAGATTTCTAATATATTCTGTAATTCTTATTTTATACGTTTTACCTCTCTTGTTATCTCCAAGATTGATCAATCCTCCAAAAACGTATTTAGCCCCTTTAGTATCACCCACAGTTAAACTAGTAGTTTGATCTGCATAATAATCGGCCAAAGGTACATTATTAGTTAAATCGTATAAATAAACTCTTTTAGGTTCATCAGCTCCTGTCATCAAATCAGAGTCTATATTAAAAATCAGGTTAGCCTCGTTAACTTTCCAGTTTTTAGCTCTGATATCATCAAGTTTAGAAGCAAAATCATTAAGTTTAATAACCGCTGCAGATCCCTGGCCGCCTTTTATATACAACCTTTCATCGCCTTCTGTTTTATTTACATTTGATGAACTTATAGCACCTGAATAACCGGTACTTTTAGCATCTTGCAGTAGATTTGCAGTGCCTCCTGAACTTGTTGGATTTACCAAATTGATTACTATTGTTCGTTCTTCTGTAGTTTCGGGAGCGTCAGTTGTAATATCTGTTTTTGCTTTGTAAGTAATTGTAATTTTTCCTTTCGAAAAATCCATCAAAGCCATATTACTTGGACTGCCATCAGCTTTTTCAACTTTAAAATACAATCCTCTAAAGTATTCCTGAAAAACATCAGTACTTGCTATTTTAGACGCAGGTGCTTTTAAGATTTTGTCCTGAAAAAAAGCGCTATTTAAATTCAAACGCATTTCTGGAGCTGTATAAGTAGTCGTTTCTTTATCGTTACTATCTTTAGTTACGGTTTTATATTCTTCAGAACTAAAAAAGAACTGGTCATTTTGAAACGGCTTAGTTAAATCATCATTTAAACGTGCACCAACTTTAGCCTGATCGAAAGTAGAATTTTGCGAAGTATAATAATATTGAGGCAGTTCTGTACCATTACTTGGAAAAGAACTTCTCATTTGATACCCTGACTCATAAACGCTTAACTTTAACTTTCCGTTTGCAGGACCGTAAATAGAATCTAATTCATAAGTATGGCTTCCATCAGTATTACTTACCGTTACGTGGCTGAAATAAGGAATACTTAATACTGCACTTTCTATAACAGGATCTTCACCAATACTTGGTGCATAAGCTACAAGCGCAACTTGTGTTACATAGTTAGCTGTTGTTTCTCCAAAAACAGGATTACTATAAATTCCTAAAGCACTTGTTGGCAGCACATTTGACTGCACTGAAGTAACTTCTTGATTATAAGACAAAACATCATATTTTTCAGACTCAAGTCCAAAATGATCATCACCAATTAAATCACCGCCAATCGCATTAAAATCTTTATCGCATGAATAGAGAAAAACAGCAGTTGCTGCTAATAGAATTTTCTTAATAAAAGAAGTATTGTACATATTAAATAATCAAAATTAAATTTTAAAGACCAAACGTTCTGTAGAAATTTGTATACGCTTCAGCGAATGCATCTTTCGTGGCGAAAGGTAAAAAAGGTTTTCCTGAAGATTCTATAAATTTTGTTAAACTTGGGGAAACATTTGGCGATGCTATAACAACACCGTCTGAATGCAATATGCTGGCTTTTAAAATATTTTCGTAGTTTGGAGTTTCAAGATCAGAAATTGACTCGTGCGGAACACCATCAAATTTAACCTTATTGATCATCTCCATGTCTAAATTTTCATCAAAAGACTGACCGTAAACCGAAGTGATAATTTTAGTATCATTGAACAAAGCCTCATTTTTATAATAATGCTTCATATAAATTGGCAGCATTGCAGCAAGCCATCCATGAACGTGAATAATATCCGGAACCCAGTTTAATTTTTTTACGGTTTCAACAACTCCCTTTGCAAAAAATATAGCGCGTTCATCGTTATCCGGATACAAAGCACCTTCTTCATCTGCAAAAGTTGCCTTGCGTTTAAAATACTCATCGTTGTCAATAAAATAAACCTGAATTCTTTCTTTTGGGATTGAAGCAACTTTGATAATCAATGGCATATCTAAATCATTCACTACCAAATTCATCCCTGAAAGTCTGATCACTTCATGTAATTGATGTCTTCTTTCATTGATATTCCCATATCTTGGCATGAAAATTCTTATCTGACCTCCTTGATCATTAATCATTTTAGGAACGTCGTAAGACATTAAAGAAACCTCATTTTCAGCCAGATACGGCACGACTTCAGATGATACGTATAATATCCTCTTATCTTTCATAATAGTATTTTACTTAATTTTTGGTAATAAAAACGTCGCAAAATTACAAAATTTTATGCAGTTTATAACTAATATATTATGTTTGCACTAAATTTTAATAATACCGCCATGCATATTTTCTACGGTAAAGTAGCTCTGATAGCCTATTTAAAAACTATCAAAACCGCAAATTCAACTATCGGATTTGTACCCACTATGGGAGCTTTACACCAAGGGCATCTGGCTTTAATGCAGCGTTCACTAAAAGAAAATGACGACACTGTTGTAAGTATTTTTGTCAATCCAACACAGTTTAACAACCCTGAAGATCTTGAAAAATATCCTCGAACTCTTGAAGAAGATGTAAAGAAAATGAGAGGATTAAGTGACAAAATAATTTTATACGCTCCTTCTGTTGAAGATATTTATGAAGGACAGACCGTTTCTCAATCATTTGACTTTGATGGATTAGAAAATCAGATGGAAGGAAAATTCCGTCCAGGACATTTTAACGGAGTTGGAACTATTGTAAAACGCTTATTCGAAATTGTTACTCCAACCAATGCTTATTTTGGCGAAAAAGATTTTCAGCAGCTTCAAATTGTTAAAAAATTAGTCGAAAAAAATAATTTACCAGTCAACATTGTAGGCTGTCCTATTTTTAGAGAAGACAATCTTTTAGCCATGAGTTCTCGTAACGAACGTTTGACTCCCGAAGAAAGAAAAGAAGCTGCAATTATTTACAAAACTTTGACCGAAGCGAAGGAAATATTCCAAAATAGTACGCCTGCCGAAACAATTCAGTTTGTAGAAGATGCTTTTAAAGACAATAAAAGATTTGAGCTGGAATATTTCGTAATTGCTGACGAATCTACATTATTATCCATAGATCATAAAATTAAAGACAAAAAGTACCGTGCGTTTATAGCGGTATTTGTTAATTCTATAAGACTGATTGACACCATTTCATTAAATTAAATTACCTTTGCTGCATGCAAATTCAAGTTATAAAATCAAAAATTCATCGAGTAAAAGTTACTGGAGCTGATTTAAATTATATTGGCAGTATTACTATTGATGAAACTTTACTGGAAGCCTCAAACATTATTGAAGGCGAAAAAGTATCTATTGTTAACATTAATAATGGAGAACGTTTTGAAACTTACGCCATAAAAGGAGAAAAAAATTCAGGCGAAATTACACTGAACGG
>Ga0157370_10005202_pt1 | contig 14658 bp, 12 predicted proteins | sample C35metaG_FD_113463 | JGI IMG/M metagenome (GOLD analysis project Ga0157370, IMG submission 113463) | Corn rhizosphere microbial communities from Kellogg Biological Station, Michigan, USA - C3-5 metaG | ecosystem: Host-associated > Plants > Roots > Rhizosphere > Soil | place: USA: Michigan...
ATTCGATCAGGGCCGAAATCGTATCGGCCCGGTAGATGCTTGACACGGGTGCTGCTCCCAACAGTATGCGTGGTGGCTGTCAAAAAATAATAGCGGCGCCCCCCGGGGTGATCCAGCCTTGTGCGCTGCAGCAGGGAGCAAATGGTGAATAAACACTCGGAAAGTGAGACCGGCAAGGGTCGGGTCACGCAGCTGCTGATCGGCATTCTCTGCATGGTGATGATCGCCAACCTGCAATATGGCTGGAATCTCTTCGTCAACCCGATCGACAAGGCGCATCACTGGGGCAGGCCCGCGATCCAGGTCGCGTTCAGCCTGTTCGTGCTCACCGAAACCTGGCTGGTGCCGGTCGAGAGCTGGTTTGTCGACCGTTTTGGGCCCCGTTTTGTCGTCATGGCCGGCGGCATTCTGGTCGGGCTGGCCTGGACCTTGAACTCCTTCGCCAGCTCCCTCGGCATGCTCTATTTCGCCGCTATCATCTCCGGCATCGGCGCAGGTGCGGTCTATGGCACCTGCGTCGGCAACGCGCTGAAATGGTTTGTCGGACGGCGCGGCCTGGCCGCCGGTCTGACCGCCGCCGGTTTCGGCGCCGGCGCGGCCGCCACGGTTGTCCCCATCCGTGAGGTGATCCTGGCGCATGGTTACCAGTCGGCATTTCTCTGGTTCGGCCTGGGGCAGGGGCTCGTCATTCTGATCGCCTCGCAATTCCTGCGCGCGCCGGCAAAAAAACCGGTTGCGACCACCGCCAACCCCAACCTGCAGACCAACCGCAGCTTCACCCCGCTGGAAACCGTCAAAACACCCCTGTTTTGGCTGCTTTATGTGATGTTCGTGCTGGTCGCGGCGGGCGGCCTGATCGTCACCGCGGGGCTCGCTTCCATGGCCGCCGATTTCGGTGTGGCCGAACAGCACATCACATTGCTGGGCATCGGCGGAACGGTGCTGACGTTGGCGCTGGTGGTGGACAATGTCCTGAACGGGCTGGCGCGCCCCTTCTTCGGCTGGATCTCGGACAAGGTTGGCCGCGAGCTGACCATGTTTATCGCCTTTTCACTGTCGGCAGGGGCGATGTGGTCGCTCTGGTTCCTGGGACACGATCCGCTCTGGTTCGTGATCACCGGTGGCCTGATCTATTTCACCTGGGGCGAGATCTACAGTCTGTTTCCAGCGACCTGCACCGATGCTTTCGGCTTTGAATATGCCACCACCAATGCCGGCATGCTGTACACCGCCAAAGGCACGGCAGCCTTGCTGGTCCCGCTGGCCAATCTGGTGAGTGCATCAGGCGACTGGCACACCGTGCTGTGGATCGGGGCGGTGGCCAATCTGGTTGCGGCCTTCGCAGCCCTGTTGCTGCTGAAGCCGGCCAGGGCGTCCCATCGCCTGCGCCATGCCTGATATCCGGCGGGGAATGGCTCATCAATTCTGAATGGATTTTCATTTTCCGTCGGAGACTTTTTCAGCGCTCAAATCCTATTGCTGGACCCGTTCTCAGGTACGGGCCCAGCCATGCACAAGTTCCTCGCCGCCGCCGCTCTTGTCCCGCTTCTGATGGCGCCGTTAGCTGCGTCCGCGGCCCCGCCGCTGTCGCCCGAGCAAAGGGCGATTGATCCTGGCCAGCGCGAGCTTGTGGCTGCCACCTGCGACCGGGTGATGGGCCTCTCGGGCGGCGGCATCTATCGCCAGGAATGCCTGGACAGTCTGGCGCGCTCCCTGGCAGCCAAGGCCGCGAGCGCCCGGATGGCGGACAGCTATGTCGCCTGCCGCGGCCAGGGCCTCAATGAGGGCACGGCCGCTTTCTCGACCTGCATGCTGGATGATCGCGGCGCGGCGGTCTCGGGCCAGCCGGTCAAGCTTGCCTATGACTCGAATATGCCGGAAAACGCCAAAAGCTATTTCGACGTGACCAACAGTGTCCATTGGCGCCGTGAACAATATGCCTGCGCCCAGATCGGCCTGACGCCCGGCACGGGCGGCTTCGCCGAGTGCACGGCTGGTCTGGAAGCGGCGCTGTTCAACCCGCTCTGATGATTTCGATGTCCGCCTCATACCCGCTTTTACAGAATTAATAGGTTGCTAGTGTCCTCCGATTCTGAAATTCGGCCGGTGACCGATACAGCGATTTCGCGAATTTCGGAATCGGGACACTAGCGCTCCATGGTTGCAATCGTCCGGTTGGCGCTGCGGCGGCCATACACCTTCGTCGTCATGGCGATCCTGATCGTCATTTTCGGCGTGCTGGCGCTCGTGCGCACCGCAACCGACATTTTCCCGGATATTCGCATTCCGGTGATCGCGGTGGTCTGGACCTATCGCGGCCTGTCGCCGGACGATATGGCGGGCCGGGTCATCTATTATTATGAGCGGCAACTTTCGACCGCGGTCAACGACATGGACCATATCGAGAGCCAGTCGCTGCCGGGCGTCGGCGTGGTCAAGATATTCTTCCATCCCACGGTGGACATCCGCACCGCGACGGCCCAGGTCACGTCGCTGTCCCAGACCGTGCTCAAGCAGATGCCGCCCGGCATCACCCCGCCGCAGATCCTGAATTACAATGCGTCGACGGTCCCGATCCTGCAGCTGGGACTTTCCAGTCCCACGCTGGGGGAGGGTGAGGTCAATGATCTGGGGCAGAATTTCATCCGCCCGGCGCTGGCTTCGGTGCCGGGCACGGCCGTTCCTTCGCCCTATGGCGGGCGGGAGCGCCAGATCCAGATCGATCTGAATCCGCAGGCGCTGCACGCCTACAATCTGTCGGCCCAGGACGTGAGCAATGCGCTGGCCAACCAGAACCAGATCATCCCGGCGGGGACCATCAAGGTCGGCCAGTTCGAATACAATGTCCGCCTCAACAACAGTCCCAGTGTCGTGGACGAGCTGAACCGGCTTCCGGTCAAGCAGGTGGGTGGCGCGACGATCTATATGAGCGATGTCGGCCATGTGCGCGATGGTGCGCCGCCCCAGCGCAATGAAGTGCGCATGGACGGCCGCCGCGCGGTGCTGATGACCGTGCTGAAAAGCGGCTCGGCTTCGACCCTGGATATCGTGGATGGGGTGAAGAAGATCCTGCCGCGCCTGAAAGAGACCCTGCCGCACGATCTGAAGGTGCTGCCGCTGGCGGACCAGTCCATCTTCGTGCGGGCGGCGGTATCCGGCGTGGTCAAGGAAGGCGTGATCGCGGCCGCCCTGACGAGCCTGATGATCCTGCTGTTCCTGGGCAGCTGGCGCTCCACTTTGGTGATCACCGTCTCCATCCCGCTGGCGATCCTTTTCTCCATCGCGCTGCTGTCGGCGCTGGGCCAGACCCTGAACATCATGACCCTGGGCGGGCTGGCGCTGGCCGTCGGCATTCTGGTGGACGACGCCACGGTGACCATCGAGAACATCAACTGGCATCTGGAACAGCGAAAGCCGGTGCGGCAGGCCATTCTGGACGGCGCCCAGCAGATCGTGCTGCCGGCCTTCGTGTCGCTGCTCTGCATCTGCATCGCCTTTGTGCCGATGTTCTTCCTGCCTGGGGTTTCCGGTTTTCTTTTCGCTCCCATGGCGGAAGCGGTGCTGTTCGCGCTGATCGGCTCCTTCATCCTGTCGCGCACCTTGGTGCCGACCATGGCCAGCTATCTTCTGGTGTCGCATGGCGACGCCCGGGACGCGTCGGTGGCGCGCAGCCACGATGCCGTCAAAGGCCATCACCCCAAAAACCCGCTGGTGCGCTTCCAGCACGGCTTCGAGCAGCGCTTCGAGATGGTGCGCAAGGCCTATGGCCGCTATCTGGAATTCCTCATGGGCCGCCGTGTCCTGTTCGCGGGCTGTTTCCTGGGCTTTGTCGCGCTCTCGCTCTGCCTGGCGCCGTTCCTGGGTGAGAATTTCTTTCCCGCCGTGGATGCGGGCGTGATCTCGCTCCATGTGCGCGCGCCAATGGGAACGCGGATCGAGGAAACCGCGGCCCTGTTCGACCATGTGGAAAAGCGTATCCGCGAGGTCATTCCGGCGCGCGATCTGGATTCCATCGTGGACAATATCGGCCTGCCGGTCAGCGGCACCAATCGCGCCTATCTCAACACCGGCGGCATCGGGCCGGAGGATGGCGACATCCTGATTACCCTCAAAAAGGATCACCGGGCGACCGCCGGCTATGTGAAGGATCTGCGCACCGCCCTGCCGCAATCCTTCCCGGGGTCGAATTTCGCGTTCCTGCCGGCCGATATCGTCAGCCAGATCCTGAACTTCGGTTCGCCGGCGCCGATCGATGTGCAGGTCTCGGGTCCTGACAAGCGCGCCGCCCAGCGCTATGCCACCGAGCTGCTGCGGAAGATTCAGAGCGTGCCCGGCGCGGCCGATGCCCGCCTGGAGCAGTCCTCGCGCTATCCGCAATTCGGCATCGACGTGGACCGCACCCGCGCCGGCCTGACCGGGATTACCGAGAAGGATGTAACCAATTCCCTGGTGGTCAACCTGGCCGGCAGCTTCCAGACCGCCCCGACCTTCTGGCTCAATCCCAAGAATGGCGTGTCTTATCCGATCGTGATCCAGACCCCGCAATACAGCCTGGACACCTTGGCGGGCCTGAAGTCCATGCCGATCACCAGCAGCCAATCCACCACGCCGCAGCTCTTGGGGGGCTTAAGCGACATCACGCGGGAAGCCAGCGATGCGGTGGTGTCCCACTATGCCATCCAGCCCACATTCGATGTCTATGCCACCACGCAAGGAGCCGATCTCGGCACCGTGGCCGACCGGATCCAAACCGTGCTCAAGGACAGCGCAAACCATCTGCCGCCGGGCGCGACCGTCAATATCCGGGGCCAGGTCGAGACCATGAATTCCGCCTTCTCGGGCCTGTTCTTCGGCCTGGCCGAGGCCATCGTGCTGATCTACCTGCTGATCGTCGTCAATTTCCATTCCTGGTCCGATCCCTTCGTCATCGTCATGGCCTTGCCCGCCGCCCTGGCCGGCATCTGCTGGACACTTTTTGCCACGCATACCAGCCTCAGCGTTCCGGCACTGACCGGCGCGATCATGTGCATGGGCGTGGCGACCGCCAACTCGATCCTGATCATCAGCTTCGCCCGCGAACGGCTGGAAGCAAGCGGGGATGCGGTGAAAGCGGCGATCGACGCCGGTGTTACACGTTTTCGGCCCGTGCTGATGACGGCGCTGGCCATGATCATCGGCATGGCCCCGATGGCGCTGGGCTTAGGCGAGGGTGGCGAGCAGAACGCGCCGCTCGGCCGCGCGGTGATCGGCGGCCTGTTCTTCGCGACCTTCGCCACCCTGTTCTTTGTTCCCGCCCTGTTTGCGTTGGTGCGCGGCCGTGGGCACGCCCAGCACGCCTGGGGAGAAGGAGATTCACTTGTCCCCGGAGAATGACGAGATGGCGATGAAGCGCCGCATCCGGCATATCGTGATCGGCGTGGCCATCCTTCTGGGTGCGGTGCTGCTGTTCGGCGCCTATTCGCGCTATGTCGAGGCCAGCGACGTGCGCGACTGGACCCATGAGAGCCAGATACCGACCGTAACCTTGATCGCGCCCAAGGCCGGCGGCGCCGACCAGCCGCTGGTTCTGCCGGGCACCTTGTCGGCCTATTATGATGCCAAGATCTACGCCCAGGTTGCCGGCTATGTGAAAAGCTGGAACCGGGACATCGGCGCCCATGTAAAAAAGGGTGAGGTTCTGGCGATCATAGACACGCCGGAGCTGGACCAGCAGATCACCCAGGCGCGCGCTGATCTCAGTGCGGCCGGGGCGGCGCAGAAGCTCTCGGCCGTGACCGCCTCGCGCTGGCGCGATCTGCTGCGCCAGGATGCGGTGGCGCGGCAGGACGTGGATGTCAAGGAAGCCGACCTCGCCGCCAAGACCGAGGCGCTCAAGTCGGCGCAAGCCAATCTGGACCGGCTGCTGGCCACCAAGCAGTTCGCCCATATCACCGCACCCTTCGATGGCGTCGTCACCGCGCGCAACCTGGATGTGGGCACCCTGGTCGGCTCCTCCAGCGGCAACCCGCTGTTCACGGTCTCCGATACGCATGCCCTGCGGCTTTATGTGAATGTGCCCCAGTCCTACACGGCCGACATCGTGCCGGGCATGGCGGTCTCCCTCACCGTGCCGGAATATCCGGGACGCCACTTTCCCGCGCGCCTCTCATCCAGCTCGGGCGCCATCAGCAGCCAGAGTTCCACCATGCTGGTACAGTTCGAGGCCCCCAACGGCGACGGACTGCTCAAGCCGGGCGATGTGGCGCAAGTCAGCCTGGGGCTTCCGGCCAAAGGCCTGCTGCGCCTGCCGGCCAGCGCGCTCATTTTCCGGGCTTCGGGCCTTGCGGTCGCGACCATGGGCGCCGGTGACCATGTTGTGATCAAGCCGGTGACGGTGGGCGTGGACCTCGGCGCCTCGGTTCTGATCGCGACAGGCCTCGGCCCGCGCGACCGGGTCATCAACAATCCGCCGGATTCCCTGGCCAGCGGCGATACCGTGCGTATCGTCCCTGGCTCCAGTTAAGGCATTGATTTAAAATGGAAAAGCGTCGAACCAGCGCAAACGTGATTGCAAAATTTTCATGACGGTGGTCTTTCGTCCGCGCACGGCGCAGGCGAAAAGCCGCGAAAGGTAGCCCAAATGCGCATCCTGATCGTCGAGGACGAAAAGAAGTTCAACGATATCCTCCAGCGCAGCCTGAAGTCGGAAGGCTATACGGTGGACGGGGTGCTGACGGCCGAAGACGGACTGGAATATGCCAAGTCCTATCACTACGACCTGGTGATCCTGGATATCCAGCTTCCCGACGGCACGGGTACCGGTCTTCTCAAGCGCCTGCGCGAAAACGGTCACACCATGCCGGCCCTGGTGCTGACGGCGCGCAGCGACCTGGACAGCAAGCTGGAAAATTTCCAGGCCGGCGCCGACGATTATGTCGTCAAGCCCGTGGCCATGGCGGAACTGGCCATCCGGGTGCAGGCGCTGCTGCGGCGCGGACCGGCGCTGCAGGAGAATGTGTTGCGCGCGGCGGACCTGGAGATCAACCGCCTGACCCGGCAGGTCAGGCGCGACGGCAAGCGCATCGAACTCAGTCCCAAGGAATATTCGCTGCTGGAATATCTTTTCCTGCATGCGGGCCGCGTGCTGTCCCGCACCATGATCGTGGAAAAGATCTGGGATCAGTCCTTCGAGGGGCTGACCAATATCGTGGACGTCTATATCGGCCATCTGCGGCGCAAGATCGACGAGGGCCATGAACACAAGCTGATCCGCACCGTGCGGGGCCTGGGCTATACGCTCGATCTTGACCGGTCCAAATGATCCTTCGGCCCCAATGATCCTCCGTTCGGTCACATCGCGGCTGGTGTTTCTCTATTGTCTGCTTCTGGTCCTGCTTGGCGCGGTGTTTCTGGCCTTCACGGTCTTCAGTTTCCGCCACTACACCAATGAAACCATAACTTCCAACCTGGCCATCCGGGCGCAGGAGATATGGAACGTCTCGCAAGGGGCGCTCGATCAGTCCGCGCGGCTGACGGAGATCATCGAGCGGCGCTTTTCACCGGAATCGGAAGATCGTTTCATTCGCATCACCGTCGATGGCCGGCTGCTGTACCGTTCCGATCGGCCGAGCAATGGTAGATTTGATCCCGCACAGGTGCCCGCTTTGGCCGGCGCGGGGGGCGCGCGCATGATCGGCGACCTGTTTCTGGTTTCTCGTACCTTTTCCGATCCCCAGCGCGGCGCCGTGACGGTGGATAGCGGCCAATCCTACCAGTTCGCCCAGACGGTGGAAAAGGAGCTCGCAACATCTCTGTTCGTCGGCCTTCCGGTGTTGCTGCTGGCGGCGGCGGTGGCGGGATATTTCCTGATGCGCGGAGCCCTGGCGCCGGTCGAGGCGATGATCAATGCGGCAGAGACCTACACCTTCAACGAGCCGCACAAGCGGCTGCCGACGGTGGACAGCGAGCCGCGGATCGAGGCGCTGGGCCAGGCGCTGAACCGGATGCTGGACCGGCTGGACAGCGCCTATTCCCATGTCAGCCGCTTTTCCGCCGACGCCGCCCACGAGCTGCGCACCCCGCTCACCATCATTCGCGGCGAGCTGGAACTGGTCGCGGCGGGAGAGAAGCAGCCGGAAGATGTCGAGCGGGCCTTCAGCAACGCGCTGAGGAGATGACCCGCCTGTCGGCGCTGGTGGACAATCTGATCACCCTGTCGCGCATGGAGAGCATGTGGGGCAAGCGCACCCACGCCGCGGTGGATCTGAAGGAGTTGGCCGAGGAGACCATGGAGCAGATGAACCTGCTGGCCGTGGAAAAGGAGATTTCCCTGGCGCGGCCGGAAGGACCGAATGTCGTGGTCGCCGGCGACCGGGAGCGGTTGAAGCAGATCCTGGTCAATCTGATCGACAATGCCATCAAATATACGCGCGACGGCGGCGAAATCTCGGTCTCGGTGGGAGTCGAGGGTGAGAACGGCTTCGTGGCGGTGGAGGACAGTGGCATCGGCATCGACCCCGCGCACCAGGAGCGGGTTTTCGATCGCTTCTATCGCGTTTCGCCGGACCGGGGCGAAGTCGGCGCCGGTCTGGGGCTGGCGATCGTCAAGTCCATCTGCCAGGCGCATGGCGGCACGGCCAGCGTGCGCAGCGTTCCGGAGATCGGGAGCTGCTTCAAGATCGAGATTCCGCTCTTCGCGCCGGACAAAAAAATGGCCGCCGCGGAAAGCGCGGCGGCCAGTGCCAGGGGAATTTCCTAGAGTGGAATTTCTCAGTAGGCCGGATAGAAACGCAGGCTGGTGAAGATCATGCTGTCGTCGGTGGTGGGCTTTATCCCGCCGGCGCCGCCGAATGCCGTCATGTGCGTGTAGCTGTACTGCGCGCCGACCCGCCAGCTGCCGAACTTGCCGTTGTAGGCGCGCCACCAGAAGCCAGCCACGGCCTGATTGACGGTTTCCAGGTTGGGGGAGCAGGCTCCGCCTTCCACCAGGCAGCCCGACAGGTTCAGAGCGGGATTGCCCACGCCGAAATGCGCGGTGCCGACGTCATAGTATTTGTGCTGCTGCTGTTCCTGGCCGCCGTAGGCGTAAAGGTCGAATAGCGGCGTGGCATGCCAGGTGGCGCCGCCCAGGAAGGTGGTTTCCTGTACCGGCGCCAGGGTGCCGTCAGGACGGGTGGTCACGTCCGGCAACTGGGCGCTGCCATAACGGCCGATGCCCGAGCCGGTCAGGGCGGTGGCCTGCAGGTCCAAGGTCTTGGGAATCGCCGTCCAGGTGATGCTGCCGCCGACGCCGCCGCCGTCGCTGTTGGCGTTGTGGTTTCCGGGCGTCAGGCCAAGGCCATTAACCGTCGCCAGACTGACCCGATCGTAGAAGGAGCGGTAGATGCCCAAGGCTTCCACATGCAGCGGCTGGCTGCCGTCGATCACGGGTTCCCAGGCGACCTTGCCGATAAAGTCCGGGATATGGTTCAGCGAGAAGTTGTTGACATTGGCCAGCAGCGAGCCGCCCGCGTGGACCGTGGTGGTCGCGACGCCGGGCGCGGTCCCGGCGTTGCCGGCGAAGGTGGTCTGCGGATTCTCCACCGAGAGAGCCAGCCAGAACTGCTTGTCCCAGTTCTTGACGATGCGGATCTGCGGCTGGCGGGCCCAGTTGAAGCCGACGACATACTGGGCGTCGATCGTGGCGGGCGGCACCTCGTTGCGCGGCGTGATGCCCTTGCTGTTCAATGTGGCCAGCGACCAGTTCTGGCCGGCCAGAATCTCCAGGCCCAGCGAGTCCCAATCGATCGTCGTGTAGATGTTGCGGATGCGCAGATTGTAGGAGTTGCTCTCGTTGGAGTTGGCGGTCTGCGCGCCGCCCAGAAAGTCCATTTCGTAATAGGCCGCCATATGGGTGTCGGCATCGGCGTCGCCCTGAACCAGGAGGCTCAGACGGCTCTGACGGGCAGAACCGCGCAGTTCCGACATGTGCGCCGTCGGCTGGTTGGAGAAGGGGATGGCGTTGAAGCTGGAGCCGATGTCCGCGGTTTCGCTGCGCGAACGATAGAGGCTTTCCATCGCCAGGAAGCCGCCCAGGGTGACGTTGACCTCGGCATGCGCCGGCACAGTTCCCAGCGTGGCCATGATCGCAACAAGGCATGCGCCCGCACGCGTTGAATTCCGGATTGTCATTTGATTAGTCCCATTTCCCACTCTGGCCAAGATCGGCCAACCCCGGCGTGCGTAGTCGCGGGCCACGACAGTTTTACAACAAGCCGCGATTATAAGTGGATTTTAATCTGACATTTAATTGGCGTTTATTCGGGGCTGCGGTATTCGCGCACATGAACGCAGTATCCATCTTCCCTGTCACGCAACCGCAATATTGCGGGCCTATCGGCTGTGGCGCGCAGTGTTCTGCGCAAGACGGACCGGGGCGGCGTCCGTTGGCTGCTCGCCGATCCGATCTGACGTTATCGGAGCGAAAGCTCCTCACTGGAGAAGAGGAAGATGAAAAGAAACTTCAAAGCCGTGGTGGGCCTTGTCGCTGGGTTGACGGTGGCTGCAACGTCAGCTTGGGCCGCGGAAATCACCGGCGCCGGATCGACCTTCGTGTATCCGGTCATCGCCAAATGGGCGACGTCCTATCAGGGGACGAGCGGCAACAAACTCAATTATCAGTCCATTGGTTCGGGGGGCGGCATCGCGCAGGTCAAGGCGAAGACCGTGACGTTCGGCGCGACTGACAAGCCGCTCAGCGCAGCCGACCTGAACGCCGCCGGTCTGGTGCAGTTTCCCGTTGTCGTTGGAGGCATCGTGCCGGTGGTCAATCTGCCGGGGATCCAGCCTGGCCAGCTTGTTCTCAACGGAAAAGTGCTGGCGAGCATCTATCTCGGCAACATCAAGATGTGGAATGACCCTGCGATCAAGGCGCTGAACCCAAAACTGAATCTGCCGGCCGCCGCGATCGTCGCGGTGCATCGTTCGGACGGTTCGGGCACAACGTTCAATTTTACCACTTATCTCAGCAAGGTTAATCCTGACTGGTTGAAGACGGTTGGTGCTGATACCGCTGTCGACTGGGTCGGCGGTGTGGGCGCCAAGGGCAATGAGGGGGTTGCGGGCAACGTCGCCCAGCTCGCCGGGTCTATCGGCTATGTGGAATATGCCTACGCGAAGCAAAATCATCTGATATACGCGCGGATGATCAACAAGGCCGGCAAGACCGTGGAGCCGACGATCGCCACGTTCCGTAACGCCGCTGCCAGCGCGGACTGGGTTGGAGCGGCGAAGAACGACTTCTACGTTCTTTTCCTTGATTCGTCCGGTGCGGATGCATGGCCCATCAGTGCGACGACCTGGGTCCTTGTGTACAAGAACCCGCCCGATCAGGCGGCGACTGCAAACGCATTGAAGTTCTTCCAATGGGGCCTGGAGAAGGGTGATCAGCTGGCCACCAGCCTGGATTATGTTCCGCTGCCCGATAACGCCGTCAAGGCGATCGAGACGAGCTGGAAAGGCATCCAGGGCTCAGGGTTCTAAAAAGAGCAGTTCAATGAAACGCGGCAAGGGGCAGGCGGTCCTGCTCCTTGCTGCAACCCTCTTCTGAATTGTCGTTCGCCAGCTCCAAGGCCGCGCTCTGGCCGGAGCGAATCAATCCCAGAATGAACAGAAACAAATGACCGGCGGTCTCGCTGCCGGCATCCACGCCCTCGAGGAAAGGTTCGCGCAGCAAGCGGTGCAGATAGCCACGCGCCTCGGAAAGCTGCGTCTCGGCAGCGATGGCCATCAGGCTTCTGCTTTCCAGCAAGGGGCCATACACCAACGCCATGCCGAGCAGGTGGCGGCGTGACGCCGTCCCGATGCCTTCAGTGGCGGCGCTGCTGAGGATTTCCAGCACGATGCGTTTGTGACGGGGATCAGGATCCACAAGCGATGCCAGGGTCGCAAAGCCCAGCCCCAGCAGGCTGGCTCCGCTCACGCCAGAAGCGCCGACATATTCCTGCGCGCGCGCCCTGGAACGATCGCGCATCTTGGCACGGTTCGCCCACGCGCGCCGCACCCGCTCAAGCGGGACGTCAAAGCCCGCCAGCCAGACCGTGATGAGGGCTTCGTCAATCCTTCCATGGCGCTGCAGCGCGTCATGAACCTGTTCCGCCTGGGCCTGAATATCAGGTTCGCGCCAGTAATAGCTGCGGCCAGTGCCGATGCCGTGGCTGGCCAGGGGCGGCAGCAATCCGGCCTTGCGCCAGGCGCGCAGCTCGGCCAGTCCAGCCTTTCTTCCGCTTTCGAGCAGCGCGCAAAGCAGCTGGCGTTCGGAGGTGGTGTCCAGGGAGCGCTTTTTCACGATTCGCGGCAAGAAAATGACGCGGCCAAGCTACCGGGCAGACCTGAAGGCAAATGAAAGCCTCAATGAAAAACCATTCATCGTGACAGGGTCATTTTGCCGTCGCCTGGTCGCGAACACGCCAGCACCGGCGATGTATCAGCCCGGCTTCAGAAGCCTTGGCGCGGCGGGACTGTGCAGGCGATGGACCTGCGGCATATCCGTGCCGAGAAGGGGCTCGAGATAGCGATGGACGGCCTCGGTGACGTGCGTGCCTGAGCCGGCGATGAACGCGTCGGGCATCTTGCGGGTCTTGGCGGCGATGTCCTCGAGCGGGGACAGTCTATAGTCCACCGCATAGGAGCCGGTGCGGTGAATGGTGACCGAACCGCTGCGATCGCCCGACATGGCGTAGTGCACCGCCTTATGGCCAACCTCACGGGCCTCGCGCTGGTCCACGTCCGAAACGCAGCCGGCAAAGCTGCGCTGGACATAGCCGAAGGTGTCGCCGCGCACGCGCTTGTAACCAAGCCGGTCTTTCACGACCTGGGTCAGATAGTCGGCCAGCGCGCCCCCGCCCAGCTGGAGATTGCCATGGGCATCCTTCTCCAGTTGCTTGGAAAGGCTTTCGGCAATCGGAACATTGTGGCGGTCGATGATCCCCTCGGAAACGGCCACGACGCAGCGGCCATATCGCTCCATGTTGGTTTTTACGTCCGAAAGGAACGTGTCCACGTCAAACACGCGCTCCGGCAGATAGATGGCATGGGGGCCATCGTCGGGGAATCTTTTGGCAAGCGCCGCCGCCGCCGTCAGGAATCCCGCATTCCGCCCCATCACGACGCCGATATAGACGCCGGGCAGGGACGCGTTGTCGAGATTGATCCCCATGAAGGCCTGGACAACGAAGCGCGCCGCCGAGGGAAAGCCCGGCGTGTGGTCGTTGACGGTCAGGTCATTGTCGATGGTCTTGGGAATGTGAATGCAGCGGAGCGGATAGCCGGCGGCCCCCGCCGCTTCGGAAATGATGCGAACGGTGTCGGCGCTGTCATTGCCCCCGACATAGAAAAAACAATCGATGCCGTGCGCCTGCACCACCCGGAATATCTCCAGGCAGTATTTCCGGTCGGGCTTGTCGCGCGTCGAACCCAGGGCGGAGGACGGCGTGGCGGCGACCAGCTCCAGATTGGCCGCCGTTTCTCCCGTCAGATCGACAAGATCCTCATTGACGATGCCGCGAACGCCGTGGATCGCGCCAAAAACCTTTTCAATCCGCTCGAATTTGCGGGCTTCGAGGACGGCGCCGGCCAGCGACTGGTTGATGACCGCGGTGGGGCCGCCGCCCTGGGCTATCAGAATTCTGGACAGGCAAGGCCTCCCGCTCGGCTCGGGGGGATTATTGCCCGTCTTGGGGCTCCGGACACCAGAGCGAAGGTGAGGGGACCGGCCGGGGGGCCCTGCCGTCAGGCCCTGGAAAAGCCAACTTCCGGCCGTCCGGCCGGTTTCTCAGCCGATTTCGCCGGGGTCCAGAAACTTGACCCGCAGGGCCAAGGCCTTTTGCGGGGGGCGCTGGATCTCGTCTTCCCGCTTGGCGGAGGCTTGAACCAGCCCGTCTTCTAGCCGGCCCTCGCCAATAACTTTTGTTTCAGGATGCCAGCGCCTGCGCAGGGCGCTGTTTCGGGAGATCCCGCCGGTACGATCAGAGCCGCTGGCAACCATGGTGAGCACCTGAGTTCCGCACATCGCAACGGACGTGTACGGACGAAGTTCCATCCCAGGCAGCCGCAAGAGATTAAAAAACCCCAACAAGGTGCGTTACCGCACCCAAGCGGACCGCTTTTGTTTCAGGCGTTACAAATGATGGTTAGGCGGGGACTGCCGCGGCCTGGCTGCGGCGCCGGCGCAGCATCACACCCGCCAGGCCGAAGCCCAGGATGAACTCCGCCCAGGTAGCCGGCTCCGGAACGCCGCTGACGAAGTTGAACGATGCCTGCCTGATGGCGCTGAAGTCGTAGTCCAGCGACTTATCGAGCACGGGGGGGTGGCCGTTCGTGTAGGACTTGCCCACAAGGTTCGTGATCAGGATCTCGTTGATCAACTGGCCCGGATCGGCCTTGATGTCAAAGCGGTTCGAGCCATTTCCGTTTCCAGCGTCAATGCCGAGGAAGTCTTGAAATCCGCCGCCGGTAAAGAACAGCTTGGCGTTAAAGGTGAAAAAGGTTTTGTCACTGTTCGGCACGCTGTCGGCAGGGCTCGGAATATCGAGATTAAACCTGAATTCCGTGAAGCTGATGTTCGAGATCGGGCTGATCGTTAGGTCGGAAAATCCGCCGCTGTTTCCAAGCACCTGGGCATAGCCGCCTGCTACCGTTGTA
>Ga0157370_10005203_pt1 | contig 14656 bp, 9 predicted proteins | sample C35metaG_FD_113463 | JGI IMG/M metagenome (GOLD analysis project Ga0157370, IMG submission 113463) | Corn rhizosphere microbial communities from Kellogg Biological Station, Michigan, USA - C3-5 metaG | ecosystem: Host-associated > Plants > Roots > Rhizosphere > Soil | place: USA: Michigan...
CATGAAAACATTATTTACGCTAATTGCATGCCTGCTGGCATGTGGGGCTTCTTTTGCCCAAAAATTAAATACCGTTTCGGGGAAAGTTGTTGATGAAAAGACCGTTCCGGTATCGTTTGCCGTAGTTCGCTTGCTTCAATATCCAGACACGACTTTGGTAAAAAGTGTATCGACTACTATTGATGGCGAATTTAGGATTACCGGCTTAAAGGAGGGAGAATATCAGCTGTCGATATCAATTGTAGGCTTTAAAACCAAAAAAACAGCTCGTTTTTTGCTTAAAGAAGATTTACAATTGCCAGCGATTGGGGTAGAAAGTGTGAGCAAACAGCTAAAAGAGGTAAGTGTGCAGGGGCGTAAGCCATTTATTGAACACCAGATCGATAAAACCGTTTTAAACGTAGAAAACAGCCTTACCGCCACGGGAAGTACAGCTTTAGAAGTTTTAGAAAAAGCTCCGGGGGTACAGATTGACCGGAACAGCGACCAGATTAAACTGAATAACAAGAGCGGCGTAGTTGTGATGATTGATGGTAAAAGCAACTTCCTTTCAGGGGCCGATATTACCACCCTGTTGAGCAACATGAGCAGCGATCAGATTGCTACGATAGAGCTGATTACCAATCCTTCGGCCAAATACGATGCAGCCGGAAATGCAGGTATCATTAACATTAAGCTAAAAAGAAACAAGGCCTATGGTACCAATGGAACGGTTTCTTTAAATACCGGACAGGGAATTATGCCCGATTCGCCCAGTGATTTGTTCCGTGCCGGTGTAAACCTGAATTTAAACCACAGGCAAGGCAAATGGAATATTTTTGGCAATGGTGCAGTAGCGCGCAAAGCACAGTTTAACAACACCTTTTTAACCCGTACCACCTTATCAAACGGATTGGCAAGTGCTTTAACACAAAATTTTGACCGTAAAAATAAAGGTGTTGGTTTTCAGGGTAAAGTAGGGGCCGATTATTACGCTTCGGAAAAAACGGTATTCGGGGTGATGCTGGATGCAAACATCGTAAATACAAAGCTGACGAATTTTAGCAATACCGATATTAATGCCGTGCAAAACGGTGCTGCCAACCAGAGCTATATTTTACAGGATGCCAGTTCGAGTTCGCCGGTGGGCAACTTAACGGCTAACTTTAACATTAAGCACGATTTTGATAAAAAAGGTAAGAGCTTAACTTTCGATATGGATTTTTCGGGCTTCAGCAATAAAAAGGATGAGAACTTTTTGGCCAGTTACCTAAATTCAGGCGGCAACCCGACCAACCAAACCAGCTTACGCAACAATACCGACGCCGATATAAAGGTGTATGCTGCAAAAACAGATTTTACTTTACCGCTTTCTAAAACCATGAAAATTGAAACAGGCTTAAAGAGCAGTTATGTGGTTACCAATAACAACTTTATTTCTGAGCAGCTAATTGGCGGAGTATGGCAGAACGACCTCGGCAAATCGAACAATTTTGTGTACAAAGAAAATATTAATGCGGTTTACGGCAGTTTGTCTAAAGAGTGGAAAGTATGGCAGGTTCAGTTGGGTTTGAGGGCCGAGCATACCCACTCAAACGGTACGTCGGTTACCGATAACAAATCGGTAGAACGCAATTACCTCTCTTTATTCCCAACGGTATTTATAAACCAAAAGATTAGCGAAAACCACAATATCAGGTATTCTTACGGGCGCAGGGTAGACCGCCCGAATTATCAGCAGCTAAACCCCTTTGTTTTTTATATGGATCCACTGGCGGTTGATCAGGGAAACCCTTACCTGAAACCCCAGTTTACCAACAGCTACCAGATTAGCTATAGTTACAAGGAAATTTCGTTCTCTTTGAGCTATTCCGATACCCGCGATATGATTACGCAAATCAGCAAGCAGGATGATGCAACCCGGGTAATCAGCGTAATTCGTCAGAACCTGGGCCGTTCGCAAAACTATTCGGCCGATTTGTATGTACCGGTTCGGATAACCAAATGGTGGAATATACAGAACAATGTAAGTGTTTACTATGGCAAATTTAATGATGGCAATATTGAAGGTGCAGCTTACAGCGCCGGTAAAGCTGCGGTAAATTTATACACTTCCAACTCTTTTACACTGCCGCAGAATTTTAGTCTGGAAATAAGTGCCTGGCTTAACTCACCAAGGGTAAGCGGAGTAGAGCAAACTACCATTTATCAGGGAGCGCTAAATGCCGGGATACAAAAAACATTGCTGGATAAAAAGCTGAAACTGCGTTTAAATATGGACGACATCCTGCTCACCAACCATTGGGAAGGCAAGCTGGTTTACCAGAACATTAACATGAAGGTAGTGAACCGTTACACCAGTCGCAGGGCTAATTTCAGTATCAGCTATAATTTCGGAAATCAGAATGTAAAATCGGCCCGATCGAGAAATACAGCTACGGATGATATTAAAGGCAGGGCAGGAGGGTAGGTTGGAGTTTTGAGGCGGGAGTCGGTAGTCCTGAGTCGATAGTCAGAAATACTTATCCGGGATCTTGTCCCTCTTTGAAGGGGTAGGGCGATGAGAAAGTTTGGAGTTCGTAGTCGATAGTTTGGAGCCAGCAATCCTATTATCCGGGATTTCGTCCCCCCTTGAAGGGGGCAGGGGGATGAAAAATGAATTATCCTCAATTAACCAGTTCATACAATTAACCAATTAACCCAATAAACCATACAACCATGAAATATAAACTATACCTCATCGCAATCTTATTTGCCGCTTCAAGCTTTGGATGCCGCAATAGCGGTGGTCACTTATCCCTCAGTACCACCGATAACGACACTAACTTTAAGTTTGAAGCGAAGTACGCCGAAAGTAAAACAGCCAGGCTGGAGAAATACCTTGATAGTGCACTGGATAATGAACTTCCGTTAGATCAAAATATCGATTTGTTTGTTAATTTAAATGGCAGCGATAAATTTAACCTGAAAGCACAGAAAGGCTGGCTGGTGATTAATTTCGATAAAAGAAGTAATTCCTTATCCGGTTATATGAAAGTGAAGAAAATAGCCGATGGGATTAAAGAGAAGCTGAGGGAATAAGTTAGTCCGGAGTCTTTAGTCGGCAGTCCCGAGTCGGAGGTCCGAAGGCTGGGTGTATATGCATGGCGGTGAAAATCCAGGGTTGAATCCTTTTTTCAATCGTCACCCTGATCCGATAGCTATCGGATTTCGGACCGGCCATTCGGACGGGTATTTCAGGGTCTCTCCATTCAATACATAATCGAAATGGAGAACCCTGCGATAAAATCGCTGTTCTAGTTCATCCTTGTTACAAACGAGGACAGTGGAGGTTCTTCATTCAACGTCTTATTTATCGAGCCCAAGCTGTTTGCGCATGTCGCAATTTAAATTGTACTGTTCTTCAATGGGTACGATGTTCCGCGTATTTTTTTTGATGTTTTTGCCTTCCCTTGTCCACAGGTATGGGTAAAAGCTAAACACTTTGTCTCCCGCTAACTTTGAAACTTCGTTTTTCCAATTTGTCCACCTTAAGCCTTTATAAAATTTGTCTAAATTGCTATTGAAACAGAATTGTAAGAAATTCGAATAGGTAATGCCAAGCGGCTCGTATGTTAAATTTTCTGGCGAAAAATAGTATACTTTTCCCAGGTCTTTACCAAGTCCGCCACCATTCAACAGGTAAAAACCGCCAACTGCATCATCTGCAATTAATAGAAAAGGCGATGCTTCTCCAAACTTCACTAACGATTTTCCTTTGTTCCAATCAGGAAGTGACCGGTTTAACATTGGATTGCCCGAACCAAGGATCCTGATCCAACCATCATCAACCAAAATTCCACCAGTCATATAAACTACCGAACCCATTGGCGAACGTGTAGTTACCTGGATCTTAAATAAAGCATCTTTTGCTTTTGCACTATCAGCGGTCAAAACTTCGACTTTGTTTTTTGCAGATTCAATCCACTCTTTTACTATAGGCCAACCTGGATCTGTGTTATTGATGAGTTCGTTAACTGCTTGCATTTTGTTTTGTGCCTTAGCCGCTAAGCCAGTTAGGATAAGAAAGGCAATTAGTAAGTTTTTGATCATAATTTATATTTAAACCTTGTTTATTGGTCTCTTTCCACCGAACAGCTTATCCAGTATACGCCCATTTGCCCCCGGTTATCCATAGCTCCCCTGGGAAGCTGTTTTTTAGGTGCATATAAAATTGTTGTGTCTACTGCTTTTACAAATGTTGTTAATGCATCAAGGCGGTTTTCTGAGAAAGGAAGTATGGTAAAATCCCAACACGAATAATAAGATAACATCCATGTAAATTCCTTGTCCATTTTATTGTAGATAATATAATCATTCAGAATTGCGTAGGATTCAGAAACAACTGATTGATTGAGATCACGGATTCCGGTATAACAACATGGTTCAACTAAAGCATACCAGTTTAAAAATATAAGACGTTTTAAAACTTCGAGTTTACTTTCTTCGCTTTCCATCCCTAAGAATAAATCGAGATAGCTTTTATGGATGTTTCTGTACTGATCGAAAATACCCTGTTCCTGAAGTTGTTCGTCCATCTGGTCCATATCGCCATTTAGCGATTCAGCATAATTGTAAAGTGCTAATTCCTGTTGGGATAAGTTATCCAATGATTTCAATAGTATCTCCATTTGTTATAGCAAGTTGTTTAGTCTGGTGGTTAAAAGCGACTTTTGGAAGTTCTTCAATATGGTGAATGATTGATGAGTTTTGCAGCCCGCTTGCGATACTTTCATCCTGATCCGTGATTTCGCCTGTTTGGATATTGACAATCTTAGGGAACTTATAAATATCCCATGCATACTGATCGTTAATGGCATATAGATTTCCAAATTCGAACTCCATTTTAACGGGGCTTGAAATCTGGTCTGATTGGATATCCCAGGTTGCAATATGATTTGGCGGGAGGTTTTCGAGTAGGTCGTCATTAATTGCTTCTTCATTCGAGGAACCCATTAATACAGTATTGTCATCAATGAAACTGGCAGTAGCGATTTCTGTCCCAACATTTGGATAAATTTCAGATTGATCAAGCAGTTTTGGCTGTTGAATACATTCCATGATATTGAATACCCTAATCGCATCATAAGGATGCCAAAACCAACCCTTACTCATCAGGTATTTGCCGTTTGGACTTATTTCAAGTCTGGAATGGAAAAAATCAAAAGGATCTCTGTTGGGGGCATCGGTTATAATTTCTCCGGTTTCAACATCTTCAAAATCGAGTCTGCAATATTTTAACGGACAGTGAATTAAATAGGTTTTATCTTCTAATGTTACAAATGCAGCAGGATATTCATAAACATTTGCACAATAGTAGGAACGGTTTATTTCTCTTAAAATATTTCCGTTTTTCAAGAGCAGCCCCTTTGTACCAAGTTTTTGATAAATGAAGGCATACTGTCCGTCAGCCGATGTAATGGCACTATCTCCGAAACCATAATTATATTCGCACAAGAGTTCCGTTTTTCCATCAAAGGTATACCGTTTCCCCGCCGAGGCCCAATCTACTATGGAAGTACCAACCCAACTAATGGTTTTCAGATAATTGGTTTTTATACTTTGTCTTAACATGGTAACTGAAATTATTTAATAGCTATTGTATCGCTCCACTTTTTTATCTCCCTATCCTTTCCATTTTATTTGAAACTTTCTCCACCAACACACAGATCGAAATCTATCGATAGGCCTAAGTTACTCATTCTGGCTATGCTGTTTTTATCGAGATGCGGGCCGCCAATCAAACCGTTTCCATTGTGGATATCCATTGCAACCTGAATGTAGCCATTGGCTTTGGTTACCAGTTCGGTAATGCCTGCTTTGTCTTGTTCCAAATAGCTTAGCAGGCTATTCAGTTTATCTTCAAATTCATCGGGCTCGGTATTGGGCATTATTTTAAGTGCGCTAAATTGATGCCTTTGCTTACCATTCGGTTTTAAATCCCCTTTATCCCAGCTTTCGGAAACTGATAAGTGAGTCATTGCTTTAAGCGCTGTTGCTGATAGCTTTTCGGATGTAGTGAGAAAATAAACGCGATGGTAGGGCTCTGTTCCGATATTGATGATTTCGCCTGATTTACCATTCAGATACACCGCAAAATAGAATCTTTCGTTTAGTACCGGTAAATAAGCTATAATGGTATCGTCGCTGCGGTCACGATCAAATCTTTCTATTTTTAGCTTGTTGCCGAGGTAAATAGGCTGATGGATTTCAAGGTACTGTTCGGTTACACCAAATTTTTTTTCCTTAAATTCCTCTTCAATAAGTATGGTTAATTGTTCGTCTGTCATGGATGAGCGTTGGAGCATAAAGTTAAACTATTTACACCGAAAATTCTCCCGCAGATTTAAGGCGATTTCGCAGGATGTTTTGGGTAATTGGTTAACGATAAAATCGCTGTTCTCACCCATCCTCGTTACAAACGAGGACGATAATGTAAGCCGCATATCAACTTCTATATCCTTCAATGCCTTATATGGTGAATGTGCTCCAGGTATTGATTTGGCCATCCCCCAAAACAAAATCAACCGGAAATCTTTGAACATTTCCGGTTGATTAAGCAATTTTTGCCTGGTACAAAGGCAAAGTCTGAGCATTATGGTGATACGGGTAATTAATCTTTCACTAACCTTACGGCGCAGCCTGTGGTTTTGCTGTAATCGGTTACACGCGGTTCGCTGTATTTGTTAAAGTCAAGGTAATAGGCAAAGCTGTCGCCGCTTGATTTGGTACTGGCCGACCACCAATAACTTAACCATACCCCGTATTTGAAAGATTGGCCACCGCCGTATTCATCGCCGCCGGCACTGCCATTGGTTAGTAAATTAAGGCCCGATGAGTTATCGCCATTGCCATGTGCAAATTTGTACGAATCTTTTATGTCCCAGCCGGTAGTACCGCGCATTTTTTTGCCTGCTACCTTTTCGCCGCCTAAGGCCGAAATAAGCGTTAAGAATTCGTTGCTGCTCGGTACGTGCCAGCCTGCAGGCGCTAAACCACGTCGATCGGTAACTGCATAAAAGTTGTAAAGCTTTCCGTATTTCTTTTCGTTACTGCTGTCGAAATTAAGGTAACAATAAGCCGGAATTTTTTCCCTGCTCACCTTTTCCCATTCTTTCTGGTTGGCCGCATAATAAATCTGCTCGCCGTTTCTGTAAGTACTCACATTTAAATTGGTGCTTGTCCACACCTGGTTACCAATTTTTACCGGACCCGTAATTTCGGGCGAGGCATTGTATATTTCTTTCAACGGAGCAGTTTGTGCCGCATTACAACTCCACACAAAGTTATTAGGTTGAGTGCCACCGCTTCTTTTTAAGCACTCTTTAATTGCTATTGCATCAGCTTCTTCTTTGGTTTTCGCTATGCCCCAGCCAAATGCTGTACCTACGTTACCATTTATGGTGCGGTAAGCTGCACAACCTGTGCCCGAGTAAGTGAGTACAATGCTGCAAGCACCACCGCGTTTATTACATTCGGCTACAGCTCTTTTTTCAGCTTCGGCCAGGTTTGGCTGGTCAAAGGAGAAACCATAATAAAAACCATTTGACCGGTCGATCGCTAAAGCCCCGTATTTAGTTTTAACAGGAACAGCCGCTTTGGCTGGCGATTTCTTTACCTGCGCCACCACATCAGATACTGTTGCCAATAGCACAAGCACTGGTGCCATTAGCAGAAGTTTGTTTATTTTCATGCCCTAAATTGTTTGTTTATTGCAAGCAAATTTCCCAAACACCCTACTCAGCATCAATACCATATAATGGGTATATTTTATTAACGGTGCTGAATCTGCGGGAAATAAATAATCTGTTTTTCCCCCGCAGATTTAACAGGTTGCCTTTTACAGTTAACCGCTTAACCAATTTAAACCGTTAACTCTTTCGTCAGATCTGAATTTTGCAAAAGTCCAAAGAACGAATCGGTATCTTGTCTTATGCAACCAGTTGATATGCATGCATTATATTTATTACCTTTGCGGCGTTTCTAACGATTAAGGTTATTTCATTAATACATGGGCAAAAACAGTATCGGCTCTACCATTACCTATTTCTTTTTGGGCGAATATTTTTCTGATGCGCTGCGCACTACCATTACGGTTGTGTTGCCCATTATCCTGTTTTTTTACTTGGGCAACCCCGATGCAGCAAAGGGAATAGGTGTAGGGGCTTTGTTGATTAGCCTGACTGATTTACCCGATAACCGTTTAAACAAACTCAAAACCGCATTGTGGAGTATTTCAGTATTCTTTTTAACCACGCTGGTGGTATCGTCGGTATTGGATCGGGTGTACCTCAGTGCAGCTGTGGTGGTGCTGGCAGCCTTTAGTTTTTCTATGTTTGCCGTTTACGGGCAGAAACTGGCCTTAATTGGTACCATGGCGTTAATTGTATGCACCTTTACCATGGGCTTACAACCTGCCCGGCCGCTGTATTTTAGTGCCTGCATTTTAATAGGCGGGGTTTGGTATTATGTAATCAGTTTAATCCAGATCCTCATCAGGCCTTACCGCTCGCTGCACCACGCCATTTTCGAATGTTTAATGAGCAGTGCCGAGTTTCTGCATATTAAGGCTAAAAATTACGATGTAAGCCTACCGCTCGATTTGCAGCAAAAAGAAGCCATTAAGCTGCACATTAAGGTAAACCAGAAACACGAGCTGATTCGCAACTTGTTGCTTACCGATAAGTATGCCATGAACCCCGACAATGCAAAAGGGCAGTTGCTATTAGAAAGGGCGCGTTTGCTGATCGATTTATACGAGCAGTTAAATGCAGTGCATTACGATTATGGCCTGGTACGCAAAACCCTCGATGGAGGCCAAAGCCTGCAACTGATTGCCACATTAATTGAACTTTTAGCCAAAGAACTGGAGCAACTGGGGCGGCATGTGCGCTCGGCCAAAGCCTACAAGGGCGAGGTAGCCACCAATATGGCCTACCACCAAAACCGGGTACTGCTGTTACAGGGGCTGGAACGTTTAAACGAAACCCAGCGACTCATTGTGCTCAAAGTAATGGCCAATATGAACGATATTGTACGCATTATAGAAATGATACGGGGTAATGAGCGCATGCCCCAAAAACAACTGCAGGAACTGAGCGACACGATTGCATACCCCTTGTTTATTACCGGCGACCGCTTATCGGTTAAAGAACACCTTACCTTAAAATCGCCGATATTCAGGTTTTCGCTGCGGCTGGCCATTTGTTTCCTTTTTGGTTTTTTATTGATCTGGCAGCTCGAACCCAGCAAGTACAGTTACTGGCTTTTTTTAACGCTGGTGATTGTAGCAAGGCCCAAATTTTCAATCACCTGGAAACGCAACCTGCAGCGTTTAAAAGGAAGCCTCGGCGGGGTGGCTATTGGTCTGGTTTTGGTTTATCTGGTTAAAAGCCCGGCGGTGCTGCTATCTTTTTCGGTAATCTTTTTACTCGGCTTTTATGCTTTTAACCGCCTAAATTATACCATAAGCGTACTGTTTATTACCCCTGCGGTAATTTTAACACTGGGCAGTTACCAGGGCCATTTCGATCATATTGTACACGATCGCATTATGTTTACGCTGCTGGGCTGTGTAATTGCCATTTTTGCCACTTACCTGTTTCCGATTTGGGATGGCCGCCAGCTGAAGGCTAAAATTGTCAACGCATCGCAGGCCAGTCGTAATTATCTGCAGGTAGCCATTCAAAACAGGGCCGAACGCGATGAAAACCAGTCGCGCATGGCCCGTAAAAATGCGAACCTGAGCTTGTCTGCATTGAGCGAGGCGATCGAATCGGCCCGGCAGGAGCCCATGCACAAACACATCGATTTTAACGGACTTTATGGCGTACAATCTACCATTTACCAGATTAACGCCATCATTACCTCTATATACCTTTCGCTTAACCACAAGGCAGAACAAACTGATTTACTTTTGGTAGGGCAGATTGTAGCCGATTTAACAGGCGGGCCAGATGGCGGTAATGCAAAGGAAATTAAAGTTTTGCCAATGGCCGAAACTGAGCTTTACAACGAGCACTCTACCCCACAAAAACTGGCGCATATTGCCGCTTTAACAGCAGGTTTTAATGCCGCCGTGGCGCGGAGCTTCGACGGTGCTTTTTAACAGGTGTTTAGCGGTAGGGCATCTTAATATTGCGATTCGTCATTGCGAGGAGGAACGACGATCCCTTTAAAAAATCACCTCCTCCGTGTTTAATCCGTGCATCCGTGGCACCCCCAATAGTACAGCCGTAATAAATTTGTTTGATTTAACCACCGCCACCGGTATAATGCTATATTGTGCCCGGTTTAATACAAAATAATATGAAAAGATTATCCTTCGTTCTGCTTAGCCTCTCTTTTTTAACGCTAACAGCCTTTGCCCAAAACAAACCCAATTTCTGGGATGATGTGCAGGTGATTAAAAAGTACGATCAAATGTATAAGCCACCTGTAAACCCCGTGCTTTTTGTAGGAAGCTCGTCCATACGCAAATGGGACGATTGTACTCAGGTTTTTGCTAAATACAATGCCTTAAACCGCGGAATTGGAGGCGCAGTAATTAACGATATCACCTATTATTTAAACGATGTTGTTTTTCCATACCAACCTAAACAAATTGTGCTTTATGTAGGCGAAAACGACCTGCCAAACGATGCTGTAACGCCCGATACGGTATTGAACCGTACCATTAACCTGTACAAAGCCATCAGGGCAAAATTGCCAACGGTACCTATCGTATATATTTCGATTAAACCAAGCCCAAGCCGTGATAAGTTTAAAGAAAAAGCGGTAGTCTCAAACGCTTTAATCCAAAAGTTTTTTGCCGGCGAAGCCAATACCAAATTTGTTAACATATACCCATTAATGCTCACCAAAAATGGCCAGTTGCGCCCTGAACTCTTTGTTGGCGATATGCTGCACATGAACGCCGCTGGTTACGCGATCTGGAAAAAAGCTGTTAAGCCACACTTGTTGAAAGACTAAACTGAAAGCTGAAAGCGAAAAGACTAAAGCAGAAAGCCTGGGTGTTCTGGGGTGGTTGAAAGTCCGAAGTCAGAAAGTCGGAGGTCCGGGGATTAGGTGCTTAAAGCGAAATGATTAAAGGAAACAACTTGGGTGTTCTTAGGTGTCTGAGGTGGTTGAAAAATGATGGATGAGATCAAACGATAAAATCGTTATGCTATTTCTGCACGCGTTGGAAACGCGCGCAAGCGGATAAAGATTAAATCTTACATGTTTTTAGGTGTCTTAGGTGGTTAAAAAAGTTAGGCTATTTCTGCAAGCTGTTAATATGTTTTATGAAACGCACCCATGCAGATGATCTGAAGTCGAAATCTAAACACGGCCAACCGGAATTAAAATTATATATTTATTATTGCGTTTTAACCGTCCCCTAACCTAAATGAAGAGACCTGTACTAGCTATATTATTCTTGCTGATTGCTTATTGTGCCCAGGCCCAGGTATTACTGGGTATTCCGCAGGTGGTAAACTACAATAATGAGCAGTACAACGGCGGTATTCAGAACTGGGATGTAGAGCAGGATAAAAACGGTATACTTTATTTCGGTAACAATGAGGGCCTGCTTACTTTTAACGGCCGCTATTGGAACCTGTTCAGGTTACCCAATTTTACTTCTGTCCGTTCGGTGGGGATTGATTCTAAAAACCGGATCTATGTAGGTGGTCAGGATGAATTTGGTTATTTCTATCCCAACGCACAAGGTGTTTTAAAATATACTTCGCTGCTAAACCTGTTGCCCGAAAACATGCGGAAACTGGCCGATATCTGGGGCGTTTCAATCGTTCGCGATGAAGTGTTTTTTAGGTCGATACACGCTATTTTGCATTATAAAGACGGGGTAATTAAAAGCTATAAAACCAATACCACCTGGCTGTTTATGGGCGCGGCAAAAGGCAAAGTCTTTTCGCAGTCTTCTGATTCGGGCCTGATGATTTACGACCACGAAATGTGGAAGCCATTTTGCGTAGACAGTGCCTTAAACCGCTCGGGCATTACGGCGGTACTGCCTTATGGCGGCGATACTTTATTGGTTTCGATGTTAAAAAAGGGATTCTTTCTGGTGGTTAACCATCAGCTAAAGCCTCTAAAAACCAGCTTAGATCAGGTGTTTTTAAACGAACGGATTTATTTTACCACGCAAATCAGTCCCGATTTATATGGTGTGGCCACCACTTCGGGCGGGGTTTACATCATGAACAAGCAGGGCAACCTGGTACAGAAATACAATTATAAAGAAGGCTTACAAAACAATAATGTAAGGGGGATATTACTCGATAAGGATAAGAACATGTGGCTGGCCCTCGATGATGGGATTGCCTATGTAGCCATCAACAGTGCGGTTAAAAACATTTTCCCCGACCGAAATAAGCAAATTACCAGTTACGCTTTCCGTAAATATGGTCAGTCTATCTACATTGGTACCTCTAATGGTTTATACAGGGCAAAGATTAATACAGCCATGCCCGACTTAAGCTATTCGCCAGCCAATTTTGAAGAGGTACAGAATAGCAAAGGGCAGGTTTGGGGCCTCGATGAAATTAACAACCAGCTGCTCATGGCGCACGAGGACGGCACCCTGTTGGTAAAAGATAATATTGCGACTCCGCTTTACAGTCTGATTGGCACCTGGATGTACCAAACCATGGATAATGTTTATCCGAGCAAAGAAGTTATAGCCGGTACCTATGCCGGGCTGCAGGAAATAACCTACGATGGAAGCCGCTTTGTTAACGGGGGTAAAATTGCAGGGATTAACGAAACGCTGCGCTTTATTGTAGCCGATAACAATAATCCAGATCAGATCTGGGCCTCTCACCCTTATCATGGTGTATATAAAATAGAACTGAAGCCCGATCATAAAAGCATCCTGCGTACCACTTTATTCTCCGATCGGGATGGATTGCCTGCAAAGCTCTATAATTATGTGTTCCACATTAAAAACAGAGTTGTAATTGCAACTACCAGTGGTGTTTTCGAATACAATGCCGCAAGCAAGAAGTTTATCCGGTTTAAGTTGTTGGGGTCGGCACTAAATGGTATTCCTATTCAATACCTCAAAGAAGATAACGATGGCAATATCTGGTTTGTAACCAACAAAAAGGTAGGGGTAATCGATTTTCACAGGCCACAGGCCAAAAATGCCTTCAGTATTTTGTACCTGCCCGAATTAAATGGCAAAGTGGTTGGCGGTTTCGAATCGATATATACACCCGATAGCAGAAACATATTTATTGGGGCCAATAAAGGAGCTTATCACATCAATTACCAAAAATACATTCAGAATATAACCCGGCCAAATGTGGTACTGGGCACCGTTAAATTAATGGGCAATAAAGACAGTGTGGTTTTTGGTGGCTATTTTGTAAATAAGGGTACTATTGCAAGTAAACAGGACCTGCACCAGATACCCGAATACGTATACAGTTTAAACTCGATCCATTTCGAGTATGCCTCAACACTTTTTGAGCACGATAAGAATATCAAATTCAGTTACCAGCTTATCGGTTTTGACAGCGAATGGTCGGCATGGGGCACTAAAAGCGAAAAAGACTATACCAATTTACCTGCCGGAAAATATACCTTTAATATTAAGGCCAGTACAGAGGTAAATAATGAATCGGAAGTGGTGAGCTATACTTTTGTAGTGCTACCTGCCTGGTACAATACCATTTGGATGCGGATTTTTTACCTGATCTTAATTGTTATGGCTTTACGGATGATTATCAGGTGGCAAAAAAAGAAACACATTAAGGAGCAGGAACGCATGAGCTACCTGCACCAATTGGAGCTGGATAGGAACGAAAAAGAAATTGTAAGGCTCCAGAACGAAAAGCTCGAAGCCGATGTAAATTATAAAAACAAAGAACTTTCTACCATGACCATGCACCTGGTGCAGCGGGGTAAGGTGCTGGCTAAAATTAAAGAAGTAATATCGGCTGTAATTAAAAACCATGACCTCAACGAAAGCTCGCCAAGTTTCAGGCACCTGATCAGGCTGATTAAAGATGTAGAAAAGAAAGATCAGGAGCTGGATCACATGAGCGTGCACTTTAACCACGTCAATACCGAGTTCTTTACCCGGCTAAAAGATCTTTATCCCGACCTGAGCCAGAACGATCTGAAGTTCTGTGCCTATTTATCCATGAACCTTTCTTCAAAAGAAATGGCGCAGCTGATGAATGTGACCATTAAGGCTATCGAAGTTGGCCGTTACCGCCTGAGAAAGAAGCTTCAACTTAAGCCGGAAACCAATTTATACGAGTTCCTGATCGAAATTGCACGCCAAAAAACACCTTAAACCGGTGTTTTTGTTACAATTACTGTTCTTTTCTGTTAAAAAGATTAAATAGCTGTAAAACAGTTTTTTACAATTCTCTTGTAGGGCTTATGTAGGCCCTTTTTTTCTGTTTTTTCGCCCATTTGAGGGTTGGTGTATGGTTGGTGTAGTAGTGGTAAATTGTGCTATTGCTCCTCACGTCTATAGATTTGATTTATGAAACAGCAGCAATAAGACTGTGTTCATGAACTAACCAAATATCATTAACTAAAAACTAATTTCTATGAGAGGAAGATTTACATTCGTATTCTTCATTTACTGTCTCCTGGCTTTCCCGCTCGCCTTATTGGC
>Ga0157370_10005209_pt1 | contig 14651 bp, 14 predicted proteins | sample C35metaG_FD_113463 | JGI IMG/M metagenome (GOLD analysis project Ga0157370, IMG submission 113463) | Corn rhizosphere microbial communities from Kellogg Biological Station, Michigan, USA - C3-5 metaG | ecosystem: Host-associated > Plants > Roots > Rhizosphere > Soil | place: USA: Michigan...
CGGCACCTACGTCGAAAACCTTCCCTGGCTTGAATGCGCCGAACGCTACGACCGTGCCCACACCTTCCACTACATGGATCCGCCGTACTGGCAGACCGCTGGTTATGGCGTGGACTTTCCGTTCGAGAACTACGAGCGGATGGCCGACTTTATGCGCCGCTGTAAAGGCAAGGTGATGGTCAGCATCAACGATCATCCTGACATCCGCCGCGTGTTCGAAGGCTTCCACTTCGAGACCTTGGACATTCGCTACACCACGACCAATCAGCGGCAGGGGAAGGCCGAAGTGAGTGGCGAGCTGGTGATCATGAACTGGGAACCGGCAGCGTTGGGTGGGTTGTTCTGACAGATGCCGGGTATCATTTCTTTACTTCCCACCCTCCCGTCTATCCGATATTTCCTACAGAAATTGACCGAATGCCGATCTGAAAGTTAACTGTACATTCGTACAGTATCGGAAGTCGTGCGTCATGAGCTTTTCAATCCTAGGCCCTCTTGCCGTGGCCGGTCGGAAATTACCTCTTTGCCTTTTTCGAGTGCCGGCAGGTTTTCCTTCGCCGGCAGCGGATCACATCGAAACCCACATCTCGCTCGACGAAGTGCTCAACATTCGTGCCCCACATGTTTACCTGGTGAAAATTGCCGGAGAGAGCATGCAGGGGGCAGGGATCTTTGACGGCGATTTAGCGGTGGTGGATCGTTCACTGGAGCCGGCGCACGGGCATATTGTTGTTGCGCTGCTCAACAACGATCCGCTTTGCAAGCGGCTGTGCATCCGGGGGAAAGAGGTCATCCTGCTGTCTGAAAACCCCAAGTACCCGCCGCGCTATGTGCTGGAAGGCGATGAGCTAGCGATCTGGGGCGTGATTATCGGTAGTGTGCGCAGTCATGTCTAAGCAGGTGCCGGTGTTCGGCCTGATCGATTGCAACAGCTTTTACGCCAGCTGTGAGCGAGTGTTTCGTCCTGACCTAGCCAAGGTCCCCATCGTTGTCTTGTCGAATAACGACGGCTGCGTCATCGCCCGCAGCTACGATGCCAAGCCTTACGTGAGAATGGGCGAACCGTACTTCCAGATCAAGCACAAGCTCAAGCAGCACGGCATCATACCGTTCTCATCGAACTACGCGCTGTACGGTGACATGAGTGAGCGCGTAATGACGCTGATCGAGTCCATGGTGCCCTCAGTCGAGGTCTACAGCATCGACGAAGCCTTCGTCGACCTCACTGGCATCACCGATTTGGACGGTCTCGGCCGACAGATTCGGAGTCAGGTGCTGAGGTGCGCTGGCATTCCAGTCGGCGTTGGTATCGCTCAGACCAAGACCCTGGCCAAGCTTGCCAACCATACGGCGAAACGCCTGCAGGCGCAGACAGGTGGGGTCGTCAATATTTGCGACCCAATTAAGCGTGACTGGGTGCTGCGTAACACCGACGTTTCAGAGGTGTGGGGTGTTGGGCGTCGCATGAAAGTGCACCTAGATACCATGGGGATCAAAAGTGCTATGGATCTGGCCAAAGCCGACCCTTGGACACTGCGTAAAAACTTCAGTGTGGTGATCGAAAAGACGGCGCGCGAACTCGCCGGCACCCCATGTCTGGAGCTGGACGAACCCGATCCGCCGAAACATGAGATCTGCTGCAGTCGAATGTTCGGCACCCGCCTGACGGAACTGGCACCGATCAAGGAAGCGGTGGCCACCTACATGATGCGCGCTTCAGAAAAACTCAGGGCGCAAAACTCGCTGTGCAAGAAAGTGCGAGTGAGCATCCGCACCGGCATGTTCAATCCGGAGGAGGCGAAGTACGCCAATGGTGTGGTGATCGATATGCCTTACCCTACGGATGACGTCAGGCTGCTAACCAAGGCTGCAGTTGATGCGCTGGGTCGGATCTATCGCCCTGGTTTCAAGTACAGCAAGGCGGAGGTCTTGCTGATGAACCTGTGTCAGCCAGGTGAATACACGGACGATCTGTTTGCGGCTTCTCAACCGACCGAATCTACCAAGGTCATGGCCGTACTGGATCAGATCAACGAACGATGGGGAAGGGGGACACTGCGAGCGGCGAGCGTCCCAAGTAACCCAGAGTGGGCCATGCGGCGTGAAATGATGAGCCAGAGCTACACGACCCGCTTGGATCAATTGTGGACGATCAACTGTAAGTAGTGAGAAGTCTGCTATCGGCCAGAAGCGGACACTCATGGCTGGTCAGCTTTTGACCAGAATCAGACTTATATCCTGCTAATAGGAAAGCTTGCAGTTCGAACTAGCCTTGGGACATTATGCATAAAAAGACTCAGCTTGCCCTTTAAACGTCTCGTCTTAATCATGGGTGAGTAGAGAGTGTAGCATTGAGCTTGTCCTCAAGGAGGTTGTATACCAAAAGCATTTTGTTGCAAGACTCTAAGTAGACTCACGCTATATAGGACTGCGCAACGCGGTTCGTTCCCGAGTGCCAAGGAGGCATATTGCTATGACTGTGGACAGCTTCCCTCATTGCGTTTGGGAAAAAATCATCCCGCTGTCAGTGGTGCACCCGCTGCCAAATGCATTCCATGAAGGGGCATTCAGGCACGATGTACGAGATCTGGACGAGACGGTCTCTGAATCTTGTTCCCTAAAGTCTCTTCGGGATCACCATCAGATACACGACGCTCTTGCAAAGCACCCCCTTCGGGTGTGGTCAGAACGCATTTTCAAATTTGGCCGATTGGCTCTCGAGCACTGTCGTTGCGTGTCAATATCAGATGCTCAAAAGAAGCTTGATCGTCTTATTCTGTGGATGCGAGGAGATTCTCTGTGCTAAGGCTTCAGAAAGCTGGGCAGCGGCGGAGAGATATCCGATACTCATTGACGTAATTTTTGCTTTAAATGTTCAGCAGTCATCTCAAGGATGTTGTGCACTAATGAAAAATATCAAATCTCTTAGAATACGTAATCTCAGAAGCTTTGGTCTAAAAAATGAATTTATTCCTCTAAAAAAATTAAATCTACTTGTAGGTAGAAATAGCAGTGGAAAAAGCACATTTTTACGAACCTTTCCTCTCATAAGGCAATCGGCAGAAGCCGATACGCGAAGCCCAATTTTGTGGTACGGCAGCTTTGTCGATTTCGGTGACCTGCAAACTGCGGTAAGAGCAGACACAGATGAAGTTATGTTCGATTTCAAACTTAATGTCAATATTGATGACTCAATAGACTTTTGGGAGCGGATCTCAGAGATAAAAAATGAAAGATTTACTGGGGGCAACAGTAAAACCTATAAGCTTGATGTGAATTTTACACTGGGCTTACGCAAGGGGGCAGGCCTGGAGAGCACTAATCGTATTCAACTAGAGATTGAGTACGTTAAAATTTTAATATTATACTCCGGAAACACTGTTATTAGTCTTTCTGTTTATCTGGACGACGTATTACTTTATGAGGGTTTTGAAGGTCGGACAATCAATGCTAAGGGAAACCTAATTCCCACTGAATTTTTGAGTGAAGCTGATCTTACGGCATGGCCTCCGGCCCTTTCAAAGGCCGAGTTTAGGAAGGCCTTTGTCGAATATATATCGAGCCTACATCACTCTAACAAAAAGAGAGATGCGATTGTTAAGGGTCTCGCTGAAATTGTGTTTCTTCCGCCATCAAAGATACATTCTGCGCTGAAGAAATCCTTTTTAGAAGATAAGACATTCCTGAGCAATCTTGCTGCGGCAAAAGAAGAAATTGTTAGAACCACTTTCGCATATTTGGTAAGCGCCAACCTCTCAAAAGTACTCAGCTCTGTTGATAAAGCGCTGTCAAACTTCTACAAAGGTGTTCGTTATTTGGGTCCGGTCAGGGCATCTGCCGAGCGATTTTATCGTTATCAGGATCTTCAAGTAGGTCAAGTTGACCATACTGGATCGAACCTGCCGATGGTACTAAACTCATTAGATCTCACTGAAAAAAGAGAGTTGAATAGATGGATCTTAGAAAATTTTGAGTTCGAGCTTGAAATAACCAACACTGGCTCGCACTATGCCATTAAAATTAAAGATGCCGGAAGTTTGCAGTACTACAATGTAAGCGATATGGGGTTCGGATATTCACAACTACTTCCGATTATTGTTTCTATATGGCTTGAGAGTCGTGAGAAAAACTCTGGAATGTTTGACTTTTTAGAAAGAGATCGACAGCTCGTTTTTGCCATTGAACAGCCTGAGCTTCATCTGCATCCTCACATGCAACACAAATTTGGTAAAGCGATAGCAAAAATTGCCAACCTTAAAGGTGAAGATGATTTCTGCTTTATCGTGGAAACGCACAGCAAACATATTATTGACTCTATAGGCGAGAGCATTGAAGACAAGATTATTAATAATAGTGATGTTAATGTCTCTTTATTCGATAGAGACGACAGCGGTGTAACTAGTACATCGGGTTCTGGATTCGATGAGCATGGGTATTTAAAAGTCTGGCCTGCTGGATTTCTATCGCCATGATGATAAAAATTAGCGACATGGTCGGATTAGCTCAAAACAAAGATAAGATTAGAGCTTTGAACAATATTTTGATGGCGTGCGGCGAAGGAAAACACGTGCTTTGGATGCCCGCCAAGCTTGCAGACCAGATAATTCAGGAAAATATAATCAGCGGATATCAATTAAATGTGCTGTACTTTGTACGAGAGCAGAGCCGCCTTGCAAGAGCACACTTAGATTCGCTTGAATTCCATGTGGATGTTGGATTTGACGAGCCCACGCCTATAGGTTTTTTTGCTCCAAAAACTTTGCGCATAAGTTACGATTACTTTGTTGATAGTGCTCATGTGCAACTGCCTGTATTTGTATGCGAAAATATCACTGACATAGATTTTTATATTTTGGCGGGCATGGTTTTTTTGAACGATTCAAAGCTACTCAAGGAATACGCTTTAAAATTTATTAAAGTTGGGGGTGGAGGAAGCACGACAATCAGTTCATTTGAGAACCATCTTCGAAATAAAAACTTGGTAATATGTATCCTCGATAGTGACAAGTCCCACCCCAATGCCTCACTTAAGGAGACGGCATTGAGATTTGAAGAGTACGAAAAAGGTTGGGGGCAGCGTTATTGGTTGCACATTTTGAATTGTACTGAAGCCGAAAATTTAGTTCCGATGAAAATTGCTGAAGAAGCTCTCCATCAAGTCGGCGCCAATTCAGCTCTTCAGAAATTTAAGGTTCTAACGCCCCAAGCCAGGCAGTTTCTTGACCATAAAGAGGGATTAAAATTTAGTGTTGCACGAAACTTGGACAGAACCCTAAACATCCCTCATTGGTCTACCTTTTATGAGGAGGATGACGAGGGAGATTATTGGATTTCAGAGCCCCTAGGCTCAAGCTTCTTAGATAGAAGTGTCGAGATAATGGGTAGTATGAGTACTATGAAGCTGGCTGAGCATTTTGATGCTGATCTTGACAGTCAGCTTCTCAGTTTAGCGTCGATGGTTGCTGCTTGGGGCATTAGTTACAAAAAATCGATAAGATAATGGTCGTTTCTATTTTTCTCGATCAGCGTCTCCTGGAAGTAATGTCATTGCGTGGATAAGCTTGAAGTTGAGTCTGCTTGCCCCCCCTGTCGGTCTCTTACGAAAGAAATCAGCCCGTTGCAGTCGTTTGCTTTGGGCTGTTTTCGCCTTGCCTGACCTCCGCTCGTCGACTTTTCTTACAAAACTTAAGCGCATAAAACGAAGTCGAGTTCCGCGCGCCCAAACGGCCTGATCGCCCATTCTCAGACGTCTGCTTCTGGCCGATAGCAGCCCTGTCATCAGTGGTAGCTATCGGGCAATGCTAGAGAGCCAAAGCCATTGCGTTGGTCTCGCAAAGCTTTAGCAGGCGCTGATCGAAGGCGTTCATATTTCAACCATTTGCCCGCTACTAGTACGTTCTGTCTTAGCCATACATGTACAAAAGGTCGTCGATCAACTCTAACTCCTGCTGCGTGTACTGAACCTTGTTGTACTGACTAATGTCCTCAAGCACACCCTTGATCGGAACTTGCCGCGAAGGATCCTGAACAATTTCGATCAGACGGTCGTAATCGGGATGTCTTCCCTTGAGGTATTTTTCAATCAGTTCTTTGAGCGCTACGCGCGCCTCTAGATCGGTTAGCACTGTTACTTCTCCGGCATAATCGTGACTTCATCTGCTTTGATGATAGTGGTGGTACCAGGTTTAGGGATGCGTTGCTGCGCACCACCCATACCGTACTCAGGATTCGATTTGGTGAACGGCTCCAGTTTCGGACCTTTACCACCGAGTTCGCGCTATCTTCCTGTGACGGTGTTTGTCCACTGTCCGCTTCTGGCCGAAAGTAGACCTTGCTTTTTAGGGCATATTTAGGGCAAGTCCGAGGCCGCTTTGGGCCGCAGAGAACCAAGGCACCAAGCGTGAATGCCCGAGATTTAGGGCCTGAAGCGGTCTGCCAATATATTGGAATGGGTTAGAATCTCTATCCAATACGATTAAATCGCTGTAATAGACAGAGCTGCCGTTTGAGTAAGGCGGCTATCGGTCATGAGCCGGCATTCGTGAGCGGCTACATTTCAGGCTGGGAAACCAATGGCGCTGAATCAGTTAAGGCTGTACCGATATTCGAGATTGAGCGTGGAGTCCACAGCCGAAGTCTAATTTTTAGTTTGCCAGAGCGATAGTCGTCGTTTCCGAAGGTTTTCTCTAATGAGCTCAAATGATTTTTTACGAGCATACGAAAAAAAACATGGGGTAGAAGGTTCCAGTTTTTGGAAGTATTCTGTAAGTCCAAAATTAAAAACGCATATGTCTCCCATTGCACCATCTAAGAAGGGAGGAATAGATTTGCGATAGGGGTCGTATATGTTCATAGAGACGTTAGGCGTTCCTAGCCATTGCCGAATGAACTCGTTGATATGGAGATCTCCAAAGCCATAGCCAATCACGTCAAGCTCGGTAATCGCAGCCATCCTTTTCTTAAATTCTTCGAAGAAAGCCACGGGAGCAATTTGATCAAACGTGCCTTTGAATTTATGTGCTCCAGACAGCAACGAGCGTCTTAGGAATTGAATCTCGCCATCCTTGTCAGTAACGTCTAATTCACCTACGGTTCTGATTCCCAATCGCTGACTTAACTCAAGGCTGTGGTTCTCAATTTTTCGGATCTCTTGGACATGCCCCCCAATAGGCGTGTCCAGGGGCGGTACACATTTGAGGTAAAGATTTTTGTCCTCGACCGCAAATATATCAAGGGAGCCGTGAAGTTTAATAAGATTCACGCCTACTCCTTCGGGGCCGAAAAAATTTAAATCACCATTGTTCAGTTGTTCTTTTGTTAGAGACTTAAATTTTGCGATATTGGAGTAGCGCTCAATGGTTTGGTCGAAGAATCCATCTTTACAATCCACGTTATGAAATTTGCAAATCTCTTCAAAATTTATATCGTGATTCAGCGAAAAAACATGGAGGCATGGGTTTTTTTTGAGCAGGTCTTTTATGCCTGAGTAGTCTTTTGTTTTCTCTGCAAGCAAGTTTGTTGTGAGTAGTTGGTCTTCCAGCAAAAGGATTTGCACGCAGTCGATAAGTTGAAGCGCTGTGGTGCGTGCGATATCTGAACTCGCGCCACGCTCAAGCTGGAGATTCTCCAGCACACCAATCATTTGCTCATAATGTAGATCTGGATTAGCAAGGATTTCCTCAAAACGAGCTCGAAAGCTTGGGTCCTTTCGAAAGTCAAAAAGTCTAGAGTCCAATCTTTTCAGAACGTTTGCTCTTAGGCCGTTTGTAAACTCCCAAACAAGGGGCATTCCACATTCATATGAGGCACCAGCCCCCAAGAAAAGAGCTTTCATTGATTTTCCCCACTAATGGTCGAAAGTAGGCATAGGGACACGTCCCGAAATGATATGAGTCTAACCCGCACTCCTACCCCTCAGCTTGGCTAGTCCTTGCTTGATGTATCCAGCGTTTTCGCCAATCGCCCACAAGGCCCCGCGGACGTTGTCTCCGACTTCGGTGAAACCTTGCTGTTCAACGTGAAGCGTCAGCTCCATCAGAGCTGCTTCCAGGCCTAGCTGATTTTGGTAGATCCTTTCCAGCACATCCGATAACGAATATTCGTCAGCCACAGCATCGACTCCTTTGGTAAAAGGAAAAGCATAGTACCGGTAATGCTCTTCGTGGGCGGTAGTTGCTGGATGCTTAGAAATTGCTACAAAGCATTGTGTTTTTGAGGGCATGGCCAGGCTGGCCGGGGTTCAGACGAGGGACTACGCCCAATCCATCATCGGGGCGACGGAGAAGCGGCGGGAGAGTGGGGCGGGTGTGGCGATGATAGGGGACATTGGCGGTTCTGGATTGGGTGGGGCTGGGAGGTGGGGGAGTTTATCAGGAATGGTAAGGTGGGGCTCGGGGGCATCTGAGTGATGAGCTGACGGGAGTGCAGCATGAAAAAAGGGCCCGCTAAATAAATCAGTCCCCATTTCTCCTCGTTCTAACCGGTGACATACAAGGCCTTGCTGAGGGAAAGAAGCGCTTAATGGATGTCGAGCAGCACCTCAGGGATCGACCAAGGCCCTTGCCGATATTAAACGGCCAGCATAATCTATACCTATTAAGAACGGATCAGTTAGAAAGGACACCGAACGATCCACTCGCGAGAGCAAAGTTACAGGGCTCTTGAGTTTGCCCGCAGGCGTCACTACTAAGCCATAAGGACATGATCTATGCTCAAACCAATGCTAGTAGCGGCTTCACTGTTTATTTTCACTTTTCCAACAGAGTTGGCTTATGTCCGCAAAATCGATGAAGCGGCAATCGTGAAAGCCTGCTGCAAGTATAAAAAATATACGAAATGATCTATTCGCAAGTCGATCTTGTGTCGCAGGTTAGTGTCTTTTGACTCTAAGCAATTAATATGCTGAGTGGGGTGTTCCAATGGCAGTAAAACAAAAAAATCTGAATCGTACGTTGGCGCTTAAGCCTATCGTCTTTGCAAAGGAAAGTAATAAGAAACTTGCAGAGCTGATTATGGAGGCTGATGAAGCATGCGCGACGGTTGGTGAAAGAATAATGCATGATATGGTGATAGGCGTTGATGGGCCTGTACCAGATTATAGTTATTTTTATAATAATTTAGAATTTTATGAGAATGGAGCTGTTTTTTTCGAGCTTTGGTCGTTTATTCCCGGAAGAATGCCAGCTGGCTTCACACCTGACCTTAAGGCAAAAAATGCGAAGTATGATGTAGCGCAGATTGTTGATGGGGATGGTAATGCCAAAGAATTGATTCAGATTTCGCATGTTCTTATTTACAATAATGCTGCCGTTGTTGAAGCTACTAAAGGCACTGGCGGCGCGTTTTTGGTTGAGAAATATCTGAATAAGCTGCTCAGGGAGCGTTGTGCAAAACGTCCACCACATGTTGCATTTACCACCGCTATATCTTCTGATTTGCTAAATGAAATTTTGCAAGGCGGTGGAGCTGTGTCAGTTTCCTTAGGAATGGTCGGGGCTAAGCAAGAGTCCGATAATAGGGTTGTCGGTTTGCTCTCCGATGCATATTCGGTATTTAGTAGAACTGAACTAGTTACGTTGAGTTGGAGTGCTGGGAGTAAATCGACTTTAAGCGCGGAGGAGGTTGTGACTGAAGCGCGTACCGCAAAAGACGATAACTTAGATAAGATTTTTATTAAACTAAAGCATGGCAGTATCAAAGGGCTTTCCAAGTATAGAATTACTAGCCCAATTGTTGTTAGGGATGCAGGTGGTCGGAATCCTGACCATAAAGAGGTAAAAGAGGCTATGATTGATTATTTGGGTCGACTGTTGCAGCCAGATGCAAAAGGACGGCGTATGTTGGACGACGAAGGTAACTTAATCAACAATGGCTAGGAAATGGCTTCCTGAAGAAATAGTAAATCTCGTACTGGTGATTCGGCAGTTTGGCGTTGTGTCGAAGGCCGCTACAAACCACATATGCTCTTTGGCATTGAATCTCGCTTTCTTTGCTATTGGTGGAGTCGTTGGTTATATGTTAAGTGTTTCTGCACAAGATAAAATTCTTGATTCGCTACTGAGTTTTTGCGGGATAATAATTGGTTTCGTAATCACCGCGATGCTTTTTTCAGGTCGTAATCAGTCGGCTGATAAGCTCGAGCTTGAGCAAGCTCGGGTTTATGCTTTAAAGACAAAATATATATTGGTTTCGCAAACGCAGACATTGATTGCGTTCTTGTTTTGTGTAGGGTTCAGTTTGTTTGCGATAATGTGTAAAAACTCAAAGCTCAGCTCGGTTGATACTCAACTGGTTTTTGCGTTGGCTATGGGGTACTTTTCTTTGGGAGTTTATCGAACTGTTTTCTTGCCGTTCCAAATTTACGATGTTCATTCTTTTGCTCTGGAGTCTTTAATTTTGGAGAAAGAGGAGCAGGCAAGGTTGAATGTTAAGACAGTCATGGACGGTTTCAAGCCTATTAAGAAGGAATAATTTTGTATTCAGTCGTAAGCAATAGATTTCGATATTGTTTTTAACCGCTCGCTTCGCGGTTTTCTCCCCTCGCTATAGCCACAAATCGGTTAGTCTCAGCCGTACCCTTCTTCTACTTTCCGATTTTTTGTTGCGGCATTCCGCGTTGACTCTCATGTATCTATTAGCACTCGATCAGAGTAAAAAAGCTAACGAATTTGTCTTTCCTGGGCCTCAAAAAGACACAGTGATTACTGATTAAATCTATCCCATTTTTGTTAAGTCTAGAAGCCCTTTATAAGCCTAATCTTAGAGTGCGAGATCGTAAAGATTTATGGTGTGAACAGCTTGATCGTCAGATATTACTTGTTAGTGGCAATAGGCAGGTTGGGCGGAGTTTAGTATTTTCATGTTGGAGGAGTGGCTTGCGCAAATTCACATATCCCACTCTCCAATATGTCGATTTTTTAATTTGAATTAAAGGCCTTCTAGGTCAGGAGGAATATTCGCCATGCTCTTCCCATTGGGAAGTCATTCGCGCTGAGAATGTCTCAAAGTCTTCGGTCAGTAAATCTTGACCATTGAAGCGTCCAGTGGAGAAAAAATTTAAAATAGAGTTTTGTGTTTGATTTATTTGTGACATATCGTCTACTTTTAATAAATATTTAGCAATGTAAACTTGGCATATGAATTGTAGAAGTATAGATAGAGCTGTAGAGACGCGTATGGATGTCTCTGCACTTTCTGCAAGATCCATAGGGGCCGCTCCCGTGTGGGCTACGGCGTTCCGAACAGTATTCATCCATTTTAGACGTTGTAATGCACTCGGGTCTGCATCTTTAGGGAACATATCAAAGGTTGTTAGGAATTGGCGAAGTTTGGTTAGTGCTGAGTCGGAAGTTAAATTTGATAGTCGCGCCATTATATCTTTTATCAACTCGCTATCTTCGCCAGAATTTGTAAGTTCTCGCTCGAATATGATTTTTGCTTCGGTAATTCTCTTTTTTACTTCGGGCGTATATTTTGTGTTGCCTGATTTTTTATGCCATTTGGTGATTATTCCATCTAGTGCTGATGATCCCATTGCGAGCTTTATTAGTGCATTGGAATTAGTCATGGCGACTGATAAAGCCATCATCGATTCAGCTCCACCGGCCTCCCGCAGAGCAGGGAGGAGCGCCCAATCTATGTGAGCGCCTCTGAAATAAGATCCACTAACAATTGACTGTCCTGGCTGAATCGGCAGATAGGGTGCAACATTGTTTCCGACGCCAACGTGAAGCCCAGTTAAGAATGTTAAAACTAAGGAAAGGTCATATGATCCATCTGCGATATCTGGGAATAATGAAGATGGTGCATCTAAGGAAGGGTGGTCTTCAACCAAGGCTGTCGGCATCCATTTTCCGATCTTCGCAGGTTCTATGTGAGTTGAAGATTTAAAGCTCCCTTCGTGATCTAAAGTTTTACGGTAGATGGTTCTTTCGTTTCGTGGAATGTTCTCGCTTTTAGAAGTGTTTGGTAAGGCGGATATTTTGAATGGTCCTATTTGGCAGGAAAATCCATTAGGGAGATTGTGATCGAAATTATAAATTTCTCGAAATCCTGTCTTGTTCACTTCTATGCCTTAAGTAGTGGTTGTTCGATTTGTTGGAGTTTTAGTTTGTTAGGTGGAGGTTGAGTGTGTAGTGCGAACTTAATAAATTTTATTTGGTCTGGATTGTTAGGTGTATAATAAGTTTCGTCTTCTTTTGGCTATGATTTTCTCGTGTTTTTTTTGGGGGGGTGATTTATTTTTGATAGTGTTCTTGGATTTCCTTCCAGATGTAGCCATATCTGAATTCAAGCCAGCGTATTAGTAATTTGTCCCGCTGTCGGCGGAAGTTGCTTTTCTCTCTTGCCTTCAGCATTTCCTTTATGTCAGCTTTCAAGTTTTCTAAATTGAATGCTGACCATATCATTGGAATCACCGTCTCAAGGTTCGTATGACAGATAGGCGCTACCTCATGATAAAGAATTCGCCTGATTTCCTCAGGGTCATAGTCTTCGGTTTGACGCGCAATAGCTTCATAATCAACTTCTGTATCAACAAAAGCGTCAGACAGCGCCCAATAGACGTAAGCGAGTTCCTCATCCGTCATTGAACGTCCCATGTCAAAAATTCCTCCAGTTCTTCATCCAGACCATCTGCCACCAAGTCCCCAACAATACCTCCTACTACGCTTCCCGCAACCACAACTGCGATTGCACAGACCGGGGCGGCGGGGCCGCACAGCATAGAAATACTCAATCCGGCTAACGCACCACCGGCGGCGCCGCCACCCAGAATAATCCCTTGGCGTCCGGCTTCTTTTGGCTTGTTGTCTGCTTTGTAGATCTCACAGGCAGCGAAGGCAGCGGTTACAATCCATGCGACTTTACCGGTAACTTTCATCATCTTCGTGCCACGAGTAACCTTGGCATTGTCTACACCGGACTTTTTCAGAATCAGATAATGGACTTTAGACTTTTCTGCATCGGTCAAAAGGTCAAACTTTCTCTTGAATAGCGTGTGAGCGTATTTGTCTAGAGTGGTCTGTAGTGTTGGGCCGTTGAGCTTGATGTATTCCGCAACGGCGACGCCCTGAGCAGACGTAAACTTGCGGTGCTCGTTCATAATGTTGTTTCGCATTTCTTGGCAGTAAGCAACGCCGTCTTTGGCTGAAACATTTCCTGCCATGACCTCAGCCTCAACCAGGCGAGACATTTCCTTGATCTTGGCTTGGTATTTCAAACGAGTATTAGCGTCTTTGATAGCATCAGTCGCAAAACGTGCTGCTGCACCCTCCATCCCAGCGATCGCCATTTCTAAAGGTGAGCTATGAAGATCGTGCTCTCTCTTCAAGACGTAGCTACCGGTAATGAGCATTGGTTCTGTCATGAGATATTCCTTATCTCTGAATTTTGCCGAGAATAGTTTCCAGAATCGACGGGCCGCTCTGGACCTCGTCAGTTCCATAATCAATGGCAGTACAGGCCTTGCCCGTGGGATTTAAAAAATTCACCGTGTTTTTTGCGTCAAACACGCCTTCCATTTTCGAGCCGTCTTCAAAATGAGCGATGCAGGAAAGTCCTTCATAGCTTTCGTTGGCCGGAACTTTGAACCCAATCCAGTTGCCATGAACGACCATTGGTATAGGTGGAATGAAAGGGGCAGGGGTATGCGAATCACCAATGATCACCGTACCTGAACCTCCAATGACAACGTCGCCATGAGTGCCGACCGTCTCGACGAGAGCAGCATTTTTTCCATTGATGAACACTGTCCCTGAAACCGCTGAAGCCAATGCGCTGCCACAAGTGCAAGCGTCGCCTTTTCGAGCAGCCGCAAGGCCGTCGAAGAATACGTCGGGGGAACCGGAGGCTATAGCTTTGGGGCCGTGCCCAGGCATTGGGCAACTGGTGGGATCGGTGATGCGTGCGGCAGGCTTTGCCATGTTTGACTCCCTGTCAGCGAATGAACCGGTGCCGACTCTATCAGACTTGTTTGGACTCGTGCCTTGGTACAGCGCCTTCAATTTAAACGGTTGAGATTCAGTCTGTTTAAGATGAGGTTGTCCGTACTACCTCAGCCCTACACCACCTTGCGCCTCCCCCTACACCTAAGACAGAATCCGCCGGCTTGTGCGTCTAGACCGTGGGTTCTATCGTTCTCGGGTCACTGAAAACCAGTGACCGGGTTTGGTAGCCCGAGTGTTAGACGTACAGCGTCACCATCACCGATCGTGCTGTCGATCGGGGTCTATGGTGGTCATGTACAGGGCGTCTTCGGGCGCGCCGGCTCCTAACACCCGGTCTACCAACCTGTTCATGGCCGCCACCCTTCGTTTGGTAGCGAAAGGGTGAAGCCCTCACTAAAAGTGTTAGGAGTTTCATCCATGTTCAAACCAACACCCAACCCACCCAAATCCGACCCCGCATCCCCCTACGAATCCCTCGATTCCCGCAAACTCCACGAAGCCGCCGAGCGCGCCCTCGATCACTATCTCACCCCGGCCAGCCAGATCATGGCCAGCGGTGATCAATCCAAACCAATGTTCTTTGCCAACCCGGCCTACGACACTGAATCCCTGCTCGCCAACGCCAGTGAATCCCTGGGTTCCGCCACGACCATGCTCAACGACTTCGCCGCGTTGCTGGATGTTTCGCACCGCAAGACGCTGCTC
>Ga0157370_10005210_pt1 | contig 14650 bp, 11 predicted proteins | sample C35metaG_FD_113463 | JGI IMG/M metagenome (GOLD analysis project Ga0157370, IMG submission 113463) | Corn rhizosphere microbial communities from Kellogg Biological Station, Michigan, USA - C3-5 metaG | ecosystem: Host-associated > Plants > Roots > Rhizosphere > Soil | place: USA: Michigan...
AAAAATTCGTATTGGCCGTAATTTTCAATGTATTATTTGAATCTAATTTCAGATCCCAAATACCTTTTAATTTGAAATTGTGACGGTTTACATTGTTTTCAGTTGTGGAGTTCTGATTCAAAACAGAATCGCCAACCTGCGTTTGTGAAAAGGATTGTGTGTGGTTGGTGTATTGTTGGTTGTTGTATCTCGGGGTAAAATTAAAACTATATTTATCATCCCATTTGTTGAAATATTGTAATCCTGCGTTTACATTCGTCATAAAACCATTTCTTGGATCCACATAAGGTTCATCATCATTATTCCCCCCACCTAAAAACATAATACTGCCATCATCAGTCATCTCAAGGTTCATATCACTGCCCCCATACTTTTCTTCATCCTGCCAGTTAAGCCTGTCCTGTCCGGTGTTTCCGTTCAACAAGAAAGCCGATAATTTTCTCTTTCCTCTAAAAGTGCTGAACATCAGGTTGTCATTATACCGGTTTTCAATATGCGCCTGCGGACCCGCTGCCACATCCATTTTTCCAAAATAACCATGTTTTGCATTATCTTTTAATTTCAGATTAATGGTTTTTTGGGTTTTGCCATCATCAATTCCTGTAAATTCTGCCTGGTCGCTTTTTTTATCGAAAACCTGAACTTCTTTTACCGCATCAGCTCTTAAGTTTTTTACCGCCATTCCGGGATCGTCGCCAAAAAATTCTTCACCATCAACCAATACTTTTTCAACAGTTTCGCCCATCGCTTTTATTTTGCCGTCTTTATCTACCTGGATGCCTGGTAATTTTTTTAATAATTCTTCTACATTGGCATTGGCGCTCACTTTGAAGCTGTCGGCTGTATAAACAGTTGTATCGCCTTTGATACGCAAAGGCGAACCTGATTTTACAATAATTTCTTTCAATAAAGTTCCTTTCGAAATTAATTTTATCGGCGGAATCTCTTCATCTTTTTGAACAGAAATATTATCGAGCAAATCGCCATAATATGGTTGCGAAGCCATTAAAATATAATCACCCTTTGGTACACTTTTTAAAATAAACTTTCCCGAAGAATCTGTACGGGTAAATTGATAAAGAATGGAATCTTTTGGGGTAATCAAAGAAACTACGGCATTATAAACAGGCTTATGTTCATTCGCATCTGTTACCGTTCCTGAAATTTTTGATTGTGCATTTGATGATAGAAAAAACAAAAGACTTAGCGAAACGGTAAAGATTCTTTTCATAACTTTTATATTTTAAAGAAGACAGAAATAATATCAAAGTGATTTTCTTAGCATAAATATTTATGTATGATGCAAAACAATTTTTATTTCATAAAAATGAACCAAATAATTTTTTATAAGAAATAACAAATATAACTAAGCATGTAGTTGTAAAACTAATCTATTCGTTAATGTTTATCTAAACTAATTCTGCTCGATGAAAACAAAAAGCACCGCTATTTTTTATTTACTGATCGTTATATCATTATCTCCCAAATATTTCTGATGGCTGCATCACCCCAACCTGAAAATGATTTTTTTAAACTTTCAATTAATTCTGCATTAGTAACTTTTTTGCCTTTGGCCGGAGGCGCAATTTCTTTTAGGTTTACAGAATTTACTTCTACTTTGGTCGCATACCATGTGGTATGTAAGCGGTTAATAACCAATCCCAGTATCATTCCCGGCAATCCATTAAAACTTTCTGGACCGCCGGAAATCATAATTTCATCGGTATAAAAAGCTACGACAAAAACAGAATCCATAATAATGGTGGTAGCTCTGCGGCAATTGAAACCCGCTATTTCACGGAAGTCGCTGGTGATTTTCCAGGTCGCATTTCTGAGGCTATCTTCAATCAAAAATGTTTTATCAAAAACATTTTTCTCAGCAATATATTTTCCGGAATTATAATCGCTATAGACTATATTATTTCCTGCTGCGGCGCCAAAAAAAAACGGATTTTTTGTATCGGTTTCTCGTCCCGGCAGATAGATAGATTTGTTATCAGCAAACTCATAATTAAAGAAGGAAGATTTATATTCAGGATTTGCTTTCTTAAATTGATCAGCAAATTCACCTTTAATACCTGCCCAAACATTGGTTTTTTTTTCAAATTCAATTTTTGCCTTAGAAATAAATTGCGTTTGCGAAAAAGCACTTTTTGCAAAAAATAAAACAAATGAAATAAAGAATATTTTTTTCATCGGAATATCATTGATTTTGGTGCAGCGGTGCCGCCCTTGTTATTAAAATTATAAGTGAGCGTAATCAATCCATATCTGCCAAGTGTCAGGTAATTCCTTTCTACGATCGCATTTGGCTGAATGTTTCGGCTGTAGCCTTTGTTCTGCTCCAGGATATCATTGATGCTTGCGCGTAAAGTAAGCACATCATTTTTCAAAAATTTCTTTTCTAAATAAGCATTCCAAAGAATTACATTATTGTTTTTGTCAAATGCATTTATTTTTTGCCTTAGGTTAAAATCAATGTCAGTGCCGGTTTCAAGTTTCCATGGCAATTCATAACTTCCGTTTAATGCATAATCAAAAGCCCAGTAATTAGTACCCGCGACCGTGCTGATACTCGATTTGGATATACTGTAAGAAGGCGTAACAGAAGCTGATAACTCAAAGGCATCTTTCTTATTCGTTCTGGCGGTAAATCTTGTTGAAAGGTTTGTACTGCGGGTTATATTTTTCAAACCGTTTACATAATTACCATATTTGGAGAAACTGATATTTGGGCCAACGTTAATGCTAATCTGTGTTTTAGGGATTTTCATGCCAATTCCTCCATAAAAATTTGCGGAGTAATTGCCATCTACGTTTACATATTTGCTTACCCTTCTTCCCAGGCTGTCGATTGTATAGCTGCTGCTGATTTGATCTTTTATAAAATTGATATTACCTCCTGCATAAATGTAGCGCTGATTCAGGATTTGAAAACTGTTATAGTTTAAATTAAAATTGTTGCTGAACTGTTGTTTTAAATCAGGATTACCCACAATAATATTTAAAGGATCACTGTTGTTTTTTAATGGTTGAATCTGATCAATTGTTGGTTGTGAAGTGCTGCCATTATAATTGATACTCAGGTTGCTGAATGAACTGAATTTATACCGGAAACCCGCACGCGGAAAAAAGTTGTAATAGTTCGTTTTGCGGGTAGTGTCTTTTACCAGGTCAGTCTGCTGAAACGCCGTGTTAGCAATATTTGCGCCAAAAGAAGAAATTATTTTCTTCCCGTTAAAAAGATAATTAATTCCGGCAGTATTCGTATTATAAATGTATCTGAAATCATTGCTCAAAGAATCTACCAGCATCGAATATTTTCCACCGCCGTCTTTATTATAACTTTCTATTTTCTGATTGCTGCTGTTGTTATAAAATGAATAATTAAATTCAAGAAAAGATGTTTTGGAAATTGGTTCAGTGTATGTAGCTTTTGCGCCAATTATATTTTGAGAAACAACATTTATTTTATTTTGATCTGTAGTATCTGTTCTGAAAATATTCCCACCATTATCATAAAAATCTGAACGGTTATTTAAAAATCCTTTGCTGTCTGAACCGGTATATCTTTCATTAAAAGAAACAGAAATTGTACGGCCTTTCTTTTTAAATTTCTTGCGCCACAAAACTGTTGAATTAAAGCTGTTGTTATCGCCATTTGAAGAACTGTTGCGCAGACCGCCGTTGACCAATTTATTTTCCTGATTCAGCGCCTGTGAGTTGTCTGTGCTGCTGCTGATGCTGGTTCCGGTGCTTCCAAAAGCATTTGCTTTTATAGAAGAGGAAGAATCTATCTGTATTTCCATCACGCCGCTTGCTGTGTGTCGCAGCTTATCGGAATGTGTTTCCGCTGCATCACGATTATAATAAACCGAATCTTTAAGAATGTTTTGAATATAAGAATTGCCCCTGTTAAATGTATTCATTTTATTAAAAACATAATTGCCATTCCCATTGTATTTATCATTATCCCATTTATTTGAAAAATGCAAGCCGGCTTTTATGCTTTCCGGCAAACCCTGACCATAAGAATTTCCGGCTCCGAGATCATCGCTGTTATCCTTTGTAATCATAATCGTTCCATCCCCAAATTCAATATTGGTATTATCGAATCCATAATTGCGCGAATCATTCCAGTTTAATCCCGTCTGATCGGTGCTGCTTGTAACAGCAAATGCAGAAATTTTTCTTTTCGCTTTGAATGCGTTAATCATCGCCTGGCCGTTATAATATTTATCCAAAGCACCCGCAGATAATTTTCCAAAATATCCGTGCTTTGCATTTTCTTTTAACTTCAAATTGATGGTTTTTGTTTTTTCACCATCATCAATTCCTGTAAATGTTGCCTGGTCGCTCTTCTTATCAAACACCTGCACCTTATCAACGGCATCAGCTCTTAAATTGCGTGTGGCAACTGTCGGGTCGTCACTGAAAAATTCATCACCATCTACCAATATTTTTTGTACCTGCTGGCCTTGTGCGGTTATCTTTCCATCTTTGTCCACTTGTATTCCCGGCAATTCTTTCAATAAATCTTCTACGTTTGCATTAGGTTTTACATGAAAACTATCTGCGGTAAATTCTGTAGTATCGCCTTTAATTCTCATTGCTGACTGGCGAATAATAATCGCTTCTAACAGCTTTGCTTTTTGAGTAAGATAGATTGTTTTAAAATCAAAAGTTTGTGACGGTTTTAATTCAATATGATCAACATAATCGCCATATTTTGGATAGGTAATTAAGACAAGATATTTTCCCGAATCTAAATTAGCCACTTGAAAATTTCCGTTTTTATCGCTTCTGGAAAATTTTACCAGGGTGGAATCTTTCTGACGTAAGACAGCAATGACGGCATTTGCCGCGTTTTCATTATTTGTAGAGTCAGATAATTTTCCTTTTATTGCTGCAGTTTGGCAAAATGTCCATTGCGGGAAGACATAACATAAAATAAGTAAGGATAAAATTTTCTGCATGAGCGTTTGGATAAATGATATTGCAAATATGTTTCAACAAGCTCATTAAATTATAATAATCGTTGGTAAGAGAATGTTAAGAGTTTAAAAAATAAAAAATATTGAGATTGCTTCAATAAACGGAGAAATAAAAAGAATCTTTTTTAACAGAAGGAGAAATTGATCCATTTGCTTCGTCACCAATTTTAAAAAGGTTATCGAATGATGATAACCTTTCCGGAGAAAAATATTACAAAATCTTTTCCTGTTAATTGAAAATAAATTTTCGGGAATTAATTTTGCATTTTGCCGCGTATCTGATCACACATTAAACTTATTTGCAAAATTTGTCCGCCACCCGGAGGCATTCCAAATCCCCAAACTGAAACATATAATTTTCCATCAGGGCCAAATGTCATACCTGTCGGAAGATTAAGTCCGGAGATGATCACCTGCCTGCTTCCTGAAGGATCTACTCTCACAATATCTCCGGTGCCGGGAGTTGGAAATGGATTGTTTGTAAAATTTTCCAAAACATACATTCCTCCTGCTTCATCAAATGCCAATCCAAGTATCGCATTAAAACCACTGACGCTATCTATCATCTGCCCGTTCATGTTTATCTTATACACTTTTGATTGAGTCATCTCTGGAAATGTGGAAAGATTACCCAGATAAAAATACCCGTTATTGAATGCGACTGCTGTGGGCACAATATGTCCCTCTTTGGCCGAAACATCAATGACACGGCTGATATTTCCATTTGGCGTTATTTTATCCAGTTCACCATGGTTTGGTTCTACCGCATACAAATCTCCATTTACATTAATCATGCTGTACCAGGTTCCATCCGGTTCAAAATCATCCTCTTCGGGATGAGCAACGGGATTATTCATCAAATAATTACTCAGATCAGCAATCATCGTCCATGATTTATTGGGATTCACCCGGATGATTCCATTAGGGATACCAGCCACTCCATGAGAACAACCTGCGCCTGCAAATAATGCGTATAAATTTTGTCCGACAAATGCTACGTCTGCAACACCACTGATCAAACTTCCCTGTTTGGCGCTTGTCATGCTTGATGGCAAATTATCCACATAAGTAAAACGTTTGCCTGCCGGATTAATTCTCGAAATCCGGCTGCCGTTTGTGCTTCCTGTATATGGGCCTACCGGTGGAATAACCTGGGTGCAGGTTGTCATAGTTGTTCCTCCAATGCCACCTTCTGCCACATAAAGTTGATTATCGGATCCAAATTTCAAACCCCTTGGATTGTTTAAGCCAGTTGCAAAAACTTTTGAGGTGGTGGTAATCTGGTCATTCCCATTGCAAAAATGAATACCGTTTTTTTTGCAGGATACGAACAAAAGTGTAGTAATTATAATTGCACTTAATCGAAATATATTTTTTGTTTTCATTTGCCTTGTTTTTATTTTTAGAAATAAGGAGACTAATGTTTTTCGTTTAGCAATATTTCATTCCAGATTCAGAAGCGTGATACAAATCCGGATTCAGAAGCGTGATGCAAAAATTTTGTGGATCATTGCGGCAATGAAGGATGGTGAAATAAATGCAAACTGTTTTCAGATAATGAAAGGCATTCATCTTCTTTATTTTCTTTGGCAATAATAATTATCACAGAAGTATTGATATAATAAGATATTGGAGGAATAGAAAAATTCCGAAGTTAACTATGTGGAAAGAGAAGTAAAATAATCAGCTTTAAAAGCCTTAGATCAGTGGCAAAATTAAAATAAAATTTGTTTATAAATCAAAAAAAGCCTTCGCATGATGAACTCCGCAAAACGGATTTTAAAAATGAAATATAATGTATAGGCCGATCGCAGCTGAAATACAAACCATTGGCCGAAACCTGATTCAGAAATTACAGGTTTTAACAAATGGAACAATAAAAGAAGAAATAATTTTGGGTATTGTTTTTATCAAATAGAGAGTCAGGGATATTTTTTGTATAATAATTTATACTTTTAATTCCCATTTTTTCGTTGTAATTTACTTCAAATAAACAATTCCTTTTAAGCTCTTTATGAAAAAATATATCACCTTCTTTTTTTTCACAACATTGATATTTTGTTTTTCCTGTAAAAAAACAATAGAAAATATTGAGCGCTCTGCTTTGGAAAATTATTTTAATAATAATCTGATTGGAAGAAATTTTATTGTTTCTCTTGCTACAGACAGTACGACTGATCTTACTTCCAATTATGCCGGTTACACTTTTGTTCTTTTCAAAACTGATTTTTATCATGGTCCTTTACAAGCTACCAAAGGAGTAAATAAATACAACGGAACCTGGAGTTGTAATGATGATTATAGTAAACTCACCATTGTTTTGCCGGATTCCATTCCTGAATTTAAATTTCTCAATCGCAATTGGCGCTTTACCAAAAAAGATGTGCCGACACTCAAACTCGCACCGTGGGGAAGTACAGCGCCATTGGTACTTTATATGACAAGGCAGTAATTTTTTTAAAGTTCCAATCTCTTATTTTATATTGAATGCATCCTTTACTGCTCCAAGGTCATTCAGATTCACATCTTTATGAAGAGCCAAAGCAGCTGCATCAATCAAAATAACTTTTGCCGAAATGGATTGTGTGGGGGCGCTGATTGGATCGCCGGAAACTGCGCTGATATCAATGCCAACGTAGCCCGGAGAATGAATTGCACCATAAGTTATTCCGTCAAATACTTCAGGAAGCGCTTCATAATAATTAGTGCCTTCAAAAGAAATATACACTAAAACCGCTCCGTTCTGATAGATGTTGTTATCAATTTCAGGAATATTTAGTTGTGCCGTAAAACTTTGCCCGTTATTGTTGGTACTCCAGTTTGAAGGAGTAATCGTATATACCGCTGAGAATGCCTGATTTACCTGTTGAGTAACCTCTTTCTTACAAGAAGAAAAAATAAGAAGGGAAAGGATTGAAAATAAGAATAATTTTTTCATAAACCTGGGGTTTAAAATTTAAACAAAAAATATTTATAGCAAGAATAAGACAAATATTATTCCCGTTAGTTTAAATTAACTTTTATAACAAAGCAAGATTTAAGCAGATTTTTAAATGAATCAGGCTTATTCAAAAACCAAATATGATTTGGCAGGGAAATGTGTAAATTTTTCTACTCATAATTCTTCCAAAGAAGTGATGAAAAGAGTAATATTCAAAATTTGAAATGGTTATCGGTTGTGAAATAGAAACCCAGGTTAAAAACCTTCCTTTTGTGAAAATTAGCATGCATTTTGTGGCAAAAAGTGAAACATAAATGATGCTGCCTGAAGCGATTGCTTTTACCTTTATTAATTATATTTTCATTAAACTAAAATGAACATGAACAGAAAATTAGTAGCCCCGCTTACTAAAAAAATGATTCTTAAACTGGCTGAACTTTGTGATACAAATACATTGCTGCCACCAGGAGTTAACATGATTGAATTTAGCATCGGGCAATTGTATAAGCGCGGAATTTTACAAATTATAAAGCGCGTGGAAAATGGAGTATTTGTATTTTTTATCTCTATTACAGAAACAGGAAAAGAGCTTTTGAAAATGAATGAATATTCAATGAAACCGGCTTATTAACTATGTACTGAATTTTTATTTTGGTTAAGAAAAGCTACCATTATTACATGGCTTAAAAAATCATCAATATTTGTAAAAGAATAGTGCTGTTATGATAAAAGCCTGGAAAAGGATACTATTCCGGATAATCATTCCCAGAAGTAAGCAGATTCAGATTGTTTAAAGTAGTTGGATTGTTCGGAATGGTTAGCAGAGAATAAGATTTTAAGATATTTGTTTGTTTGTTTACAGCAAAATTTAGAGAAAGTTTTTGCAGTAAGATTACACAGAAATCTTTATTCCAGGCTTTTATTAAAATCCATAATAAAAGTAGTTCCATTATTCAAAACACTTTCTACATGCATGCTTGCCTTATGAGATTGAAAAATTCCATAAGCCGCAGACAATCCCAAACCCATTCCATTCTTTTTCATCGTAAAAAAGGGTTCAAATATTTTTGATAAATTTTCTTCCGGAATCCCTTTGCCATTGTCTTTGATAAACACGCGGTATTTGTCGTGGGCTTCATTCACCACCACACATAATTCTCCTTTATCTTTTTCCATTGCCTCAATTGCGTTTACAAGAATATTTGAAAAGGCGATTTGCAATTTTGATTTATCAGCAAAAATATAAAGCGGGGAAGGAATGAAGGTTCTTTTAAGCGTAATATTTTGCAATTTTATTCTGTCGCCTGCGATTGATAAACTTTCATCGACCATTTCCTGCAGAGAATGTTTTTCAAAAACCAAATCCAAAGTTTTGGTTGATTCCAGCAAATCGGTAATCATTTGGTTGATGCGAACGCTGTTTCTCTGGATAATACTGATAAGCCCTTTTTGGGTTTTATCAGCTTCGTTCATAATTTCTAAATTTTCTGCCGAAAGCTGGATATTATTTAGCGGATTTCGTATTTCATGAGCCAGAATTCTTACCAGTCTTTCATTTGCAGCAAGTTTAGCCGATTGCAGATTTATTTGCTCCGCTTTTTTAATGTTCGTTATGTCATGAATAATTCCGTGAAGCAGATTGTGGCCGCCTGAATTTAATTCTAATAAAACCGAAAGAATACAAACTCTTTTTTCTTTCTGCTTACTTTCAATTTCTATTTCAAGTTCAAAAACATTGTGATTACCATCCAGGATTGATTTTATATTCTTTCGTGATGAAGCATCAGGAATAAAATCGTATAAACTCATATTCTCTAATTCATGGTAATCGCATTCAAAAAGATTGCAGGCGGCGCCATTTACCTCTTTAAAAGACAAATTATTATCCGCTATAAATAAAGAATCTTTAGAGCCCGCAAAAAGATTGCGGTATTTATTTTCACTTTCTTTAATTGCTTTTAATGAAGCGGCACGGTCGAGAGAATACCTGATACAACGCTCCAGCTTTTCGCTGTTCAGCTCAGATTTTATTACATAATCTGTCGCACCGTTTTTCATTGCTTCTATGTCAATTGCCTTATTACCTTTGCCGGTTAATAAAATAATCGGGCGGTCAGATTGCTGGTGAGTCGCTTCTTTTAGCAAATCCAGGCCGGTTTTATTTCCTAACTTGTAGTCAACAAAATAAATATCATGCGCGCCGGATCTTATTTCCTGTACTGCTGAAAGATAATTGTTGCACCAATCAGTTATAAACTTGGTACCATTAATTTCTTTGAGATAATCGGAAATAATAAAGTAGTCGTCTTCATCATCATCAATAATCAGAATTTTAATTTGACGTTGCGTGAGCATATAAAAAGCAAGATATAATTATTGAAGGAATTCCGGCAAAATTAATACAAAAACACTTCCTCTGTTTTCAATTCCCTGTGCATAAAATATTCCCCTGTGCAGTTTAATTATTTTATCACATATCGCAAGGCCTAATCCATTTCCGGGATAAGAAGACTGCCCATGAAGCCGTACCAAAGGTTTTAAAATCTGCGTGGCATCTTCCTCATTAAAACCTATTCCATTATCTGCAAATCTTATTTCATAATATACTATTTCAGGAGGCAAATTAAGCTTTATTTTTTCTTCCTGTTTCAATAAATCTGACGAAATGGTGATTGCTGCTGAATGTTCTTTTTGTTGAAATTTTATTGCATTATCAATAATTTTTTCAAACACTATTTTTAGTTGAGAGGGCTTGCAATTAATAGTAGGTAAAGCTGATAAATGGATCGCAATTGCGTTTTTTTTCAGCAGGGGTTCAAACTCTTCTAATACTTCATTAATCAGGTTATTCAAATCACATTTATCTAAATGAACAGGCGCCTCAGTTTCAGAAAATACTGATAAATCATCAATCAAAGACTGCATGGATAAAATATTTTTTTGAATTCTTTCAATGCTGGAAACCGCATCTTTATTTAGTTCATTTCCTGCCTGCCGAACAAGGCGTTCAATAAAAGTGATCATTTTTCTAACAGGAGCTTTCAGATCATGGGAAACCAGGTAAATAAATTCATCTTTCTCTTTTTTGCAACAATCCAATTCATTGTCCATTTGTCGCAATTTTTTTTCCAGTTCTGTAATTCTTTGCTCATGCAGCAAATTTTCTCTGCTCATTTATATATATTTGTGCTATTCACTTATCCGAATGATTAATTAATGATAAAAGTAAAGATTTTAATTATTGATGACGAAGAAGATTTTTGCATGATTATGAAAAGCTATTTTGAAAGAAAAGGCATGGAAGTTTTCCTTGCTTTTAATTTATCAGAAGGCTTAAATTCGATTAAAGAAAAAAATCCGGATATATTATTTCTTGACAACAGTCTGCCTGATGGCGAAGGCTGGAATAAAACAATGGATATCTTAAATGGAAATCCTTCCTTAAAAATAAATCTTATCAGCGCATATAAAGAAAAGACGCACGAATACGATGCCTTTTCGAATGTGTCAGTATGGGAAAAACCGATTTCAATCAGAAAGCTGGAGGAAGCTTTCGCAAAGAGGTAAACGGCGTCCAGCTTATACATTCACATTTGCTTCATAAAAAGAAAGCATTCCTTTAATCATGGTTTTAAGATCGCTGAAACTGGAAGGTTTCACCAGATACTCGCTTGCGCCCAATTGCAAACAAATATTTTTAAATCTTTCAGCATTGGACGTGCTCCAGATGATTTTTGGAATGTTTTTTACTTTCTCATTTTGTTGAATAGATTGTAAAATTTCAGCACCATTTAAATGGGGCATGTTATAATCGAGGATTATCAATCCGGGAAAATTTTCAGGCGTTGGATTTTCCAGGAAACTAACTATTTTTTGCCCGTCATTAATAAATGTGAGCTTTAGCCTGGGGTCAATAGATAAAAAAATTTCTTCCAGAATCTCTTTGTCATCAATATCATCTTCTCCAATCAATATTTGTTTCTCTAACGAATTATTTACTTTCATAAGGGGGCGCGAAATCTTTAATTAAAGATATTTATTCCTTTCGATTTATTTACTGCATTATAAATTATTTTCATCGTCAAACCGGCATTTTCTTCTGACTCATTTTTTAATAGATAGATAGTATATTTGATTGAAAAATAAATTTTCCTTAAAATATTACTATGAAGAAGACAGCGAATGGCTCATTAAAAACCAACTCTGTATTTCCTGATCTGAACACTTCAGTTACTGTTGCAACAAAAGATTCAAAAAAAAGTAAATTAAATACCGGTATAACGGTAAATGAAAAAATTAGGCCAAAAAGAAAAAACACCGGGGCACCGGATAATTTGCATGAGACGGATGCTTTGCCGGTTCATGATCTGGCACATGTTTTAGACCAGGTACGAAACGGAAATTTTAGCGTACGGATGCCGGCAAATGGTATTGGAATTAATGGAAAAGTTTGTGATACACTGAATGAGATTATTTCTTTAAATGAAATGCTTGTACACGAGCTTAACCGGGCAAGCATTACTATAGGAAAACAAGGCCGCTTAAATCACCGGGTAGAATTACCACGTTCTGCCCGCGGTGCATGGAACGATGCAGCAGATTCTATCAACAGCCTTATCTCAGATTTGGTACATCCTACTATTGAAATAGCCAACGTAATCAGTTCCGTGGCAAAAGGAAATCTTTCGCAGGAAATGCCCTTGAAAATAGGAGATCATGTATTGCAGGGAGAATTTGGAAGAATTGCCAAAGAAGTGAATGACATGGTGAAGCAATTAAATCTTTTTTCCATGGAGGTTACCCGCGTTGCACGTGAAGTAGGCTCGGAAGGAATATTAGGCGGCCAGGCAAAAGTAAAAGGAGTGGCCGGAGTTTGGAAAGATCTCACTGATTCTGTAAACCAGATGGCAGGAAACCTTACGGGCCAGATGCGCAATATTGCTGAAGTAACTACGGCAGTTGCTAAAGGAGACCTTTCAAAAAAGATTACGGTAGATGTTCAGGGTGAAATTCTTGAATTAAAAAATACGATCAACACGATGGTTGATCAGCTCAACTCTTTTTCTTCAGAGGTAACGCGTGTGGCACTGGAGGTAGGAACAGAAGGAAAACTGGGAGGCCAGGCAGAAGTAAAAGGAGTAGCAGGAACATGGAAAGATTTGACAGATTCAGTAAACCAGATGGCGTCAAATCTTACGGGCCAGGTAAGAAATATTGCTGAAGTAACCACTGCTGTGGCGCGTGGCGATCTTTCCCGAAAAATTACGGTTGATGTAAAAGGAGAAATTCTTGAATTAAAAAACACCATTAACACGATGGTGGATCAGTTGAATTCATTTTCCGTTGAAGTTACACGTGTGGCACGTGAAGTGGGGTCTGAAGGAAAACTGGGCGGCCAGGCAACTGTAAAAGGAGTAGGTGGTGTATGGAAAGATTTGACAGAATCTGTAAACCAAATGGGATCCAATCTTACAGCGCAGGTAAGAAATATTGCAGATGTAACAACTGCTGTGGCAAATGGAGATCTTTCTAAAAAAATCACGGTTGATGTTCAGGGAGAAATATTGGAATTGAAAAATACAATCAACACGATGGTGGATCAGCTCAACTCCTTTGCTTCGGAAGTAACCCGTGTTGCATTGGAAGTAGGCACAGAAGGAAAATTGGGTGGCCAGGCAAAAGTTCAGGGTGTTGGCGGAACGTGGAAAGACCTTACCGATTCTGTAAATCAAATGGCTTCAAATCTTACCGCACAGGTGCGAAATATTGCAGAAGTAACGACGGCTGTTGCAAATGGTGATTTATCTAAAAAAATTACAGTAGATGTATCCGGAGAAATATTTGAATTAAAAAAGACCATTAATACAATGGTGGACCAGTTAAATTCATTTGCATCGGAAGTAACCCGTGTGGCGCTGGAAGTAGGTACAGAAGGAAAACTTGGCGGACAGGCGAAAGTTCAGGGCGTAGGTGGTACATGGAAAGATCTGACAGAATCGGTAAACCAGATGGGATCTAATCTGACAGCGCAGGTTCGTAACATTGCAGAAGTAACTACTGCTGTTGCAAAAGGAGATCTTTCCAGGAAAATTACGGTAAATGTAAAAGGTGAAATTCTTGAATTAAAAAACACCATCAATACGATGGTGGATCAGTTAAACTCTTTTGGTTCTGAGGTGTTTCGCGTGGCCCGGGAAGTAGGTTCCGAAGGAAAACTTGGTGGACAGGCGGATGTTCCCGGAGTAGAAGGCCTATGGAAATATCTTACAGATTCTGTAAATAAAATGGCTTCCAATCTTACATCGCAGGTAAGAAATATTGCGGAAGTGACAACGGCTGTGGCGAACGGAGATCTTTCACGCAAAATACAGGTGGATGTAAAAGGTGAAATCCTTGAGTTAAAAAATACAATCAACACGATGGTGGAACAGCTTCGTGCATTTGCTTCTGAAGTAACCCGTGTGGCAAAGGAAGTAGGTACCGAAGGGAAGCTGGGCGGGCAGGCAAATGTACCGGGAGTTGCCGGAACCTGGAAAGACCTTACCGATTCTGTAAACCAGATGGCAGGGAATCTTACAGCCCAGGTAAGGAATATTGCAGATGTTGCGATCGCTGTGGCAAATGGTGATATGTCGAGGAAAATCACGGTGGATGTGCACGGAGAAATATTACAATTAAAAGAAACCCTGAACACAATGGTTGATCAGTTGCGTGC
>Ga0157370_10005211_pt1 | contig 14650 bp, 9 predicted proteins | sample C35metaG_FD_113463 | JGI IMG/M metagenome (GOLD analysis project Ga0157370, IMG submission 113463) | Corn rhizosphere microbial communities from Kellogg Biological Station, Michigan, USA - C3-5 metaG | ecosystem: Host-associated > Plants > Roots > Rhizosphere > Soil | place: USA: Michigan...
ATCGTCTCCTCGTAGCGGATGACCATCGGGAAGACCTCGGTACTCTTCGGCGTTCCGGTCGGTGTCGTGCCGTAGTTCACGCGGACGATGTCGTCCTGGAACGGATGGCCGAGGATGTTCGTCCAGTCGAAGAACAGGGTGATGTTGTCGTTGAAATTGTAGCTGGTCGACAGGTCGAGGCGCGGCGACTGATGGGCGTGACCCTGGAGGGTATAGGGACCCCCGCCATCGCCCTGCAGCGACAGGCCGCCCTCCCAGTACCGGCTTCGCAAGTTGTACGACAGCCGGACACTCAGCGGGCCACGCTCGTACATGCCCGTGAGATTCCAGGTCCACTTCGACACGTCCGGGATTGGAAGGTTACGCTGAATTGGCGTCGCACCACCAACCACGTCCTGAAGGGCCGTCGCCTTGATGTAGCTGACGTTCGCATCGACGCCGAACCCGCGCAGGATGTCCGGCACGAAATCCCAGTCGAAGAAGGTCCGGACTTGTGCCTCGAAGCCCTGCAAGCGCGCCTTTTGCGAGTTTACCGGACCTGAAATCAGGAGTGGCAACCCGGTCTCGGGATCGGGGTTCGGATATTCGAAAGTGCGGTTGAGGATGAACCCCTTCATGTCGCGCCGGAACGCGCCGACCGAGGCGTAGCCCGTCTGCGAGAAATAATATTCGAGACTGGCGTCGTAGTTGTTCGAACGAAGCGGTGTCAGGAACGGGTTGCCGCCCGATCCGGTGCGGAAGCAGCCCTGTTGCCCTGCCTGGCATCCCGGCACCTGATCGATATGCAGCGATGGATTGAGTTGCTGGTACGTCGGCCGGGTGATCGTCTTGGTTGCTGCCAGGCGGAGGACCCACGGGCGTCCGATATGGACGTTCACGTTCAGGTTCGGCAGCCAGTTCGTATATTTGTGATTGACCGTGATCGGTGACGCAGGAGCATTGGGTGGAAACTGCGTCCCCTGGATGTCGTCCTTCGTCTGCACCACACGGAGGCCGAGAATGCCGTCGGCATAGACATCGCCCTCGCCCACGCGGAAGTTGGCCTGCGCGTAGCCGGCAAGCGTCTTTTCATTGATATCGAAGCTTCTGCCAGGGTCGACCGGCGGACCGCTTGCAGAGCCGTAACCGAGCAAGGCAATGTTCCATTGGCGGAACGCGACGAGATTATCCCAGATCGAGCTGTACGTCGGCGTCAGCCAGTCGATCGGAAACGGCTTCATGTCATCGCCGCGGAATGCCGCGCCGCTCAGCTCATAGTCGAGCGGAACCGTGCTGATCGGAACAGCTTTGCCGGCTGCAGCGGCATTCCAGTAGAATGACCCGGCGACGTCCGATGCATCGCGATCGGTGTAGCGCACGCCCCACTGAATCTTGGGAATAAAGTTGATGCGCGGGTCATAGTCAAAGTCGACGCGCCCCTGCCAATCCTTGCCTCGCGGATCCTGATAATCCTCGAAGAAGCCGCGGTACTGATAAATGGCCGGATTGGTCGGATCGATGCCGGACACCTGGAAGGTCGGCCCAGGTCCGCCGGGATAGCCGGTGTACCAATTCACGGTGTAGTTGTTCGGGCCGATCTGCTCGTCCACGCTTTCCGTGCGAAGCTGGAAGTGACTGATCGTGCGCGCGAGATCGGCCGTGATCTTCAGCGGACCCGCGTCGTAGCTTCCGCCCGCGGCGAGCTGGTAGGTGTTGGTTTCGCGGTGCGTCGCGCCCTTGAATCCCCAAGCGCTCCCTGGGCAGCCCGGGTTGGTGACGGTACCGCTGAGCACCTCGTTCGTGCCCGGGCGATATTGAATGTTCGAGTAAATCGCCGACGTGCCGCAACTCCACAGCGGCTGAGCCCACATGCGATCGGTGACGCGCTCGCGGTAACCCTGCCACAGGCCTTCGGCGTAGAGCTCGAGGTCGCCGCTGCGGTACTGCAAGGCGGCGTTCGCCGACGGCCGCCAGCGGTTACCCTCGTTGTAATGAATTTCAGGCCAGTCGGGCGAGCGGCCGACCATGGGGTTGCCGAGATCGGCAATGAAGAAACCGTGCCGGCGGACCGAATCCTTGTAGTGGAGGCGCGTGTAGGAGAAGTTGATCAGCGCCCCGAACTCAGCGCCGCTGCCTGTTTCCCACCGATCACTGAGCAGCAGATTGCCGTTGATCGACGTGTCGCGCGACTGGTTGGGATGAAGCGCCCAGACCGAGCCCGAAATCTCCGAACCAGAGAAATCGAACGGTCTCCGCGAGCGCACATTCAAGAGCCCGGCAATGCCCGGCTCGACGAGATTGGCGGTCGAAGTCTTGAACGCCTCAACCGACGCGATCGCGCCAGCGGGGAAATCCTGCAGCGCGACCGAGCGAGTCTCGGCGGTAAAGATCTCGCGGCCGTTGTAGGTCGTCGTGTAATAAGTGTTGTCGAGGCCGCGCAGCAGCACTCGGTTCGCTTCACCGCCCGCGCGCTCGACTTGCACACCGGGGATGCGGGCGGCGGTATCGGAAACGGTGATGTCGGGGAGCTTGCCGATGTCTTCGGCCACAACCGCGTCGACGATCTGGTCGCTGTTGCGCTTGATGTTGCGCGCGGACTGCAAGCTTCGACGAAGACCGGTGACGACGATCGGAACGTCGGAGACGCTTCCGGTCGCCGCTTCCGGCGATTGCGGCGCATCCGCATTCTGTGCGGGCTGTGCGGGATTTTGCTGCGCGGTCGCGCCTGGGTTCGGTGGAGGCGGCGCGGTCTGCGCTCCGGCTGGAACTGCCGCGGCAATCATCGCCGTCAGCGCCGTCGTCGACCAAAGTACCGAGCTAACACGCCGCATATGAGCCCCCTCTTGCGACAAAGAAACAGCCGTAGAATGAACGGCTTCTTTCCTTTGTATTACGCGCTTCACACACCTTACAAGAAGCAATCGGGCAACACTAATCCATATTAACTTCGCTCAATTGAGATGTCCGAGCAGCGCATCTACGCGGCGCTCAGCATCGGCGAGCGCTTGCTTGACGCTCTTCTGGCCAGTGAACGCCGCAGCGGCTTCTTCGCCGACAAGTCCCTCGATCGCGCTCTGGCGTTGAACATATGGCGGAAGCTGCCGGCCCATTGCGGCCAGCGGAGCAATGTCGGCGCGGTGCGGAAGCGCCATGAAGCGCGGATCGGCGAGCACCGACTTGAACGCGGGAATGTGGCCGGTGCGCGCCCAATCATAATTGTGCGCGGCCATGAACTTGAAGAAACGCGCGATCGCCTCGCGCTGCTGCGGCGTGCGCTTGCGCGATGGCACGACCCAGCTGTGGCCGCTCACATATTCGACCCGGTTCCCCCACAGCCGCGGATAAGGGAACACCGCATAGCTCCTGTACAGCGGCCGGCCAGGCGTTTCTGCCTCCTGCTCGAACGAACCGATCATCCAGGTGCCGGTCGGATAGATGCCGCCCTCGCCGTTGATGAACGCCGCGATGGCCGCCGGGGTGTCCATGTTGAGCGTGCCCAGATGCTGCACGTTGATGTCGCGGAAGAATGTCGCGACTTGAACCCCAACCGGCGTGTCGAGCTTGATGTGGTGCGGGTCGGGGAAGAGCACCGCGCCCTGCGCCATCATGTAGGTATAAAGGTTGCGGGCCGCGCCCGCCGGATCGCCGACGAGGCTCTGGATGAAATAGGGCTTGCCGGTGCGCTGCTCGAACTGGTGCGCCTCAGCGATCAATTCCGCCGCACTGTTCGGAAGCACCGGCTTGCCGCCGCGCATCAGGCCCGCCTTGGCAAAAAGTGCCGTGTTCACATGGAACAGCCCGCCGTGCGTATCCCATGGAAGGCCATATTCATGCGCGCCGATCGTCACTCCGGCACGGCTCGCATCGGTAAAGTCGCTGGTGCTGATCCCTGCTCTTGCGAGGTACCAGTCGGTCGGTTCGAGCAGGCCTTTCAGCGCATAATCGCTGATCACCCCTTCGTGCATCGTGACGAGATCCGGCGGGTCACGCGCCGCCATCTGCGCGGTCAACTGCGGATAGCCGGGCCAGGCGACGACGTTCACGTCGATGTGGATGTCGGGGTTCTCGGCGTTGAAGCGATTGATCAGCGTCGTGATGATCCCGCACTCGCCCTCGGCATGCGTGACGTCGATGCTTCCGCCGTACTGAGCGCCGCACTCCCCGAAGAAGCGCTGCAGATAGAGATGGGTCTTGTGGTCGCTGCGCGCACAACTGCCGAGCGCCAGAAGCAACAGCAACGCTGCGGCAATGCGCTTCATTTCAGCGCAGCACCGGCCATGGCCCGCACGATCTGCTTCTGGAAGACGATGTAGACGATGAAGATCGGGATAGACGCGAACACCGCCTGCGCCATGAGATAACCAAGACCGCTCGTCTGCGCATAATTCATCTGCGCCGCGGCGAGACCGACGGTGAGCGTGTACATGTCGCTGCGGGTCGCACTGATCAGCGGCCACCAATAATCGTTCCACGCGCCGAGGAAGGTGAAGACGGCGAGCGTCGATTGCGCCGGGATCGTCAGCGGCACGATGACCTTCCAGAAAATCGTCCAGCGAGACGCTCCGTCGAGCATTGCGGCTTCGTCGAGTTCCTTCGGGATTCCGCGCATGTAGCTGGTCATGAAGAATACGCCGAACGGTGCGACGAGGCCGGGCAGGATCAGGCCCGGATAGCTGTTGTGCAGGTGCAGCCACGCGAACAGCTCGTGCTGCGGAAGGATCACGGCCTGGCTCGGAACCGCAAGTCCGAGCAGGACGATGACAAACAAGGTGCGGCGCAGCGGGAATTCGAGGCGGGCGAAGGCATAACCGGCGAGGCTCGCGAGAATGAGCACTCCAGCCGTCTGGCCGAGGGCGACGATCGCGCTGTTCAGGAGCCAACGGGTGGTCAGACTGTTGCCGAAAATGGCAGCATAATTTTCGAGTGTGTACGGCCCGTGCAGCGCGGCGCCGCTGTGGCCGACCAGCTCGGCATTGTTCTTCAGCGAAAGGAGCAGCGTCCAGAGGAGCGGCGCGACCATGATCAGCGCGCCAAGCGTCAGCCCGGTCCAGCCGAGCGGCGTCAGTCGGCCGCGATGAAGACTAGCGGCCATCCGCTGCTCCCGAGGCTCGGCCGGTCGCCCAATATTGGGTGAGAGTCACCGCCAGGATGATCAGGAACAGCAGTTCCGCCGCGGCGCTCGCGTATCCAAGCTCCCACCGGCCGAACGCGGATTCGAAAAGGAACAACACGGCCGTCCGCGATGCGCCGCTGGGGCCACCCGCGGTCAGCAATTGCGACTGGCCGAACAGCTGCAGCTGCGCCGCGGTTTGCAGCATCACGACAAGCACCAGCGTCCGCCGAAGCGACGGCAGGGTGATCCGCCAGAAAGTCGTCCAGCGACTCGCATTGTCGAGCGCCGCCGCCTCGTACATGTCCTCCGGGATCTGCTGCAGCCCGGCGAGGAAGAGCAGCATCGGAAAGCCGAGCGACCACCATATCGTCGTCAGCGCCAGCGCCGGAAGCACGAGATGCTCGTCCGAAAGGAAGGGCAGCGGCTGCCAGCCGATCGCTTTCCAGGTTTCGCCGAGGAGGCCGGCATCGGGCGCGAGGATGAAGCGCCAGACCAACGTCACGATCGTCACCGAGAGCACGGCGGAGGAGAAGAAAATGCCACGGATGACCGCAGCCCCCTTGCCGGCGCGGTTGAGCGCGAGCGCGAGAAACAGCGCAATGACAGTCAGCGGTGGGACGATCATCAACGTGACTTCAAACGTATTCACCAGCGACGTGCCAAACACCGGATCGTGCAGCAGCCGATCGTAATTTCCGAACGCGACGAAATGGCCGTCGCCGAACAGGTCAACCTGATTGAGACTGAGCCAAACTCCGCGCAGCAATGGGAAGATCAGGATCAGGGAATAAAGCGCGAGGAACGGCAGCGCGAACAGCAGGCCACGCCAGTCCCGCGCCGCTGTCATGCCTCGACCCGATGGTAGCCGGTGCCGTCCGGCCCGAAGATGTGTGCGGCGGCGCCGTCGATCGCGAGCGCCACTTCGTCGCCGATCCGCACCTTGCTGTACGGCTCGTCCTCCGCCGTGATCGGCTGGCCGTCGGCGAGATGCGCATAGACCAGGGTCCGTTCGCCGAGGCGCTCAACAAGGTCGACCTTGGCCGTGGCCGTCGCACCGCCGTTCGCGACCCGCACTGCTTCCGGCCTGACGCCGAGGCGGAGCTCTTCATTTGGAAGCCCCTTCCGCGGAACCTCGGTGTGGACGATGGATCCATCGCCGAGTTTCAGTGACGCAAGCTCGCCGGACTCGACCAGAGACGCGGGGAGCAAGGTCATCGCGGGCGAGCCGACAAACTGCGCGACGAATATATTGGCGGGCCGGCTGTAGATCTCCATTGGCGCGCCGACCTGCTGGATCCGCCGGTCATTCATGACGATGATGCGGTCGGCGAGAGTCATCGCCTCCGCCTGGTCGTGCGTGACCATGATCACCGCCGCATCGACCTTTTGCTTCAGCTGCGCGAGCTCGACCCGGGTACGAAGGCGCAATGCGGCGTCGAGATTCGAGAGCGGCTCGTCGAGCAGGAACAGCTTGGGTTCCTTGACCAGCGCGCGCCCGATGGCAACCCGCTGGCGCTGCCCGCCCGACATTTCGGCCGGCTTGCGATCGAGCAGCGGTGTGATCTCGAGCACGTTTGCGGCGTTGCCAATCCGCCGCTCGATCTCGTCTCTCAGGACACGCGCGTTCCTCAGACCGAAGGCCATGTTCTCGCGCGCACTCATGTGCGGATAGAGCGCGTAATGCTGGAACACCATCGCGATGCCGCGCTCGCCCGGCGCAAGCGTGTCGATGCGGCGGCCCTCGAGCCACACTTCTCCGGCGTCGGCACTTTCCAGGCCCGCGATGATCCTCAGCAGCGTCGACTTGCCGGAGCCCGATGGACCGACCACCGCCAGCGTGCGGCCCGGGGCGATTCCGAACGAGACGTCGAACAGGATCTGGCGCTTGGCGTCGTACCCGAAGTCGACGTGCTCGAACCGCACCGCGCCCGGGCCTTCGGCGAGCGGCGGCGCGCCGGGCGGGTCGCGCACCTCGGCGTTGACGTCGATCAGCGCGAACAGCCGCTCCATGTCGGCGAGCGCCTGCTTCATCTCGCGGTAAATGACGCCGAGGAAGTTGAGCGGGATGTAGAGCTGGATCATGAACGCGTTGACGAGCACGAGGTCGCCGACGGTCATCGTGCCGCCGACCACGCCGGCGGTCGCGCGCCACATGACGAGCGACACCGCGATCGCGATGATCGCGCTCTGCCCGATGTTGAGCACCGACAGCGACGTCTGGCTCTTCACCGCCGCGTCTTCCCAGCGCTCGAGGCTCTCGTCGTAGCGGCGCGCCTCGAACGCCTCGTTGCCGAAGTACTTGACGGTCTCGTAGTTGAGCAGGCTGTCGATCGCGCGGCTGTTGGCGCGGCTGTCGAGCTCGTTCATCTGCCGGCGGAAGTGCGTGCGCCATTCGGTGATCGCGATGGTGAAGACGATGTACAGCGCGAGCGCGCCGCCGGTGATCGCGATGAAAGTCCAGTCGTAGCGCGTCGCGAGGATCACGCCGACGAGCGAGACCTCGACCAGCGTCGGCAGGATCGAGAACAGCGTGAAGCCGATCAGCGTCGAGATGCCGCGCGTGCCGCGCTCGACGTCGCGCGTGAGCCCGCCCGTCTGCCGATCCAGGTGGAAGCGCAGCGACAGCGCGTGCAGGTGGCGGAACACCGTGAGCGCGATCGTGCGCACGGCACGTTGCGTCACGCGCACGAACAGGATCTCGCGGAGCTCGGTGAACACCGACGTGGCGAGGCGCAGCGCGCCGTAGGCGACGAGCAGCGCGAGCGGCACGACGAGCATCGCGACGCTGCGGTCGAGGCTGTCGACGATGTGCTTCATCACCACCGGCACGCCGACGTTGCCGACCTTGGCGGCGACGAGGCACGCGACCGCGGCGATCACGCGCGCCTTGTAGCGCCACAGGTAGGGCAGCAGCGAGCGTATCGCGTGCCAGTCGCTCGCGCCGGGCGCGCGCGGCACGGCGGAGGGTGGTGGCGCGGCGTGGCGGTGTTCGGGCATCGGCGCAGTGTAGCGGCAGCGCACCAGGCTGCCGCGTCAGTCGTCCTCGACGTCCGCCGCGGGCACCGCGACCGCACTCGCACCCGCCGCCGCCGACGACGGCCGCGGGCCGCTGGCGCGCCACCACCCGTGGCCGCCGTAGCCGAGGAAGCCCATCGCCACGCGCACGACGCCATAGGCGAGCCAGCCCAGCGCCTTTTCGTGCCACGGCCGCGCCCGCCACGACTGCGGCGCCACCCGCACCGCGCCGCCGTCGATGATCGCGAGGAGCTCGCTGCGCAGGCTGTCGGCGAAGCGCGTGTCGCGCACGACGATGTTCGACTCGCGCGCCATCAATAGCGAGTACGGATCGATGTTCGACGAGCCGACGGTGGCCCAGGTGTCGTCGACGACCGCCACCTTGGCGTGCAGGAACGAGCGCGAGTACTCGTTGATGGCGATGCCCGCGTCGATCATCTGCCCGAACAGCGCGCGCGACGCATGATGCAGCAGGCGGAACTCGACGCGCGCCTGCAAGAGCAGCGTCACGCGCACGCCGCGCGCCGCCGCGGCGATCAGCTCGCGCCGGAAGCCGATGCCGGGAAAGAAATATGCGCTGGCGATGACGATCTCGCGCGTCGACGTGCGTACCGCGGCGAGGTATGCCCGCTCGATGTCGCTGCGGTGGCGCAGGTTGTCGCGCACGACGAAGCGCGCCGTGACGGTGCCCGCCTTGTGCGTCGACGGCGGGCCGGGCTCGGCGTCGCCGAGGTCGGCGAGATCGCCGTTGAACTCGAAGAACTGCACGATCTCCCACAAGCGCTGCATCGTCGGCACGATGGTGCCGAGCAAAGGGCCCCGTACGCGCACCGCGAAATCGACGCGCGGCGGGGTGTGGCCGGGGGTGTTCATGTCGTCGATGATGTTGATGCCGCCGACGAACGCGACCCGCCCGTCGACCTGCGCGAGCTTGCGATGCAGCCGGCGCATCCGGTTGGAGCGGAATTGCCAGAACGCCACTTCGGGGCGGTACTTCGCGACGCGCACGCCCCCCGCCTGCATCCGCGCGGCCAATTCGCGCGTCAGGTAGTGACGCGCGCCCCAGCCGTCGACCATCACGCGCGCCGTCACGCCGCGAGACGCGGCGCGGATCAGCGCGTCGGCGACGGCGTTGCCCGCCGCGTCGTCGGCGAAGATGTAGGTCTCGAGCCACGCCTCGCGCTCGGCGCCGTCGATCGCGGCGACGAGCGCCGGGAAGAACTCGCGCCCGCTCCGCAAGAGGTCGACGGCGTTCCCCGGCAGGAAGCTGCGCATGGCGCGGGCGGCGTCAGCGGTTGCGCAGGGCGAGCTCGAATGTCGCGGCGAGCGCCGCGTGGTCGGATAGGCGGGTGCCGGGAAACGCGTAGTGGACGCGCGCATCGACGACGTCGAGCCCGCGCGAATAGATGCGGTCGAGCCGGAACATCGGCATCAGCGACGGATAGGTGCGCGCGGTGCGCCCCTCGACCTGCTCGAACACCTCGACGACGCCGAGGTCCTCGATCAGCGCGCGATTGGCGCGGTGGCGCCAGTCGTTGAAGTCGCCGGCGATGATCAAGGGCGCCGACCGCGGCACGGTGGCGCGGATGCGCTCGACGAGCGTGTGCACCTGCCACTGCCGGCCGCGCTCGAACAGGCCGAGATGGACGTTGATGCAGTGCAGCTCGGGCATCCGCGGACCGGGCTTCAGCACGCAATGCAGCATCCCCCGGCTCTCGAACACGTGCGCCGAGATGTCCTCGTTCTCCTGCTTGATGATCGGGAAGCGCGACAGCAGCGCGTTGCCGTGGTGGCCGTCGCGATAGGAGGCGTTCTTGCCATACGCGACCTCGTGCCAGACGCTGTCGGCGATGAACTCGTGTTGCGACTTGCCGGGCCAGTCGCGATAGCGATGGGCGTTGCGCCGGTGCGAGCCTTGCACCTCCTGCAGGAACATCACGTCCGCCGACAGTCCGCGCAGCCGCTCGCGCAGCTCGTGGATCACCATTCGTCGCGTGAGCTGGGTGAAGCCTTTGTGGATGTTGTAGGTGGCGACGGTGAGCTGCATGACGCGGATCGCGAACGGCGCGAGACGGAAGCCTCCATGGTAACGAACGCGCCACGGCCGACGTTGGCGCGGCGTCGATGACGGCATGGCGTGACGATCGCTCCGCATCGACGATGGCGGCGCCGGCACGCCGCCGCGGTGCGCCTCGGAGCGCGCGTCCGGGCGTCGTCCGCCCTATATGGTGGCCGTTGCCGCCTCCTGCAACCGGACGGCCTCGCCTGCGCTACGCTGGCGGAAATGCAGCCTCGCCAATACGCTAAACCCGCCCGCGGGGAGCGGCGCAGGCCCGGATAATTGTCCTACAAGACCACGTTCAAACGAATTTTCCGGAATGTCGTCGATTTGAGACGGTTGACGACAATGACATAACGGGTTTTCAATCGCGTCTGGGTCCGGACGCGATGGCTACATGCAAACAGTCATCGTGGCCCCGGAGTGGCCAAACCCGAAAGAAAAGTTTGCGCCACCCCGGTTGTTTGCTACACTGCGACACCGGTCCGACCGCCACGCGCCTCGAGGCGCCTGTCGCGCGGTCGCCGCGCCGGAAGGGGAAGACGATCGCTCTCAAGACTTCGACCAATGCACGCGCGTACGACGAACATTGCGCGCGCGCAACACGTACGCGCGGCGATGCCGTGCGCACACCCGATCAACCGATGACATCGCGCGCAGCCGCGAGCCATGCAGCGCGCCGGCCGCCGCAAGCGCGCTTCGAGCGCATCGAGGAAGGCGTCGTCACGCTGATCGCACGGCGTGGCCGTGCGCCTGACACGCCCGGCGAGCCCGCCTCGGCGCACGAGGACGACGACGGTACCCTCGAATGCGCGTCACGCCTGTGCGCGCACGAGGCCGCCTCGTGCGACGAGATCGAAGCGGCGCATGCCCTCGTCCGGCGGCGGTACGCGTGGCGCGGCTATGACATTCCCGCGCTGCCGGATGCGCGCACGCCGAAGGCGCCCGATCCCGCGCCGCGTGAGGTGACGTTCGTCGCGACGCAGGATGACGACACGGTCGGTACGATCACGCTGGGTCTCGATGGATGCGGCGGGCTGCTCGCCGAGCGTACGCATGGCGACGCGATCGCGGAGCGGCGTGCCGCGGGCGCGAGCGTCTGCGAGCTGACGCGGCTCGCCGTCGCCGAGAGCGTCAACTCGAAGTCGGTGCTCGCGGCGCTGTTCAACGTCGCGTACTCGGTGGGTACCGCGCACGGTGTCACCGACGTGTTCATCGAGGTCAATCCGCGCCACGTGGCGTTCTACACGCGCGTACTGGGATTCGCGGTCGCCGCGGCGGAGAAGTTCTGCGAGCGCGTGCAGGCGCCGTCGGTGCTGTTGTCGCTCGCGATCGAGGAGCTCGAGCGGCGCCTGTTCGAGCTCGATCGCGCGCTTGCGCCGTTCGGGTTTGCGGCGCGCGCGGCATAGCGGCTTCCGGTCATCCCCGCGAAAGCGGCTTCCCGTCATCCCCGCGAAGGCGGGGCTCCAGCCTCGTCGCCTCGGGGGGCAACCACGCGCCTCGTTGCCGCGTCAGAGCTGGATTCCCGCATGCGCGGGAATGACGGCAAGTCCTGCGCGGGAATGACGGTGAGTCCTGCGCGGGAGTGACGCGGCGAGGCGTCAGAAGGCGTAGCGCGCTTCGGTGTAGACGCGATCGCGGTCGCCGTAGCGGCCGAAGAACGTGTCGCGCGGCCCCGAGAAGATGTCGACGCCGAACGACACGGTCAGGTTGCGCGCCGCTGTCCAGTTGACGCGCGGCCGCACCATCTGCCCGCCGTCGTGGAAATTGCGGACCCACAGGACCTCGGGCTCGAGCGTCGGCGTGAGCTTGGTGGACAGGAGCACCGTCGCGCCGAAGCCCTCGTTGGCGAACGCGATGCCGTCGCCACCGCCGCCGGTGTACATGCGCTGGAAGCCCTGCACGTTGAGCCGCGTGTCGTGCGGCAGCGCCCACTCGAGGCCGACGATGTAGTCGAACGTCGGCCGCTCGACGGTGCTCGGGTAGACGGTGAGATCGGACAGCGCGAACGAGCGGCCGTGCGTATACACCGCCTCGCCGCGCAGCACCGCCGGACCGAGATCCTGGCTCACCGTGGCGCCTACCTGCGAGATGCGGTCGTAGGCGGGCTCGAAGCGGTACGGATCGCCGCCGCTGCCCGGCACGCGGTAGAACGTCGGCGACGTGCTGTAACTGCGGTAATAGAACGCCGACAGGTCCCAGCCATTGATCAGCGTGTTGGCGCGCACGCCATAGTTGCTGTTGGACAGCGAGCGCTTGGGACGCGTCGGATCGGCGAAGAGATGCGTCACGTCCTCGCCCGCCGGCAGGTCGAGCGGCACCGGGTAGAAGTCGGAGCCGGGCTTGCCGATGTCGTCGAACGCCGGTACCGGAATCCAGACGAGCTCGAGGTGGCTGTCGCCCCAGGTGTGCTCCGCGCGCACCGCGCCCTGCGGGATGCGCATGATGTCGAAGCTCGGCAACAGGAACTCGCGCATGTCGCGCGCGGACACCACGTCTGCGAAATAGAGGCCGACGACCTCGCCCCAGACGATCTGCTGCGCGCCGACGCGGAAGTCCCAGCCACCCGCCGAGAAATCGAGGTAGTTCTCGCGGTAGAAGAAGTCGAGGCGCTGGTCGCTCTTGACCGAATTCGGGTAGAAGTTCGAGCCCCAGTACACGGGGTCGGCATCGACGCGACCGGAAAGCTTCCAGCGCACGCCGGGCGCGAGGCTGCCTTGCGCCGCGAGCTCGAGGCGCGCCACCGCGCGCGACCAGTGCGCCGGTTCGTCGTAGCTGAACGCGGCGAGGCCGTCGAGGAAGCCCGAGAAGCGGATGCCTTGGCCTTCCGGCGTGCCGAACAGCGCGTCCTTCGAGCTCGCATCGGCCGGCGGAGCGCCGAATAGCGCGTCCTTCGACGACGGCGCCGCGTCCTTGGCCGCGTCGGCGGGCGGTGCGCCGAACAGCGTGTCGCGCGACGCCGGCTCGGCGGCACCGGCATCGCCGCACACGACGATGGCGGTGAGCGCCGCGACTGCGGCGACCTGCTGCATCGGCCACGGGATCGATCGGGTCATCGTGATGCCCTCCGGCGGCGGGTCGTCGTGCTGGGTTGATCCTGCGCGCGCACCACGACCCACGACAGCGCCGAGCGCACGCCGAGCTTGTGAATGCGGCCGTCGGCGATCCGCACCAGCCGGTCGGCCTTGGCGATCACCTTCTTGTCGTGCGTCGAGAACACGAACGTCGTGCCCTGGTCACGGTTGATGTCCTTCATCAGCGCGAGTATGCCTTCCCCGGTCTTGCTGTCGAGGTTGGCCGTCGGCTCGTCGGCCAGGATGATCCGCGGCCGCGTGACCAGCGCGCGCGCGATCGCCACGCGCTGGCGCTGGCCACCCGAGAGCTCGTTCGGGCGATGGCGCGCATGCGAGGCGAGATGCACGCGCTCGAGCACCTCGGCGACACGCCGCCGCCGCTCGCCGGTGTCGATGTCCGCGCGCTGCAGCAGCGGATACTCGACGTTCTCCTGCGCCGACAGCACCGGGAACAGGTTGAAGGTCTGGAAGATGAAGCCGATGGCGTGCGCACGCAGGTCGGCGAGCGCGTCGGGCGAGCGGCCGCTGGTGTCGACGCCGTCGATGACGATGCGACCCTTGCTCGGCGTGTCGATGCAGCCGATCAGGTTGAGCAGAGTCGACTTGCCGCTGCCCGAGGGACCGGCGATCGCGAGGAACACCCCCTCGTCGATGTCGAGGCTGACGTCGGTCAGGGCCGCCACGGACTGCTTGCCGAGGCGGTAGTGCTTGGACACGCGATCGACACGAATGAGGGGATCGGCTTCGGCCATCGGCGTCCGTTACACCCGCGGGGTCATTCGGCTTATCATTGGGCGCGTCATGAGATCGACCATCGAGCCCGGTCGCCGGGCCGCGATGCTGGCCATTGCCGGAATGCTGTTGATCCCGGCCGACCGGATCATCGCAGCCGATTCACCCGGCGCGCCCCCCGACGCCGACGCGACCGCCCTCGTGCTGAAGGCCGACGAGGTGCGCTTTCCCGCTGCCGGCTTCGAGGCCTCCGTCACCATCGAATCCAGCGGCGACGGCGACGCAGTCACGCTGCGCAAGTACCGCGTGTTGTCGAAGGGCAACGAGAACACGGTGGTAATGGTAACCGAGCCCGCCGCCGAGCGGGGCCAGATCCTGCTGATGAAGGGTCGCGACCTCTGGGTATTCCTGCCGAGCGTGTCGCAACCGGTGCGGTTGTCGTTGTCGCAGCGCCTCACCGGCCAGGTCGCCAACGGCGATCTGGCCCGCGCCAACTTCGCGGGCGATTACGACGCGAGGATCCTGCGCACCGAGGAGATCGACGGCAAGCCGGCCTACGTGCTGGAGCTCGTCGCGCGCGAGCGCGGCGTCACCTATCATCGCGTCGTCTACTGGGTACGCAAGGACAACGCGTGGCCGATCAAGGCCGAGTTCTACGCGCTCTCCGACCGCCTCCTC
>Ga0157370_10005212_pt1 | contig 14650 bp, 13 predicted proteins | sample C35metaG_FD_113463 | JGI IMG/M metagenome (GOLD analysis project Ga0157370, IMG submission 113463) | Corn rhizosphere microbial communities from Kellogg Biological Station, Michigan, USA - C3-5 metaG | ecosystem: Host-associated > Plants > Roots > Rhizosphere > Soil | place: USA: Michigan...
CACCAGCGCTTCCGCAAATGACGGCTGACCAACCTCGCGACGCATCCCAGCCTCCTGCTTCCTCAACAGCAGGGAATCACATCCGGCGACTTATGCAAAGGTCCCGCTTTCGCTGGGGTGACGTGATTTTGGGTCAGCCCCAAAGCTCCGGTGCGGGCGGCTCCAACAAGCCATCCTCGCACGCCATCGCTGCCGGCCGGTCTTTCGCCAGCAGCAGCGCGCCATCCAGATCGACCCAACGCGCCGCGCCGCTGGCCAGAAACGCGGGCGCGATGCCGAGCGAGGTGGCGAGCATGCAGCCGACCATCACCTCGAGGCCCATGTCGCGCGCCTCCGCCGCAAGCGCGATCGCCTCGGTCAGGCCTCCGGCTTTGTCGAGCTTGATGTTGATCGCCTGATAGCGGCCGGCGAGGCGGGGCAGGTCCGTCCGGTCCTGGCAGCTTTCGTCCGCCGCGAACGGGATCGGGCTGGCGACGCCGTCCAGCAGGTCGTCGCGGCCACGATGGACGGGCTGCTCGATCAGCTCGACGCCATAGCCGCTCAGGATTGCGGCTTCGGCGGCGACGTCGCGGTCGGTCCAGGCTTCGTTGGCATCGACGATCAGCCGCGCCCCGGGCGCCCCGCGCCGGACCGCGGCCACGCGCGCCTCGTCCCCTTCGCCCGCCAACTTGAGCTTGAGCAGGGGCAGATGCGCCGAGGCGCGCCCGTCCGCCTCCATCTTCGCAGGTTCTCCGAGCGAGATGGTGAAGGCAGTGACGAGCGATTTGGGTTCGGGCAGGCCTGCCAGCTTCCACACCGGTACGCCCGTCTGCTTCGCTTCAAGGTCCCACAAGGCGCAATCGAGCGCGTTGCGCGCGGCACCGCGCGGCAGCCGGGTCTGGAGCTCGGCGCGGGTGAGGCCATGGGCGATCGCGTCGGCTTGCGCCTGCACCTGCTCCAGTACGCTCTCGGCGCTTTCGCCGTGATAATAGATCGCGGTGCCTTCGCCCCGGCCGGCATGGTCGCCGTCAAGGATTTCGGCGACCACCACATCGACATGCGTCTTGGCGCCGCGCGAAATGGTGAAGGCGCCGGCGACGGGCCAGCGTTCGATCGAAGCGTGGAGTTTCATGGCCGCCCGCACCTATCTCAATTCGTCACCCCAGCGAAAGCTGGGGTCTCGGGAGGGTGCGCTAGCGGCCCGAGATGCCAGCTTGCGCAGGCATGACGGAGTGAGGACGGGGGCTCAGGCCTTGTTATGCTTGGCGACGAACGCCTCGAACACCGGCGCGATCTCGTTGCGCCAGCGGCGGCCGTTGAAGATGCCGTAATGGCCGACATTCTTCGCCAGCAGATATTCCTTGTCCGCTTGCGGAAGGTTGGGCGTAATCTTGAGCGCGGCCCTGGTCTGGCCGATGCCCGAAATATCGTCACGCTCGCCCTCGATCGCAAGCAAGGGGACGTCGGTGATCGCGTTCGGATCGACCTTCTCGCCGCGATGCATCATCTCGCCCTTGGGCAGGAGATGGCGCTGGAACACGACGTCGATCGTCTCGAGATAGAATTCGGCGGTCATGTCGCAGACTGACCGATATTCGTCGTAAAAGGCCTTGGTCGAATCCGCGCCTTCCTGATCGCCATCGACCAGGTGGCGGAACATCTGCCAATGGCTGACCAGATGGTTGCCCCAGTTCATCGCCATGAAGCCGGTGAGCTGAAGGAAGCCCGGATAGACCTTCCGTCCGTTGCCCGGATAATAAAAGGGCACGGTGGCGATGACGTTCTGCTCGAACCAGGTGAAGGGCCGCTGCGTCGCGACGGTGTTGACCTCGGTCGGCGCCTCGCGCGTGTCGATCGGGCCGCCCATCATCGTGAGCGAGGCGGGCCGCGCCGGATTCTTGTGCGCCGACATCAGGCAGGCGGCGGCGAAGGCCGGCACCGCAGGCTGGCACACCGCCAGCACGTGCGTGTTGGGGCCGATATGCTCCAGCCAGCCGATCAGATAATCGACATAATCGTCGAGATGGAATTCGCCCTGCGACAAAGGCACCAGCCGCGCGTCGCGCCAGTCGGTGATCCAGATATCGTGGCCCGGGAGCATCCGCTCGACCGTGCCGCGGAGAAGGGTGGCATAGTGGCCCGACATCGGCGCCACGATCAGCAGCTTCGGCTGGTCCTTGGGCGCGTCGGGGCGGGTGAAGTGGACGAGCTGGCCGAAGGGCTTGCGCGCCTCGATCTTCTCTTTGACCGCAATTTCCTTGCCGTCGATGGTCGTGAAGGGCAGGTCGAATTCGGGCTTGCCGTGGGGTGCGGAGGCGTGCGCGAACACGTCCAGCCCCGAAGCCATCATCGATCCGAATTGCGTCTTCGCAAAGGGATTGGCGGGGTGCGCCAGCCATTCGGACCCCAGCTCGGCCATCGCGCTCGCACCTGCGAGCAGGCTCCGCTGCATTTCATAGGCTTCGTATAACAACTTAGTACGCCTCCCCGGAGGAGAGATAGATACGACAATAACGCCGCAATGCAACAAACGACCAAAAGGGAATTTGGTTGAGCGCCCGCGCATTGCTATCTGGGGAGCATGGCCCGCAATCTCGACCCCATTCCGCCCCGCGGCGAACGCCGTCCCCTTGGCGAGCTGCGCATGATCTGGGGGCTGGCGGCGAAATATCCCGCCCGGATCGCGGCGGCGCTGGCCTCGCTTGCGATTGCGTCCTCCGCCACGCTAGCCATCCCCTGGGGCTTCAAGCGCGTGATCGATCGGGGCTTTTCGGGCGGCGGAAGCGCGCTTGGAGTCGATGCCTCGTTCCGGCTGCTGCTCGTGATCGTGGCGATTCTGGCGCTTGCCACCGCCGGCCGCTTCTATTTCGTGTCCTGGCTGGGCGAGCGCGTTGTGGCGGATCTTCGGCGCAAGGTGCAGGCCAATTTGCTCCGCCTCGCGCCCCGCTTCTTCGAGGAAAACCGCCCGTCCGAAATCGCGTCGCGCATGACCAGCGACACCGCGATAATCGAGCAGATCGTCGGCTCGACCATCTCGATCGCGCTCCGCAATCTTCTCACGGGGATTGGCGGAAGCGTCATGCTGTTCGTGCTGGCGCCCAGATTCGCGGCGAATCTGCTGATCGGGATTCCGTTCATCATGGTGCCGGTGCTGGTTCTCGGCCGTCGCGTGCGCGGTTTCAGCCGCTCTTCGCAGGACAAGATCGCCGAGGTGGGCGCGATGGTCGCCGAAACCCTGGCCGCGATGAAGATCGTCCAGGCCTTCAACCAGGAGAAGCGCGAGCAGGAACGCTTCGGGCAGGCGGTCGAGAATGCCTTCGCCGCGGGCAAGCGCCGCTTCACGATCCGCGCGATCATGACCGCGATCGTGATCGGCCTGATCTTCGGCTCGATCACGATGGTGCTGTGGGGTGCGGCGCATGCGGTGACCGCGGGCGATATGAGCGGCGGCACCATCGCCGCCTTCGTGCTGACCGGGGCCTTCGTCGCCGGCGCATTCGGCGCACTCACCGAAGTCTATGGCGACCTGCTGCGTGGTGCGGGCGCGGCGGCGCGGTTGAAGGAACTCCTTGCCGAGCAGCCCGAAATTGCGGCGCCGGCCAAGCCGCAGGCCTTGCCGGTCCCGCCGCGCGGCATGCTCGCCTTCGACCATGTCGAGTTTCGTTATCCGACACGGCCGGAGGTCGCCGCGCTGCACGATTTCAGTCTGACCGTATCGCCCGGCGAGATGGTGGCTTTGGTCGGCCCGTCGGGCGCGGGCAAGTCGACCGTCTTTCAGCTCGCGCAGCGTTTCTACGATCCCGCCGCGGGCACCGTGCGGATGGACGGCGTCGCGCTGACCCAGGCCGATCCAGCGGCGGTGCGGCAGCGGATCGCGGTGGTGCCGCAGGAGACGGTGATCTTCGCCGCCTCCGCGCGCGATAACCTTCGTTACGGCCGCTGGGATGCGGACGATGCGCAGCTCTGGGCTGCGGCCGAGGCGGCCAATGCCGCCAAATTCCTCCAGGAATTGCCGGAGGGCCTCGATACCTTCCTGGGCGAGGGCGGCGCGCGCCTGTCGGGCGGGCAGCGCCAGCGCGTTGCGATCGCACGTGCGATCCTGCGCGACGCGCCCTTGCTGCTGCTCGACGAGGCGACCTCCGCGCTGGATGCGGAGAGCGAGCGGCTGGTGCAGAAGGCGCTCGAGCGGCTGATGACCAAGCGCACCACGATCGTGATCGCGCACCGCCTCGCCACCGTGCGCGCGGCCGACCGCATCATCGTGATGGACGGCGGCCGGATCGTCGAGGAAGGCCGGCACGACGAGCTGGTCGCCCAGGCCGGCCTCTATGCCCGCCTCGCGCAATTGCAGTTCGAGGGCGAGGCGGCTTGAGCCTCAGCCCCGCCGCGCTGAGCGCGATCCTCGGCTGGGGCATATTGCTGCCGGCCTTGTTCGCCGGGCGGCTGCAGGTGACGGGCCCCTTGCGCAAGCCCTGGCTGACGCTCGGCATCGTCGCCGTGCTGGTGCTTGCGCTGGCCGCACAGGAAATCTGGCCCGGCCTTTTACCGCTGTTCCAGCGCGATGGCACGGCCATCGTGCGGGGCCAGTTTTATCGCCTGTTCACCGCCTTGTGGTTCCAGGACGGATGGCTGGAAGGTGGCCTGTTCAACCTGGTGATATTGATCATGATCGGCTTCTGGGCCGAACAGGTCTGGCCGCGCTGGATCTGGCTCATGCTCTATTTCGGCGCCGGCCTCGCGGTCGAATGCCTCGGTCTCGTCTGGCAGCCGATCGGCGCAGGCAATTCGATCGCTGTCTTCGGACTGGCGGGCAGCTTGCTCGCGACGGTCTGGGACAAAAAGCGGTCGGGGATCGTCCTGATGTCGATCGCGCAGCTCGCAATCTGGCTGCTCTGCTTCCGCGACGACATACATGGCGCCGCGGCCTTGCTGGGCCTGGTCGCGGGCATGATCCTGTCCGGCCGGACGCGGCAGAGGAACCAAAATAGAGGGCCCGGCTTTTTCGCGGCATGAGCCCATTCCGTCTCCGTCTTGGCCTGGTTTTGACGCTGTTCGCCGGCACCGCCGCTTTCGCCGCCCAGACCGAGCCGCCGGCCACCACCACGACGGATACCAAGACAACCCAAACGCGGGTCGAGACGCCGAGCCGGACCACCACCACGACCACGACGCAGGAGAAAGTGGTCGAGACCAGCAAGAAAGCCGGCGAGATCGCGAGCCAGCCCGCACGGGACGTGGGCGCGCAGAAGATCGACATTCCCCTGCCGATCCAGCAGGCTGCCGCCGCGCCTTATTCGTTGAAAGGCTTGAGAAGCTGCGCGCAGCTGAACCACGCCGTTTTCGAACTGAACGACGTGCTCGGCCCCGACTATGGCGGCGAGGTCGTCACGCACGAGGACAAAGCGGGCAAGCTGGCCGAGGCCGGCGGGAAGTCGGTCGTCAATGCCGTGGTCCCGTTCCGCGCGCTGGTGCGCGAGATCAGCGGTGCGGCCCCCGCAGAGCGCCGGCTCGACGCCGACATCAAGGCCGCCATCGCCCGGCGCGGCTTCCTTCGGGGCGTCGCCAGCGCGCGGAAATGCCGCCTGCGCTGACGCCGAAACGGAAAAGGCCGCCGGTCAGGTCACCGGCGGTCCTTCTGTTTCCCGCTCCCGCTTACTGGTGCTTACCAGCGGCGGTCATGGTCTCCGCGATCATGGTCGCGATCGCCGCGATCCCAGCCGCCCCGATCGTGGCGGTCATGGTCGCGCCAGCCGCGATCGTCATAGCCGCGGCCGTCGTAATAACCCCGGCCATAATAGCCCCGGTCATAGGTGACGCCGTAGCTGTAGCTCGGCTGGGCGTAATAGTTCACCGGCGCATCATAGCCATAACTGTCATTCGAATAATAACGATCATGATGGTCCGACGAAGCGATCGCCGCCCCGATGCCAAGGCCGATCAGGCCCGCCGCAATCGCAGTGCCCGTATGGTCCCGCGCCTCGGCAGGTGCGGTCCCGGCGAGGCTGCTGCCAGCAAGGAGCGCCGCTGCAAGGGCGCCATTGATTACCGCACGCATAGTCACTCTCCTCTAAAATCCTCCGATGAGGACAAGAGGAGTTATGCCCGATTCGTTGTGAACGACCTGGGAATGATATTGGCAGCATTCATTCAGCAAATAGAGGGGCTGGTTTATCTTGTGGAAAACTTGGAGCGGCTTTTGAAAAAGAGGGGATCGTCCGGCAATGCCGAACTCGGGCCGAGGCGGGCAGGATAGCATGAAAGGACGAAAATTTTTCCGGCGCCTCTGCGGAGTCGGTCCGTCCGTGGCGTCTCGCATTGGACAGGGAGGCAGGGATGCTCAGACTGATCTTTGCGATGATGGTTGCGACGCTGGAGAAAACGCCTCGCCGGAAGTGAGCGTGTGACGTTGGTCGGCCGGCGCCGCCTGCTCCAGTCTCTCTCCTTGTTGCTGCTGCCGATGGGCGCGGCGGCGGCCACGCCGCTCTGGCCAGGCGGCAAGAAGGGGGCGGTCAGCCTCACCTATGACGATGGCCTGGACAGCCAGCTCGATGTCGCGGTGCCCGCGCTCGATCGCTTCGGCTTCAAGGCAACCTTCTTCCTCACCTACGACAATATCAAGGAACGGCTGGGCGACTGGACCAGGCTCGCGCGCGGCGGGCATGAGCTCGCCAACCATACGGTCACGCACCCCTGCGATCTGGGACCCTTCACGCCCGCTTCCTATCGCCGCCGTGAGCTGGCGCCGATGGCGCGTTGGCTGGATCGCGCGGCGCCGCATTGGCGCGTCCGCAGCTTCGCTTACCCGTGCGACGTCACCAATCTCGGCCCCGGCGATGCAAACCGGCAGGAAGCGCGCTTCGATCGCCTGCTCGCGAACATGGGCATCGCCGCTGCGCGCACCAGCGAGGGAGAGCCCAACCGGCCTGCGACCACGCTCCGCCGCCCGCATCGGCTCCAGGCGCTGGCGGTCGGCTTCGACGCGACCGATTTTGCGGCGGTCGACGCCTATCTGAAGCAGGCTGCGGCGCAGGGCTATTGGGCGATCCTGGTTTTCCACGATATCGCCAAGGTCCCGACCGAGGCCGGACAGACCAGCTTCGCGATGCATGATCAGATATTGCAGGCGATTGCCGACGGACCCTTATGGTGCGCGCCGCTCGCCACCATATTCGATCGCATCCGCCACTACGCTTAGGGTCTGGACCCCAAGCTCCCTCGTCATCGATAGGGCTGCTTCGGGTGTGTTAGTGCGCTATCACAGCTTTTGGCGGCTTTTCCCATCGGTTCGCAAGTAGCGCCGCCCGTTTCTCGCTTCGTCGCATCCGTACCGAAGGGCGGCCGCTTTGGCATGGCTTCTGCAAAGCTTGTGACGTGGCCGGCACGGCGCCGCTCACAAGCCCTGTTGGGAGGAGTTACGCTCATGAAGATTTCCGCGATCCTGATCGCCGCCGCCGTTCTCGGCACCGCCGCCCCCGCCTTCGCCGCACAGCGGGGCAATAGCGACCAGCCCACCATCACCTATGACGCGAAGCACGATAAATTCTGCGTTTCCCAGATGGTTACGGGAAATTATCTGCCGGTGAAGGACTGCCGCAGCAAGGAAGATTGGGCCAAGGCCGGCCTGATCGTCAACAAGCCGGCCGACGCCGACAAGCTCGCATCGAAATAAGCGGCCATAAAGCCGCGGGGCACCCGCCGGTCGATCCGCTCCTGTTCGGAAGCGGACGATCGGCGGGCACCCGCCCCGACTGTCCGGTCCCGGTCAGTCAGATCCGCTGGCTGCGGACGGGAACCGCCTCAATGCGCCGGTGCAGGCAACGGTCGGGGCATATGAAGCGTCAGCATCACCAACCTGCCGCCGTCGATCCCGAACCAGTGCGGCACACCCTCGGGCACCAGCACGACATCGCCCGGCTTCAACGGCCGCGTCGTCCCGCCCACGATATCGCCGCCATTGGTCTCGTCATACCAGTGATGCGCATTGGCGAGCGTGCCGCCTGAGACGAGCGTGCCCGAACCCTCCAGCACATAGACCAGCTCAGCTTCCTTGAGGTGCGCCGCCGCCTGCTTGGGCTTCACCCAATATTCGATCGCGACCGTATAGGGCGCCTGGGTGAGAAGCGGATGGTAGAGCATCTCCTCGGTGGGTTTGATGTCATGCGCCATCTGCGCGATCACTGCACGGACTTCGGCCGAATTGGCGAAGCTGGTGGGATCGGACGGGGTCTGGGCAGATATCGGGGCTGATAAAATCGATCCTATTAGCCCCAATACAGAATATCGCGCGCTCACCGACCTCATCCTAGCTGTCTCCGCTTTCTTTTTTGCTATTCTTGGGAGTGCGGGCAGGAGAAGAGGGCGGCGGCTCCATCCGGCTGGTATGCCGCAGCCAATATTCAAGCTCATGGAACATTTCATAGACCCCCTTATCTTCGACGAACCGGGATAAGGGCATGCCTCTAATTGTTTTCATGAGCTGAAGCTTAGCTCTATTCGCCTTTTCGTAATTGCCGGAAATTTCCTGCCGATATGCCTCCGCGATCACCTCATAAAGCCACGGGAGATCTTCTCTAACCGTGCTTGCAAGCATGAGTAGGCGGATCGGATCACCCGGCTCCGCTTCAATCATAGACATCACCTCGCGCTGCATCACACGCGACATTCGGCGCCGGCTGGGTAAATCGCTTGCGCCCTCCGCCACATCACGGAGACGTACATCCAAGCCGCGCACACTCGCTACAAGTTCTTCCAAAACTTCCGTTTGGGGCCTTGTGGCGTGGGTGTTCTTTTCTTTTTTTGGTATGGCCTCAATGGCTTTTTCCAGATCAGGCCAAAGGGCGTCGAAAAGTTGCTTTAGTCGGCTGTCGAGGATGGGCGTTTCGCCGAGCTTATTCAAAGCGCAGACGACATCCCACATGCCCTTGCTATCGAATTTCTTTGCCTGAAACTGGGCGAGTGGCCCAGAGATATCTTTGAATTCAATGTCGAATAGCAAAGGGATAACCCGGCCCTCTTGCATCGATCGGGAAAGTGCGCCCGCCTCGAAAAGTAGCCATTGGGAACCGACATTTTCGCGGTCGATGCAGATTACGCCGAAATTACTATTCTCAAGCTCCTTGCCGACTTCATTTGCCCAACGCTCTCCCGCCTCGATATCCGCGTCGGATACCCAAGGCTCGGCAAAATGAATAACGAGCGGCAACCAATCCTTTAAGGCTACCGCGAAGGCCTTACTTTGGTCGCCGCTCCAACTGATAAAAACCTTCATGGCAACCACCCCCTTCCCCCTAGAGTCACGCTAGGGGGAGGGGAGAATGCCAACAAGGACTTATTGCACCACATCCACCAGCGGCAACCACACCGCGCTCGGCTGGCTTGCCGACCGTGACAAAGTGATCGTCGCCTTCTGATAATCTTCGGGCTTGGCCCGGAAGATATTGGGCACGAACTTCTGCGGGTTGCGGTCGTAGAGCGGGAACCAGCTCGACTGGACTTGCACCATGATGCGGTGGCCGGGCTGGAAGACGTGATTGGTGGTCGGCAGCGCGAACTTGATCTCGACCGTCTTGTTGGCCGGGATCGCGCTCGGATGCTCGAAGCTCTCGCGGTAGCGGCCGCGGAAGATGTCCATCGCCACGGCGAGCTGATAGCCGCCCAGTTCCTTCTGGTTGGGCATCTCGTCCGGATAGACGTCGATCAGCTTGACCACGAAATCGCCATCCGTGCCCGTCGTCGCGGCGAACAGGTCGGCGATGGCGGCGCCGCTGATCCGCACCGGGTGGTCGAGCACGCCGGTTTCATAGCTCAGCACGTCGGGGCGGGCATTGGCGTGGCGCTGGTCGCTCACCAGCCAGGGACCCCATTGGTCGCGATTGCCGAAGTCAGTCGGGCGCTCGACATAGGGCACGGGCGCGCGCGGATCGGAGACGTAGGAGTCGCCCGCCTTGGCGGCGGCAGGCTTGTCGAAGCTCAGTCCGAAATTGGCGGTGAGGTAGATCGGCGTCAGCGGCTTGGGGCAGCCCTGCTGGCAAGCGAGCGGCCAGTCGGCGAAATGATCCCAATGGTTTTCGCCCGTATTGTAGATCTGCACCTTCGGCATATCGAATGCGGGGGCGCCGTCCTTCAGATATTGGTTGAAGAAGGGCACGATCACGTTTTTGCGGAAGTCCTCGGTCGTGTTGCCTTCCCATTTGAACGGGCCGAGATTCCAGCCGTCATAATTGATCTGGCTATGCCGCCACGGGCCCATGACGAGGTAATTGTTACCCTCATGGCCCACGGCCTTGAGCGCGCTCCAGCTATGGATCGCGCCCCACATATCCTCCTGGTCCCACAGGCCCTGCAGCCACATGGTCGGCACGTTGGACGGGTTCTTGGCGACCGCTTTGTCGAGCGCCTGATCCTGCCAATATTGGGTGTAGGCCGGATTGCTCTCGATCCGGCGCCACATGCCGAACTGGTCGAGGCCATGTTCCTTGGCGAAGATCGCGGGCGTCTGGGCCTTGAGATAGGCGTCATAATCGTCGGCATTGGAGGTGACCAGGGAGCCATGGCTCTTCTTCGCCATCTCCTGCCCGACATAATAGTCGTTCGATCCCTGGCGATAGGCGCCATAATGGAACCAGTCGTCGCCCATCCAGCCGTCGATCATCGGGCTTTCCGGCGCCGCCACCTTGAGCGCGGGGTGTGGGTGGAGCAGCGCCATCACCACGGTATGGCCCTCGTAGGACGATCCGATCATGCCGACCTTGCCGTTCGATTCCGGCAAATTCTTCACCAGCCAGTCGATCGTGTCCCAGGCGTCGGAGGTATTGTCGACCTTGGTCGGGTTGGAGGCGGTGCCGACCGGCGGACGCGTCATCACATAGCCGCCCTCCGAGCCGTGCTGGCCGCGGATATCCTGGAACACGACGATGTAGCCTGCATCGGTGAAGGCGTCGTAGCTTTGCAGCAGGATCGCCTTCATGTTGCCGCTCTGGTTGCGGCTCGCATGACCGTCGGCGTCATAGGGCGTGCGGTTGAGGACGATCGGCGCGCCCTTCGTGCCCTTCTTCTCGACGATTACGGTGTGCAGCTTGACCCCGTCGCGCATCGGAATCTCGACCGTGCGCTTGATATAATCATAGCTGTCGTTGGGCTCGACATATTTGTCGGGACGATCGGTGCCGCTGGCGGGGAAGAGGGGTTCGGTCGTCTGCGCCTGCGCCATGGAAGCGGTTGCGAGCAGCAGCAAAGCGATCGTCTTGGTCATGAGTATTCCCGTTAGAAGGAGATGTGGCAGGCCTACGAAATCTCGGCCGCCCGTGTCGAGCGGGACGATGTTGTTCATGGGCGTTACGTGGCGCCCTGCGACTTCCGGCGGGACGAACGGCCACAGGATATCGGCGAACCAAAGCCCTCTCCCCTTGTGGGAGAGGGTTGGGAGAGGGGTCGCGAGCGCAGCGAAGCGTCCGCCCTATTCGCCCTCGCAGCCATCGAGGCTGCTCGCTCGATCCCCCTCTCCCCAGCCCTCTCCCACAAGGGGAGAGGGGGCTAGCCCACCGTCAGCACCGTCTTGCCGACATGATCGTCCGCATCCAGTCGCCGATGCGCTTCGGCGGCTTGCGCCAAGGGAAAGCTGCTATCGATCACCGGCTTCAGCCGCCCGTCCGCGAGCAGGGGCCAGACGGTGCGGGCGAGCTGGTCGCGCAGATGCGTCTTGAAGCCGATATCGCGTGCGCGCAGCGTCGATCCGGTCAGCGTCAGGCGTTTCTGCATGATCTTGTGGATCGGGATCTCTGCTTTGGATCCGCGCTGGACCGCGATCGAGACGTGGCGGCCCTCGGGCGCAAGACAGTTCAGGTTGCGCGGCAGATAGTCGCCGCCGACCATGTCGAGCACCAGGTTGACGCCATCCGGCGCCAATCTCTGCACCTCCGCGACGAAATCCTGCTGCCGGTAGTCGATCGCCTCGTCCGCGCCGATCTCGATCGCGCGTCGGCATTTGAACTCGCTGCCCGCGGTCACGATCACATTGAGGCCGAAAATCTTGCCGAGCATGATCGCGATCGTGCCGATTCCGCTCGTCCCGCCATGGACGAGCATGGTCTCGCCCGGCGCCGCGCGGCCGCGTTCGAACACGTTGCTCCATACGGTGAACAAGGTTTCGGGCAAGGCGGCGGCCTCGACCATCGAGAGGGAAGGCGGCGCGGCCAGGCATTGGCCCGAGGGCGCGACCGCATATTCGGCATAAGCGCCGCCCGCGACCAAAGCCATGACCGGCCGGCCCATCAGCCGCGCGTCCGCGCCTTCGCCCAGACCGACCACCTCGCCCGCCAGCTCCAGCCCCAGGATCGAGGGGGCGCCCGGCGGCGGCGGATATTTGCCCTCGCGCTGCAGCACATCGGGCCGGTTCACCCCCGCCGCGGCGACGTTGATCAGGAGTTCGCCGGGGCCGGGCGCGGGGACGGGGCGTTCGACGGGCTGGAGGACGTCGTAGTCGCCGGCTTCCGACGGGTCGATCGCAATCATGGTCGAGGGGAGCGCCGTCATCTCCTCACTCCGTCATCCCGGCGAAAGCCGGGATCCAGGAATGCGGCTCGCTTGTGGAGCTGCGAAACGTAGCCAGCTTGTATCCGAGTTGCGTCTGGCGAGATGGATCCCGGCTTTCGCCGGGATGACGGAAAGAAGGGCTGACCATGGCGCGCTTCATTGACAGACTCAGGCCGCTGGTCAACGATCTCGCCCATGGACCTGGACGACATCCTGCCGAGAAATCCCGGCGACCCGCTGGTGATGCTGACCAAGCAGGATCTCGATCCTTTCTCGGTCGACGAACTCAAGGCGCGGATCGCGCTGCTCGAAGCGGAAATCGCCCGCGCGCAGGCCAGAATCGACCGCGCCGTTAACCATCGGGCAAATGCGGAAGGCTTATTCAAGAGGTGACGGGCGAGTCTCCCCGCAGGGTGGGTTCGGTAACGGACCTTGATCAGCGGGCGGCGCGTTCCGACATTAGGTGCAGCAGGGCGGCATCCCCGCCGCGCTGCGGGAGTGAAGTGTAAATGCCTAGTTTTGCCCGAGAGCTGGAACAGACCCTCCACAATGCGCTGACCGCGGCCTCCTCGCGTCATCACGAATATGCGACGCTGGAGCATCTCCTGCTCGCGTTGATCGATGACGATCATGGATCGAAGGTCATGGCCGCATGCGGCGTGGATCTGGATGAGCTCAAGGAGGCGGTCGCCACCTATCTCGACACCGAGCTCGACGCGCTCAAGACCGAGACCGGCAACGATCCCTCGCCCACCAGCGGTTTCCAGCGCGTGGTCCAGCGCGCGATCCTCCACGTCCAGTCCTCCGGCCGCGAGGAAGTGACCGGCGCCAATGTGCTGGTCGCGCTCTTCAGCGAGCGCGAGAGCTACGCCGTCTATTTCCTGCAGCAGCAGGATATGAGCCGGCTCGATGCGGTTTCCTATATCAGCCACGGCGTCGGCAAGGCCGGCACGCCGCCCGAAACGCGTGAGCCCAAGGGCGCCGAGGAAGGGCAGGCGCAGAAGACCGAAGGCGGCAAGAAGGGCGAGAGCGCGCTCAAGCAATTCTGCGTCAATCTGAACGAGAAGGCCAAGGAAGGCCGCGTCGATCCGCTGATCGGCCGTGGGCCCGAAGTCGACCGCACCGTCCAGATCCTGTGCCGCCGTTCCAAGAACAACCCGCTTTATGTGGGCGATCCCGGCGTCGGCAAGACCGCCATCGCCGAGGGCCTGGCGCGCAAGATCGTCGAGGGTGACGTGCCCGAGGTGCTGCTGCCCGCGGTGATCTATTCGCTCGACATGGGCGCGCTGCTGGCAGGAACCCGCTATCGCGGCGACTTCGAGGAGCGGCTGAAGCAGGTCGTGACCGAGCTCGAGAAGATGCCGCATGCGGTGCTCTTCATCGACGAGATCCACACCGTGATCGGCGCCGGCGCGACCAGCGGCGGCGCGATGGATGCGTCGAACCTGCTGAAACCCGCTCTGTCGGGCGGCACGATCCGTTGCATCGGATCGACCACCTACAAGGAGTTCCGCAATCATTTCGAGAAGGACCGGGCGCTGCTTCGGCGCTTCCAGAAGATCGACGTGAACGAGCCTACGGTGGAGGACACGATCAAGATCATCACCGGCTTGCGCTCGGCGTTCGAGGAGCATCACAAGGTCAAGTACACGACCGAGGCGATCAAGTCGGCGGTCGAGCTTTCGGCGCGCTACATCAACGACCGCAAGCTGCCGGACAAGGCGATCGACGTGATCGACGAGGTCGGCGCGATGCAGATGCTGGTGCCGCCCGCCAAGCGCAAGAAGACGATCACCGCCAAGGAGATCGAGCAGGTCATCGCGACGATGGCGCGCATCCCGGCAAAGTCGGTTTCGGCCGACGACACCAAGGTGCTCGCCAATCTCGATACCGAATTGAAGCGCGTCGTGTTCGGTCAGGACAAGGCGATCGAGACCCTGTCGTCGGCGATCAAGCTCAGCCGTGCGGGCTTGCGCGATCCAGACAAGCCGATCGGCAATTACCTGTTCACCGGCCCGACCGGCGTTGGCAAGACCGAGGTCGCGCGGCAATTGGCGTCGATCATGGGCATTCCGCTCCAGCGGTTCGACATGTCCGAATATATGGAGCGCCATTCGGTCAGCCGGCTGATCGGCGCGCC
>Ga0157370_10005214_pt1 | contig 14649 bp, 17 predicted proteins | sample C35metaG_FD_113463 | JGI IMG/M metagenome (GOLD analysis project Ga0157370, IMG submission 113463) | Corn rhizosphere microbial communities from Kellogg Biological Station, Michigan, USA - C3-5 metaG | ecosystem: Host-associated > Plants > Roots > Rhizosphere > Soil | place: USA: Michigan...
GATTTCCGAGCGCGACGGGCGCATGCCTTACGGCAGCGTACAGTACAGGACGTACAGATCGTCGAGCAGCAGCGTGCCCGAGGTGCCGGAGAGCACGGCGGTCATCGAGAATTGCTAATATCACAACTGAATCATCGCAATGGTCACCCTTCAGTGGGCACTGCCGAGCCTGGTTCCGCGTTGGCGTCGCGACGCCATAGCGGTTCAAGGTCCCCAACGCGGCTCGCGCTCGAGGAAACGAATGCTATCATCCCAACTGAATCTCGCACTGGCACTTGCGGGCTGCCACGCTGGAGGACTCTATGTGTTCCCCGCGCTGCAGGACGCCGAGTCGACCGCAAACGGAGTTGGTCCCCTTCCGGAAAACAACACGGGCCAATCAGTGCTAACTGATTGACCCGTCGATAGCAGGGGCGGGACTCGAACCCGCGACCCCGGCATCATGAGTTCAGACCCGAGCCCGGAACAAGAGGGTTAGGCGCGTGAGACGCGGCGCAGTGCGGCATGGCGCGGCACGGAACGGCGCCCAAGTGGGTACAGTGGTGGGTACAGCGAGTGCATCCTATGGCCTTCCTAGACTATCGTTCCAGTGTCGAGGTTCGTAGGGTGGGAACGGGCGTCGACCAAAGAAGGTATAGGTGGAGGAACGAGAGCTGGTTTCCGTTCGCGCGATCCACGAGACTCTTGCGAGGCGCCCGCGTCCCCGATGTTCGGTTACTCTGTACAGTTGCCATGGGGGTGCGCCCCCTGTTGGAGAGTTTACCGATCTTTGCACGACCGCTCGGAGGCTACTCCCGTCGGTGGCAATCCACTCGTCGGCCCGCCGATATCCTCCCTCAAACTCCTCGACGCTATCTGCGCGTGCAGCACGTGTGCTGAAGAGTTGCCATTCGCCGTCAGGTGGCGCGAGCTGCTCACGAATCGCTGTGGTTGCGGTGAGTATGGCGTGTTCCGTGTGAATCCCACGCTCGGCCAGCGCCGGAGGTGCAAATGGCATCAACGGAACACGCCCTGCCGGCTGCACCGCGGCATTCAACGGGGCCAACTTGTACGCCACAAGGGTGCCTAACTGCGTAACTATGAATACTGTGCCATCTGCAATCGTTGGTGCCGCATTGTGACTCATTACCGACCGCCCCGGAAGTGCTGCGTTCCATAACAGCTCAAGGCTCGAGGCATCGAATGCGTAGAGGTAAGAACCGTCGTTACTAGGTATAATCGCCCACACAATGCCCGTGCCTACTTCGTCCCCGTCGGCAGAGATCGAAGTTAGACCGCCGGGCATCGTCGTTTCGCTGGCTCTAATAGGCGCGACCGTGGGGGACGGATTGAGATAGTGGTGGGTTGGGTCGTACGCGAAACTCTTTAAAAAGTCCTTCTCTGCCCACGCATAGAAGTGATAGCGCCAATAGCTTGGCGAACCATGGAGATGCGGACCCGATTCCCAGCTTTCGCACCAACTTGGCGCACCTTGGGGACAACCATAGTTCCACGTTGGATGATAGGTGTTGGTGTATGCTTGGAATCCCTCCAACGAAACCATTGTGGGTCCGTCGACGACATATAGCCGACCAGTCTTGCCACCTCCAATGACCGTTGACGTTCCAGGAACGACGATTGGCCCACCCGCGCCAAGGTCCAAGTCGTTCGTGTCCATCAGGGCCGTGATCGTCTTGCCGCCGATCATCGACAAATCTGTATACGCGCCGGACAGAGACACTCCGGACTGGGTGGGCGTCAAGCCAATGAAGCTGTCCCCGTAGGACTGGGTGGCCGGGTCAAATGGTGCATTCCCGACGAGTGCATAGACGGTGCCGAGATGATCCGCCGCCAATCCTCCGCCGCCCGCCCAGATACCTCCGCCCTCGGCCGGTGTCGGCCCGAGAGAAGTCACCTGAAAGTTAGGTGTGGTGCAGAACGATCCCATGGGAGTAAAGGTGGAAGCATCGTAACGGACGATCCACCCATGGTATATGGCCATGCCCTCCTGGGTTTCGCCAAATGCCAAGTATATCGAGCCGTGATCGAGGAGCAGGGCTGGCCTATTGTTCTGCACTCGCGGATCGAAGTCGACAGTAGTGCCATTCGGCCGAGTCCACGTGGCCGACACCCTGACTCTCCTCAGCTCAGCTCCCGTTCTGGTGTCCAGCGCAACCAGCCAAAAGGCGACGTCGAGATGGCTCAGCAAATCAGCCTCTCGGGTTGCTGTGTAGCACCCGGAGTTTCCGGGCACATCCTGCGGTTTGCACCAGCCGAGCGCGTCAAGTTGCTGGTTCTTAGTGCTGAACGCGACGTAGATCGTGTTCGCAGACGGATCAATGATGGGTGTGGGAGGCATGCTGTTCCAGCCGCGCGGTAAGGGTCGCTGAGCGGGCGACGCGTCGAGCAGAGACACAATCCACAAGGGGGCGCCGGTGTTCGCGTCTATCGCCCATAGTTCGTTGGCTTCGTTGATAACGAACAACACGTTGCGCGTCACCGCGTGGCTACTGCCCCAGGGTAGAATCGTCGCATGATGTAGATAAAGCGGCTGAGCATTGGCATTGCCTCCATCTAATGTCACATACTTGATCATCATCCCTTGAGCCCGGAGGCGCGCCGGTGTCAGAGACTTCTCTGACGCCTGAACGCCAGTGCGCTGATTGTCATTGTGCTGGGTCAGAACGGAAGATTGGACGTCCCCTGATAACTGAAAGCGCGAGACGCTCACACCTAGTGTTGTCCACGGCGTCGAGAGTCCGTTCTCTTTGACCTGTAGTGCGCTGCCCGTCAAGACCGCGATTCGACCGCCGTGCAACTGGAACGCAGATACGCCGCCCGCCTCGTCGACCCAGGTGGATGACAGGTCTCCTTGCTTCACGAGGAATTCGCCAGCCTTCAAAATGCCGATTCTATCCCCTGACAATCGAAACGAGGATACTCCTGTTGCTTCTTGAACCCAGCTCGAGCTCAGCGAACCTTCCTTTACCAACAAGGTTCCTCCCTCGAGAACCCCGATACGATCACCGGATATCTCAAACGCGCTAACGCCATCTGCCTCTCGAACCCATGAAGAAGAGAGGCCATGTTCCTTCACGAAGAGCGTTGCACCTTCGAGCACCGCGATTCGGGATCCATCAAGAGCAAACGAGGATACTCCCGTTGCTGTCTCTTGAACCCAGCTCGCGTTCAGCGACCCTTCTTTCACGAACAAAGTTCCTCCCTCGAGAGCCGCGATTCGATCAGCGTATATCTCGAACTCGGCAACGCCGTCCGCTTCCCGGACCCAAGGTGTAGAGAGGTCACCTTCCTTTACCAAGAGCGTGGTGCCCTCAAGCACTGCGATTCGATTCCCGCTAAGCGAGAATCGCGCAACACCATCCGCCTCCCGAACCCAGATCGTGGAGGGCCCCCCCTGCTTGACGAACAGCGTCCCTCCCTCGAGAACTCCGATCCGATCCTGAAAAGAAGGATTGCTCAGGAGCTGGAACTGAGTCACGCCCGTTGCCTCCAAGATCCATCCTGATTGCAGGTCGCCGACCTGAACGCGAAGCGAATCGTGCGTCATAGTCCCTATGCGTGGCAATTCCTGAGCTATGCCGGCGGCCGTAGCTACAAATGACAGGAGAACGGAGGCCTCTACACTGCGTGCGAATCGGCATCGCATCTTCGCTCCTCGAGTAGAAAGCGTTATGATAAGAAAGCGTCTCCAAACGACCAGGAGATGACGACTACCAATCTGTCATTGCCGTGTTGGACAGCTAGGCGATGCGTCCGCCGTCCATGAGCGGCGGCCACCCGCGCGGCTCGTTGACGTACCTGCATGGCCGCTCGCGCTCGGAACACGCGACGTGCCACTTCGTTAGGCGACGGTTGGGACGAGATTGGGCGACCAAGAATACCGCGCCCGCCCACTCTCAGATGCTTCGCGAGCGTAGCCGGTGATCCTTAGAGTGGAAAGCACCGAAATGCGACATGTCGGGACCAATTTGCGACAACAGATATGGTTGCGCCTGCGGTGGGCACCGGCGCTACCAATGTCGGCTAATCGGAAGGCTGACGACGCGCAGCGACCAGTTCAGAGCGACTCGCACGGTCCTGCCTAACGGCGACCCCGCCATTATGAGTTCAGGCCCTGGCCCCGAACCAGAGGGTTAGGCGCGTGAGACGCGGCGTAACGCGGCACCACGTGGGGGAAACGGCCTATGTGTGGGTACCGCTGTGGGTACCTGTCTCCGCCGTCATCGCGTCGTCGCCGTTCGCGCGCTGCGCGGCGTTCCCGTTCGCATCATGATGTGCCTCGATTGCGACAGAGCGATGGGGCAGCCGATCCGGAGAGCGTCTCTGGTGAAAAAATGCCTCGGCGAGCGCTGATGCGGTGCCCGCACTCCAGCGGCCGCGCGCGTAAGCCGTCTGTGCGTACCTTCCCTCCCTGGCGGCCTTTGAGATCTCGCTAACATCCTTTCTCCACACTCTCAAAGCGGATTGTGGGACATGACGATTCCAGACGGGGAGCCTCTAGCTCAAAACGAGCCGGACGAAAAAATCCTTAAGGGCTTCCGCGTTATGGCAGGAGGTCTTGTCGATTCGTTCAGGACGCAGCGGGATGTTGTGCAAACGTTGCTCGGCCCGAAAGCAAACCACGCAAGCGGAGTTTTTCGCGAGGGATTGTTGCGCGACTTCTTGCGCACATTGCTGCCGCGCGCCGTGGAGGTAAGTACTGGCTATGTCTACGGCTTCGAGAAGGTAGCTAACAGCGGTCAGATGGACATTCTGGTCTGGGACTCGATGCACAGTCTATTTGTCTAGAGGCGACCTCCCAGTGGATTCTTTCCACGTCGCTCTCTAGCCGCAGCGACGCGAGCATAGTGTAGTACTCACTGGTCGCTGTGCTAACTCGTCACTCCAAGTGCCGTGGAAGATATGCGGGCCGCATCCGACGAAAAACCGCAACAACAGTCGAGCCGGTGGGAACGCATATCCACGAATCCGCTTACGGCTGTGGTGGTCGGCTTTTTCTTGACCTGGGCTCTGGGAACGCTGCTTACTGACCACTGGAAGGAGCGAGATGCGCGCTATCAGCGCGCGCTTGATAAACAGCGCGAGACAGAAGAAAGCGAATTGAAGGCGCTCGATCAACTCAGTGGCATGATTTACGACAGAATCACGAGCGCTGACCTCCTCGAAAGTGCGTTGCAGGGCAGATGGCCGTTGCGCGAGCTCATGGCTCGTAAAGCATACTACGACTCAACCTATGTGCGGTGGAACCGTCAACTCCAAGTGACCTCTTTCATGGTGAGAACGCTGGACAATGTTTGGTCCTATTCGCCGTTGGAGAGTGACATTCAGTACAGACTCGCGCCCAGATTCAAGGAGGTTGACCGGGACCTAACCGAGGTGTACGCCCATCGTCTTGTTGGCTATGATCTCAACCCGCAGGTTGACTCGACACTACTTACGCAGGCGAAGACGCAAATCAATTCGTTGCTCGACTGCGCCTACGAAATAACGCAGCGGCTTTGGCTTCGAACTAGGAGGCCGAGTGGCCCTGACAGCACCTACAAGGCTGCGGTGTCCAACAGCGACTCGAAGCTCGACGAGCGCTGTCCAAAACGCTTCGTACCGTTTTCGGTTGGGTTCTAGCTTCCTCTTCCGAGGCTAGCGATTTGGAGCACCGGCTCCGCTGCTCGTAGTATCCGTCCTAACGGAGAGTCATTTCAGAACGTCATTGCAACGCGCGGTGTTGTACGCCGCACGCATCACACAATATTGTGTAATGGCGATCATGCCCGCACCAACGCGATGTCGCAAAGCGGAGTGTGGGTGACGCAAATTGGGTCTGCACCTGTGTGCTTTTGATAGACCTGTGAAAAAGATTACGACCAGGGGTCATGAACTATGCACGCTCTGGAGTCACGACCGTCCGACGAACCAGATCCGCATCAGGCGCGCACGTACGTAGCTGTCCTCCCGCCGCGCCGTCAGGAGATCTGAATTCTTGGACCGGAGCGTGTATCCGGGTCAGCGGCGAGAGTTTGGTGCGCCACTTCAAAGCGCCCTTCCGACGCGCAGACATATCGGCTGGCCATGTACACCTGCCGCCAATTGAAATGCGTGGCCTCGTCGCCAGGAAGATCTATCGGTCTACCGCTCTCGGCAGCCAGTAATAACTCTTGATGAGGAGCGGTCAAGCTAGCATCCACAGCGCGCCCATTTATTCGAAGTTCATCAACTGTCCGGAGAATTGCGCGGCTCTCCTCAATCATGCTGGGACAAAGCATAACGAGACAAAGTCGTGGACAGAGTGGCATTGCGATTTCACTCTTTAGTGTGCCCAGGCCGAAGCCGCGAATGCCCGATCCGCCCTTTGGTCCATGGTTCCAAAGTGTGATGGGATTGTCACCGATGTAGAGCTGTGCGTCGGCAGGCGCCCGATGTAGGAACCATGTCTTACTCCAAAAGTACGGGAGGTACTCGTAGGCCCGACTCACGTGGGCGAGATGCATGTGCGCCTGAGTTGACGGCGTTACCGATCCCAGCCCAAGACGCTCAAGTTCTGCTTCACGATCTGCGCCTTTCTCTTCCACGAACGCGCCGATTCGGTCGCGGAGCGCATCAGTCAGTTGCGCGAACAGATCACGCTGCCGTGGCACTCGGAGAAACTGTACCGTCGTGAAAAAGGCGAGGATTGCTCGATCGCGGCTGCTCATACAGGATAGTGACTCACTGCGAACGATCCGTCCGACAACGGCCGAAGCTTCGCTTTCAATGCGACCGAGTGCGGGCTCCAGCGATACGACGACTTCGCCGAGGTCCCCGAGGTCGATCTCGTCCTTGCGCTCGCGCCTAACTAACTCTCGCGTGATTTCTTCGGGAACATTATAGAACCCCTGCTGCGCCCCAACCTTCTTGACGGGCGCAAGGAATGCATTGCTGACCGCTGCAAAAGAGCGATTGTGCAAACCTGTGACCCCGAAACAATGGAGTTGTCGGAGCGAGGCAAGTCTGGAAACCGCCAGATTTGTTTAGACATGACTGTCGGATGTGACTTACGGTTCCGGGGGAGCTGGATCACGATCGCACTGTTCGCCGATCGCATCGTCTTCGACTAGTTCGTTTGTCCGTAACATCTGGGCGAGTCGAAGGGAGAATCGATAGAGCGTATCGCTTAGATCCGCCTGTACCTGATATCCGGCGCGCGGGTCATCCTTCCACGCATTTCGTGCATAGTCGAACTGACCGCGAATCCAGTTCAATTCGTGTGCGCGCTTCACCCCAAAGTATCGGCAAACCAGCGCATAGTGAGTTCGAAACGTGCGCTGCCATTGTTCCGTGGCAACGACGTACGCAGAGTCGCGCAGATGTTGCTCTTTCTTCGAGTATCGGTCGACGGCCTGGTGAAATCGGCTGAGAGCAAAAAAACGAGCATCAGATATCGTCCCCAGTGTGTCAAACAGCTTCGTCGCGTCGGCACGTCGAGCTTCCCGGAGCTCCGCGTGACGCCGGGTCGTGTCTTCGTCCGCTTGCGCGCGATGCTGGGCCTCCTCCTCGCTTGCTTGATAAAGATGGTTGATCCAAGAGCCCGCGACGACAGTCAACAGAAAACCAACGGCCAGGTTTGTTAAGGGATGTCTTAGCGCACTTCGCCATCGCGATGGCGTCGGATCACGGAGAGCGTCACGGATCTTCTCCCGTAGCACCTCGTCGCGTATGAGCTCGGCTAGCGAGCCATCCGACTGATTCGGATTGGCGTGTTCTCCATTCACCGGCCCGGGTATTTTCCTAACGCAGATGGTGGCCGATAGACCATAAACACACCGTGTTCGAGAAGTTCTTCGCGATTGATATCCGCCCCATGGTTTAGGCGACGTCAGCAACCAGTCTTCAGAATCCGGGAGACAGTGGATCGCCGAACCAGCCCCGACTTCGTTTGCGTACCGGTGCGGCCTAGACGTTTGATCGCGACAACAGTCTCGGCGAGAACCAATTCGCGACACCGGTGCACCCATTTGCGTCAATTGTGCCCTACTCTCAGCGCCGTAGGCAGCGGCTGGGACCACTGAGCGCGAGCGAAGTTGCGAAGGTCTGTTTCCCGTCCCTACTCACCACGGTGGCCAGAAATCCATGTCGCAAAAAGGTATCTCATTGTCGCGATGAGGTCCTTTCCACAGCGTAGAACCTGTAGAAACTCAACGTTTCCGTTTGGACGTTGGCCTCCCGCTGCGTCTCTCTCTCCTCGTACGCGAGGGCTCGCGTGCGTCCCCCTCGTTCACACTTCACGTCCTGACGCTCGACCGACAGAGTGCCGTTCAATGACGATCGACTTGCGGGCGTCCTTCCCGGAATGTCGGCCCAACTCGTTAGGCCAGCACAAGGAACAACCAATGCCTCAGGCTGCGAATGAAGTGAACCGCTATCGCATTGTGTCGATGGACGGAGGAGGACTGAGGGGCATCATTCCGCTCGCGATACTCGAGCGGTTGGATGGCGCCGTCCCTGACTGGCGTAAACAGGTCAACATGTTCGCCGGCACATCGACCGGTGGACTGATTGCTATGGGTCTCGCCGCTGGCATGGAACCCGGTCAGTTGCTGGATATCTACATGACAAAGGGCCCACTCATCTTCCAGCGGACGCTGTGGCGGGAGGTCAAGAGCGTCGATGATCTCAGCGGGCCAAAATACGACAGTGCCAACCGCGAGCAGGTGTGCCGCGAGGTATTCCAGGATAAGCGGTTGAGTGGCTTTCGGAGCGCCGACAAGACCAAAGGGCACGTCGTGATTACGTCGTTCGATCTCGACGACCGTTCCGATTCGGATACGGCGAAGCGTCGATGGAAGGCGAAAATCTTCCACAACCTGCCTACCAGCGACGACAGCGGAGACGATCTTGAATACGCGTATCGCGTGGCGATGCGAACCTCGGCAGCGCCGACGTACTTCTCCTCGTACGACGGGTTTGTCGACGGCGGCGTCTTTGCGAATAACCCCAGCATGTGTGCCCTTGCGCAGACGCAGGACCGTAGACTCGCAACTCCGATTGCGTTTGATTCCGTACGAATGCTTTCGCTGAGCACGGGGTTTTTCCCGTACCATATGGAAGGGGATGAGAGGTGGGGCGTCCTGCAGTGGGCGCCGAAGATCGTTAGTCTCCTCATGGATGGGGTCAATGAGGTCGCCGACTTTCAGACCGCCCAGATGATGGCTTCACAGGACTACTATCGAATCCCAATGAGGCTGCAAACAGACATCGCGATGGATGACGCGTCGGAACTCGGCGTGCTGCAGCGAATCGGCAACCTGGTGGACATCTCACAGGCGACGCAGTTCGTGAAGAACTGGTAGCGGACACACAGGGAAACGTCGCCTCGCCGCCGAAGCAGCGGCAGTAACGCCACGAGCATGTTAGCCAGCACTGCCAAGTAGTCCCCGTACTCTTAGCCGCGAAGCCTTCGCCACGGACCACTTTCTGCGCTGCTGTAATGGCGAGATCATCGAGTGCGCGCACTACCTGACGGACGGAAAACGCGTCGTCGCACTGCAGTTAGACTGTCGAGAATGGATTCTGTATCCTAACGTCCTAGTCCAGGGGCACGTAGACTCGTCCCGCGCACGCCCGCCTATCCAAGCTGCCTAACGGAAAAGTACATAGACAAATCGCCCACGAAACGACGATGGATTTGCCAACCGATCACCTCACGGGTGCGATACTCCTAGCAATCTTCGTAGCGGTGATAAAGTACGTTGCCGACCGGTGGGCTGGCCGTCGGCATGCACGCCTTAAACGATTGAATGCTCAACTTGAACTCCTCTACGGCCCGATGCTCGCGCTGTCGCATGCGAATGACGAGGCATGGAAGGGATTTCGAGCGATTCATCGTCCTACAAAGGCATCGTACTGGGATCCCGCGGACGCGCCCAGCGCCAAGGAGGCTGAAGCATGGAGAATGTGGATTCAGACGGTATTCATGCCGATCAATGAACGCCTAGAGAAGTTGGTCATCACTCAGTCTCATCTGCTCATCAGTGATGACATACCAAGGTGTTTGTTGGAGCTGTGCTCTCACGTTGAAGCCTACCGAGGCGTCATTGCCGAATGGCGCGCGGGCGATACAAGTCATCCAACGGCGCCCGTCGAATATCCGAACGACATACTGCCAAGCGCGCGAGTCTGGTACTCCCAGCTCAAAGCGCAGCAGGTCGCTCTCGTGACCGCCGGCGCATAAGAAATGAGATGACTTACGCGAGACTCATCCCACGGGTCTCGGCGGAAAAAACGGCGGTCCTTTACAACAGTACGCGGCCTCCGCGACCTGCCGCGCGGAGTCTTCGAGCGTTAGGCGACGAGACTCCGCGCGCTTGAACGTGTATGCGCGCCGGTCGCCGGCGGCGTTCACGAAATAGCGCGTATTGACGCTGCGCGCTTCGAGCGGGAGCAGCTTACGCCCCCTTCGCCCGAACCGGCAGGCATGCACCCGCCACCGCTCGCCGGCCGAGTCAGTGAAGTAAGCGAGATCCGAGTCGCGTTCGAGCGGGCTTTGGACACCGCTCGGCTAAACGCTGAGTGTTAGGCAGGCGTCGAGGCGCAGCCTTATGCGGCTACGCTCGCGCGGGGCCGGACGATCAATCCGCTCAGCGACTGTCCGACGACGATCTCTTCCGGGGCGCTGGGTGGCTCCGCTCCGCTGGACCAAGGCGCGGCGACTCCTTCCGGCAATGGGATTTCGTCTCCATGCTCGAGACGCATCTCGAGGCTGGCATACAAGGACTCCCACAAATCCTTGGCGACGTGCTTGCTGTCAGCGCCCGTGCCGATCGCGTCCGGAACCTCGGCAACCTGTGCGACTAACGACCCGTCCTCTTCATCACGCTTAACGTGGATCGTCCAAGGAAGTCGCATTAAGGCCGTCAGGCGCGCCTGCATTGTCCAGTTGCTCGGTGTCATAAGATCACTCACAGTCCGGCGGAAGCAACCCGTTGTCCCGCAATGTCTGGACCATCTGCTTGATATACTCTGGGTTCATCTTTCCACTCCCAGCGTCTACGAGACCTATGATAACTCCCCGCTCGCCGCTGGGCGCTGCAGGGTCCGCGATTCCCCGCCGGAACTTCCGATGACTTCCGGACGGGTTCCTCGGCGGATCGAAAAGGAGCTGCTCTAGGATGCCAGCGGCCTCATCGTAGGTATACGACTTGGGATTCCGATCAGCAACCATTCTGCGCAGCAACTTCTTCCAGCTAGGCATCCGTCTCACCGGAACGATCCGTGACCGACAGGACCAGTTCCCCCAAGACGCCCTGATTCTCCGCTGAGAGCTCAAATACGTAGTCATCGGGACCCGGCAGGATCAGCCCCTTGAGCTGCAGCACCAGGTGATGCCGCATTGGGCGACCGAACGCGTTCAGCCTATAAGCCACGGAGACGAACGTGTCGTTCATGATTGGCACGCCGTTTCCGTTCATGACCCGGAGCCGAAAACGATGGCTCAGCCCGTCCTCCAAACTCGCTTGAGAAACGGCGGCGAGGTATGCGCGCCCGAGCGGCACAGCCGCCACCGCTTCTGCCGGCGCGTCAGGGGCTTTTTTGACGTCAAGGTTGTCGAAAGTTCCGGCGATCGTTAGGCTGCCGTCTGCGGCTGTGGCAGCATACTGAGCGATCAAAAAGCAGTTCAGTTTTATCACGCAACGGTCATCCGGGAACGAAGGTGCATCGGACATACCGCCGACGGCGGTGAGGCGCAAGGGAAGCGCCGAGATCGGTTAGGCCCTAGCCAGTGATGCGCCCTAGAGCTAGTCTCGGGTCATGCGCCATCCTACCACAGTAGTGCCGGCTCGCGTCAGCCCAAGCGAGAAAGCGGCGATCGAGGCGGCCGCGGCGCACGACAACCGGACGGTGAGCGAGTGGCTGCGCCACGTCGTGCGACAGGCGTTAGGCGCCAGCGAACGGGCCACGAAGCTCCGGGGCACGGTGACACCAAGGAGAGGTCAGTGATGGCGCCTGAAACAGCCTACCATCTCGAGCGGCTAACCGATGCCGAGATCTTCGCCGAGATGAACAGAGTGGCAACGCAGTTCTCCGGTGTAGCGGCGCACCAGTGCGAGCTCGCGAAGCGAGACGCCAAACGCATCCGTGATGGACTTGACGCGCTCACGGCGGCCGTACACGAGGCCACTGTAGAAAGTGAGAAGCTTTCGAAGGTAGGGATCCGCTTGAACTGGGCGCTTGTCGCCGCAACCATCGTGGGCGCGTTCGCAACGGGCGTCGGCGCCTACGCCGCTTTCAGGCACTGATCACCCTCGCCGGTTGCTCTAGCGCCAACTAAACGACCAGCCGGCAACGCGGCGATAGTCTCCCGCCTCGAACGGAATCTCGTCCCTGATCTCCCGCGCGCGCACCACGCCGGAAGTATCCTGTTCGCCAACCAATTGCCCCGGATCCAACAGGACTTGCCGCACAACGAAGTTGTCCGCGTCCAGAAAGATGAGGCTCATGCTGTTGGGCAAGTGTTGACGGTAGTACACGCCAGGGGTGCCATCGCCCCCGCGACCTGTGTCGGGGTAGTCCAACCGTAGGTCATAGCGCAATTGACCCGCTCGCCAACTAGTCGCCAGAGACGTTTTCGCGTAGTCCAGGCCGAGTGGTGCCCCGAGGACAGGCCATGCTCGGCGCTTTGCCAGTGCGTCGCTGTCCGCCGGATGATCTTCGACACTGTCCGGCACGTGAAGCTCAGAGCCTTCCAGTAACGTGAGCGCACCGCTCTGGGTATCGAGGCGGATTACCTCGCCGTTCTTGAGTTCCGTTAGCTGGTAGTGATCGCGCGCGCAGGCTGCGGCAAGCACGATCAAGGTCAACGGCAGCATTCGGGTCATCGCTCTTTCTAACTCCGATGTCGTTGGGAGCGACTAACGTGCGCCGGTGCGCGCAAGTCCGCTAGGGATGGTCCTGGGCACGCCGTGACGTCACTTCCCTTTCCGCTTATCCGGCGCGCGCTCGAGCATCTCGTCGATCCCAACGGCGAACACGTCGAGCAGACCCTCGAGCAGCGACGCGCTGCACGTCTCGACGCCCGTCGTTCTGGCGCAGCCGATAGTTCGGCAAGGCCTTGAGTCATGCACAGGTCGTCCCAGCGGCAGATAACTTGGCGATGCGGCTTTCGAGAGAAGGGTGATCTGAAAAGAAGCGCTGTGCTTGGACGCCTTCCGATCTCTTCAGGTCAGTGAGTAATCGGCACATCACGACCGAGGCCGAGTCGTAGCCGACGCTCTTGAGCAATGTCACGCCTAACGAATCGGCTGCGTACTCTTGTTGTCGGCTGTAGGCGGGCAACACGAGTTTGCCCGACCAAGCCTCAAGCGTTGACGTCGTGCGCTGATCGCTGCCGGTGACGGTTCCGACAACTTGTGCCGCCCAAGCAACCACGTCCGCAAGTTCGGCCTTGTGACGTGCGTGTTGCAGCTGATCGTGAGCGATTTCGTGTGACAGCACCGCGTCAAATTCCGGCTGCGATAGACGTTCCAAGCCGCTCCAAAGAACGAAGCGATGCTCGCCAAACGACGCAGCGTTCACGTCGCTACTTGGAAGAATCCATACGTGCACCGAGTCTAGTGAGTGACCGAGCGCAGACCAGAATCGCGCGAATTCGCCTGCTAGCAGCACGTCCCCACTGTCGGACGGATCGATCGCCCTCGGCACGGGCCGGGCTACCTCTCGGCCCGCTTCTCCGCTTGTGAAACATGTCGTCAGATCAGCAGCCCACGCCGCCACGACGACGAGGACTACGATCGTCGTAGCGAACAGGGAGCCTGCTTTCTTGAATCCAGCGGCTATAGGTGCAAGAAAGCCTCTTCCGAGGCGTGAAGGGCGCCCAGGCTCAGGATTCGGCGACGGAAACTGAAATGAGTTAGGCAAGCAGCTTCGCGAGCCTGTACTGAGCTAGACCGATCACTAATTCGACGACGGCAACTCCAAGCGGCCAAGCAATCCCATAAAGCAAGACCCGCTTCCAAACGGGCCGTACATCAGCCGTCCCAAAACCAGCGAGCGCCTCATACGCGCGCCACGCGCCTGTAAATGACCAGCCGATCGCATATACGAGCGCACTGTAGAAGAAGAAGGGAATGAGAGCGGCCAATGAGAAGATGCCAACACGAAAAACGGCGCCGAACCATCCAAAACCGTAGATCCCTGCGGCAGAGGCCTGTACTACAAGTACCTGGATCACGATCGGCGCCCAGAGAAAGTGAAACCAGCGCACACCGAGAAATGATCGACGTCGCGAGTCAAAGTGCTCAGCGTTGGCGGCGCCGAACGCGGCCCCAAGCGATCCGGCAGTTACCCCGATAGGAACGGTCAGTGCGGCCAAGACCGTGAACGAAATCCTGTACCCTAGCGGCGCTTCCACGCCTAACGTTTGGTAAAGGAGGATATGACCGATCCATCCGCCGAGCGCGAGTAGCAGCCAATAGAGGGCGCTGGGCAACGATGCGAGCACACCAATGACCGTCCCGCGCCTTCGCGCAATCATCCCGGCGAGGAAGGACGCGGCGTATGTCGCGACCATGCTGCCTATTGTGCGCCAGGCCCAGTGGTCGCCCCATCGCGTCAGATTCCATCCCGTGTTATAGCCCTCGCCAAATACAAGGCCGGCTCTGATCGCGATGGCATCAATTA
>Ga0157370_10005215_pt1 | contig 14649 bp, 12 predicted proteins | sample C35metaG_FD_113463 | JGI IMG/M metagenome (GOLD analysis project Ga0157370, IMG submission 113463) | Corn rhizosphere microbial communities from Kellogg Biological Station, Michigan, USA - C3-5 metaG | ecosystem: Host-associated > Plants > Roots > Rhizosphere > Soil | place: USA: Michigan...
AATTCCGCGCAGTCCATCACACCGCTACCCTGTATTTCCGGAGCAGCCTGGCCAGTTCGGCCCGGCCGCGGTTCAAACGCGACTTCACTGTACCTTCGGGAATCCCGAGCACAGCGGCGATTTCACGGTACTCCAGCTCCTGCAGATCGCGCAGGATGATAGTTTCACGAAGATCGGGAGGGAGTTTGGCCAGAGCGGCCTGGAGCAACTCGCTCGCCTCTCTCCCTGCGAGCGCCCGGTCCGGGCGGCCCACCGCGCTCGAAAATCCCTCTTCGATGCGCGGCAATTGCTCTTCAATCGAATCCGTGGCTCGATCGTTCCGGGTGCGGCGATAGTGGTCAATCAGGAGGTTGCGGGTCAGGCGGGTCAACCAGGTCGCGAAGGAGCCCTCGTCCGACCGGAAGCTGCCGAGAACGCGGAATACCCGCAGAAACACTTCCTGCGTCAGATCCTGCGCTTCGGAGTCTTTGCCGGTAAACCGGTAGCATAGCCCATACACCCGGCGCGTATGCTGCTTTACCAGCTCCTCCCACGCAGTGTCGTTCCCACTGAGGCAACGCTCGACGAGTGTGCTATCCAGGTCCAAGCCGTTTGCGATCTGGCCGAACGAGCGGACGCCCGGTAAAGTCCAGATCCCCGCTGCCGCGCCTGCTGCCATGTTCGCCTCTATCCACTCGCGGTTACCTGAAGTTCCCGCTAAATCCTTCCGATAGAAGGAACGAGGCTTTATTATGATAGGTTCAATTTTTCCAGGATTCCACAGGGGGGGATGAGAAGATGGCCCGGATTGCCGGCCGCAACCGTATGGACGCGGCAGAGCCCAGCCCGACCGACCGTCCGCATATTCTGCTCACTTCGGTCGCTGTTCGCGACCAAAATGACTATTCCGGGCCGGCCGCACAGGACGCCGGTTCAGGCCAGCGCGCACGGCCAAAACCACTACCGCTATGCTGGACCGAGCGCATACGTCGCCACGGAGGCCGCCATCCCCGGCCAAAACCATTATGCTGGACCGACCGCACACGTCGCTGATTCAGGCCGTTCCCCCCGGCCAAAGCCGCTCTTCTGAATCGAGCGCACAGGCCGCCACTCAGGCCTCTTCGTCGGGCAAGGCCACTATTCGGGACCGAGCGCGCAGGCCGCCACCTGGACGACCCTTGTGCGCGATACGACGCCGAGCGCACAGGCCGCCAGCTGGACGACCCTTGTGTGCGATACGACGCCGAGCGCACAGGCCGCCACTTGGGCGGCCGTTGTGCGCGGTAAAACAATGACTTGCCCGTTCTGCGGTCACATGCAGGACCGCGTCATCGATTCCCGCGAGAGTAAGGAAGGCGATTCCATTCGACGCCGACGCCAGTGCCTCGCCTGCGAGAAGCGTTTTACCACCTACGAACGGATCGATGAGGTCCCCTATATGGTCATCAAGAAGGATGGCCGCAGGGAAAAGTTCGACCGGCAAAAAGTGCTCGGCGGCCTCCTGAAAGCTTGCGAGAAGCGGCCGGTGAGCATGGTACGACTATCGGACCTGGTCAACCAGGTGGAGGCGCGCGTCACCGACTCGCCCGATAGGGAAATCACTACTACTGAGATCGGGGAATTGCTGATGGAGCGGCTGCGGGCAATCGACAAGATCGCCTATGTCCGTTTCGCGTCCGTTTATCGGGACTTTCAGGACGAGGAGGAATTTCTGAATGAGGTCCGCAGGCTCGCGCGACAGACCCCGGGCGGTACCGGCGGATAGTCCTGCGCCTGTGCCTAACCGGCGGGCCGCTCCGCCAATGGCGAGGAAACTGCTGTATTTTCCACGACTTGACGGTACAAGCGGACGAAATTGGATGTAACCGCGCGGCGGTTTCAGCATCCATATCTTTAGAGGATCAGTTTCGGGACGGCTGTGATAACATTGAACCCCGGGAGTTCGTGCGCAACTACGCTGCACCTGCTTTTGAAGCGGCCCTGAGCCCGGACGGCTTAATAACTCTCACTCCCTTCGCGTTCAGAAGATCAAAATTTTCATAAAGATGGAATCATCTATTATGCCGCTACGGCTCGAGTTCGCACATTTGAAAGGAGGAATGCCGATAAATGGATCACTTTGACGATCAGTACCTTGCCGAAGCCCCAATAGGGATTAACTTCGACGAGGAAGCGACCAAATTCTTCGATCCGGAAGCGGAGTCGGACTTCCTCCACCCCCAGCAACCGGTCGAGGAATCGATATACACTGACGACCCCGTTCGCGTATACCTGCGCGAAATGGGAGCGGTGCCACTTCTGACTCGTGAAGGCGAAGTCGATCTGGCGCGGCGCATGGAACGCGGCAAGCTTCGAATGCAGAAGGCGATCAGCCGGTCTGCGCTGGTCCAGCTCGCCGTCGTGGAACGCGCCGAACAGGTAAAAAAGAACCCCGATGACCTTGATAATGTTGTCGATATCGGCGGCGATATAGAAGAAGGCACTCCGGCGGATACGAAGAAGCGGTCGGATGTGTTGAAAACCTTCAACGATATTCAGACTTCGCACAAGAAGCAGACTCAGCTTCAGGAGAAGTTGGAAGCTGCTCCGGTGAACAGCAGCAACAAGCGTGCGCGGCGCAAGCTTTGCATGAAGCTCTATCGCGCGCAGGTCGAGACCTCGCGCGCAATTCGCGCTGTACCGTGGGTGCTGACTCAGTGGCGTGACTTTACGCGTGAAATCGAACGCGCGGTGGAAGAGCTCACGCAAATGGACCGCGAGTTAAAGCGCCTCGAGGCCAAGGCCGGGGCGCAGCAGAACGCGGTGCGCATCCGCGAGCTGAAGCGCGAGATCCGCAAGCGCGAAGTGAGCGCCGGCGCGACCCTTGAAGAACTGAAGCACACCCTTACCGTTATCCGGCACGGGGAGCAGGAAGCCGAGCGGGCCAAGAAAGACCTGGTCGAAGCCAACCTCCGGCTGGTCGTATCGGTAGCCAAGAAGTACGTAAACCGTGGTTTGCACCTGCTGGATCTCATCCAGGAGGGCAACATCGGCCTCATGCGGGCCGCGGATAAGTTCGAGTATCGTCGCGGGTACAAGTTTTCGACATACGCCACGTGGTGGATCCGCCAGGCGATTACGCGGGCAATTGCGGACCAGTCGCGTACCATTCGCATTCCCGTGCACATGAATGAGAGCATGAACAAGTTCCTGCGAGCATCCCGTGAGCTCGAAAAGGAACTTGGCCGTACGCCAACCAATGAAGAAATCAGCCGGCGCATGGACATTCCGGTCGAGAAAGTGCAAAAGCTGAAGACCATTTCGCGCGACCCGGTCTCTTTGGAGACGCCGGTCGGCCGCGATGGCGAATCGGCTCTCGGCGACCTGATTGAAGACCGCTGGGTCGGCTCGCCGGTTGACGCCGTGATCGAGTCGAACGTGCGGGATGAGACGGCCGGAATCCTGAAGACGCTTTCTCCCAAAGAGGAGAAGGTAATCCGGCTTCGATTTGGGATAGGCTGCGAGCGGGAGCACACGCTGGAGGAAATCGGGCAGGAGTTCGACGTGACCCGCGAGCGCATTCGTCAGATCGAGGCGAAGGCGCTGCGGCAGCTTCGCGCTCCGGAGCGGGCTCGGAGGCTGCGCGCGCTGCTCGCGGCGCGTTAGGTTGTAACTTATAGGAAACAAAATGGCGCTGCCTTGCGGCCGCGCCATTTTGTTATTCCGGCAGGGCTATGTCGTGCCGGAATGAGCCTGAGTACCCTGTACGGGGGCGTACCACGGCAGCGGCGACCCCCTAAAGTTTCCCCCTCCATTCGCCGATCAGACGACAGGAGACGGATGAATTCTGCTAGCTCGGTGATTGCGGATACGACCGCCAAATGGAATCTTCCCCCGCTGATTCTGCACCCGTTCAGCGGCAGCGGAAGCACGGATGCGTTGCTCGAGGGCTCGCAGGCGGCGCTCGCGCTGCAGGGCCTGACCAAAGCCAACGCGACGGAGGCGGAGTTGCGCCTGCGCGTATTGAACGGCAGGTATCAGGAGATCCGGATGCTCCTGTTTCTCGGCAAAGACCTTTTTCGCTGGATGCAGCAGTGCCTGGAGTACGCACAAAGGGCCGACGGGCCGGATTCTGGTGTTACCGAACAGAGTTTCGCGGCGCTTCTGGTCGAACGCCCTCCGGCGAACGTCGCGGCCAAGCTGGAAAGCTGGGGAGTAACGGACCGGCGCGCAGTCTTTTCCCGCGCGGTCGGCATCCACAGTGTGTTCGAGATGCCACCCCCGCGCGACTTCCTTTCGCCCATATTTCTCAACAATTATCACCGATTCGCAGATCACGCCTATATCTGCTACCAGCATCTCCGGCCCTTCCGCGAACTCGACCCGGACCGCTGCGCTTTTGATATCTACGCGTCCGAGGAGTACGCGCGCCTGCTGTCCGACCAATGGGAGCGCGGGTGAAACCCGCTGTTATAATCCCGATCATGAACGTCCCCGCAGACCCCGACAAATTTCCGAAGATGCTGCTCGTCAGGCAGAACTTCCCGGATCGCGCTCTTCGCGACATCCCGGGAACCGTTAGCGAGGAGCTGTCCGGATCCGGCATTGGGGCGAATCTGAAAGCGGGCGCATCGATTGCGATTGGCGTCGGCAGCCGCGGGATCAGCAATATCGCGACAATCACCCGGGCGGTTGTTGATTATTGGAAATCGCGCGGTATGAAGCCGTTTATCTTTCCCGCGATGGGAAGCCACGGCGCCGCTACCGCGGAAGGCCAGGCGGACGTGCTCGCGCATTACGGGATCATCGAGGAGACGATGGGCTGCCCCATCCGCAGTTCGCTCGAGGTGATTTCGCTCGGCAAAACGCCGGAAGGGATCGACACCTTCCTCGACAAGTTCGCCTCCGGAGCGGATGGCGTGATGATGGTGGCGCGCGTCAAGCAGCACACTGATTTTGCGGGGAAGATCGAAAGTGGCCTGTACAAAATGATGGCCATTGGTCTGGGCAAGTGGGCCGGCGCGAAGAACTATCACACCCACGCTTACAATATCGGGCTGGAAACCGTAGTCCGAAGCATCGGCCGGCAGGTGCTGAGGTCGGGAAAGATCATCGGCGGCGTTGCCGTTCTTGAAGACGCGTACCACAACACTGCAAAAATTGCGGCGGTTCGCGTGGAGGAAATGGAACAGCGTGAAGAGGAGTTGCAGGCACTGGTGAAGACCTGGGCCGCTACCTTCCCGCTCGATCTGGACATCGTCATTCTTGACGAAATCGGCAAGAACATCAGCGGCGCCGGTATGGATACGAAGGTGATCAACCGTGGTGTTTTCGGCCAGTACAACCCGTGGCCGCATGTGCCGAAGGTAAATCGGATCTTCGTGCGCGATCTGAGTTCCGTTTCGTATGGGAACGCCGCGGGTGTGGGCCTCGCGGACGTGATTGCGGACCGGCTCGCGAACAAGATCGATAACAGGCCGACCTGGATCAACGCGCTGACCGCGTCAACGCCGGCGGCGGTACGTCTGCCGATTCATTACCCGACAGACCGTGAGTGCCTCGAGCGGATCATGCCAACCGTGGGCAAGCACGATCTCCTGAAAGTCACAATCGGATGGGCGAAAAACACCCTCGAACTCTCGCCCATTGCGTTGAGCGAAAACCTGCGCGGCGAAATCGAGAACAACCCGCTGCTCGAAATAATCGAAGAGGCGCACCCGATGCCGTTCGATGCCGAAGGCAATCTCGTCTCCGCATGGCAACCGGTTGGCGAGCCCGCCGTCGCGCACTAAAGGCGCAGCCGCTACTTTTCCTGCCGCCCCAATTTCTGTTTCAGGTACTCCTGATATTCCTTCTTCAGATCCTCCGCGCGCGGAGCCGGATAGATATCGGTTGACTTGTACTTGTTCTCGTCGAACTTCTTCTTCGTCCACTCGTCGTGAATGTGAACCGTATCGGCAGCATCCACGACTTGCTTCACAATCGATGGTGGAATGAAGTACACGCCCTCGGTATCACCGAAAACGACGTCGCCCGGCATAACGGTGACCTTACCGATTTGAATGGGCACGTTGATGCCGCCCACCATGCAGTTGGTCAGGAACGAAGGAACCGCCTCGCGGTAATAGCCGCCAACCGGAAATTCGCGGATGCCGTCCAGGTCGCGAATCTGGCCATCGATTACGAATCCGGCCCCTGTTCGCTTCCAGATGTAATACGCGAGATTGTCGCCGATAATGCCTCCATCGATGGTGTGCGCGTCCACCACGATCACGTCGCCTGGCTGCAAGAGATCGAGAGCGGACTGGTGCGTAAGGTGTTCGCCGTAACCGATTGCGGAGGGCAGACCGGTGTGATCGACGTCCGCGACATCCTTGCGAATCGGCAGCAGTTGCAGGGTGACGGCGCGGCCGACCAGTTTCTTGTCCGGGTGAACAATGCGCCAGTGATTGCTGAACTGGTAGGGAAATCCGCGGCGCTCGATGCCGAACACCTCTTCAGCGGAGAGGCCCTTTACCTTTTCGAGTATGGCGTCCGGAACTTTCGGTCGACCGTCCGGGAACCTCTCGAATGGATTGTTGGGAGTGTACCGGATCATCTCCTCGCGGCTCCATTTGAAGACCTGGGCGCCGGCCGGCCGCATGAAAACCGGGCTCAGGAGCAGAGCTGCAAATGCGACTGTATGGGTATTTTTCATCGAGGCGTTCCAATCCTGCCATCGATAATGTCACACTGGCGCGCGCTATTTCAGCCTGATTGTGAGATCCCCGCGAGGCTGAAGTTCCCGCGAGTTCCTGTCGAAATCGACTTCGCTCGCGTGCAGCGTGAACCCATGCGTTTCGATGGCCACGCGGCCGGACATATGCAACACGGTTCCTTCCGTCCACTGCTTTTCAGCGGTGGCATCGAACGCGGCGCGTTCGCTTCGGCCGTGTTGCTGTCCCAGCGCAAACGCCGCAAAGCACGATACCAGGACGATTCGCATCATCTCCGGAACCTCGTCCTGAGCAGAAGCTTACCGCGGCGGAACGATATGGATGCCCGCTTCAGCCCAGCAGATCGGAATACTCAGGATGCCGGCGGATATAAGCGCTCACGAACGGGCACGAAGGTTTCACTTTGCGCCGATTGGCGCGCGCCCATTCGAGAGCGGTTTTCGTGATCGCGCTGGCGATGCCCCTGCCTTCCAGGTGGGGCGGAACCTCAGCGTGATACAGATCGAGGATTTCCCCGCGCAGATCGTAATCCAGCCTGGACAGTTCCGATTCCGAACCGGATTCGAAGCGCCGCGCGCGCTCGTTGTGGCGAACTTCGATCACTTACGCCGCCGCGGCTTTCAATTCGCCCCGTGCGCGCGCGATGATCTCCAGATACTGGCGGGCCCGCTGTTCCATCTCTTCGTAGCGATTTTCTTTGATCAGCTTCCCGTCTACCAGTTCGCCGCCTACGGCTACGGCGCAGGCGCCGGCTTTGAGAAATTCGCCCGCCGTTTCGAGGTTCACGCCGCCGGTCGGGATCATTTCGATGTGCGGCAGCGGCCCTTTCAGGGCTTTGATGTACTTTGGGCCGCCCAGCGAGTTGGCGGGGAAGACTTTCACCACGTCCGCGCCTGCTTCCCATGCCGTCAGCACTTCCGTTGGGGTCAGGGCACCGGGGCAGATGACCTTCGAATAGCGCTTCGCCATTTCGATGGTGGAGAGCTTCAGAGTCGGCGTGACAAAAAACTGCGCCCCTGCCAGCATGCATGCGCGCGCAGTCTCCGGATCGAGCACAGTGCCCGCGCCTAGCATGATCTTGTCTCCGAACTGATCGGCCACCTTTTCGAGCGCGCGGATCGCTCCGGGAACGGTCATGGTCACCTCAGCCGCGCGAACGCCGCCGCGGTAAATCGCCTCGATGGACCGGATCGCGGACTCGGCGGTCGGGGTCCGGACAACGGGCACGATACCGATCTCGGTGATGAAGGAAAGAATCTGCTGGGCCGTCACCTTTTTAAGTTATCAGGCCGGCTCAGGGCTGTGTCGAAGCGTTCTCGTCGATGACTTCGATTGAAGGCCGTGGAAACGGCAGCGCCACATAGGCCGATACCGGGCTCTCGTTGCCATCGCGATCGATCGCTTTGACGCCCAGAACCACGTCATCGATATTGACGCCCGAAAGCGTGTATTGTGTGACGTTGCCGACGAAGATTTCGTGGTCCCAATACGGCGCGGTCGTGGGCCGGACGACAATGGCATATCCCGCCAGATCCTCCGCATCCGAAGCGCTCCATTTGAGCACGGCGTCGGACAACTTCGCGCCTCGCGACAGATTCGGCAACCGCCGGCCCTGACTGGCGGTGGAAGTTCCTTCCCGCGTTACCTCCGGGGCCGGCGGAGCGAAGGCGAGACTCGCCATCGCGGCCGCATTCACGCGCGCCACATTCGCGGTGTAACCGGGAGACGCGAGTTCGAAAGTATCCCGGGGCGTATGCTGCGCTTTCAGGTTTTCAGCCGCGGAAGTAAAGCGCACCCCCGGGTACCCGTCCATCACGAATGGAAAGTGATCGCCGCCACGGTCGAAGCGGTCATTGCGAAAAACCGGGCTCGCATCAAAACCCGGCACATAGCGTTGAGCGCACTCCCGAATGTAGCGGGCCAACTCCCGCGAAGAGGAGTCCGCCGGTTCTTCCGAGAACACGTGGACAAGCCCGCTCGCGCGCACACCGTTTCCGTTGTCATCGGTCCCCACGACGTCATTGTTCAAAATCGCGTCGATGAGATCGCCTTTTTGTTTGGCGCGATCCGCGTAAAGGGTGCTGCCAACGAGACCAATCTCTTCGCCCGCGAATGCAGCGAACACAATGGTCTTTTCGAACCTGTGGCGGCTCATCACGCGGGCAAGTTCGAGCACGAGGGCTACTCCGCTCGCGTCGTCCGTGACTCCCGGAGCCGGCGCCACCGCTGATTTTTCGTTGTCCATGGCGTCGGTCGCTCCTTCGCCGTTCGCGCGGAAGTCTCCGGCGCCCTCTTTGGTTACGATGCTGAGCGAGTCGTAATGCGCGGTAACGATCACGCGGCGGCCGGATTGACTCGCGCCCGGCAAAACTGCGATCACGTTCACGACATCAACGTCGCGGAAGATCCGTCCCGCCGCTTTGACGCGATGGGAATCAAGCGACACCTCAAGACGTGGGCTATAACTGCGGAACTGATCGTAAATCCAGCGACGCGCAGCGCCGATACCCCGTTTCGCGTCGCCGGTTGGGGTGAAATTGCCGCGCGTTTCGAATCCGCCCAGCGTTTTCATGCTGGCGGCGATGCGGTCCTGCGAAATCTCGCCGACGATCGCCCCCACTTCCGGGTTGATGCGGCCCGAACTCTGCCCAAAGGCGCAGACGGACATCGCAGCGCACGCGGCCAAAGCAGGGAACCGGACCATGGCGCAAATTATGCCAGATCGAATTTCGTCTGGTGCAACAGGGCGTCGCTCTTCACCAGCACGTTGCGCCCGAGCGTCTCCTCGATCTCCTGCAACCAGGTGTTCTGGTTGCTCTTCAGCACCTTCGCGACCTCCGGGTTGACGCGCAGCACTACATCGTGCTCGGCTTCGAGAGACTTGCGCATGCGCTGCGCCTCCTGCATGATCTCCGAGATGACGGTCTGTACGCTCTTCACGTATCCGGCACCCTCGCAATACGGGCAGGGCGCGCAGAGAGTTCGCTCGAGCGATTGCTTCACGCGTTTGCGCGTGATCGCGACGAGACCGAAATCATTGAACTGAAGAATCTTGTACGGAGCGCGATCCGCCCGCATTGCTTCTTCGAGCGACTGCATGACCTTCTGGCGATTCTTGCGCTCATCCATGTCGATGAAATCCACGACGATGATGCCGCCCAAATCCCGCAGCCGGATCTGCCGCACGATCTCTTTAATCGCATCCGTGTTGATCTTGACGATCGTGTCTTCGAGGCGATTGGATTTGCCGACGTATTTGCCAGTGTTGATGTCGATCGCAACCAGCGCTTCAGTCTGATTGATGACGATGTACCCGCCGGACTTCAACCATACCTTCGGCCGCAGCGCCTTTTCGATCTCATTCGTGATGCCGAATTCGTCGAAGATGGGCGTGGACCGCGTGTACATCTTCACCCGGCTCACAAGCGCCGGCTGAAAACGCTGCACAAAGCGCAGCATGCTCTCATACAGATCTTCGCTGTCAACCCAGATTGTTTTGAAATTCGACGTGAGCTGGTCGCGAAGAATGCGCTGAACCAGGTCGAGATCGTGATGCAGCAGCGCGGGCGCGGGCTTCTTCTCCGCCTTCTGACGCAGGTCGAGCCAGAGATTGTACAGGAAGTGCATATCGGCCGAGAGTTCCTCTTCGGTTCTCCCTTCGGCCGCGGTGCGACAGATGAATCCCCCGGGGATACCCTGCCGGTTCGACTGCAGAACACGTTTCAGGCGCTGGCGTTCTTCGTCAGACGGGATTTTCCGCGAAACGCCGACATGGTCGACAGTCGGCATATAGACGACAAACCGGCCGGGGAGCGCGATATGCGACGTGATGCGAGCGCCCTTCTGGCCGAGCGGCTCCTTCGCAATCTGAACAATGATTTCCTGGCCTTCCTTCAGCAGGTCGGAGATGGAGGGGAGAGCGGGACGTTCGCGTTCTCCACGCTCCTGGCGTTCTCCGCGCGCCTGGCGTTCACCATGCTCTCCGCGTTCTTGCCGTTTCGATTCCGGACGGCGCTCCTCGCGAACCTGAGCGGGACGCTCTTCGACGACCGCTTGTGCAGGCTTCTGTTCCTCGCCCCCCTGCTGCCGGATTTTTCGGCGCATACGGCGTGAAACACGGTGCGGATAGCGGTGGCCCTGTTCGCGCAGGGTGGCGGTAAGGCTGGTGGGGATGCGCGCGGGTTCCGGGCCTTCGTCCTCAACGATTGCGGCTTCTTCCCCGATTCCCTGAGCCGGCTCGCCCTCGGTTTCGTCATCGGCTTTCGCCGGGGCGGCGGCATCAAGCGATCCGGCTTCTTCTTCTGACAGGACCTCTTCGACTACTTCATGGGGGTCTGTACCGGCCGCAGAAACCTCTTCGGGCGCTTCATCGTCGGACGCTTCATCGAGCAAGGCCGACCTGTGTTTATCCGGTTCCGGTTCGGCGATATCTTCGGCTTCGGCTGTCGCTCCGGCCTGCCCGTTTTCAGCGCCGTTGCTTAGCGAGCCGCTATCGGCCACCCAGGAGGAGATGGCGCCCAGCCCCGCAAGGGGGTGCTCGGAAGGAAGGGCCGCTTCAACAGCCGGAGCCTGTTGCGATTGTTCGCGTTCCATGGCGGCGACCCCCGCCTGGCCTTTGTGTTCGGCTGTGTCGTCACCCGGTTCCGAATGCAGCGACTCGCCTGTATTTCGAGACTCAGTGCGCTCGCCTTCGAGAGAATCGTCCTCGTCTTCCAGACGCACGTCCGCCACCGCATACTTGGCCAGAGACTCGCCGGGAAGCACCATGAACTCTTCATCGATTTCGGGCGCATTCATGGGCGGTTCCGAAACCGCATCGTCGTTTCGGGGCGATGAGAATTTCGATTCCGGAAGGCCGCTGCGGTTTCCCCCACGGCGACGGCGGCCACGACGACCGCGGCGGTCGCCGCGATCCCCACGCTCTGCACGCTCACCGCGCTCCGGTCTGCCTTCGCGGCCGTGTTCAGTACGGGGCTGCTCGGCGAGATTCTGTTCCGCAGCTACGGGCTCATCGGCGACTTCCGCCTCCGAACCGCTTTCGGGCGCTGATTCAGCCGGTTCGGCGACGGCGGCCTTTTCGCGTTCCGGACGCTCCTCTTCTGACCTGCCACGCTGGGGCCGGTCACCGCGTTCCGTCTTTTCGGAACGTTCAGGCCGGTCGCGATCCGCCTTTTCGGAGCGTTCGCCGCGGCCGCGGTCGTCGCGCTCCGTTTTTTCGCGGTCCATTTTCAGGACCTTCTCTTCTACCGTGCTGACGACGGCGTCGTACTCATCGGTGTCTTCGAAAAAGTCGGAAACGTAAAGAAAGGCGTCCCGTTCGAGGCCGATATCGACAAACGCCGATTGCATGCCCGGCAAAACACGGGTCACGCGACCTTTATGAATGCTACCCGCGAGCGAGTATTCTTTGGATCGCTCGTGGAAAACTTCCACGAGCTGGTCATCTTCGAGAATGGCCACCCGCGTTTCGTGGTGGCCCGAAGAGACGATAAGCTCTTTCGACATGCATCTTCTCCTGTTGGGCTCCCGCGAGCTGCGGACCGGAGAGAGACTGTACCCGAATTGTTGCTGCGCCCTGCGTAAGCGTCGTCCAGATCCCCGCGGCTTACACGAGTGCCTCTGTACGACCGAAAGAACCTGAACTCACGCCAGCCGGAGGATGGAGTTCCAACATCTCGACACCCAGCATCGGCCTCTTCAGGGGAACCGCTCATTCGTTCGGAGGACCTGCGGCCCAATCCGAGAGTCTCCCGGGCTCCCAACTACCTTTTAAAAATCGGTAAACCGTCCTGCACAGACCCCGGGACCACCTGAAGCCAGCACTACCAGGGCTGCTGACCCGGCCCCTCGCGTCCGTCATACCTACGACTACTTCAAATCACGGATCTTTATTCAAGCGCATCCTTGCGGACGCGCCGTTCGCGTGCGCCCTCTCGGACGCGCCCCTTCACAACGGCCGAACCCGAACGCTGTGTCAGTTCACAAAGCGTCGAACCCGGACACTGTTAACGAGACCAAGCATCAGGAACGTCGACCAGATGCTCGACCCTCCGTAGCTCATCAGAGGCAGCGGAATACCGGTAACCGGCATTCGCCCCACTACCATTCCAACATTCACCAGTATATGAAATAAAAGGAGCGCCCCGACACCCATGCAAATAAACAATCCTGCCCGGTCCGGGGCCGTCTGGGCGTTATGGACGATTTGCATGAGCAGCGCGAAATAGAGAATCAGCACGAACATGACCCCGACGAAGCCGTGTTCCTCGGCGAATGCGGAAAAGATAAAATCCGTGTGCGGCACCGGCAGAAATCGCAGCTGCGTCTGGCTGCCGTGAGTGACGCCCTTGCCCCAGGTCCCGCCGGCCCCCACCGCGATCTTCGACTGAATTAATTGGTAACCCGTGCCTTTCGGATCACGCTCCGGATCGAGGAAGCTGACAATCCGCGCCTTCTGGTAAGGCTGAAGGGATGTGAAGGCGATCGGAAGGATTACGACTGCTATGACCGCGATCGCCGCCCAGTAGCGCCACTGCATTCCAGCCAGGAACACGCCGACTCCGAGAATCGGAATGTAGGTCAGCGAGGTTCCGAGGTCCGGCTCTTTCGCGATCAACGCCATGGGGAGCACGATGATTGCCCCGACTTTCAGCAGATCGCGAAGTTGGAGCACGTCGGTCCGAATCTCGATAAGAAACCGGGCTACAAGAAGAACGATGACGATCTTGGCAAACTCCGACACCTGCAGGTGAACGCCGCCCGGAAGTGGAAGCCACCGCGTCGAGCCCCACGCGCGCTTGCCCACAACCAGAACCGCCACCAGCAAGACCACTGAAGTGATGTACAGCGGGTAAACGCGCTGCATCAGCGCGTGATAATCCATCGCGGTCATGATCAGCATCAGAAAAATGCCCGCAACGATGTAGATCATCTGCTTCCACCAGGCGTCCTGAAAGACCGTGGCGTGGGTAGCGCTGAAGATCTGGAGTACACCGACCGCACAAATGACCAGGACGAGCAGAAACATCGCCCAGTCGAAATCCCGAATACCTGCGAATTGAAACATTATTGGACAGACCGGGGCGATTCAGTGGGCATGGGCGGAGGCGCCGGGGTTGCCGGCGGCATGATGGCCGCGGCGAGCGCGTTGACAGGGCTCTGCTTTTTAGCCGCTTCTTCGGCGAGGCGGGTCTTTTTATCGAAATATGCTTTCATAACATCGCGCGCGATGGGCGCGGCGAACTGGCCGTGAAGGCCGGAATTTTCCCAGAGAACGGCAATCGCAATTTCCGGGTTCGAACAGGGCGCGTATTCAACAAACCACGCATTGTCCTTCAAGCCCTTGTGGGCAGCTTCATACGCGTACGAGGCGACCTGCGCCGAGCCGGTTTTGCCGCAAACATCGATTCCAGGCAGTTTCGCTCGCACGCCGGTGCCGCCTTCGTTGACCACACCGTACATACCGGAAACAATTTTCTTTACGTTTTCCTGATTCAAGGCCCATTCGTGCGGTTTCTCGTTTTTCGTAGCCGCGAGCAGGAGGTGCGGCCTATGCCAGACGCCACCCATGGCAAGTCCGCCGATGGCGCGCGCCAGTTGCAAAGGCGTAACGGTAAGCGCGCCCTGGCCGATGGAAACCGAAATGGTCTCTCCAGCGAACCACTTCTGGCGGAAGTTGCGCAACTTCCACTCCTCAGAAGGAACGGTTCCGCTGGCTTCGTTTGGTAAATCGATTCCGCTCTTCGCGCCGAGGCCGGACTGATGGGCGTAGAAGGCCAGGTTTTCTATACCCGTTTTGTTTCCGACATTATAGAAGTACACGTCACACGACTGGACGATGCCCCTGTGGAGGGACGTGGGGCCGTGGACGCCCCAGCATCGGTGGTAGTGGCCGTAAAAACTCGCGCCCCCGGAGCAGCGGAACGAAGTGTCTTCATCGATCGAGCCCGTTTCAAGACCGGCGAGCGCCACGATC
>Ga0157370_10005217_pt1 | contig 14643 bp, 15 predicted proteins | sample C35metaG_FD_113463 | JGI IMG/M metagenome (GOLD analysis project Ga0157370, IMG submission 113463) | Corn rhizosphere microbial communities from Kellogg Biological Station, Michigan, USA - C3-5 metaG | ecosystem: Host-associated > Plants > Roots > Rhizosphere > Soil | place: USA: Michigan...
AAACTTCAATACATCATCCGTGATCATGATGCAGATAAATTTGAGGCCAGAAAGAAATTCATGGAAGGGAAAGTAGCTGAATTCAACCAAAAACATGGTGAAGGAACTGCTGAAGTGGAAATCAAAGAACAGTACAGAAACATGAAGCAGCAATTTGAAGGTAAAATGCACATTGTAGACCTTGCTGCAAAAGCAATGACTGAAGCTGGTATAGAGCCAAAGATCAAAGCCATCAGAGGAGGAACAGATGGAGCTCAGCTTTCTTATATGGGACTTCCATGTCCGAATATTTTCGCTGGGGGAATCAACTTCCACGGTCCTTATGAGTATGTAGCTTTGGAAAGCATGGAAAAAGCGACTGAAGTAATTATTAATATTGTAAAAGCATAATAAATCATGAAAAAGGTCTTAGCATCAGCTTTCATTTTCACTTTTATTTTTGGCAGTGCCCAGGTTTCTGAATTTCAGAGGGCAGATTCCCGCTATGAGAGAAAGAAAACGGCTCTGTATAACAAATATCCTAAGCCTAATGATTTAAGAACTAAAAAGGAATGGCTCCTGACAGAGGATAAAATCGCTGCTTACAAAGAAACTTTGGATAAAGCCTCTTTGGATGATAAGAAAATGATCTCCGCAGATCCTCCTGTAAAAACAAAAATCACTAAAGAAGCAGAATATGAAAAGGGTAAGGCAACTTTCCAAAAGCTATTATCCGAAGCTGTTAATCTTGATTTTTTAGGTTTTTATTCGGATTCTTATAAAGTAACAATGACCTTTGTGGTCGATTCTAAAGGAAATGCTCTCAATCCCAATGTAAAAGGGAATAATGAAGATGTAAATGCTTTCATTGAAGCTGCTTTTTACCGAATCCGAGAGAAAGGAAAATGGAAACCTGCCCAAGACAAGGGAAAACCGGTGTCTTCAAATGTTTCTCTCCCTTTAACATTCATTTTTAAAAAATAATATCAAGAACCCGCTCAGATGAGCGGGTTCTTATTTTCTAATATTGATATGGATCTCACAGTCATGATGAAGGAATGAAATATAAATCTTATTGAAAATCATTATGTTATTGACACTAATTTAATCTGATTCTTTTGTAAGCCTTAAATAATTCTTCTAAATTAGAGAGAAACTTAAAATCACTGCTTATGAAAATGAAATCTAATGACTTCAAAATCAACAGAAAATTTTATTTTTCTTTTCTTTTTTCTATTTTCTGTTTGTTTCTTTTAATGTCTTGTTCTCAGGATGATCCCGCCGATACTCCTGCTGAAAAGCCCACAGAGTCTGCTCAAATGAAGACTTTGGGAAATCTGACTTTGCAAAAAAATGTTATTATCCTGAATGATGAATCCGTAAACGCTATTTCTGTTCATAATGAAGGAGGAATTACATTTAGCCGTACAACTCCGCAAACAGACAGTATTTCGGCCGGAACTGTTATTGTTGGTACAAAAGTAGAAGGTGATCAGGTGAGTACCATTCTTTCAAAAGTGAGTTCTGTTTCTAAGGTTAACAATCAGTTCGTTGTACAAACCTCCAGTGCAAAACTTGAAGAGTTTATTTATAGCGGAACATTAAGCGGAGTGTATGATCCTTCAGACAAAGCGCCCATTAGTATCAATGGAAAAATGGTGAACTATGTTCCCGTAGAAGGGATGGTTTCCCAGGAAATCAGTAATAAAATACTTTCTATTGAAGCAAGGAATCTGCAAAAACAAAAAGTAGTTGCTTTCAACCGTTTTGATTTTGATAAAACCTTTTCATTTCCTTTGTCTTCAGCAGGAACATCAAGTGTCAATGTAAAAGGCGGGTTTACTCCAAAAATTGATTACAATATTACATTCTCGTGGGGACATTTATCCGATTTTTATGTCAATTTCATTATGGATGACATTCAGCTTCAGAGTACTGCCACTATTGTAGGAAGTCTTGGCTACACCGCAAGTACTACAGACTATCTGAATATTCCTATTGTTCCTATTGTTTTGGGACCTACCGGACTCATTTTAAGCCCTACCATTTCTGCAGGCCCATTTCTTGGAGTGCAGGCAACAGGAAAGGTTCAGGGACAGCTTTTGGATCTTGAAGGAAATGCCAACTTTTTGGTAAGCAAAACTCCGGCAATTAATATTAACCTGAAAAAGAAATCAGATCCTGCCATCACCGGTGTGGAAGGAAATCTATCTGCTGAAGCTGGTTTAGAGGCCAAAGGAGCTGTAGGACTGATGTTTATTTCTATTCCTATTGCCAATTCCGGATTAAGGGGAAGAGCTTCTGCCCTTTCATCTTTAGGCCTCACATTTATTCCTGAAAGAAAAGGAGTGTTTTCTGTAAAAGGCAAAATACAGGCGGATATGTTCTATGGTTTTGGAATAGCTCCTTTAAGATATGAAGGAACCTTCCCTCTTTTCAAAAAAGAATATTTATTGTATCAAAAGGATTTCATTTTTTAAGGCAAAACTTTTCATTTAAAAATATACGTTTAAACGAAATTTTGCTAAAAAAATAATATTAAAACCCGCTTCCATCAAAGCGGGTTATTTTTTATTCAGAAATCATATCCAAAGATTTATAATATTGATAATGAGTACTTTTATCTTTTTTAAACACTCTTATTTCTCTCGAATCTTTATCTTTACTTACGGAGTCTCCCACAAATGGAGCTTCTCTCACCCACCCTTCATAAAATGCTAAGTGGATAATACTTCCATTAGAAAGATATAAATCATCAAAACCCCTGGAACCCGGCTTCTGTTTTGTGACAATCCCGATATATGTACTTTCATACTCCTTATTGAAACTATATTTTTGGAGAACCTTTAATCCAACATAACCTAAAATAATCAGTCCTATTACAATAAAAGTGCTCCAATAGTTTTTCTTTTTTTCCATGTTATTATTTTTTAGACTTAAGATAAATACACTTCTTCTTAACTAAATTAGTGATTATTTTAAATCATGCTTCTCATTTTCTTTGCGGAGAAAGCCCCATACATGTATTTCATTTACAATTCATTAAGACATTTTTATTATATTTACAAGAATGTACAATTTTAAACAATAACATTTAATACCAAATTATCATGAAAACAATGAAAAAACTTTTGAGAAAAGACTTATCTGAAATTTTAGGAAGTGGAAATGGAGGCTGCCATATGGGAGGCAACTCTTATAATTGTCAGGACGACTGCCAATGTGCCTGGGGGTATGCATGCGAAATGTATGAAGACGGAAATCCGGGACAATGCATCGCTGTAGGAGGCGGTGGAAACCCTGGCGGAGGCGGCGGTGGATGCAATCCTCCTTCTATTTGTGAAGAACAACCTTATTAGTAATAGAAAACCGGAAGCATCTCTGCTTCCGGTTTTTGTTTTCACCCGAAAACAGATCCTTGTCAAAGCATCTTTACCGTTCATCAAATAAAATTTCATTCCAGACTTCATCGTTGTTGTTTTGCATCAGATTTTTAACAACAATTAAATTATGAAGCAGCAATTTTTCGCTCTGAGTGCATTGTTATTATGCATTTTTTGCGGTATAGAAACTAAAGCACAGCAGACTCCCGCTTTTCACATTGGGGTCAAGGGAGGGGCAAACTTTACAAAAACCTCAACGGAATCTTCACTAGAAGGAAAATATGGATTGGGTTATCAGGCAGGAGTAATGGCAAGAATGGATATCGGAAAACTGTATGTACAGGGAGAAGCCTTGTTCAACAAAAGGAGAACATCATTCGAGTCCCAAGACGGAAGCTCTTCAAAACTTTCATGGAACGCTATTGATATTCCTGTAGTGGCAGGATATAAACTGATTAAAACCGATGATTTTAATGTAAGGGTATTTGCCGGAGGTGTTTATAGCTATGCTTTCAACAATAATGCATCTGCTTCTCAGGCTCTTCAGGAGGGTTTTAAAAAGTTTGACAAATCCAATATTGGTGTTACGGGAGGAGTAGGATTAGATTATAAGAATTTCACGGTAGATCTGAGGTATGAGACCGTCCTTACAAGCATTAGTAAAGAATTTAAGTCCAAACCCCACAGTTTTTCCCTCGGAATAGGGTATTTCCTGTTCTAAAAAACTTAAATTATCTTTACCTGTTAGAAACTGTTTTCCCTGCAGTTTCTAATTTTTTTATCAACCTATTTCCTTTTCCATGACAAAATCTTTTGTTTTAAAAGAATACATATTTACTTTTATTTTCTGGCTTGTTCTCGCCATTGTATTATGGTGTAATTTCCAGACCACGACAGAAAAATATCTTGCAATGATTCAAGCTTTTATCATTGTAAGTTTCTCTTTTACATTCACTCATTTTTTAACCAATAAACTTCTTCCAAAAGCTTTACGGGAAAAAAAAATGAAACGGTTTCTACTGCAGGCAGTGATGGTTATTTTTATATTAAGTTTTATTTTCGCTGTTGTTTTCACTTATCTTGAGGTTGCTCCCAAAGAGCAGCTTCCAAAATATTTTTCAGGGCATCTTCCATTTTTGTGGAAGGGCTTTTATATGTCTTTGCCCGCCTCATTCCTGATCAACGGAGCAGCATGCGGAATCAAGTTTTATAAAGAGCACGGAAGAATAGAGCGTGATCATATTCTCCTTCAGCAGGCTCATCTCGAAAACCAGCTTAAGCTTTTGCAGGATCAGATCAATCCTCATGTGGTATTCAATATTCTGAACCATATTCATATTCTGATGAAAACGGATACACAGCTTGCAGATTTTCTACTGATGAAATTTTCGGATATTCTCCGGTATCAGCTGTATCACTGTAATCAGGCCATGGTTCCTTTGGATAAAGATGTCGAGTACCTTCAAAACCTTGTTGAGGTAGAGAAACTGAGGTGGGGAAATGAGCTGGACGTCAAAGCCAATTGGGAAATCGGCAATAGGAAAGCCTTTATTGCGCCATTGCTTCTCGTTCCTTTTATAGAAAATGCTTTTAAATATGTCTGCAGGCTGCCCGGTCATAAAGGATATATAAAAATTTCCTGTAAAGAGAAAGACAATAATCTCTATTTTTACGTTGAAAATTCCTATTCGGACAGGGCTACCTACAAAAAGAAAGACGGCACGGGTGGAATTGGTCTTCAAAATGTAAAAAAACGTTTAAAACTACAATATCCCGGTTCCCACGATCTGAAAATTGAAACGGATGATCATATCTTTAAAATAACTTTACGACTAACCCTATCTGACCATCATGAGCTCTAATATTCCTAAAATGAAATGCCTGATTATAGATGATGAACCTCTGGCAAGATTCCACCTTAAAGAACTGGCAGACCAGATTGACTTTTTATCCGTTGAAGGTACCTGCGCTACCGCTCTGGAAGCCGATACCAAAGTGAAGGAGGGTGAAATAGACCTCCTTTTCCTGGATATTAATATGCCTTATCTTTGCGGTTTGGAGTTTTTGGAACAGCTTGAAAATCCTCCTTTGTGTATTCTTACCACAGCTTATTCCGAATATGCTTTGGAAGGATTCCGTCTACAGGTAGCCGATTATCTTCTAAAACCTATTGCTTTTAACCGTTTTTATCAGGCTGTAAATAAAGCGCAGCAGCAATTTATCATCAGCGAAAAACTCAAAAAAAATACTTCTCTGGATGATCCTTTTCTGTATGTGAGACAGTCTGATTCCTTTATCAAGGTTTCGTGGGTGGATATTCTCTATATTGAAAGTATGCAGAATTATACCAAGCTTCATTTTAAAGATAAATCGCTGATTATCCATCAGACGATGAAAGCTATTGAGGAATCACTTCCTTCGGATCATTTTTTCAGGATTCATAAATCGTACCTCATCAATATTACTCATATTGATATGATTTCGGGAGGACGTCTTTTTATTAATAAAATTGAACTTCCTATTTCCCGAACCCGAAAAGAAGAACTGCTTAATCAGGTGGTGTATAAGAAATTAATAAGTAAATAACTGGAAGAAAGAAGCCTATGGCTGGGAGTTTGATAACTCCCGGCCACAGGCATTTTTTATGGTAAATTCCAGCGTAATGATACGGCTGCGTAGAATGTGCTTGAAAATCTAGGATCTGCTATTTTCTTGTCTCTGAAAATATTTTTGATCTTTCGGTCGTTCTCACTGAAGCTTCTCAGTAAAGCAGTTCCTCCTGTGAGGCGTAAAGTAAGCCTGTCGTTAATTTTTAATTCCGGTCTGAGTCCCGCTGTAATCTGCTGATAACCCAGCAGCATAGATTTTCCGCCTACATTTCTCTCTACCGTCATACCATTGAGATCTACAACTGCTTTTAAAGCAAATTTGTCTGAAAACAGATATCCGGCTTCCATTCCTTGCGGGAAATTGATATTGAATTTAATCTTTCCATTGGTTTTCCAGTCGAAATAAATCCAGGGTAAAATCATAGGAACTCCAAAAGCGGTAGTAAGCACCGGACCTCCCCCCAAAGAAAGATTAGGATTAAAATGCCTTATAAATAATAATCCTCCCTGCCCCAGTACATCATCAAAACTCACTTTTTCAAGGTCTGTATATACTCCAACGGATGCCGTCATCATCATACTCCATTTTTTACCCAAGGGCCTCATATGCTGTATTCCAACCTGAGTATTCAGCATCTGATCAGGAAACAACTGGGTTTCATAATTTTTGTGTGTCATCTTTGCATAAGATCCACTCAACAGCATAGACCATGACCTTACTTTCCCATCGGTATCTTTTTTTACGGATAAGGGAATGCTGAGATTCAGATCGACTCTTTTAAAATCACTTTTGGAATTCGTCTTTGTACTGTCTTCAGGCCGGATGTAGTTGGATGCAGGAATATATTCGGTTTTAAGCTCTGCGGAGAGCCCGGACTGTGCATTCACACAGTATCCTAATGGCAATATACAGCATAAAGCTGTCGAAAGGGTTCTTTTCATATTTTAAATTTTATGCAAAGAGAACCCTTTGACTATTTTTTACAAAAATTACTTGATTAAGTGCCCGGATTGTATGACAACAGGATCAAATAAGAGGATTAGTTCCCGGGTTGAGCAACTATAGAAGGCATTACTTTTTGAGTTTTAAAAATTCGATACCCGAACCACACTGCGATCAATGCCATTGCAGAACGTGTTACCACCATCGGCATAATAGAATCTGCCTCCAAAAAGCCTATCAGTCCTGATATTAAAAAAGTAACCATCAGCTGCATAAAACCCAGCAATGCTGCTGCTGTTCCTCGTCCTTCTTTAAACGGAGATAAAGCGTGAGCAGATGTAATAGGAAACAAAATACCAATAGCAAGTAATGACAGATAAAGCATTGCAATTTCCAACGCTACAGAAAGATTTTCAGCCGCAATCAGTATATGAAGCGTACATACGACTAATAAAACGATTGTAGCAGCAAATAAAAGTGTTGAATTACTTATTCTTTTGATCAATTTAGGCGTAATATAAGCTGCCGTTATCAAAGCCAGTGAGTTGAAAGCAAAAATAAAGCTAAATGTACTGCTCGAAAATCCATGGATCTCCATGAATAAAAATGGGGCATTGGAGATATAAATAATCAAGGAAGCAAATGCAATACTTCCAACCATCGTACTATTGATAAAATCTTTGTTGGAAATAATCATTTTCAGCTGATCTTTTAACCCCTTTTCATTCAGTATTTCATCATCAGAAAGATGGATTCTGGTATTGGTTTCCGGCACATATTTGTACACCATGAAAAATGTAATCAATCCCATGATACATAAAAAGGCAAAAGAACTGTTCCAGCCCCAGAATTTAAGAAATACACTTCCTAATAACGGAGCTACAATGGGAGCAATACCGCTGATCTGCGATTGCTGTGAAAAGATAGTGACTGCTTTATGCTTATCATAGAGATCAATAATAATCGCCCTTCCGATAACAATTCCGGCGCTTCCCCCGAAAGCCTGTAGAAAACGCATGGCCCATAATACATAAATATCTGAGGTAAAGTATATAGCTGTTGTTCCTATTATAAAAAGCAAAAGTCCGCAGTACAACATGGGTTTTCTTCCTTTTTTATCGGATAAAGGCCCCCATAATAGCTGCCCGAAAGCAAAACCTGCAAAAAACACAGAAATGGATACCTGAATATGCCCTATATCGGTATTAAAAATCTTCGCCATACTTGGGAAAGCAGGAAGATAAAGGTCTATACTTAACGATTCCAACGTGTTGAGTAGTGCGAGAATAAACACTACAATATTCAAATTCTTCTTCATAAATAACAATAAGCCTTCGCAGGCATTTTTTTCAGCTGCAAAATTGCTGTAAAAAGTATCGTTTTTCAATAAAAGAACTGAAGGAAGGATAGCACAAACTGAGGATTTATATACAGAAACATATAAAAAACATTAATTTAAGCTTTCCATTATAGTAAATATTGAAGATTACTTTTTTTCATTATTCTTAAAATAGTCAGGATTTTGACCCGTATGTTTCTTGAAAAATCTTGAAAAATATGAAGTATCGTTAAAGCCAAGTTTAAAAGCAATTTCCTTCACGGTGAGTGCTCCAAAGCTAAGTTCTCTTTTGGCTTCCAGAATAAGGCGCTGGGAAATCATTTTTTTTACAGTTGTTCCTCTCAAAAGGCGCACGATATCATTAAGATGATGGCTGCTTATCTTTAACTGGCCAGCATAGAAATTGGTTTCTTTATGTACAATATAATGTCTCTCAATAAGCCCTATCAGTTCCTGAACACGTTGACGGTCATTCAATAAAGGTCCATGAGGAATAATTTGTTCTCCGATGATGATACAAAATGCTTTCAGATAAGCCTTTAAGAGTTCTGTTCTTGATGTTGTTTTATATTCCTGCTCCATTAATGATATAATTGTACTGCAGGTATTTTCATTTTGAGGATTTAAAAAAAAGGGAAGTTCTCCTCCCGTAAGTACAGATTCTATATTACAGGCATCGCTGAAAATTTCCCGGCTTATTGCCATGGCATATCCTTCCTCTCCTTCTAATTTCATATTGAATGCCTGCCCCGGAGCAATGATGCAGATTTGATTGTTCTCAAGTTTGTAGCTTTCAAAATCCAACTCTAAACGGCTGTTTTCATACACCTTTCTAAACCAGATAATCTCAAAAAAATTATGCCTGTGAACATCATGAAAGTTTTCAGGACCTGCCGCACTTAGCGTACTCATTTGAAATTTTTCAGAAGTCAGATGGTGAACCGGGATTTCTTTTTCTGGTGTAATCATCACTCTAATATAAAGTAATTAACTATAAACAAAAACCACAGCAAAAAAAGTGCTGTGGTTCTCTTACAATATTTAAAATTAAATATAATTTTTCGGTTTTATTGGTTTAAAAAAGCATCCCATCCCTGCGCAGTAAGTGCTACCAGCTGATTAGATCCTCTTGCTACCATAAAGTTTCCTTCTTCTTTTTCTACAGCATGTCCTATAATCGTAAAATCCGGATGATTTTTAATTTTATCAAAATCATTCGCCGAAATGGTGAACAAAAGCTCATAATCTTCTCCACCACTTAGAGCCGTCATTACCGGATTCAAATTCATTTCATCTGCCGTAGAGATCGTAAGATTATCCAATGGAACTTTCTCTTCATACAATCTGAATCCTACATTTGACTGATCTGAAAGGTGAAGGATTTCGGAAGCCAGACCGTCTGAAATATCAATCATAGAAGTTGGTTTGATATCCAATTCTTCTAAAATCTTTTTAACGTCTGTTCTTGCTTCAGGTTTCAGCTGTCTTTCCAAGATATAGTCGTAACCTTCCATTTCAGGCTGCATATTCGGATCAGCAAGAAAAACAGCATGTTCTCTTTCAAGAATCTGTAATCCCATGTATGCTCCACCCAAATCTCCTGTTACCACAAGAAGATCATTTGGTTTTGCTCCGCTTCTTTTTACGATGTTTTCTTCATTTTCAATTCCTACAGCTGTAATGCTCATTACCAGCCCGGAATTGGAACTTGTCGTATCTCCTCCAACCAAATCAACTTTGTATCTTCCACAAGCCGCCTGAATTCCGGAATAGATTTCTTCTAAAGCTTCCACCGGAAAACGATTGGACACCGCAAGAGAAACCAAAATCTGTGTAGGCGTTGCATTCATCGCAGCAATATCGCTTAGGTTTACCACCACAGCTTTATAACCTAAATGTTTTAATGGAACATAGCCCAGATTAAAGTGTACTCCTTCCGCCAGCACATCTGTTGTAAGAACTACTTTTTTGTTATCAGGATTAATAACTGCCGCATCATCTCCTACTCCAAGCTCCGAAGATTCATTGGATAGAGGAAAATGTTCTGTCAAATGCTTAATAAGACCGAATTCTCCTAATTTCGAAATGGGCGTCAGCTCCTGTGATTTATCTTCAAACATAAATTTCTGTTTATAAGTGATCTTTGAGAAATGATAATTGATACACCATGAATACAGATTTTCATCGTATATCATTGATCAATCATCATTCATCATTTATATATTAATCTCTGCCGGATCGATATTGTGTGGGTGGAAAGGGAATTTTTTGAAATCCTCTCTCGATAACACCACCGTTTCCGGGCTCTTATACTTGTTCATTGCTTCCACTACATCGTCTGGTGGCGTAGTCATTTTTCTAAGCATCATATCAATCCATACTCCTGTAGCTTCTGCAGTAGCACAGTGCATGCCGTCCGGAGTATAAAACTTGTGTACAAAACGGTAGATGGAAGAATCTTCTGCACATCCGTCTATTTCTACACTTACAATGACGATCTGATCTGCATAAATTTCTTTGAAGAAAGAATATCTTTCGTGCAGGATCACAGGGCCTATTCCCCATCTGCTCAGCTGGGTAACTCCCATTTTTTCTTTAGTCATGAAAGCCATTCTGGCTTGTGCACAATATTGTACATATGATGAATTGGCTAAGTGCTTGTTGGCATCAAGATCGCTCCATCGCACTTCAAATTTATGGTAGAAAATCATTTTGAAAATCGTTTTTGAATATTATAAAATAATAATCTTCAAAAATACTCAAATAAGATGGTTTATAAAAATTGTACTTTTGAAAAAATAATCTTCCGCATAGGATTACATATACATGAAACAGATCATTATTATCGGAGGCGGTGCTGCAGGCTTTTTCTGTGCATCTAATCTTGACGAAAAAAAATATACAATTACGATTTTAGAACAGAATTCAGATGTTCTTCAGAAAGTTAAGATTTCTGGTGGCGGACGCTGCAATGTAACGCATGCATGCTTTGATCCAAGAGAGCTTGTTCAGTTTTATCCTCGTGGAAACAAAGAACTGCTAAGTGTTTTCAGCAAATTTCAGCCTGGTGACACGATGGAATGGTTTGATCAGCGTAACGTTCCGTTAAAAATTGAAAATGACAACAGAACTTTCCCTGAAAGTAATTCTTCTCAAACGATCATCAATACCTTTCTGAATGAAACTCAAAAGAAAAATGTAACGGTACAAACAAAATGTACAGTAAAAGAGATTGAAAAACAGGACGGAAAATATATCGTAAGAACCAATTCCGGAGATTTTGAGGCAGATTATATCGTATACACTACCGGAAGTTCTCCAAAATCGCTGAAAATCATTGAAAATCTCGGACATAAAATTGTAGATCTTGTCCCTTCTCTTTTCACATTCAATATTAAAGATGAATTGCTGAAAGATCTTCCGGGAACAAGTTTTGAAAATGCCGGGATTTCAATTCCAAAGTTGAAAACTGAAGAAAGCGGACCTTTGTTGATTACGCATTGGGGACTTTCTGGCCCGGCTGTTCTGAAAATTTCTGCATGGGAAGCAATAAGCCTCGCAAAGGTTAAATATAACTTTGAAATTGAAGTTAATTTTGTTTCCATAGAAATGGATGAAGCAGAAGGAATTTTTAATAATTTCAAACAAAGCAATCCTAAAAAGACCATCGGCCAGTCAAAGATCTTCGATATTACCAACAGATTCTGGCAGAAAATTTTAGAGATTTCAAAGGTTGATCTTAATAAACAGGTTGCGAATATTTCCGGAAAAGAAATGCAAAAAGTTCTGGAAAATCTTTGTCAAAAAAAGTTTCAGGTGACTGGAAAATCAACTTTTAAAGATGAGTTTGTAACAGCCGGAGGCATTGATTTAAAGGAAATTAACTTCAAAAATATGTCTTCAAAATTACTTCCTAATTTCTATATTGCCGGAGAAGTTCTGAATATAGATGCCGTGACAGGAGGCTTCAATTTCCAGGCATGCTGGAGTGAAGGATGGCTGATTGCACAGGATCTTAATAGCTTGTAAAAAAAGCATTATTATTTACTATAAACTAAGCACATGAAAAAAAATTTCGTATTCCTTCTTATGTTTTGGCTGTTTCTAGGATACAGTCAGGAAAAAAAAATTATTTCTGACTGGACTTCTTTCACTCAGGCCATTAATGTAGAGAATAAACCAAACTGGAACTTCCGTGTCTCTGCAAAAATCAGAAAAGATAATCAGGATAATGGCTCCAATTGCGGACTATGGTGCAGGATAGACAATAAAGATCAGTCTGTTGGCTTTTTTGAAAATCAATATTATGGAAGCAAAGTAACCAATGAGTGGAAAACGTATGAAATAAAAGGGACGATCAATCCCTCTGCACAGATTATGAATATCGGAGCTTTTGCACAGAATAACGGGGATTTTTATTTTGATGATTTTAAGTTGGAAATCAATGACGGAAAGTCAAAAAAATGGATTGAAATTCCGTTGGAAAACTCTGGTTTCGAAAAAGACATTGCAGCATCTAATGGCTGGTTTGAAGGCATCCGTTCTCAGAAAGTAACGCACGTAAAACATTTTACAATTGAAACTTCAGATTACAAGCCATTCAGTGGCAGCAAATCCTTGTTGATCAAAGGTCAGGGCATTATCGGAACAATGCCGGAAGGAAAATTTATGGATGTTAATGGCATCAAATTATACTATGAAACCTATGGAGAGGGTGAACCTGTGCTTATGCTTCATGGTAATGGTCAGTCCATCAGCGCCTTTATGAATCAAAAAGATACATTTGCCAAAAAATATAAAGTCATTATTGTAGATTGCCGTGAGCGTGGAAGATCTACTTATGATAAAACGAAAGAACTTACCTTTGATATTCAGACAGAGGATCTCAAACAGTTTTTAGAGAAACTAAATATCAAAAAAACAAAAATTCTGGGCTGGAGTGACGGAGGTATTCTTGCTTTATCAATGGCGATGAAATATCCCGAAATGGTAGACAAAATTGCCTGCTCAGGAGCTAATATTTTTCCGGAGGGAACCAAAGATGGCGAGTTAAAATCCATGAAAGAAATGCTCGTGAACCTTACTAAAGAGAATAAAGACCACAAAAATGATATCTTTATTGATCTTTTGAATCTGGATTTGAAGTATCCCCAATGGAAGTATGAAGACCTGAATAAAATTCAGTGTCCTTCATTGATTATTGCCGGAGATAAAGATCTTATAAAAACAGAACATACGGTAAAAATCGCAGAATCTATCCCAAAAGGACAACTGGCTATTATTCCAAATGCAAGTCATTTTGTTCCTGAAGAAAAACCGGAATTATTCAATGAGTTAGTTATTGATTTCTTTGAAAATAAATAACCTGAATACACAATATCAACCATGAAAAAAATAGTAGCATTCATTTTATTTCTGGGATTTGGGCTTGTTTTTGCTCAGGCACAGGAAACTCAGCCCAAGCCAACGGAAGATCATTCCAGAGATAAGTTTATTCCTGAACAAAGTAAGCAGGCGGAATATCCCGGCGGGCTTTCAGCATTTATGCGGGAGGTTTCTCAAAAAATAAATACGAACAGAATAAAAGGAGCTAAAGGAAGAACACGTTCGAATGCCAAGTTCTCTGTGAGTGCTAAAGGTTATATAGAAACTATTATTGTAACAGGAGAAAATGAATCTCTTAATCAGGAAGTGGAAAAAGCGATGAAATCTATGAAAAAACAATGGACTCCCGGAGAATATAAAGGGAACCCTGTACTGATCTGGTTTACTCTCCCTTTCACTATTAATTTTGAATAATTAAAATGCTATCTGCCAAAAGAAATACTGCAATTTTCTTTAAAATCCTTCTCATTATAGGATTTGGGTATTTCTTTTGGCTGATGTTGAAAATTACATTAGAATATATTCCTTTTAATCCTGAAGTCAGTTTTCTGATGATCAAACAGACGGAAGTGGTAGAAAGGCCGGAATATCTTGCGTTTTTCTACACTCATGTTTATACGAGTATCTTTGTGCTTCTTTCGGGTTTTCTTGCTCTGCTTAGAAAGAATTTTGGACTCAAAAATTTCCACCGGAATATGGGAAAAGTGTATATTTTTCTCATCCTGATCTGTGTTGCTCCCTCAGGAATTTATATGGGAATATTTGCCAACGGAGGAATTTTATCGAAGATATCTTTCGTTATTTTAGGCTTTTTATGGTGGTTTTCAACGTTTAAAGCTTATCAGCTGGCAAGACAGAAAAGGTTTAAAGAACACAAGCGGTGGATGTGGCGAAGTTTTGCTTTTACATTATCTGCTATTACCCTGAGAATGTGGAAAGTAATTATTGTATATTTATTTCATCCCAATCCCATGGATGTCTATCAGATTATTGCATGGCTGGGCT
>Ga0157370_10005221_pt1 | contig 14636 bp, 10 predicted proteins | sample C35metaG_FD_113463 | JGI IMG/M metagenome (GOLD analysis project Ga0157370, IMG submission 113463) | Corn rhizosphere microbial communities from Kellogg Biological Station, Michigan, USA - C3-5 metaG | ecosystem: Host-associated > Plants > Roots > Rhizosphere > Soil | place: USA: Michigan...
TATACCCATTTTGAGGAGATTTGTGAAATCATGAAGAAATACGATGTTGCTTTCTCTCTGGGAGACGGTCTTCGTCCGGGGTCTATTGCAGATGCCAATGATGCGGCACAATTTGCAGAACTGGAAACTTTAGGTGAACTGACGAAAATTGCATGGAAACACAATGTACAGGTGATGATTGAAGGGCCAGGACACGTTCCGATGCATATGATCAAAGAAAATATGGAAAAGCAGCTGGAAGAATGCCATGAAGCTCCGTTCTATACTCTAGGCCCTTTAACAACGGATATTGCTCCAGGTTATGATCACATTACTTCCGGAATCGGGGCTGCCATGATCGGATGGTTTGGATGTGCGATGCTTTGTTATGTAACTCCGAAAGAACATTTAGGACTTCCTAATAAAGATGATGTAAAAGTTGGGGTAATTACCTATAAGCTGGCAGCTCATGCGGCGGATCTGGCAAAAGGCCACCCTGGAGCACAATACAGAGATAATGCATTAAGTAAAGCAAGATTTGAATTCAGATGGGAAGATCAGTTCAACCTTTCATTAGATCCAGAGACAGCAAGAGCCTATCATGATGAAACACTTCCGGCAGAAGGAGCGAAAATTGCCCATTTCTGTTCTATGTGCGGACCGAAATTCTGTTCAATGAAAATTACACAGGAAATTCGTGAATCTGCAGAACAGGGAATGCTGGATAAATCACAGGAATTCATTGAAAAAGGGAAAGAAATTTATATATGATTCTCGTTATCACTACTGAATTGATTGTCCAGAACGAAACAAAGCTTATTAATCAAATGTTTCAGGAAGGTCTTGATCTGCTTCATATTCGTAAACCATGGCTCAGCCGAAATGAAATGATTGAATTCATCGCTCAGATTGATAAAACCTTTTATTCACAGCTGGTACTGCATACGCATTACGATCTTGGAAAGGAATTTACTATTTCAAGGTTTCATTTCAGAGAGATTGATAGAAAGGAAGAAATGTATAAGCCTTTTTCGGAAGAAAATACCATTTCAACATCAGTGCACGATATTACAACATATAATACTTTGGAAAAAGAATGGGAATATGCTTTCATAAGCCCGTTCTTTCCAAGTATCTCCAAAAAAGGATATGGAATGGATTCTACCATTAAAGAAGAAATAAAACACCGCAGAAATCCGGATGTCAAATTGATTGCCCTTGGAGGAATTGATCAGAATAATATTCATGAAGTTTTCGAAGCAGAAGCAGATGGAGCGGCTTTATTAGGTGCTATCTGGGAAAGTGAAGAACCCTTAAATGTATTCAGAAAATGCAGGAACGTCCTTATGTCATAAGTGTTGCAGGCTTCGATCCCAGTGGTGGAGCAGGCTTATTATCAGATAGTAAAACCTTTGAGCAATCAAAAGTAATGGGGTTGGGAGTATGTACAGCATTGACATTACAAACCGCTTCCAAGTGCTTAAGTCTGGAATGGCGTCCCATAGATGAAGTAACAGAAGCCATTCAAGTGTTGATGGAAAATTACCCCGTTTCAGCCGTGAAAATTGGAATAGTGAAGGATGCTGAATTTCTGGGTAAGATTGTAGAAACAGTTCAAAAAGGAAATCCTGAAGTGAAAATCGTGTGGGATCCTATTCTGAAAAGCACTTCCGAATTTACATTTTTTGATCTTGAAACACTTCCTCAATTGAAAAATACGGTTAATCAACTCAGTTTAATAACCCCCAATTATAATGAATACAGTGTTTTAAAGGAAAATAATCTTTTGTCAGATACAAATCAGTGCTCATTGCTGATTAAAGGAGGACATCGGGAAGATCATTTAGGAACGGATATTTTAGTTGAAAACGGAAAAGAAACTCTTTTAACTCCAACCGGAAGCAGTGCAGCCTATTTTCCTAAACATGGCTCCGGCTGTGTGTTATCATCAGCCATAACTGCAGAGCTTGCGAAAGGTGAAAATAGGGAAACTGCCTGTAGAAATGGGAAATTATACACCGAAAAATTTTTAAAAAGCAATCCCTCTTTACTGGGAATGCATTCATAGAAAAATGGAAAAATTACAATACATATCACAGGGAAATACCTTTCAGGAACAGGAACTTTGTATCCGAAAAGTCTTAGACAACGGGATTAAATGGGTACAGGTTCGATGGAAAAATGCTCCTGAAAACGAATTAATCAACCTCTGTGAAATTTCAAAACAACTTTGTTCAGAATATCAGTCGGTTTGTATCATCAATGATCATGTACAAATAGCCAAAGAAATAGATGCTGACGGAGTGCATTTGGGATTAAACGACAGTGCTATCGAAGAAGCAAGATTAATCTTAGGTGAAAATAAAATTATTGGCGGAACAGCTAATACCCTTTCAGATGTCATTCAGAGAATCAAAGAATCTTGTGATTATATAGGTTTAGGACCATTGAGATTTACCACAACCAAAGAAAAACTAAGCCCGGTTCTTGGGTTTGAAGGATATCAGAATATCATTGATGGATTAAGAGAAAAATCAATAGATGTCCCTAGGATATTTGCCATCGGAAGCGTTACCCTTGAAGATATTTTGCTGTTAAAGGAAATCGGGATTTATGGTGTTGCCGTATCCGGGCTCATTACAAAACAGCCGACTATTATTAATGAACTAAAAAAAGTAATGATATGAACAATCAGAAATTAGAAATAGCAGGAAGAATTTTTGAATCAAGACTGTTTTTAGGAACAGGAAAATTCGGAAGTATGAGAGATATGGTACAATCTGTTATCGCTTCCGAAACCAATATGGTAACGATGGCGCTCAAAAGAATTGACGCCCAATCCAGTGAAGACGATCTGCTTGATTCATTAAAAGAAACCAACGTTCACCTTCTACCCAACACTTCAGGAGCAAGAACGGCTAAAGAAGCGGTATTGGCAGCACAATTAGCCAGAGAAGCATTGGAAACCAATTGGGTAAAACTGGAAATTCATCCGGATCCAAAATATTTACTGCCGGATCCTATTGAAACCTTATATGCCACTGAAGAATTGGCCAAACTGGGATTTATTGTAATGCCTTACATTCATGCAGATCCTGTTTTGTGCAAACGTCTTGAAGATGCCGGAACAGCTGTGGTAATGCCTTTGGGAGCACCAATTGGAACCAATAAAGGATTAAGAACACAGGATTTTTTGGAAATAATCATCAGCCAAAGTAATGTTCCCGTAGTGGTAGATGCAGGAATCGGGGCACCATCAGATGCTGCAAAAGCAATGGAGATGGGAGCAGATGCCGTTTTGGTAAATACTGCCATTGCCGTAGCCAGAAATCCACTGAATATGGCTGTTGCTTTTAAAGAAGGTGTGATTGCCGGAAGAAGAGCATTCGAATCTGGATTGGGAGCGATTGCCAACCATGCTGAAGCTTCAAGTCCGCTTACTTCGTTTTTATTTGAATAAATCAGACTCATGAATAGCTTTAAAGATGTTTTTGAAAACTATCAGTGGGATGAAGTAAAGAATAAGCTTGAAAAAGTTAGTCTGTCTGATGTAAGATACAGTCTTCAGAAGAAAAATAAAACGCTTGATGATTTTCTGAATCTTCTTTCACCAGCCGCTTCTCATGAACTGGAACTGATGGCAAGATTGACGAAAATGCTTACCCAAAAACGATTTGGTAAAACCATTCAGTTGTATGCACCGCTGTATCTCAGTAATGAGTGCCAGAATATCTGTACCTATTGCGGATTCAGTCTTGATAATAACCTGAAAAGGAAAACACTTTCCGATATGGAGCTGATGATTGAAGCCTCAGTGTTAAAATCTATGGGAGCGAATCATGTATTACTGGTAAGTGGAGAAGCCAATAAAATAGTAGGTGTGCCTTATTTTCAGAATGCGGTGCGTAAGCTAAAATCTCATTTTTCCAATATTTCCATTGAAGTTCAGCCATTAATGGAAGAAGAATACAAACTGCTTCATGAAGAAGGAGTACATTCTGTTTTGGTGTATCAGGAAACCTACCATCAGGATGTCTACAGAGAATACCATCCGAAAGGTAAAAAATCAAACTTCCATTTCCGTCTGGAAACGCCGGACAGAATAGGAAGAGCCGGAATTCATAAAATCGGGCTTGGAGTTCTCCTTGGACTTGAAGATTGGAGGGTTGATAGCTTTTTCAACGCATTACACATCGATTATCTTCAGAAACACTACTGGAAAAGTAAGTTTTCCGTTTCCTTTCCGAGACTCAGACCTGCTGAAGGAATTATTGAACCTAATTTTATTATGGAAGATAAAGACCTTCTTCAATTGATCTGCGCCTATAGAATCTGGAATGAAGACCTTGAAATTTCCATTTCTACAAGAGAAAATGAAGTCTTCAGAAATAATATAGTGTCTCTGGGAGCAACAGCCATGAGTGCGGGATCAAAAACCAACCCCGGAGGTTATGCTGTAGATAAAGAATCTCTGGAACAGTTTGAAACCAGTGACGAGCGAAGTATGGATGAAATCAGAATGATGATCAAAAAAGCAGGCTATGATCCTGTGATGAAAGACTGGGATTCCGTGTACAGTGGATTTTAAAGAATCTTAATGGTTAAGTTATAATTATGAAAGAAGATCATTTTTCACGATACAGCCGGCAGATATTTATCGAAGAGATAGGACTGGAGGGACAAAAGAAAATAATAACTTCCAAAGTTCTCGTTGTTGGAGCAGGAGGCTTGGGAAGTCCGGTTATCCAATATCTGGCTGCTGCAGGAGTAGGGACTTTAGGCATTGTAGATTTTGATGAGGTTGAACTTCATAATCTGAACAGACAGATCATTCATACTGAAAACAGAGTAGGATTATCCAAAGTGAAGAGCGCAGAAACATTTGTAAAAGAACTTAATCATCAGGTTAACTTGATAGGAATTGAAGAGAAAATCAACGAAGAAAATGTTGAAGAAATCCTTTCTCATTATGATGTTATTGTTGATGGTTCAGATAATTTTTCTACAAGATATCTGGTAAATGATACCTGCATGAAGCTAAAGAAAACTTTGGTTTACGGAAGTATCTTAGGATTTTCAGGACAGGTTTCTGTGTTTAATCATAATGGAAGCAAAAACTTACGGGATATTTTCCCTGAACCGCCTTTCGATGAAGATGTACCAGATTGTGACAGCCTTGGTGTGCTGGGAGCTCTTCCAGGAATGATAGGCAGTATGATGGCTCTTCAGGCGTTAAAAATTATCACGAATCTTCCTGTGAGTGTTAATCAGCTGACTTTGGTAGATACGCTGAACTGGAGATTTCAGACGATAGATTTTTGATGTAAATATAAACGGTAATATCACTACTATTTTTCACAAATAACACCATTTTAATATCAATAGAAATGGGCTTCTGAATGTAAACAATGAAGCCTTTTTTTACAAAAATATTCTTTTGAAATCTGGAATTAAATTCTTGGCTTTTCGCAAGCCTTACAAATTTTATACGAAGCGATTATACACTGCAATATATCAATAGGAACGGGCTTTAGCCCGTTTTACTTTTATAAAACCATCCATTGGCTTTAGCCAAAACTTACCTGTAAAAAAAATAGGCGGTAATTATTTACCGCCTATTTTTATTTTATTACAAAGAAGGATTATTGTGCCTGCTGCATCACACCTCCGTTATCTTCTTTTTTAGTCTGGTTCAGGATGTTCGGATCCTCTTTTGCCAGTTTATTTCTTGTTGGAATTTTATAGTTGATGGAAAATCCGAAATTTCTCGTATCATATTTACTGCTGATCAACACTGGAGTTCCTGATGGCGGATTAGAGCGTACCTGCATCATCTGTCCGTTGAAAATATCATTCGCAAAAACAGAAAGTGTAAGACGGTTGTTCATAAACTTCTTCGTCAGCGTAATATCCAGAGAGTTGTTGAACGGTTTTTCTGCCGTGAAGTAGAAATATCCTGCCTTTGGAGTCAGATAGCTGTAATTGGCTGTCATTTTGATATCTTTAGGCAAAAGAATCTGAGTCATAATATTGAAAATCCAGAACCCTTTATTATTCAGATTGTCGATTTCATGTTTCTGATAACCAGCATATAAATACATGAAGTTAATTTTATCAGGATTGAAATCAAACTTCATGATTTCGCTCAAAGGCTTGCTGAAAATCATAAAAGGAACCGGTAATCCCACGTTGAAGTTGTGAATTTTCATATTCGAAATATTCACCTGCTCGTTGTAAAGTTTTCTTCCGTCTTTTCTGATAATCTGTGCCACCTGATTGCTTGCTGAACTTACGCTATATCCAATAAATGCATAATCAAAAGCGGAAATTTTCAATTCATAGTTATCAAAAATAGTAGGCTGTAGATTCGGGTTACCATTTACTTCTGTACTTGGCCCGGAGAACGTTACGTTATTCGGGTTCAGGGCAGAAATACTTGGTAAGCTGATTTTCCTGTTATAATTCGCGGCAATATAAACCTGGTTCATCATATTATACTGTACACTCGCGTTCGGGAAAAGCTTAAACTTGTTGAAAGGAATCAAATTAGCCTCTACCAGTTTCGCGTCCTTATCAAAATATCTTGTTACCCCGGAAATATCATAGTTTTCAGCACGGGAACCCAAAGTGAAGTCAAATTTTTTCAGTTTTGCCTGAAACTCCAAATAAGTAGAAGCTGTCTGTCTCTGATATTCCAGATTGGTTAGCCCAAAACTTTGTGTATCATAATCCTGTTTTTCATACAATCCTCCAAAGCTTACTTTTCCGCCATCAAGAAGTTTGATAGGCTGCGCATAATCTACTTTGAAATTGGCAATATTCATCACCGATTTATTGTTCAGAATATCTTTTAAACCATTTGTAGGGCTGTTAATAGGTAAATAGGGTGCGGCAGCAAAATTACCGTTCTGAAAGAAGTTATCCTGTGCAAATTTACTGTCTGATCTTGTATAACCCAACTGGAAGTCCAGTTTTTGAGATTTGTCAGCAAAACGCTTTTGATACGTTACAACAGCTTCCTGTCTCAGGCTGTTGGTATGGGCAACATCCGAAGATGTATAAAAAGCTTCTCTTAAATCTTTTGGATTATTCTGGAAAGGCAAATCTCCATGACCGTTACTTAAAGTATAGTTGTCATTATTGTTGTGATAAATATCGTAGTTTAATAATAATCTGTCCTGACCCAAATCAAAAGTTAATCCTGATTTTGCAAAATATCCGCGTCCGTATCTGTCAGTATGACTCGTTAAAAGCTCATCCTGCTGGCCGTTCAACATACTTTCACGATAGTTTTGTCCCACATTCAATTGCCATCCGAAATACTTATTTCTTGCATTTAAATTAACAGAATTGGTCGTTCTGTTTCTGTATTTATCATAATTCGTGAAAGAATAATTCCCGGAATACGTAGCAGTTAAATATTTATTGGCGTTTTTATTGGTAATAATATTCATGATCGCACCTCCGGAAGTAGCCGGATACTCAGCTCCAGGCTGAGTGATTACTTCAATTCTTTCTACAGAGTTGGCAGGCATTCCTTCAAGGAAGGAGTTTAATTCATTGGAAGTGATGTTCAAAGGTCTCCCATTCAGGTACACTTCAAGCATTTTTCCCTGATACATCATCCCTGCAATGTCCGTAGATACAAGTCCCGGAAGTTTTTTAATTCCTTCCAGAACATTCCCGTTGTTCAGCTGAGGTTGTTCAGAAAAGTCAAAAATAGTACGGTCTGCTTTTTGTTCAACGGCTTTTTTAGTTTTGGTGATAACTACCCCTTCAATTTGTTTTTCCTGAGGTTTATTATTTTTTTCCTGCGAGAAAACAAAGACGGAGCTTAACAAGGATAATGCGAAAATCGTTTTTTTCATAATGTTTTTACTGATATCCGGTTAGACGCTGAAAAAGATCATTTGTTACGCTAAAATTGTGAAAATCGAAAAATTAAGCTGAAATTTTTTTTATTTCCGAAATAATTATATCTTTGCCAGGTAATTATCAAGAATCTCTGAGATGGGATAGCAACCTGCAAAACAAGCAAGGTGCTGCAATCGATAAGCCGGATCTTCCGGAAAAAATGTTTATCATTTCTATCATTACCCATCTTGAATTTTTGTTTTAAAGTTAAAACCAAATGTTTAAAGACAAGGGAAATCACCTTACATCAGTTATTTTTTATTCCTCGGATCATGAAGTGAATCTTCATTATTCTGATATGTTTTCATGCCATTTCTATATGCGCATGTGTTGTTGCTGCTAGCATTTTCTATTTCTAAAAAATAATACAAACATTTCGAGCATCTCTGGTAACCTTACAATTTAGGGCTACAGGATTTGTATTGCTCAAAAAACAATTTTTAACAACAAAAAGTAAACAACCAACAACATGCATAATTTCAAAACAAAAATATTTATTCCTTCTTTCGCGCTTATCTCTACATTTTATTACGCACAGACGGACACTTTACAATCTAAAAAAATAGATGATGTGGTTATCCTTGGGTCAAGAGGTTCCGGAAGATCATTAACGGATACGCCCGTTCCGGTAGATATCATTAATATATCAAAAATTTTAAAACAAAGTCCAACGAACAATATCAGCCAGGCTTTAAATTATATTGTACCTTCATTTTCATCCACATCACACACGGTTAATGATGGAACTGACTTTGTAGATCCTGCTCTTTTAAGGGGATTAGGTCCTGATCAGGTTTTAGTTTTGCTTAATGGGAAAAGAAGATATCAGTCTTCATTAATCAATGTAACGCTTACACCGGGAAGAGGATCTGTGGGAACCGACCTTAATGCTATTCCGGCTTTTGCTTTGGAAAAAATTGAGGTTTTAAGAGACGGAGCTTCTGCTCAATATGGTTCTGATGCCATTGCAGGAGTAGTTAACCTGGGATTGAAAAAAAGATTAGGACTTTCCGGACAGGTATTTCTCGGTGGATATGCTTCGTCTGTTGCTAATAATTTCTCAGGAGGAGTTGACGGACAGACTATTTCTGTAGACCTTAATTATGGAGCGAAAATTGGAAAATCCGGATTTATTAACGTGACAGGTTCTGCGCAATACCGTGATCCTTATTCCAGAGCGGGAGTAAGGGAAGGAGATATTTTCAATGCTTATAATGCCATTAATTACAGAGCATTGCAGGATGGAGTTAATATTGATGGTTTGTATAAAAATATTACCAACACTTCCAATGCTCAGCAGATTATCAATACGGTTAAACAATATGCGACTAAGGTTGGTTATTTTGGAACTGATTTTCAATCTCAGATCTCAGGAGCAAACAGTATTTCTGATCTTCAAAAAATATTGGGTAAAGATTTTACATCTCAGGAACTTAATTACAGAGGATTGGAGAGAAAAGATTTCAGCCTGAGAGCCGGACAGTCTAAGCTACAATCCGGGCAGCTTTTCTTTAATTCTGAAATTCCTGTGAATGATGATTGGAAAGTGTACTCATTTGGAGGCTATAGCTACCGCCTTGGAAATGCCGGAGGATTTTACAGACTCCCAAATACGGAGAGAAACATCAATGCAGTTACTCCCAATGGATATCTCCCTCAGATTGAAGCAGCTGTAAATGATTATTCTCTTGCTGCTGGAATTAAAGGAAAATGGAATGGCTGGAATGTAGATTTCAGTAATACATTTGGGAAAAATACCTTTGGTTTTGGAGTTGTCAATACCTTTAATGCATCGCTTACAGACGGATCTCCAAGAACCTTTGATGCCGGAGGATCTGAGTTTTCACAAAATACCGTGAATCTGGACTTCTCCAAAAAATATGATGTCCTGAAAGGATTGAACATTGCTTTCGGAGCTGAATACCGACACGAAAATTATAAAATAAATGCAGGAAAAGAAAACTCCTATGCTTCTTATGATATTTATGGACGTGTGGTAACCGCCAAAACCCTTGAAAATGAAAAAGTAACCGATTTCTTCGGAAGTATAAGACCGGCCGGAGCACAGGTTTTTCCAGGGTTTAGTCCGGAAAATGCCGTTTCCGGAAACAGAAACAGTGTTGCTGCTTATGCTGATGCAGAACTGGAAGTTACTGATGGATGGCTGTTGGAAGGCGCTTTGCGATATGAGAATTATTCAGACTTCGGATCTACATTCAATTATAAGGTAGCAACCAATGTAAAACTGGCTCCCAATCTAAACTGGAGAGGAGCTGTTTCTACAGGATTTAGAGCACCTTCTTTAGCTCAAATCTATTATAGTTCTACTTCTACGTTGATTCAGCAGGGAAAAACCACACAGGTAGGTACTTTCAGGAATAATTCTGAGGCCGCACAGGCATTGGGTATTCCGAAATTAAAACAAGAAACTTCACAATCCTACAGCACAGGAATTACATGGAAAATTCCATCATTAAGCCTGACTTTCACAGCAGATGCTTATTTAATAAAGATTAAGGATAGAGTAGTGCTTACAGACCTTTTCTACCGTCCTGACGGTAATTTTACTCCGGGTTCGGATCAGGCAGTTCTTCAGGACGCTTTTGATCTGGCAAGGGCTAGTGCTGCTAACTTCTTTGCGAATGCAGTAGACTCTCAGACAAAAGGACTGGATATTACCATTTCTCAAAATTCAAAAATTTCATCTGGAATTTCTTTAGAGAATAATTTGGGAATCAATTTTAATCAGACCAAAAGAATCGGAGATATTCATGCGTCACCTAAATTGGTAAGCCAGATTGATAATTATTTCTCAGAACCGAATAGAGTGTATTTCGAAGAAGCTGTACCGCGCGTAAAAGCTACTTTGTCCAATACATTAAGGGTTTCCGGACTTACTTTCGTACTGCGTAATTCTTTCTTTGGTAAAGTGACGGATGCAGACGTTTTAGATGCTAATTTTGACGGGGTAACAGGGAGTACAGAGCATTTTGTTCTTAATAACCGCTTCGTGACAGATTTATCTGTAGGATATGATTTTAATAAAAATATTTCAGCAACTATCGGAAGCAATAACATCCTGAATATACTGCCTTCCAAAAGCCCGAATATAAGTTCATTAACGGCTGATAATCAGTTTGTATATTCCAGACAGGTTTCTCAGTATGGAATAGGAGGAAGGTTCTTATTTGCAAGAATTGAATTCAGGTTCTAAATAGAGGCATGATTTATAAATTATTTAAACAAAAAAACAGAGATGAACTCTCTGTTTTTTTTATATATGATGATGGTTATCTCAGGAAAAATTCCCTGAGCTTAGTTTTTTGCAGTTATTGGGCACGGTTTTTTTCTTCAAAATTGACTGATCTGTTATTCGATTTTACTTTCTGATTTCCAAAATTATAGGTGATGCTGAGGTTCATTCTTCTGGCATCCCAATAGTTGTTGAAAGATTGTGTATTATCAGTAAAATACATATCAGCTCTCAATCCGGACTGTCTGAAAATATCGCTTACAGAAAGATTGACCTGAAGGGCTTTTTCCGCAAAACTCATTTTTACTCCTGCATCCAGACTCGCTGTGTTTTTCATAGAAAAATATCCGTCTCTGGAAGGAAGATTATTCCAGTAATTGACAAATAGCATGAATGTCTTAGCTTTATTCAGTTGGAAAGTATTGTTCAAAGAAAAATAAAATGACTGTCCGTTTTTAGCAACCAGATTGAACTTTGTAATCTGAGTTTCATTATAACTGAATGAGGTTGAAATATTACTTTCCCAGATTTTGAAAAACGTATCCGTATAATTGAAATTGAGCCCGTAAATATTTTGATTGTAATAATTTTCATAAGTACTGGTAAGGTCAATTCCGTTCAGGAATGAGAGTTGATCAAAGTTATTCTTTGTTCTCTGGTAGTAAAGATTCGCAGAAAATTTGTTTTTAAAAATATAATTGAATTCAATATTATGATTAAAAGAAGGCTGCAGGCTTGGGTTTCCGGTATAATAAGAATTGGGATTAGAATACCATCGGAACGGATCTAAAGCCCGGAAATAAGGACGGTTGATTCTTCTGGAATAATTAATGCTAAACTGATTATCCTGATTAGCTTTATAAGACAGATAGGCTGTTGGAAAGAATTTGCCATAATTGTTCTCGGATTTAGATTGGGTAGTAGGAGAGAAACCATTGGTTTGTGAATATTCATAACGAAGTCCTGCTTTTACAGACCATTTTTCACCAAGGTCTTTACTGGCACTGATATAAGCTGCATAATTCTTTTCATTATAATCAAAAAGATTACTCTTTGCCGGATCTATGATATAATTTCCATTGTTAAAATTAAAATATGCAATGTCCGAATTATTAGAAAACTGGCTGTATTTTGCACCTGTTTCTACCTGAATTTTTTTGAAATTTAAAGTCAAATCACCCTGTCCGGAGTAGATTTTATAATCTACGGAAGAAAGGTTTCTCACAATCTGTATTGCATTGCTGGTGACATTTCTTGTCGTAAAATTAACTTCCGTATCAGGTAAATTTCCATAATAGTTGGCTCCAAAACTAAGTTTATGCTCCCCCAATTTTTGATCAAAATAAAGATTAAGCATTTGGGTTGTAAAAGGAGAACGATGCTTTGAATCCGTCTCTGTTTGTAAAGTCGGAGTATTGTCTGTGAAGTAATCCTGTGTTGAAGTGATATCCATATTGGTATGTCCCTTTGTAATATCATATACCAGCCCAATATTAGAATTTTTAGAAATTGAATAATCAAAATTGGCATTCAGACCCAATCCGTCATTCATATCCTTTCTGTCATCTTTGTTGATAGAAGAGTTTTGCCCGATAATATTATTTTTTTCTACAGATCTTTTATCTCCATCATATCCCATTACTTTTACGGAGGCTTTTATTTTTTCATTCTGATAATTTACTCCTGCCACACTGCTGAAACTTGCATATGTTCTCTGAGTGTAATTGGTATTCAGATAACCGCTCCATCCGAGGTTCTGATTCTTTTTAAGAACAATATTGATAATTCCACTGTTTCCCTGAGCTTCATATTTGGCAGGCGGAGTGGTAATGACTTCAATTTTCAATATGTTTTCAGAACGGAGGTTTCTCAGATAATTCATCAGTTCAGATCCTGAAAGATTAAGCATTCGGTCATTCACCATCACTGACACCCCATTTTTTCCGGCAATGGAAAGAAGCCCTTTATTTTCATCTATCTTCAGCATAGGAGTTCCTGCCAAAACTTCAGTTCCGGAACTTCCCTGTGAAAGCATAGAATTCTGAACATTGTAAACAAGACGGTCTACTTTACGCTCTACAAGAACTTTTTTGCCACTCATCGTTACTTCCTCAATTTTGTTGACGTTAGCAGTGTCTTTTGTTTGTGCTGTTATAAAAGAACAAACTAGGGTCGTTATTAATAGAAGGTGCTTTTTCATAGGTTATCAATGACAGATTAAATGATCTTGATGTTGAATTTCTCTGACAAAAGTATAGGAAGAGCCTTTGATTGGAAATAGCGTTTAGACGAAGCCTGGGATTATGCATGTCAAAATAGTTTCGTCGGGAAAAAACAGGTTTTTGTCGAAAAGGGTTGATGAATTGTGTGTATAGATTTATATTTGAATATGAATAAAAAGCAAATTATCTGGCTTCAGATTTTTTATTGGAGTTTCAATTTTATAGGAAACAACATTACCCCTTATTTCTTTTTTCCTGAGCGAAGAGGATTTGAAACGTATGTGCTGAACTTTACCTATTTTATTACTGAAATTTCTACTTTTTATCTTTTGTATCTGGTTATTATTCCGAAAGTATTAAATCTGGAGAAACTTTATTCTGCTGTGTTAGTTTTTTTGATCTCTATTTTAAGTTTTGGTGTCATTCGGTATGGAATTGAAGAAGTGCTGCTTCCTATTACTCTTGGATTCAGAAATTATAATAAAGATACCGGACTTTTATATTATTTGACAGATAATATCTACAATGCATCATTGACCGTTTTCATTGCAGGAATTTTGTGGATCGTAGAGAAATATGGTGTTGCCGAAAATGATAAAAAGCAACTTCTGATTGAAAAGAAACAGGCAGAACTTCAGGCGTTGAAAACCCAGATCAACCCTCATTTTATTTTTAATTCATTGAATAATATCTATTCCCTGGTCTATCAAAAATCGGATAAAGCACTTCCTGCCATTGAGGAACTTGGACAATTGCTGAGGTACAGCACAAAAGATCTTGAAAAAGACTCGATTTCTCTGGATAAGGAAATTGGATATATTGACAGTTTAATTGCATTGGAAAAACTTAGAATCAGAAATCCTGAACTGTTGAGTATATTAAAAGATATTCAGCATCCACAGCTTAAAATTTCTCCAATGCTGTTGGTTCCTTTTGTTGAGAATGCATTTAAACATGGTGATTTTCGTGATAAAGGTTTTGAAATGAAAATTTCAGATCATGATAAGGTTCTGCATTTTTATCTTTTAAATTTTAAAACACAGAAAATGAAAGATACCGTTTCAGGAATAGGAATCCAGAATGTGAAAAAAAGGCTGGAAATTTTATATCCTAAGCATCAGCTTGACATCAAAGATTCGGAGACGGAATTTATTGTAGATTTAAAAATTGATTTACGGGATGAATAAGATAAAATGCATCATTGTGGATGACGAACCACTGGCCATCTCTCTTCTTGAACACTATGTAGAAAAAACACCTTTTCTTGA
>Ga0157370_10005222_pt1 | contig 14634 bp, 18 predicted proteins | sample C35metaG_FD_113463 | JGI IMG/M metagenome (GOLD analysis project Ga0157370, IMG submission 113463) | Corn rhizosphere microbial communities from Kellogg Biological Station, Michigan, USA - C3-5 metaG | ecosystem: Host-associated > Plants > Roots > Rhizosphere > Soil | place: USA: Michigan...
ATATTTAACAGCGATGGCACGCCCTTTTTATTTTCATCGTATGAGCTAAGTGGTTGCGATGAGCCGTCTTTATAAAAAATATATTGCACTGTACTATAAAAATATGTTCCGTTGCTGAGCTGTTCTTTTTGTACCCAGTAACTACCGTCATTTTTATCTTCAAGAATACTAACTATTTCGGTTTTTCGCTTGCAGGAAAGTAAAATAGTAACTATTAAGAGTATACCAGTGCTTTTCATTTTTTTAGGTTTAACAACAATTTTAAAAATATGCTATAGATGTCCTTCTTTTTGCCCCGATCATATACTGTGCACCGAAACATCCCTGCATAACTGCTTCATATCATCCCTCCATTACCTCGTGGCGAACATTTATTGAAGCGTCTTTTACGATCTGCCGATCATTAAAATTACAACTCATTGTTAAGCTGCAGATAAAGTAAAAAAACAGAATATTCTTTCTCATTAATTTGTTTTAGAGAATGATAATCATAACGTTTCTTCAAAACCCAACTTTCTCAAGCTACTAAGGCTTGCGTTGGCGCCCTTAGCCATTGAAGCTAAAGTTTTAGCATTGAGAGTTACTAACCCAAATCAACGAAACTACTTTCTGAATTAATCGATCCCCAATAAATCTGCTAAACTTATATCAATCTTCTCAATTCGATATGGATCATGGGTAATTTTATATATTTTTTTCTCTTCATCCATTGCATAAAAATCTCCATCTTCTATATCAGTTATATGAAAGTACTCTTTGCCATCCAAAACAATAACATACACATCACTTGGATTAATTAAATCTACCTCATTTGGCGTTAATACGCTTTCCAATCTATTAAAATCAATATTATCCCAGAATTTCAGTTTTATATTAGATGTATCAATCTTTTGCGGATCAATTTTAAATTTTTTAGCTCCTGCTATTGAGTATCCATTAATAACCCCGTAAGAGAAGTAAATAATATAATCTAAATATTTTTTTGAGATCGTATCAAACACTACTACCCCTTCCAGCCTGCAGTCTCTATCATCTGGTTGATAAAACTTATCATAGATTTCTGGATTATAAGAAAATCCAACGTAACCCGGTATATCACTTAATCCAACTTGAACGCGCTTAAATAATCCTTCGTTAATATAGGTTAGGTGCAAATGAAACTCTGGCGGTGATTTCTGCAAAACATTTACCAATACCGCGATCTCCCACGACTCAATTTTTGTTCTTTTAAATAAACCAAACATATATTTAATATCCTTTTATTCAATTAGCTTAGCACATCATGATTTAAGCAATGTTACTTGTGCCTTAATGCAATTCTATCTAATAATCAATTTATTGCTTTAATAATTTCGTTAATTAGGATTGCCAATCCCATTCCAAAAAAAATCAACCCTCCTATAAAAAATTTTAGTCCGTTTAAAAATAAAATATCGTGTGGTCTATATTTGTAAAATTTGTTTCTAACCATTATAATTAACCCAAGAATCAACTCAACAAACCCAATTAAAAATAATTTAATATTTATATTTAACGCTAGAAATAAAATACATCAATAAAAAGAAGGATTACCCCTATTGATAAATAAAGGATAAAAAACGGATAATACCGCATAAAGGCTATTGATTTCTTCAGATCAGTCAGTTTCACAATTTCCTCACTAAAAAAAACAGAAATAAATAAATGAAAGCAGCAGACAAAAAAGAGGGTTGCTTTCCAATTGAAGGGCAAAAAGTGGTTAATAAAATCTAACCACGCAAAATTTACAATCATCAAAATGCCAAGACTAGAGCCAATCTTATTATTTTCTGAATGCTGACCATCGTTTAACCAAAAATTTTTAACGAAATAGAGGGCATATGCATTCAGTGAGAGAATGTATTTATTCATTAAATTTTGCACGTAATATCTTTAATCTTTGCTTTCCAGTTATTCCAAAAGCTAAGCAGTGATGCAACTTCCATTCTATGAAATAGATAATAAGTCTTTATTATGGTCATGACACTAAACTCATTCTCAGAAAAAATGATATAACCTGGTTCGCTCATTTTCCTTTTAATTGTAAGAAAAATCTAAGTTTTAATTAACACTATATTGTTCTAATACCTTTACTCCTTTAAAAGTCTATCTGTTAATAGTATTTATCTGTATCATTTACCCTATAACTTAAGAAATTAATAAAATCAAAAATGCTTTATAAAGCAGCACACAACCTAAAATAACTGAGGCTATTGAGGCAAAATAAAGCTTTAAGTTACTGCCTAAAAAAAACACATGCCCTTTTTTATTTTTACCAAGAACATCTCTTAAAAGATAAATACCAAGAATAAAAAAGCTTATTCCGACAAAAAGATTAATTAGAAAATCCTGATTGATATTATTTTTTCTTCATTCCCTAATCTAATTATATGGGTTCGATGATTTTTATTGTAAATCAACTAATCACCTTCTTTAGCTCATTTATTAATACCAATAAACCAAATAAGGCTAAAACTGCAGAGCTTGAAAATACCTTTAACTTAGCTGCAAATAGCATATCACTGGATTTATACTTATAAAATTTATGTTTTACCATCAAGAAGATACCAAGTATAACCGATAGGATCCCAACTACGAGAAACTGAAAATTCATATTATTTTTTTATCCTTAAATATAGTTGCATTGCAAATCCCCGCCAGTTGGTATTTAATAACATTGTATTGGCTAAAAATCCAACCACTTATCCTGCAAACCCCTTTATTCTTAAAATCAAGAAAAAGAGCCCTATAGATACAAAAAAATATAAGATTGTAAAAAAAGAACTTAGATTTTTACTCTTTCTGGTTTCATCCTTAAATTCATTAATAATCAAATCGTGGGCACCAGAGTGAATTATCAGATACTTGAACAAGTATAAATAAAGGTAAAATAAGTATTAACCACCATAGCTTCTCAAATCCTTCTGCTGCAAATAAAGTAAATTTATGCTGATGTGTTAATAAAAGAATTACTTTTAAAAATTTTAAAATATTAATGAACAAGAAAATAAAAAGCACGCTGTATGTTTTAAAGAAAGGAATTTCAGTTCCAGCTTGAAAATATTTATAGAGGCGGTAATAGTAATATCTGATTATCTTCATTGAATTTGCAATTTATTATGATAAAACCGGTGAAGTACTATCCCAACAAGATTGCTTCACTCTCGCCCACCATTCCATCCCTGTTGCTCGCAATAGCAGATGCATTATGTAAGTTTTAACCGCAAAGATCAAAATTCATAAATTCAATAAAAACTTAAAAAATAAATCGCCCCAGTTGCAACAAAGAAAAGAATTAATATGCCAAATGTGTCTACATGCTCGTATTTTTCCAATATAAAAACGGCCGGAATCTCTTCCGGCCATTATGGTTGATACCTGCTCACCAATACGTGTTAAGTTTAAAAGTTTACCAGGGCCTGTCCATCATAATTGGCTGGCTTAGCTATACCCAAAAATTTTAATATGGAAGGTGCAACATCGTACAAATGAGGTGCACCATGGTAGTCGGTGGTTTTGCGGTAAAATATTTGCGTATTTAAATTACTCCAGGTAACGGCAGCGCTGTTTTTGGTTAAAATATCAATTTTTGGCGTAACCAAACTTCCATTATAAACTACTCCGCTACCTTCGTTTCCTTTGGTGTACAGAACAAGGTCTGCATTTTGCGGATGCGATGCGGTTATACCTGTAAAACTATAGGTGCTGATACTTGTTGCCGGTAAAGCAGATTTAAACAACCTGATTTCGGAAATATTTCCTGTAAAATAAGGGCTGTAGTTGCCAGTGCCATCTTGCCCAATTTTAAAAGCTGTACCACTCTGTAAATCGCCAACAGCCGATATATTGCCCTCGGAAACTTTTATTCCTCCATCATACATGGTTGCTTTCTGTGTAGTACGGTTAACCACTATGGCTACCTGATGCCATAACTGATCGGTGAGGTCAACACCATCAATATCTAATCGGTTGGTCCCGTCGCCAAAATTAGCTCTGATCACTCCATTCCTGTTTGCAATAATGATACCTTTATTGTATCCGCTTGCCCAGTTTTTGTTTCCGATAATTACCGGATCGCTTGTTGCAGTAGTTGCCCTTGCCCTGAACTCGATGGTGAAACTACTGGTTGCGCTCAAATTCAGGTTGCCCAGCGCAGGCAGCTGCCCATAAACATTCGTTTTAAAATCGACAGTAGTAATGGCATGTGGTTGAGATTCTGTTGCTGTAGTGGGCAGGGTATTAACCAATTGTGGTGCAATTGCACTATTGTTTAAAATGATAAATGCATTTTGTTCCAGATAGCTCGAACCGCCATGACTTAAATCTCCACCATGATCTGTAGCTACAACCACTAACCAATCTTCATTGTTATAGGTTGGCCTTGCTTTTAATGCAGTTAGGATCCTACCTACACGTGCATCAACTGCCTTCACCGAATCCATATACATTGGCGTGGTTGTTCTGTAATTACTGGCATGGCCGGCATGATCTACATTATCAAAATGGCAAAATGCAACATCGGTATTGCTGCTGGTAATTTCCTGGATAATCCTCGTTTCGGTTTGGTTATCGTTTGCACTGTTAACCTTAACTGTTACATCAGGCGTAGCCACTATATACGTGTTTATAGATGACCAGGTAACAACCGATGCGGTTCTTAATGCTGGCAAGCTGGTTTTGACCTGCCTGAAAAAGGAAGGATAGTTTACAAAATCTGATCCTGAAAAGCTGTTATCAGAAGCCTTATGTTTAGCTACCCCTACCCCGGTAAACAGGGCCGACCAACCGTTTGACGACCAGGTGGGTATTTCAGCCAAAGCATTGGTACTGGTGTACGATTGATCCATTAATGTTTTAAGATTTGGGGCATTTGTAGCTGTAATGGCTTTCCAAACGCAGCCATCAATACCGATAAACAAAACTTTTTTAGGCTTGGCAGCCAAAGCGTTGTTGGTTAAAGATTGTTCATCTGAAATTTGTTTTTCTTTTAAAGCACTTTCTCCTGCTTTTTTACAGGAAACCGTGGATAAAACCAATAGAAAAATGAGGGATGATAAAAGTTTTAATGTTTTCATAATTAAGTAAGATGTTGTTTAAATAATTAAAATATAGTTTAGCCAAACTAAACATTATAAACAACATAATAAACTTTATTACAAAAATTATTTACACTCCATAGTAATTAATAATACTCGCGAATAAATTAAATCTTTTCGTACCGCAGTGCCACGCAACCATTGCTTAAAGTTTGTGTACCAGCAAGTTTTAGCCCCAAATGCGCTGGCAACTGCATTTCTTCAAACAAGCGCCTGCCTTGTCCAACCATCAGCGGATGCACAACCAGGTGAAATTCGTCGACCAAACCCAGCTCGATTAACCGCGCAGGCAACTCAACCCCACCGGTTGAAATTGCTTTGCCAGGCAGCTGTTTTAGTCTCAATACTTCTTCTTTCAGGTTATCGCCAATAATTGTGGTTTGCTTGTCTTCCACCTCTTTTACAGTCCGCGAAACCATTACCCGATCCAGCTTCGAAAACACACGTGCAAATGCGTTAGCCGCTTCATTCATTGACTGGGATTGTGCCACTTCCGGCCAAAAAGGTACCATCAGTTCGTAGGTTTTGCGTCCATAAATCAGCAAATCCACATTTTCCAGCAGCTCCCTGAAGTAATCCTGAATTTCATCGCCGCCTGTAAATTTGGTATGGTCGCAACAGCCATCCAAAGTAATGTTAATGCCGTAAATCAGTTTTCTCATTCCGGGTGGTTTTAATTTGCTTAAATTTAGGAAAGTTTCGGTGCTTTAAAACCAATTGATACACACCAAGCTCTATTTGGCCGTAACGGTTTCCTATCCGATTAAATTGATTCAACGAAATTACTTTGGTATCTTTAAGTGCAGGGAATTTGAATTATAAATAAAAATGTAACCTTTGCAATAAAATATTGACACTATGCACCTTATCCGAAATATTCGCCAGGGGAAACTGAAGTACCTCTGCGGATTCATACTACTTTCGTTTATTACTGTAATCTGCATCAGTATGACCGGTAATAATGATTTTGATATCGCCAGACGGGAAATTTTACTCCGCAGGATCGGACACGAACTACTCTTACAGTCGGGCGACAGTGTATCAAGGGTACTTCCGGTAAAAAAGCTCTCAGCGCACGAATACAGGATAAAATTTGAGCAGCAACTTACCTTTCGAACAGACTCGCTGGTAAGCACTACCCAACGTTTGTTGGCTAAAGATCCGCTCGCAACTGACTATGTGGTCAATGTTCTGAACAGCAGCTACCCGGGTATAGTTTATGGATACGCCATCTCCAAAAATAAAAAAGACGACATTATAACGTGCAAAGGAAGAAAGCAACCCAAGGCAGCTTACATGATCAACTTCAAATTTAAGCCGACAGGCATAAATTTCCCAAAGAACGGATATCTTCTTGGCAGCCTGCCATTTTTAGCATTTGTTGGTTTTATTTTTTTGAGATCTGTTAAACCCCAAAGAACTTTACCTGGGGAGGATAAGCATGCGGACATGATTACTTTAGGTACAGCATTGTTCGATACGAATAATCGGAAACTAATCATAAACGAACAAACAATAGACCTGACGGGAACGGAAACACGTTTGCTGCTCATTTTCGCCTTATCTCCTAACCAAACTATAGAGAGAAGCCGGCTACAGAAAGAGATCTGGGAAGATGAAGGGGTTATTGTTGGGCGAAGTCTGGATATGTTCATATCAAAACTTAGAAAAAAACTGGAATTTGATCCGAATATTAAAATTGTTGTCATCCGCAGCAAAGGATACAAGCTCGAAATCAGTGCTTAAATATTCAATTAGAATGGACATTTAATTTACAAAGGGAGGCCGTCAGCATAGCGACAGCCCCTTTGTACTATTTCTACACCAACGATATGTGTACCAGCGAAGGGACAAGCTAAGCTTAGCCGTTATACCCAGGGTCAAACTCGATAATCCATTCAATACCGTATTTATCCCTAAACATTCCGGCATAGGTACCCCAGGGACTGTCACCAATGGGACCTTCTACTGCTCCTCCTGCCGATAATCCGTTAAATATTTTGTCTGCTTCTTCAGCGCTTTCCGCATTTACGTATATTTTAGACCGGTTTTCATTTTCGCTTACCGGGCCCAAAAACCCAGGAACATCGTTGGCTATTAACACATTGTTTTTGCCAAGTGGCAAGCCGATGTACATTATTTTATTGGCTTCCTCTTCCGGTACCTGAAACTCAGGACCAGATAAGTCTTTAAAACGTGTGATTTTTGTAAACTCACCACCAAAAACGGATTTGTAAAAAGTGAATGCTTCTTCGGCATTGCCATTGAAATTGATCCAGGGGTTAATTGCTCTCATGGTTTTATTTTGGTCTATTTTGTTTCCAAGTTAATGTATATATCAGCTGAAGCACTGTCATTGTAAAGGGCTTCGTATTCAATGTTAAGGTTTAATATAAATCAACAATAAGTTTACAGGCCTGGTTTTGGTTTGTAACGATATATTTTAAAACTAAGTTAATCATTGAAAGCTCTATTTTTTAGAAATATTATCTAAGCTCCAAAATGAGGGGTAAAAAATGTATAATCAACATATAGACATTTAGCAAACGCCAGCAATTCTGCTCAATCCGATAACGCCTATTTTCCCGTTAATTTTTGTTAAATACCAAAGTGGAATTTTGCAAAATCATTTTTTTTTATTCTTTTAAAGAAAAAAACAACATGGTAAAAAACTTTTGGGTTGCAATGCTATTAATTATGGTGTTGGGCTGTAAAAAAAAGGGTGATGATGATACCACACCTTATAAGTGGAAAAGAGACCTTTTCAGGGCGCGGGTGCAAAGTGAAGGGCCTGCTGTATTCAACTCGAAGGATCCAAACGTTGCAGGAAATACCAATGCGATCTTTTTAAGCTCGAGCTATGTTGTGTTGACCGAACACCGCAGGAATGAACAACAGGATAGTATTTTTAATGCCAGTGGAAGAACACAAGTTTATAAATACGAAAAAGCAGACAATTAAAGATTTACTTAATAGCTGATCAAATTTAAGCTTACATCAAAGGTGCTGTTTACATAGAGCTTGGAAAGGGAAACAAAAGTTCCCCTTTTTTACCAGGGCTTTGAATTTAGTTTTTGATTTCGCTGGCGAAGATATTATTTCACCGCAATGAAAAAATCAACCTCGGCGTGATCCGGATTTTTTGCCTTTTCACCATATACCTCGAAGTCACTGCTAAAAACCCTGTTGAGGTCCATATTCCAGATTTCACCCCATTTATCCCCTACCAAACCATCGGCAAGGTTTCCAATGGCCGATAATTTCACATATTTACCGCCATCAAACGACTTTCCGGTCATGCCTTCCGGAATATTGTCTAAAGTTTCTACCAGACATCCTAAAATTGTGGTATAAGGCTTGGTATGGTCACTCTCGTAATCTGTGTAAATAGAATAGATTGCATCGTCTATCCTGTTTGGTATTGCCTGATGGATGCCATCTTTCAAAAACCGATCCCACAGTGATCCGATGTCCTTTATTGCCTGACCGTTTTCATTTGTTGTTCTTACCGCGATTCCGATAACTTTGAAGGGTTTAATTTCTATTTTTTCCATCTGTTAGCATTTTATATTACAAATTTCACTCCTCATTTTGACAAGGGTATGTCAGGGGTTGGCAGAATTTTTTGCCGGCAGATTTCAAAATACTGTTCAAGTGTGATATTATGACTGTCGAACGTTTCGGAAAGAATATTTAAAGTCTTAATCCTATCAAGCCTAAAAGCACGGTACTCGCTCCGCAGGCGACAAAATGCGATCATAAGCCAGTTTTCCTGGGTGCTGTACAAGGCAAAAGGCTCAATGGTTCTGAAGGTATTGTTTCCGTATTCATCAGTATAATTAATTTCGGTTAACCGCAGGTTAGTCAATGCAAACTGAAGATCAGACAAGTAATTGCTGGTTTGTTCATTTTCCTGGTTAATCCTAAAATGAATACGTTCGGAAAGCAGGTTGGCCTTATTTTTTGTCTGGTTCCTGAGCACAGATTTTATTTTAATAATGGCCTGGGCATATTCCCTGATAAAGGAGGCGTCTTTGTTTTTCAATACGAGTTTCTCGGCTGTAATCAACGCATTAGCTTCTCCTTCAGTTAGCATAACCGGCGGAAGTCTGTAATCTTCCATCAGGGAATACCCTTTGCCATCTAAGGTAATAACAGGTATCCCGGCCTGTTCCAGTGCTTTCACATCCCGATAAATGGTCCGGATACTTACCCCGAATTTTTCTGATAAAGATTTTGCCGTCAAAATACGTTTGGCCTGCAATTGTGTGGTAATTGCTGTTAACCTGGAAATGCGTTTGATATCATTGTTAGTCATACAAGTCAATTTTACATCGGCTAACTTACGCTAAAAAACAACGTATATTTTCCTGATCTGCTAAAAATAGGTCGGTGTGGCCCTGGCTAGATGTTAATTTCCGATTGCCTGATGTTTACAATACCCATTCTAGACTAGCGCCTGCCTATCAAGGCTGACCAGTCTGTATCTCACGATGGGTTTTGCTGGAAGGTTGCAAAACATAAAAAAATGATTTTTGTCTAAAATTTTTCGTTTATCAAAATAATTTTATTGTTTATCAATAAATATTTATTATGTTTGTCAAATCAATTAAACATTTAAGATGATGTCAAAAAGAAACAATTTCGTATTTAAAGCCCTGCACGTGATTGTCTGGGTAATTTTTGTCGGCTTGTGTATTGAAGCTGGCGGACTATTGGTTAATTTTATTTTTAGTGTGTTCAAACCCGAATTTGTGGGTAACCTGTACCAAAAATTAGATCTTGGTAAAATGTACGGGCAAAGCCAATTGGCTTTTTTTGGTATGTGTGGTTTTTTATTGGTCGTAGCCATTTTAAAGGCAATGCTTTTCTATATTTTGATCGTGCTACTTTACAAATTGGATTTATCTAATCCATTTAGCAGCTGTGTTGCCAACAAAATCAAAAACATTGCTTATTACACATTTTCCATCGGGATCATTAGTCTTATTGCCATGCAGGTTGCAAAAGACTTACTGGATCATGGATACGAAACCGACAAACTAAACCGGTTTTGGGAAGACGGTGAGGCTTTTATTTTGATGGCGGCCGTTGTGTATGTTATATCACAAATTTTTAATAGAGGCGTAGAACTCCAAAACGAAAACGACTTAACTGTATAACTATGCCAATTATTGTAAACTTAGATGTGATGATGGCCAAGCGAAAGATTTCGCTTAACGAGCTATCAGAAAAGGTTGAGCTGACCCTTTCTAACCTATCCATTTTAAAAACCGGAAAAGCGAAAGCCATACGTTTTAGCACTTTAGAAGCTATCTGTAAGGCGCTCAATTGCCAGCCTGCCGATATTCTTGAATATGTAGATGAAAACTAATGCTATTATGAGATCAATATTTATATCATCAATCGATCTCAGATACGGGTGATCTACAATTTTAAAAAACATTAGACACAAAAAACCCCTCTAAGTTATCCTTAAAGGGGTTTAAAGCAGTGGGCCTAACTCGGTATTTAACATACCTTTTCTTATCTGATTTACATTTAATCACGGGATTAGCTAAAAATCTTTATTCATCAGAAAATACAGAAGACCAGGTTTATTTTCGATTGAAAATCATTAATATCCCATTCTGATCGAAACCTCTGAACATATTTTTTTAACGCCCCATTATGATTCAAAAGTAGTATCGAGAAAGTATGGAGGTAATTATCATATCTTTATTGATTGCTTAAGCCTACCTGACTATGATTTTTGTTGATCAGTCGATTTGTAAATATTTTTATGCCAGGATAAAGAAAAATACAATTTAATCCATCCTATGAAAGCTTTTGTATCCTTATTATTGCTAAGTTTTACTGCTTCTCTATCGCTACAGGCACAGGAGCTGGACAGCATCAGGTTTAAAGTGGCTGCTGCACCCGAATGGACCAATCTGTTTAACAGAACGGATGGCTGGTTCGGGGGCGACGGGATATACAGCATTTCATTAAACGGAAAAGAATCATCGCCGCCTAAAGCGAAAAAGACATTGTTTATTTTTAGTGATAGCATGATCGGAAAGGTAAGCGGTGGCAAAATGGAACCTAACGCAGTAATGATCCACAATGCGGTTGCAGTGCTGGATGGTAATGAGCCCGATCCCAATAAAATCAGTTTTAGCTGGAAAAAGGTCAATCAAAAACCCGAATCTATCTTTATACCCAAAACACCATTAACGCAAGCTGGCGACTATTACTGGCTTGGTGATGGTTTTGTAAACCAGGACCTGGATAATGCCACTTTCATTTTTGGTTACCGCATTAAAAGTACAGGCGGAGGTGCTTTTGGCTTTGCCGAAGTGGGCAATACTTTAATTAAAATTAAGGCTGGCGAGGCTTTGCCTTTTCAAAATTATGAACAAAAGGATACGCCTTTTTATCTCGACCAGAATGGAGAAACTGGTTCTTTTGGCGCCGGCATTTATATAAATACGAAGCAGGCCGGCGAAGTAAATGCTGATGGTTATATTTATGTGTATGGTACTTTTGGTAAAACCAAGAAACTTTTGGTTGCCAGGGTTCTACCAAAAGATTTTGAAAACTATAACAAATGGAGTTACTGGGACGGAGCCAACTGGCAGGCCGACATTAAAAAATCGGCAGCGGTAACGGATCAGGTGTCAAACGAACTCAGCCTTTCGCAACTGCCCGATGGACGTTACGCACTGGTGTTTCAGCAAAGTGGTATCGGCAGACACATCTGTATGCAGTTGGGCAAAACACCTTACGGCCCTTTTGGCAAAGTAATTAAACTGTGGGATACTTCGGAAGCCATTGAATTGAAATCATTTTTCACTTATAATGCAAAAGCACATCCTGGTTTATCCAAAAAGGGCGAATTGCTGATTAGTTACAATGTAAACTCATTCGATTTTTTTAAGGATCTGCAAACGCATCCTAATCTTTACAGACCGAGATTCATCAGCGTAAAATTTGAAGGGATGTAAAATGGATGGGATTTCAACAGTTACCATTGTCATCTTAAGCATAATTACTGTTGGTAAAACCACTTATACTAGTCAACTTGTTACCATTGTAGCCAGTGTAATTATTCGTGCCAAAATTATCGCGGATTAAGGCAGTTGCGGGTAAGTTCAGGTAGTTGTAAGTTAAACTAACTCCACTTAAGCCATCTTTTTTAGCATTCCCATTAGCATCATATTCGTAATCCTGTATGGTTAAACCGCTTACGCTTTCTAACTTGTTGCTATTACCCAAATTGTAATAGTTGTATGTTTTGATGCCAGTATTATCGCGGTTAAGGCTGGCAATATTCCCCATTACATCATGAGTTAATGCTTCGCTCATCGGTACACCGGCAACGGTAACTGCATTTTGTAATCTGTTCAACCAATTTTAAGTATAACTGAAGGCATTGGCCTTACTGTAAAAATAAAAAGCCTGGCCCTAAGGCCAGGCTAAAGTAAAAAATTCTTAAGCACAAGTCATCCACTCGCGCTTACTCGAACAAAAAGATTTGCGCTAGTGAGGGAAGTATTCCCTTCAGACAGCCCATACAACCAGCCCGAAATCATCATTAAACTATTATTTGCCATTAACCAACTCGAAGCATTCGCCGAAAAATGCAATCAGGGACTATCCTGGAGTGAACAAGAAGATGCATGGCTTACACAACGCTTTGGTAGTGGTATCAAGATTACCCAGCTTGCCAAATTGCATTCCCGCACCTATGGAGCAATTAAAGCAAGGTTAATTGAACTTGAACTCCTGCAGAAATAACAAGGCCCGGCAATTTTCAAACCGCTGGGCTTTGTTATGATAAATTACATTTGGTCTTAGCGATACGCTAAGACCAGTTAGGATTATTTCTTGAATTTGATAGTTTTAATTAACGCTATAAAACTGTCCACTTTAGATTGGGGTAAGTTTCGACTGTAAACACTCAAGTTATTACCCTTTTTATCTACATCATAAAAATAGACACCTGTCATTCCCTTTCTAAACCTCTTAGTGAATACCCAAACTGCATCTTTATTTGAAATAGTATCATTCACATAATAATGCATTTCAAAACTTCTTCTGTCGTAATCTTCTTTTGATCTTTTAGATAGGATTATGTCCTTCGATAATCCTACAGAATCCCAATATTCTTTCTGCTCAAATGGAACAATTGTTTTTTCTTCAGGTCTTCTAAAAACTCCTTTTCCATATTCAAACTTAATAGTATCCGAATCAAAAAAAATAAAACCATTTTCAGAATCTATATTATTGTCAACCATTTTGTAAGATAAACTCAAAGAGTGTACAGATGTCAAAGAAAAAAAAGGTGTAACAATTTGCTTTTGTCGACCACATGACACAAATAATAATAGTATTAAACACCAACATCCACATCTAAGCATATTATTGAACTCGATTTGTTTTAATAAATTCCTTTGCATCTTTACGTGTGTCTTTATCGTTATACATTATTAGTTTGCCATTATTAGGTACTGAAATTGCAGCTCCGCCATATATCTGTTTAAGTTCATTTGGTGTTACGTAAGTTCCAGAAACAAACTCATTCATTAAACTTGTTGATGCATCTTTATGTTCTAACCCTAAATTATGTCCAATTTCGTGGCTTGCAACCTTCTCAAATCTTCCTGAATTAGATAACGTACCGCTTTCAACCGCAGAAGATGTCCCTCCTAAGTCTCCCAGCCCCTGTACACTTTCTTTTCTACCTGCAATATTTTCAGTCATGACCATGATGTGGTCAGTTGATTTTGCTTTATCAATCTTATCAACTACAGTAATTGACAATTCCGATGAAACCTTTGTCTTATATGTTTCTAATTTCCCTTTGCTGTCTACGGAAGTAACGAATTCTCCAGAAAAGCTTTTTGCATATCGTTCCTTTAGTGCGGCAAGTCTATTTTCACTAATTTTCCCAACTATTGTTAAGTTCATTTTAGATTTTATTTGAACCTCAGTAACATTCCCATTTCTATGCTTTTTTATACCTAACTCCACATCCTTACCATCTGGATCAACATATTTTAACGGATTGTTTAGAACATAATTATAAGGAGAAAATGACATAAACTTCTCCGCAAGCGGATCCACCACATTCCACCTACCTATCACCGGATCATAAAACCTTGCGCCGTAGTCATATTGGCCTAACTCCTCTTGCAACTCCTTCCCATTATAAAGGTACTTGTTAAGCCCCGCTTTTGCAACGGGCTCTTTTCTTAAACCAAAAGCATAATAATCATCACGTTGTAGTACCTCTAACTGATTGGTATTTGGATTTTGGTAAAAAGTTGCCCTTACATTGCCTAAATGATCACTCAGGTTATATTCATAACTGTAATTGCTACCACTTCTGCGGGCTATACCTTCTTCAGTTTGAATGAAATCGATGCTGTTATTGGTGTATTGAATGCCAGCTACATAATTAGTCGTAGCACCCCCCACTTGTTTTTGGAGTTTCTGTCCAGCAGCATTATAGGTATAATTTACATTCGGGCCAGCA
>Ga0157370_10005224_pt1 | contig 14624 bp, 14 predicted proteins | sample C35metaG_FD_113463 | JGI IMG/M metagenome (GOLD analysis project Ga0157370, IMG submission 113463) | Corn rhizosphere microbial communities from Kellogg Biological Station, Michigan, USA - C3-5 metaG | ecosystem: Host-associated > Plants > Roots > Rhizosphere > Soil | place: USA: Michigan...
ACATCAACACCGGCGCCGCCGGCGACTGCGGGCAGCACGGTCACGGTGTCGCCGTCCTTCAACCCGGTCTCGAGCCCACCCATGAACCGAACGTCCTCGTCGTTCACGTAGACGTTGACGAACCGGCGCAGGCCCTTCTCGTCGACGATGCGGTCGCGAAGCCCGGGGTGGCGCGAGTCGAGGTCGGTGAGGACATCGGCGAGCGTGGCACCATCGCCGCTCACGGCCTTTTCACCACCCGTGTAGGTGCGCAGGATGGTCGGGATACGAACCTCGATGGCCATGCGGGAGTTCTCCTCGGAAACGGGCGTGCGGGCTAGACGACGAGACGGTCTGAAACGGTTATGTGAGGTCCAACGTCGGGACCACCTTGACCTCTTCCTCGGTCACGGCGCCTTCGACGATGCGGTAGGACCGGAACTCCACGGTATCGGGCTCCCGCGTCGACACGAGCACGTAGTGGGCGCCCGGCTCCGACGCGTATGAGATGTCGGTGCGCGACGGATACGCCTCGGTCGCGGTGTGCGAGTGGTAGATGATCACCGGATCTTCGTCACGGTCGTCCATCTCGCGGTAGAGCGCCAACAGGTCGTGGGTGTCGAACTCGTAGAACGTCGGTGACCGGGCAGCGTTGACCATCGCGATGAACCGCTCGGGGCGATCGCTGCCGGCCGGCCCGGCCACCACACCGCAGGCCTCGTCGGGATGGTCCCGCCGGGCATGCGCGACGATCGCGTCGTACGTGTCCTGGGAGATGACGAGCATGGCGAAAGGTTAACGGGCGCTCGCCGTCCGACCCCGATCACGTCGTCACTCCTCGATCACGGCCAGCAGCTCGGCGAGCAAGCTCATCAACCACTCGTACACGGCGTACGCCAGCGCCCGCGGGTCGTCCTGCGCCAACCGCTCGAGCGCGTCGACGTCGTCCGCCTTCTCGATGCCCAACCGGCTGGCGAGGACCAGCCGGGCGTCGGTGAGAAACCGCAACCACGCGTGCACCTGCTCGTCGTCGAGCACCCGCTCCCCCATCACCCCGATGCTCGCGAGGCCTTGCCGGACGACGGTCGCGTCGGCGCGCTTGGCCCCGCGCAGCGTGTTCTCGGTGTACCGGCGGAATTCGGCGGCTGCCTCGTCGTCGTCGCGATACGCGTCCGGCAGCAGCCGCCGCAACGCGGGGTCGACCGGTGGCGAAAGCGTCTCGGCCGCGGCCAGATCGAGCCCGGTCAGTTCGACGAGGGGATCGTTCGCTTCCCTTGTGCGCGTGTCATCCGCGGTCGCCGCGAGCATCTCGTCGATGTCCTCGACGAGCCGTGACAGCAGGTGCAGTTCCTCGGTGCCGAGCTTGACCCGCGGGCCCGCCGAGGTGCGCCGGATCTCGGCCAAGGGTTCAGTCGTCCTTCTGCACGGTGGCCCAAAGCCCGAACGCGTGCAGCCGCTGGACGTCGTTCTCCATTTGCTCTCGAGTGCCGACCGAGACGGCCGCCTTGCCCTCGGTGTGCACCTGCAGCATCAGCCGTTCTGCCTTCTTCTTCGGATAGCCGAACAGCTTCTGGAAAACGTAGGTGACGTACTCCATCAGGTTCACCGGATCGTCCCAGACGACGGTGACCCACGGGCGGTCGGGCCGGACGTCGGACTCGACATCGAGCTCGGGCCGCTCGACCTCAGCGGGAGCGGAGCTCATGGCTCCCATCGTAGGGTTCGAACGTGCCAGCCGTCCCTTCCACCAGCACGCTGTCGACGAGCACGCTCTCGACCAGCACGCTGTCGACCGCGCTCCTCACCGATCGCTACGAGCTCACGATGCTGGAGGCGGCGCTGCGCAGCGGTGCCGGCCATCGCCGCTGTGTGTTCGAGATGTTCTCGCGCAGGCTTTCGGGCGGACGACGGTACGGCGTCGTCGCGGGCACCGGGCGATTCCTCGACGCGCTCGAGCAGTTCCGCTTTCACGACGAGCAGCTCGCCTGGCTCGACGATTTCGACGTGGTCGACGACACCACCCTGCAGTGGCTGCGCGACTACCGGTTCAGCGGCGACATCGACGGCTACGCCGAAGGAGAGCCGTTCTTCCCCGGCTCGCCGATCCTCACGGTCGAGTCGACCTTCGCCGAGGCTGTGCTGCTCGAGACCCTCGCCCTCTCGATCTTCAACCACGACTCCGCGATCGCGGCGGCCGCCTCGCGGATGACGTGCGCCGCGGGCGACCGTCCGTGCTTGGAGATGGGCTCGCGCCGCACGCATGAGGACGCCGCCCTCGCCGCCGCCCGAGCCGCCTATATCGCGGGCTTCGCGTCGACCAGCAACCTCGAAGCCGGACGGCGGTACGGCGTCCCGACCACCGGCACGAGCGCGCACGCTTTCACGCTCATCCATGACGACGAGCCGGCCGCGTTTCGCGCTCAGGTAGCGGCGCTCGGCTCGGCGACCACCCTGCTGGTCGACACCTACGACGTCGCGACCGCTGTCCGGACGGCGGTCGAGGTCGCCGGACCCGACCTCGGCGCGGTCCGGATCGACTCGGGCGACCTCGTCGGCGTCGCCCGCGAGGTGCGGGGGCAGCTCGACTCCCTCGGCGCGCACAAGACCCGCATCGTCGTCACCAGCGATCTCGACGAGCACGCGATCGCGACCCTCGCCTCGGCGCCGGTCGACGGGTACGGCGTCGGAACGTCGGTGGTCACCGGCAGCGGGCTGCCGACCGCGAGCCTCGTCTACAAGCTCGTTGCCCGCGCCGAGAGCGATCAGGCGGACGCCGCGTGGCGGGCGGTGACCAAGGCCAGCCCGGGCAAGATCGGCCACGGTGGCCGCAAGCAGGCGTACCGCCGTCATTCTCCGGACGGCGTCGCGCAAGCCGAGATCATTTACTCCGGGATCGACCCGGTGCGGCGATCGAAATCCGCACGCCAGCGCGACGACGGTGAGCGCGCGCTGCTCGTGCCCCTGGTACGCGGTGGCGAGGTGGTCGGGCGGGAGCCGCTCGCCGACGCGCGGGCCCGACACGCCGCGACCCGGGCTGCCCTGCCACCCGAGGCGCTGCGCCTGCAGCCAGGCGGGCCCGCGCTCGACACGATCTTCGTCGAGTCGCCCAGTCACCCTCGGTAACGTGCGCTGGCCGCAGGATGCGTCTCGAACCGGGCAAAACCGGGTACGGTATGGCCGCTGACCTGCGATTTCACCCTGTCGGCCGCTCAATTCGCCCGGACGGGTCACCGGCTGGCCTGGACGGCCCCGGCGCGGTTGTCAGATCATCGGGGGCAGTTGCGGTCGGCGGCGAGTCCAGAAAGGCGGGTGCGGGCACGTGCTCGAAGCCGCGGCAGCAAGCGGCCTGCCGGCACTCGAGGCGGTGCTCGCGAAAGCCGCCAGCGAGAACTTCCCGGTGGCTGCCGGCGTCCTGCCTCCCGCGCTGCGCGCCGACCTCATGGCGATCTACGGCTACGCCCGGTTCGTCGACGACATCGGTGACGAGACCACCGCGACTCCGGTGCAACGCCTGGCGATGCTCGACCTCGTCGACGCCGACGTCAGCCGGCTCTTCGCCGGGCAGCAGCCGGAACTCCCGCCGGTCCAGGCACTCGTCGGGCCGGTCACGGCTGGGCGGATGCCCGAGCAGCCGCTGCGGCGGCTGGTCGCGGCGAACCGTCTCGACCAGGAGGTCAGCAGCTACGAGACGTTCGACGATCTTCGGCACTACTGCACGCTGTCGGCCGACCCGGTCGGCCGACTGGTGTTAGCCGCGATCGGCCTCGCGACTCCCGACCGCGTTGCGCTCTCCGACCAGGTTTGCACCGGGCTGCAGCTCGTCGAGCATTGGCAGGACGTCGCCGAAGATCACGCGCGAGGGCGCGTGTACGTCCCGCAGGAAGACCTGCGTCGCTTCGGCGTGAGCGAGGCCGACCTTGGTGCCGCTCACGCGAGCCCGGCGCTCAAGTCGCTCCTGGCCTTCGAGTCGGCACGCGCCCGCGAGCTGCTCGATGCCGGCACGCCGCTGGTGAAGTCGATCAAGGGCAGGAGCAGGCTCGCGATCGCCGGCTTCGTCGCCGGTGGCCGGGCCGCGTTGCACGCCATCGCCGCAGTCGACTTCGACGTCCTGCCGGGCCCCCCGAAACCGACCTCGCGCCGCACGGCTCGCGAGGCGATGGCGTTGCTCATGAGCGGCCGGGGGGTGTTCACCCGATGAGTCCGAGCCCAGAGGTGGCTGCCGCCTACGCCGACTGCGAGCGCATCATGGTGGCCGCAGCGAAGAACTTCTCCTACGGCATCAGGCTGTTGGCACCCGACAAGCGGGGTGCGCTCGCCGCGGTCTATGCACTGGCACGGCGCATCGACGACATCGGCGACGGCGTTCTCCCGCCCGATGAGAAGTTGAGATTGCTCGACGACGCACGCCTCGACATCAAGGCGATCGGCGGTCCGACGTCCGACCCGGTCCTGCTCGCCCTGGGCGATGCCGCGGCGCGGCTGCCGATCCCGGTGCCGGCCTTCCTTGAACTCGTCGAGGGTTGCGAGCTCGACGTTCGCGGCGCGCACTACGAGACCTTTCCCGACCTGCTGCACTACTGCCGTTGTGTCGCCGGATCCATCGGCCGGCTCTCGACCGGTGTCTTCGAGGCGACCGATCCCGCCGCGGCAGAGCCACTCGCCGATGCGCTCGGCGTCGCGCTCCAGCTGACGAACATCCTGCGCGACGTCCGTGAAGACCTGGGCAACGGCCGGGTCTACTTGCCGCAGGAAGAGCTTGACGCCGCCGGTGTCGTGCTCCGGCTCGACGACGCAGGAAACGTGGTCGACGACGGCGGCCGGGTTTCGACGCTGATCCGCGAGCAGGCGGCAAGGGCGGAAAAGTGGTACGCCGAGGGGTTGCAGTTGCTGCCGATGCTCGACCGCCGCAGCGCGGCGTGCTGCGCTGCGATGGCCGGCATCTATCACCGGCTCCTCGGCCGCATCGCGCGTGAGCCGCAAGCGGTGCTGACCCAGCGCATCTCCTTGCCGGCGTGGGAAAAGGCCTATCTCGCAGCACGCAGTCTGGCGAGGGCGCGCACATGAGTAGCGGCGCACGCATGAGTGACGGCCGGGACCTCGTCGTCGTCGGGGGTGGGCTCGCCGGGCTTGCCGCTGCGGTCACGGCAGTCGACGCCGGGTGGCGGGTCACCCTGCTCGAGTCGCGAGCCCGGCTCGGCGGCGCAACCCACTCGTTCACCCGGGCGTTCGAGGGCGGTGAGCTCGTCGTCGACAACGGGCAGCACGTGTTCCTGCGTTGCTGCACGGCGTACCGCGACTTCCTGCGACGCCTCGATGTCGACGCCGACTGCTTCCTGCAACCTCGCCTCGACGTCCCGGTCGTCGACCCGGCAACCGGCAAGCGGGCGAACCTAAGGCGCGACCGGCTGCCGGCGCCGCTCCATCTCGCCCGGGCATTGGCCCGCTATCGCGTGCTGACACCGATCGAACGAGCCCGCGCGATCTGGGGTGCGCTCCGCCTGCGCGGCGTCGACCGCGAAGCGGCGTCGTCCGACCAGCAAACGCTGGGCAGCTGGCTGCGCGCCCACAAGCAGACGACCGCAACCGTTGAGCGGCTGTTCGATGTGTTCACCGTCGCGACGCTGAACGCCCGGGCCGACGAAGCGTCTCTTCGGCTCGGCGCCATGGTGTTCCAGGACGGCTTGCTCCGCGACGCCGGCGCGTGCGACATCGGATACTCGCGCGTACCGCTCGGCAACCTGCACGGCGACGCCGCGCACCGCGCGCTCACGGAGGCGGGCGCCCAGGTGCTCACGCACATGCGGGTCCGGGCAATCGACCAGGTCGACCGACACTGGTTGGTGCGCACCGACAGCCGAGATTTCGAGGCCGATGCGGTCGTGCTCGCAACGCCGCACGACATCACCTCGAGCCTGCTGCCGGTCGACGCGGTTGGTCACGACTTCGCGGCGGCACCAGCGGCGCTCGACGCCTCGCCCATCCTGAACGTCCACGTGATCTACGACCGAACTGTGCTGACCGAACCGTTCGTCGCGGCCGTCGACTCGCCGGTGCAGTTCGTCTTCGACCGCACGCACGCGTCGGGCCTGACCAGCGGGCAGTACGTGGCGGTGTCCGTGTCGGCGGCCGATGCCTGGATCGACCGTCCGGTCGCCGAGCTGCGCGACGTGTTCCTGCCCGAGATCGCCCGGGTGCTGCCCGCCGCGGCCAGCGCCGTCGTCCGCGACTTCTTCGTCACGCGTGAGCGCACGGCGACCTTCCGGCCCGCGCCCGGCAGCGGCGCTTCCCGACTTGGCACCGTGACACCGGCCCGGGGCCTGCTCCTGGCCGGCGCGTGGACCGACACCGGCTGGCCGGCAACCATGGAGGGCGCCGTGCGCAGCGGCGTCGCCGCCGCGCGGGCGCTTGACGATTTGGTGTCAGCACCCGGAATGAGATCGCGAACAGAGCGGTTGACCGGGCACGATGACGGCAAAGCAATTCACAGCCAGGCAATCGACGTGACCACGGGAAACGAGCGGGCAGGTCTCGAGGCCGAGACCGCCAAGGAGGCGCTTGCATGACCCCGACCGCCAGTGTGAGTAACGCGCCGACCGCGCCCGCGGTTCCCGCCGCGCTCGGCACGGTCCGCGATCTGGTCGACGGTCCGATGCGAGCCGCCGTCGGCCGCCTCGCTCCGTCGGTGCAACAGGTGGCCGCCTACCACTTCGGCTGGGTCGACTCCGACGGTCTCCCGCGCAGGGCGAACAGCGGCAAAGCGGTCCGCCCGGCGCTCGCGGTCCTGGCTGCGCAAGCGGCCGGCGCCGACGCCTCGGTCGGTGTGCCGGGGGCACTCGGCGTCGAGCTGGTGCACAACTTCTCGTTACTTCACGACGACGTCATGGACCGTGACGAGGAACGCCGCCACCGCCCCACCGCGTGGACCATCTTCGGCAGCTCCGCGGCGATCCTCGCCGGCGACGCATTGCTTGCCCTCGCGTTCGACGTCCTGCTCGAGGGCGCGCCCGAATGCCCGCCGGCTCGGCGCGCGGCACACGCCGCATTGGCGGCGGCCACCCAGCAGCTGATCGTGGGCCAGATCGAAGACCTCGACTTCGAACGCCGCCTCGACGTCGGCGTCGACGAGTGCCTCGAGATGGCGGCCGGCAAAACCGCCGCGCTGATGGCCTGTGCCGCGTCGATCGGCGGCCACCTAGCAGGCGCGGCACCCGCCGTCGTCCATGCTCTCGACACCTACGGTCGCGAGCTCGGCCTCGCGTTCCAGCTGGTCGACGACCTGCTCGGCATCTGGGGCTCGACACAGACCACCGGCAAGCCAGTCGGCGCCGACCTGCGGGCGCGCAAGAAGAGCCTGCCCGTTGTGGCGGCGATGGCCTCCGGCACCTCCGCCGGCAACCAGCTTCGCCGCCTCTACGAGTCGGGCGAGTTGTACGCGGACGCCGACGACGTGACCGTGACCCATGCCGCTGCCCTGGTCGACGACGCCGGCGGCCGCGCGTGGGCGAGCGACGAAGCGGCCCGGCGGCTCAAGCTCGCGTGCGATGCGCTGACATCGGTCGACCTCGTCCAAGGACCGCGCACTGCGCTGCTCGACATCGCCCGCTATGTCACGGCACGGGACCACTGACATGACCCTCGCCGCCGACCACCCCGACCGACTCGGTCCAGCCAGCACCGAGCCGGTGCGCTTCGCGCTCGAACGCGCGCGCGACCACCTGCTCGCTTTACAGGACGATGCCGGCTGGTGGAAGGGCGAGCTCGAGACCAACGTGACCATGGAGGCGGAAGACCTCCTGCTGCGGCAATTCCTCGGCATCCGCACAGCCACCCAGACCGAAGAGACCGCTCGCTGGATCAGAGCCAAGCAGCGGGCCGACGGCACCTGGGCCACCTTCTACGCCGGACCGCCGGAGCTCTCGACCACCGTCGAGGCGTACGTCGCCTTGAAGCTCGCGGGCGACGACCCCGACGCGCCGCACATGGTCAGGGCCGCCGAGTACATCCGCAGCGCCGGCGGCGTCGAGCGCTCGCGGGTGTTCACCCGGTTGTGGCTGGCGTTGTTCGGCCTCTGGTCGTGGGACGACCTGCCGACGATGCCGCCCGAGATGATCTTCTTGCCGTCGTGGTTCCCGCTCAATGTCTACGACTGGGCGTGCTGGGCGCGGCAGACCGTCGTCCCGCTGACGATCGTGAACACCGTGCGGCCGAGCCGGCCCCTCGGCTTCGACATCGACGAGCTGCGCACCGGCGCGCCGGCGGCGCCGCTCGCTGCGCCGTGGACGATCGCGGGCGCCTTCCAGCGCCTCGACAAGGCGCTGCACGCGTACGGCCGCATCGCCCGGCGCGGCCCGGCGCGCAGCCTGCGCAACCTGGCCATGCGGCGGGCGGCGGAGTGGATCCTCGCCCGGCAGGAAGCCGACGGCTCGTGGGGTGGCATCCAGCCGCCGTGGGTCTACTCGATCATGGCGTTGCACCTGCTCGGGTATGCACTCGACCACCCCGCCTTACGGCAGGGTCTGGACGGTCTCGACGGCTTCACGATCCGCGAGCCCGGGCCCGAGGGCATGACCCGGCGGCTTGAAGCCTGCCAGTCGCCGGTCTGGGACACCGCTCTCGCAGTGATCGCGCTCGCCGACGCCGGGCTTCCGGCCGATGACCCGAGGCTGGTGAAGGCGGGTCGCTGGCTGGTCGGCGAAGAAGTCACCGTCACCGGCGACTGGGCGGTCAAGCGACCGCATCTGCTGCCCGGCGGGTGGGCGTTCGAGTTCGCCAACGACGGCTACCCCGACACCGACGACACCGCCGAGGTCGTGCTCTCACTGCTGCGGGTGCAGCTGCCCGAAAGCGCCGAGCAGCGGCAGCTGACGGCGTCCGTCCGCCGTGGCGTGGCGTGGACGATCGGCATGCAGTGCAAGGGCGGCGGTTGGGGCGCGTTCGACGCCGACAACACCCGCGAGCTCATCCTCAAGCTGCCGTTCTGCGACTTCGGCGCGGTGATCGACCCGCCGTCCGCCGACGTCACCGCCCACATCGTCGAGATGCTCGGTGCGCTGGGCATGGCCGACCACCCGGCCGCCCGTGATGGTGTCGCCTGGCTGCTCCGCGACCAGGAGGCCGACGGCTCGTGGTTCGGCCGCTGGGGTGCGAACCACATCTACGGCACCGGGGCGGTCGTGCCGGCCCTGGTGGCGGCCGGCATCTCGCCGTCCGCCCCTGCAATCAAGCGTGCGGTCGCCTGGCTCGAACGGCACCAAAACGCCGACGGCGGCTGGGGCGAAGACCTGCGGTCGTACAAGGAACCGAAGGTCTGGGCCGGCCGCGGCGTGTCGACCGCCTCGCAGACGGCGTGGGCGCTGCTGGCCTTGCTCGCCGCCCGCCGCGAAGCCTCCGACGCGGTGCGGCGCGGCGTGGCCTGGCTCGTCGCAACGCAGCGCAGCGACGGCACCTGGGACGAGCCGCAGTACACCGGCACCGGATTTCCGGGTGACTTCTCGATCAACTACCACCTGTACCGGCTGATCTTCCCGGTCACCGCGCTTGGCCGCTACGTCGCGGCGAGCCGGGTCATCGACTTGACCGCCGAAATCCCGGGCCAGCAAGCCAGCGCGACGTGAGCTCTGCACCGTTGGTATGCGCCGCGCTCGGCATCGAAGCCCGCACGGTGCGCAAGGGCTGGCCCGGTGCCGATGTCGTCGTGGTTGGCATGAAAGCGCCGCACCTCGACCGGGTCGAAAGCCACGACGGACCGGTGCTGCTGCTGGGCTTCGGCGGCGGCCTCGACCCGAAGCAGCAACCTGGCGACGTCGTCGTCGCGACCGAAATCCGCGACTCCGGTTCGCGCACGAAGCTGCCAGCGGCATCGCAGGCGCAACGGCTGCTGCACCGGGCAGGCGTCACGGCGTCCGGCGGCGTCGTGTGGTGCAGCGAGGCGATCGTTCGCGGCAAGGCCCGCACCAAGCTTGCGAAGACGGCATCCGCAGTCGACATGGAGTCGGTGCGGGTTGCCGCGGCCTGCGACCCCAAACAGCTCGTCGTGGTGCGGGTCATCGTCGACACGCCGACGAAGGGTTTGGTGCGGGCGTCACTTTTTGGCGGACGCCGGGCAAAGCGGGTCTTACGTCAAGTTGCCGCCGCTTTCGCTACCGAGGAGCGGCCTGCACGAATCGAGTCGATCACGTCGGGTACCGTCGGGATAGCGGTGCGATCGAATGCGTCACCGCACGCAAAGGAAGGCTGACGATGGCAGTTCCACTCCGGCAGGGCCTACGCATCGGCGCCTACCTGGCCAAGCAGAAGATCAGGCGGGTCGAGAAGTTCCCGCTCATCGTCGAGCTGGAGCCGCTGTTCGCCTGCAACCTCGCCTGCGAGGGCTGCGGGAAAATCCAGCACCCTCACGACATCTTGAAGCAGCGCATGCCGGTCGAGCAGGCCGTCGCCGCTATCGAGGAGAGCGGCGCACCGATGGTGTCGATCGCCGGCGGCGAGCCGTTGATGCACCCGCAGATCGAGGTCATCGTCGAAGAGCTCATCAAGCGGAAGAAGTATGTCTACCTGTGCACCAACGCGTTGTTGATGCCGCGCAAGATCGACAAGTTCAAGCCATCGCATTACTTCTCGTGGGCCGTTCACATCGACGGCCTCGAAGAACGGCACGACCAGTCGGTGGCGAAGAAGGGCGTGTTCGCACAGGCGGTCGACAACATCAAGGAAGCGCAGCGGCGCGGGTTCCGGGTCACCACCAACACGACTTTCTTCAACACGGACACGCCACAGACCGTCATCGACGTCCTGAATTTCCTGAACGATGACCTCAAGGTCGACCAGATGATGATCTCGCCGGCCTACGCGTATGAGAAAGCACCCGACCAGGAGCACTTCCTCGGCGTCGAGGAGACCCGCGAGCTGTTCCGCAAGGCGTTCGCCGACGGCCGGCGCAAGAAGTGGCGGCTCAACCACTCGCCGCTTTTCCTCGACTTCCTCGAGGGCAAGGTCGACTACAGCTGCACTGCGTGGGGAATCCCGAGCTACTCGCTCTTCGGCTGGCAGCGGCCGTGCTACCTGATGAACGACGGGTACGTGAAGACCTACAAGGAGCTCATCGAGACCACCGACTGGAGCAAGTACGGGCGCGGCAAAGACCCGCGGTGCGCCAACTGCATGGCACACTGCGGCTACGAGCCCAGCGCGGTGCTGGCCACGATGGGTTCGCTGAAGCAGTCGCTGCGTGCAATGTCGGGCAGCTAGCCGGCGTCAAAGAAGGGAGCCGGCCTCCGGTGGCAGGCGGGGCAGGCGGGGCAGGCAAGCCGGTGCGCCCTGAGCCGCCCGAGCGAGAAGTCCCTTCGGCGGCAGCGGCGACGATCCTCGGGCCGAATGCCGGGAAGCGGGTTCGCACCGGTGCGCCCGCTGGAGAAACCGCGGCCGAGCCGGCGCACGCGCTGATTCCGCGCTGGCTCTACACGGGTGGCGCGTGGTCGTGGCGGCTGATCGTCATCGGCATCGTCGCGTACTACATCCTCCACTTCCTGCTGAAGATCGAGCTCGTTGTGGTGCCGTTCCTCGGTGCCATGGTTTTCACCGCGCTGCTGCGACCGCTCTCGCAGCGTCTGCAACGCCGCGGCTTCTCGCGGCTGCTGGCGACCTGGACGACGTTCCTGATTTCGCTCATCATCGTGCTCGGCCTCGGAACGCTGGTCGTCTACCGGTCGATCGCCGAGTGGCACACCCTGGTCAACGACTTGTCGGCGACGACCGACAAGTTGCGGCACTGGCTGTCGACCGGGCCACTGCACCTGAAGAACACCGATCTGAAGGACCTGCAGCAAAAGCTCGTCGACACGCTCAACCAGCACCGTGGTGTTGTCGTCAACGACATCATCAGCGGCGCGAGCATCGTCGGCGAAGCGATCGCCGGCACGATCCTCGCCGCGTTCATCACGTTCTTTCTGCTGTACGACGGCGAACGCATCTGGCGGTTCGTGCGCGCGCCACTTCGGCCGCGCACTGCCGAGCGGATGGATCGCGCCGCGGGCGCGGCGTGGCACACGCTGGCCGGGTACATCAGAGGCAGTGTGGTGATCGCGCTCATTCACGCGGTCGTGATGGCCGTCTCGCTGCTGATCCTCCGGGTACCGCTCGTGGCGCCACTGGCGTTGCTGGTTTTCGTCACCAGCTTCATCCCGCTGATCGGTGTGCTGATCGGCGGCGGGTTGTCTGTCTTCGTGACGCTCGGCACGCAGGGCCTGACACCGGGGATCATCCTGCTAGCGATTTTGGTCGTAGAGCACCAGCTCGAAGGCCACCTGCTGCAACCGTTCATCATGGGCCGCTACGTGCGCATCCACCCACTGGCGATCGCACTCGCGCTGGCAACCGGTGGCATCCTGCAGGGAATCCTCGGGGCGATCATCGCTGTGCCGCTGGTGGCGATGGTGCATGCGGCTTGGCCGCATCTGCGCGAATCCGAGCTGACGGTCACGCCCGACGAGCCGCCACCACCGGGCCATGTCCTGGTCGGCGGGCCGCCGAACTGAGTTGGCGCCGGCTCAGACCGCGAGCTCGAACCAGATCGTCTTGCCCGTCCCGGACGTCGTGACGCCCCACCGAGTTGCAAGCTGCTCGATCAGCTGCAGGCCGCGCCCGGTTCCGGCGAGCCCGCTCGGACGACGCGGGGTCGGCACCGTCGGATTGCCGTCGGTGACCTCGGCTCGGAAGACACCGCCGCCAACCGCAGCATGAAAGCCGACGTCGGTCCGTGCATGCACGATCGCATTGGTCACCAGCTCGCTGACTAGCAAGCTCGCGGCATCGATCAATTCGGGGTCGGCCAATGGACCAAGCTCGCCCCTCACCAGACGGCGCGCTATGCCAACGCTGGATGCGTCGCACGGCAGCACCGTCCGAAGATCCATAAAGCCGAGGATACGGATTCAAACGCTTGATCCCCTGCGATAGCCCCGCGGCACGCGGACGCTTTCTGTGCAGTAACCCGCAATTTTCCGTTCGCGCCAGGTAAGGTCAGCCCGGTTCCCGGTCGAGGAACGGACAGATCAGACAGGAAGCAGGAATATCGGTGCCCTCTGCACGTCAGCGTTTGTTCGGTACTCGACCGCTCGTCATCGGGGTGGTAGTCGGCTCGTTGGTCATGGCCGCGGCTTGCACGAAGGCGCATTCCAGTGCCGCACCTTCGTCGTCAACCCCGCCGGTCTCTTCTGCCCCGGCGTCATCGGCATCCGCTGTCGCGACTTCGACCAGCCCGTCGCCGTCCGCCACCCATGCGGTCGACCCGCTGACCGGCCTGCCCGCGACGACGGCCGCGGCAGCGACCCGGCCGGCGCTCGCGGTGAAGATCGACAATGTGTTGGGGGCATGGCCGCAGTCCGGCCTGAACCAGGCCGACATCGTGTTCGACCTGCCGGTCGAGGCGGGCCTCACCCGGCTGATGGCCGTGTTCCATTCCAACGACGTGCCGTTGATCGGGCCGGTGCGGTCAGCGCGCCCGGTCGACGCCGACCTCCTTCGGCTGTTCGGGCATGCGTATTTCGCCTTCTCGGGCGGGTCGAAGTCCGACCTCGCGCCGATCATGAGCACGTCACACGCAACCCCGATGTGGTGGGACGTCACGCCATCGCTGTTCATGACACGCAAAGACCACGCGGTGCCGCATCAGGTGTTCGCGAATACGGCGATGTTGTATGCGGGCGGCCAGGCCCGGACGCCGTCCAAGACCCCACCGCCTGCGATCTTCAGCTACGACGCAACAGCACCGACCGGGGCCGCGCACGCTAGCGCAGTCACCGCGAAATACCAGTCGGCTACGGCAACGTGGAACTGGGACGGGTCGAAGTACCTGCGCTTCCAAGATGGCCATCCCGACGTGCTGATGGACGGCACGCAGGTGTCGGCGTCGAACATCGTCATCATGTCGGTGTCCATCCACGACACGGCCGCGGTTGACTCCCACGGCTCTCCTGTGCCCGTGCCGGTCGTCACCGGGTCAGGAACTGCGTGGGTGTTGCGCAATGGCGTGATGGTGAAGGGAATCTGGAGCCGCGCCAACCTCGACGCGCCGATGAAGCTCGTCACCTCGAGTGGGCAGATCATCAAGCTGACACCAGGCCGCACCTGGGTCGAGGTCTTGCCGAACCCACGCCAGCCGCAAATCAGCTAACCAGCACTCGGCGGGCAATGGACAGAGAAATCAGGTGACGCGGCGCGTGGCTATCTCGAACTCGAGATGACGACCTGACGAAACGAGGTCGCGCAGCCGGCGCATCGCTTCGTAGACGTCCGCGAACGACGTGGTCAGCGGCGAGCAGCCCAGGCGAATCAGATCAGGACGACGAAAGTCGGGGATCACCTGAAGCTGCTCGATCATGGCCTGCGAAATGCGGTAGGCATCGGCGTGCTGCAACGACACGTGCGAGCCACGCAAAGCCGGATCACGCGGCGTCGCAACAGAAAACCCGAGTGGCTGCAGCCATGCGTCGGCCAGTTCGATGAGCAGCGATGTCAGTGCTCTTCCCTTGGCACGCAAGCGGTCGATACCTGCCTCGGCCAATAACCGCACGCCCTCTTCGACCAACGCGATGCCCAGAACCTGAGGCGTGCCAACAAGAAAGCGCTCGATCGCGTCGACCGGCAGATAC
>Ga0157370_10005226_pt1 | contig 14617 bp, 11 predicted proteins | sample C35metaG_FD_113463 | JGI IMG/M metagenome (GOLD analysis project Ga0157370, IMG submission 113463) | Corn rhizosphere microbial communities from Kellogg Biological Station, Michigan, USA - C3-5 metaG | ecosystem: Host-associated > Plants > Roots > Rhizosphere > Soil | place: USA: Michigan...
GAGCTCGACCGCGGCTCCTCGCGGGCCACGGCGGCAGCGCGCGATCACCGTGTCGCACCTCTCGCGCGGGCCTTCGAGGTGGACCTCGACGTCGCCATCGCGGCGGTTGCGCACCCAGCCGGCGATTTGCGCGGCCTCTGCGGTGCGGGCGATCCAGTCGCGAAAGCCCACCCCCTGCACCCGACCGGCGATGCGAAGCCGGCAGCACCGCACCGGCGCGCTGCGCCAGCGCGCGTAATGCGCGAGGGCTGCAACGGTCTTCGCGTCGGTCAGGCGTCCTTCGTCCTGCGCCTCGAGCAGCGCCGCCTCGGCGAACTCGACGACGTCGAGGAACTCTCCGGCATCGAGCCTCGCGCCGACGTGATGCATGCCGCGCGCGAGATAGATCTCGATCGTCTCGGTCGAATAGGCGATCGACGGATGGATCGCGCCGAGATGCGTCCATTCGACTGCCGTCCAGCCCGTCTCCTCGATGAGCTCGCGGCGCGCACAGGCGAGCGCCGACTCGCCTGCATCGAGCTTGCCCGCCGGAAACTCGAGAAACGCGCGGTCGAGCGGGTAGCGGAACTGGCGCTCGACGACGAGCATGCCGTCGTCACGCTCGGGAACGACGAGTACCGCGCCCGGATGGACGATGTACTCGCGCACCGACTGCTTGCCGTCGGGCAGCAGGATCTCGTCGCGCCTGACATCGAGCAGCGCGCCGGCGTACACCCGCGTGCCGCCGATGCGCGACTCGCGCAGCGGATCGCCGGCACCGGCCACCGCCTCCGTGCGTCGCGGCCGATCGTCGTCGCGGCTCATGCAAGCCAGTCGCGGACCGGCAGGAAGTCGGTGAAGAGGCGCGCCTCATCGCTTCCGGCCGGCGGATTCCACGCGTAGCGCCAGGTCGCCTGCGGCGGCATCGACAGCAGGATCGCCTCGGTGCGCCCGCCCGATTGCAGTCCGAACAGCGTCCCGCGGTCCCAGACGAGGTTGAACTCGACGTAGCGGCCGCGCCGCAGGGCCTGGAAATCGCGCTCGCGCTGGCCGAATGGGTGGTCGCGGCGGCGCTCGACGATCGGCAGGTACGCCGGCACGAAATGCGCGCCGACGCTCTTCGTCAGTGCGAACGCGCGCTCGAATCCGCCTTCGTCGAAATCGTCGTAGAAGATGCCGCCGATGCCGCGCGCCTCGTTGCGATGCCGCAGGAAGAAGTACGCGTCGCACGCCGCCTTGAATCGCGGGTGGAGTGCTGCTCCGAACGGCGCCAGCGCATCGCGGCAGGCGAGGTGGAAATGACGCGCGTCGTCGACGAAACCATAGTACGGCGTCAGGTCCATGCCGCCGCCGAACCACCAGACGTCGCCGCCCGCGCCGCCGGGCGGCTGCGGGGCGACGAAGAAACGCCCGTTGAAATGCACGGTCGGGACATACGGATTGCGCGGATGGATCACCAGCGAGACCCCAACCGCGTGCCACGGGCGTCCGGCGAGCTGCGGCCGGTGCGCGGTGGCCGATGCCGGAAGACTCGCGCCGGTGACGCTCGAATAGAGCACGGCGGCGCGCTCGAAGACCTCGCCGTTCTCGATCACCTGGGTGATACCACCGCCCCCCTCCGGGCGCTGCCACTCGTCGCGCACGAACGGCGTCGCATCGACCCGCTGCAGCGCGGCGACGATCTCGTCCTGCAGTGAGCCGAACCACGCAGCGACCGAGACGAGCTGCATTTCCGAACGCGATCTCAGCCGCGGCGCGCGAGTGCGCGGTACCCGATGTCGCTGCGATACTGCATGCCATCGAAGTGAATCGATGCCACCGCCGCATACGCCGCGCGCTGCGCCTGGCGGATCGAATCGCCGATTGCGGTGACGCCGAGCACTCGTCCGCCGGCGGTGCGCACAAGATCGCCATCCCGCGCGGTGGCCGCGTGGAACACGACGACATCGGGATGCGCGGCGGCGGCCGGGAGTCCGCTGATTGCGTCGCCCTTGCGCGGAGCTCCCGGGTATCCCGCCGCGGCCAGCACCACAGTCAACGCAGCGCGCCGGTCCCATTCGGCCGCGACGGTGTCGAGCGTCCCGGTGATCGCGTGCTCGAGCAGCGTCACGAGGTCGCTCGTCAGGCGGACCATGATCGGCTGCGTCTCGGGGTCGCCGAGCCGGCAGTTGAATTCGAGCACGCGCGGATTTCCCGCCGCATCGATCATGACGCCGGCGTAGAGGAAGCCGGTGTACGGCGTCCCCTCCGCGGCCATGCCGGCGACGGCGGGCTGAATGATTTCGCGCATGATTCGCGCATGGACTGCCGGCGTCACCACCGGGGCCGGCGAATAGGCACCCATGCCGCCGGTGTTGGGACCTGCGTCGGCGTCGCCGAGGCGCTTGTGGTCCTGCGACGACGCGAGCGGGAGTACGTGCGCGCCGTCGGCCATCACGATGAAGCTCGCCTCCTCGCCTTCCAGACAATCCTCGACGACGACTCGCGCGCCCGCGCTGCCGACGGCGTTGCCCGACAGCATCGCATCGACCGCAGCATGCGCGTCGGCGGTCGTCTCCGCAACGACGACGCCCTTGCCCGCTGCGAGCCCGTCGACCTTTACGACGACCCGCCCTTCGCGCGAATCGATCCAGCAGTGTGCCTCGCGCGCGTCGTCGAAGCTTCCCCAATCGGCGGTGGGGATGCCGTGGCGCCGCATGAATTCCTTGGCGAATCGCTTCGAGCTTTCGAGCTGCGCCGCGGCCTGCGTCGGCCCGAAGATCGGAAGGCCGGCGGCGCGGAACGCGTCGACGATGCCTTCGGCAAGCGGGGCCTCGGGACCGACGACGGTGAGCCGAATCGACTCGGTGCGCGCGAACTCGACCAGCGCGGGCACGCTGTCGAACGGGACGTTCGCGAGCGCCGGATCGACGGCGGTACCCGCGTTGCCTGGCGCAACGAACACCTTCGCGACACGCGGCGACTGCGCGAGCTTCCACGCGAGCGCGTGCTCGCGGCCTCCACCGCCGACCACCAGGATCTTCACCGATGCACCCCGGTCACTCGAGCAGGATGCGCCCGAAAACGTACAGCGTGCTGCCGTGGTTGATGCCGCCGTTCAACGTCGGAATGTAGGTGGTGAACAGCGTCGCGTCGCGATAGCGCAGCGCCACGACCGGCAGCAGCACCGGTACCGGGATTCCGCTCGCGATGTCGGGCCGCTGCATCACGAACGCGGTGAAGCCGAGTCCGGGCTGCACGCCGTTGCGCGGACCCCAGAAGGTCGAATACTCGTAGCCGACGTTGAACTGCGCGTGCTTGTGCGAGTCGGAAAACACCAGCGCGTAGACCGAGTGCTCGTCGCCGTCGGCATCCTCGGTGACGCGTGTGTAGCCGGTTCCCCACGCTTTCGAATTGAGCTCGCGGCGGCGCTCGGGCGTCCAGGTGAACGGAAGGTGCCACGCGTAGCCGGAGATGAACACGCCGGACCGGCCATTCTCCCAGGTGTCGACGAGACGGTCGCACCCCGTCGCGAGCCACGCCGGCAGGTCGGTGCAGCCAGCGTACACCGGCGCCGAAGTGCCGAGCATCGCGAGCGCGCCGGCGACGCAGCCGAGCGCGCTCGCGAATCGTCGGGGGCGGTGGCTCATCTCCGTCAATGCCTGAAGTGGCGGACGCCGGTGAACACCATGGCGATGCCGCGCTCGTCCGCGGCGGCGATCACCTCGGCATCGCGGACGCTTCCGCCGGGCTGGATCACCGCCACGGCGCCGTGGTCGGCGACCACGTCGAGACCATCGCGGAACGGGAAGAATGCGTCCGAGGCGACGACCGAACCGGCGAGCGACAAGCCGGCATTGCCCGCCTTGATCGCGGCAATCCGCGTCGAATCGACGCGACTCATCTGACCGGCACCGACGCCGAGCGTGCGCGCCCCTCTGCAGAACACGATCGCATTCGACTTCACGAACCACGCGACGCGCCACGCGAAGAGCAGGTCGGCGATCTCTTCGCCGGTCGGCGCCTTGCGGGTGACGACGGTGAGATCGACAGCGCCGACGTCGTGCGTGTCGGCGGTCTGGACGAGGAAACCGCCGCCGATGCGCTTCAGATCGGGCGACGGTGCTGCGGCATCGGCCTGCTCCGGAAGGGGGAGCTCGAGCACGCGCAGATTCTTCTTCGACGCGGCGAGCGTCCGCGCCTCACGAGTGAACCCCGGCGCGATCAGCACCTCGGCGAACTGGCCGGCGACCGCTTCGACCGTCGCCGCATCGACGTCACGATTGAACGCGATGATGCCGCCGAACGCCGACGTCGGGTCGGTCGCGAACGCGCGCCGGTACGCTTCGGCCGGCACCTCGGCACAGGCGACGCCGCAGGGATTGGCGTGCTTGACGATGACACAGGCGGGGGCGTCGAAGCGCGTCACGCACTGCCAGGCGGCGTCGGAGTCGGCGACATTGTTGTACGAGAGCTCCTTGCCCTGCAGTTGACGCGCCGACGCGATCGCCGAGGCGGCGGCACCGGCCTCGCGGTAGAGCGCTGCCTGCTGATGCGGGTTTTCGCCGTAGCGCATCGCCTGCACGAGCTCACCGGCGAGGTGGAACGACTGCGGCATTCCCCGCACGCTGCCGTCGCTCGAGCGCGCGGTCACCCAGTTCGCGATCGCGTCGTCATACGCGGCGGTGTGGGCGAAGGCGCACTGCATCAGGCGAAAGCGCAACCCCTGCGACAACGCGCCGCCGTTCGCGTCGAGGTCGGCGAGCACGCGCGCGTACTCGGCGGGGTCGACGACCACGCCGACGTGCGCCCAGTTCTTCGCCGCCGCGCGCACCAGCGCCGGGCCGCCGATGTCGATGTTCTCGATCGCGTCGTCGAGCGTGCACGCCGGATTCGCGATGGTCTCCCGAAACGGGTAGAGATTGACGACGACGAGGTCGATGCCCCGAATGCCCGCTCCGGCGAGTGCGTCGCGATGCGCAGCGACGTCGCGGCGCGCAAGGATCCCTGCGTGCACCCTCGGGTGCAGCGTCTTCACGCGGCCATCGAGCATCTCCGGAAATCCGGTGTAGTCGCCGATCTCGACGACACGAATGCCCGCGGCGGCGAGCGCCTTCGCCGTGCCGCCGGTGGACAGCAGCGTCACGCCACGCGCCGCGAGCGCCCGCGCGAACTCGACGATGCCGGTCTTGTCGGAAACCGACAGGAGCGCCTGCGCGACGGTCCCCGGCATCGGTGCCCGTCGTCAGAGAAGCTTGTGCTTCGCGAGCTTCGCGCGCAGCGTGTTGCGGTTGAGCCCGAGCATGTCGGCGGCGTGGGTCTGATTGCCGTTCGAGCGCTCGAGCATCGTCGTCAGCAGTACGCGCTCGACCTGGCCGATCACCATGTCGTAGACGCCGTGCGGCGGCTCTCCGTCGAGGTGCCGGAAATAGTCGTCGAGCGACTTCTCGACACTCCTGCCGATCTCGTTGCGGCCGTTGAAACGCAGGCTCTTCTTCACGCGGCGAGGGCCTCCTCCTCCCATCGATGCGACGCATGGCGGGACCCGGGTGCGTCGTCGCGGTTTGCGCTCGGTCTCGGCCGCGAGGCTTCATCGAAGCAGCGGTCGACCGCCACGAGCTGCTCGGCTGGTGTCGCGCCGGCATTGATCCGGTCGCGGAACGCGTCGCCAAGCCCCAATCCGCCCAGGTACCAGTGCAGATGCTTGCGCGCGACGCGCACGCCGAGCTCGTCTCCGTAGAACGCGTAATGGTCGGTGAGGTGCTCGACGATCAGCGTCCGAACCTCGTCCAGCGACGGCGGTGCAAGCTGCGCGCCGGTCGCGAGGTAATGCGCGATTTCGCGGAAGATCCAGGGTCGCCCCTGCGCCGCGCGCCCGATCATCACGCCGTCGGCGCCGGTCGTCGCGAGCACCTCGCGCGCACGCTCGGGGGTCGCGATGTCGCCGTTCGCGAAGACCGGGATCGACACGGCACGCTTGACCGCGCGCACCGTGTCGAATTCAACCGTACCGGTGAACATGCATGCTCGCGTGCGGCCATGCACCGCCAGCGCGGCGATGCCGGCCTGTTCGGCGATGCGCGCGACCGCGACGGCGTTCTTCGCCTGCGGCGACGGCCCGGTGCGGATCTTCAGCGTCACCGGGACGTCGACCGCGGCAACCACGGCATCGAGGATCGCCGCGACCAGCGGCTCGTTGCCGAGCAGCGCGGATCCCGCCGCGGCATTGCAGACCTTCTTCGCCGGGCAACCCATGTTGATGTCGATGATCTCGGCGCCGCGGTCGACGTTGTAGCGCGCTGCGTCGGCGACGAGGCTCGGGTCGGCTCCGGCGATCTGCACGGCGACCGGAGCGACCTCGCCTTCGTGATCGGTGCGTCGGCGCGTCCGGTCGGTCGCCCACAGTCGCGGATTGGCCGCGACCATCTCCGAGACCGCATAGCCGGCACCGAGCCGCTTGCACAGCATGCGGAACGGGCGATCGGTCACGCCCGCCATCGGCGCAACGGCGAGATTATTCGGCAGCAGATGATCACCGATGCGCACGACGTCGAGGAACTACTTCGGGAAAGGGGTCGAATTATACCGGCATTCGAGCGCGAGTGAGCACCATCCGCGCGGGCGCGATCGGTGCAATCCGCTCAGTGCAATCCGAACAGCATCGCGCGGGTGAACATGCGCCGCGCGGGAGCGACGAGATCCAGAAGCGCGAGCCCGGCGCCGCGTGCTGCCGATGCGAGCGGCACGCCGCTGCCGAACAGTCGTACGAGTCCGTCGGTGAAGAGGATGCCCGCGTTGCGATCGACTCGCCTGCTGCGCCGGTACGCCGCAAGCATCGCGTCGCCTCCCATCTCGCTCTTCGGCGTCCGCTCGATCGTTCGCGCGAGCTCCCACGCGTCGCGCAGGCCCAGGTTGAATCCCTGGCCGGCGATCGGATGCAACGACTGTGCCGCATTGCCGATTACGACAACGCGGCGTGAAGTGGTCGCCGCGGCGACGTCGAGCGCGAGCGGAAAGCTGCGGCGCGCGCCGACTCCGGCGAAACGATCGACGCGCGGACCGAAATGGCGAGCGAGCGCATCCAGAAACTCGGATTCGGACAACGCTTTCGAACGCTCGGCCTCGGCGGGTGACTGCGTCCAGACGAGCGCGTAGTGGTCGCGCTCGGGGAGCAGCGCAACCGGGCCATCGACGGTGAAGCGCTCGTAGGCGACGCCGCGATGCGGAGTCGCCAGCGCGAGTGTAGCGATCAGCGCAACCTGCCCGTAGTCGCGGCGTCGCCGCGTGACTCCGGTGACCGCGGCCCCGACGCCATCGGCAACGACGGCGAGTCTCGCTTCGATCGACCCCGCAGCCGGCCCCGCGAGCTCGAGCGCCGCGAAGTCGGTCGCTCCTTCGACGCGGCTCACCTCGGTGCCGTAGCAAAGCTCGACCGCGGTCGCCGCGAGCGCGTCGTCGAGGGCCGCCGAAAGCGCACGATAGGAGACGACATAGCCCAGCGCCGGAAGCCCCACCTCGCGCGCGTCGAGCCTCGCTGCGCCGAAGCCCCGCGCCTGCGACACGTCGATGGCGACGATCGGCGTGACGGCGCCCTCGGTGCCGGCCACTCGCGACCAGACGCCGAGTCGCTCGAAGATGAGCCGCGCGCCGTGCGACAGGGCGAGCGAGCGGTCGGCGCGTCCTGCCTCGCCAGGAGCGCGCGGATCGATCGCGACGATGTCGAGATCGTCGCCCGCGCGCGCGAGCGCGAGCGCCAGCGTCGCGCCGACCGGCCCGGCGCCGACGATCGCGATGTCAGGCCGCGCGCCGGGTACGCGCACCGCAGGCTGCCTCGACGTCGGCGACGCTCTTCGGCGTCGTGCCGGTCAGATTCTCGACGCCGTCGGCGGTCACGAGAACGTCGTCCTCGATCCGCACGCCAATGTTCCAGAAGCGCTCGGGGACGTCGTCGGCGGGACGAATGTAGGCTCCCGGCTCGACGGTCAGCACCATTCCGGGAGCGAGGCGCACCGACTCGCCTCCTTCGCGATACGGTCCGGCGTCGTGCACGTCCATGCCGAGCCAATGCCCGGCACGGTGCATGTAGAAACGCTTGTAGGTGCCCTGCTCGAGGACGGCGTCGAGCGAGCCCCCGATGAGCCCGAGGTCGATGAAGCCCTGCGCGAGGACCTTCTCGGCGACCGCGTGGTAGTCGTGGAACGGCACACCCGGTTTCAACGCGTCGATGCAGGCGAGCTGGGCGGCGAGCACCAGCTCGTAGACCGCGCGCTGTGGTCCGGAGAACACGCCGTCGACGGGGAAGGTGCGCGTGATGTCCGACGCATAGCCCTGATACTCGCAACCGGCGTCGATCAGTAGGAGATCGCCGGGCTGCATCTGCCGGTTGTTGTCGCGGTAGTGCAGGACGCAGGCATTGGGCCCCGACGCGACGATCGACGAGTAGGCGACCGCCTGCGCGCCGTGCACGAGGAATTCGTGCGCGAGTTCGGCTTCGACCGCGTACTCGTGCTCGCCTGCCCGCGCACATTCCATCGCGCGCCGGTGCGCGCCGCCCGAGATTGCGCACGCCCGGCGGATCAGTGCGAGCTCGTGCGCATCCTTGACGAGGCGCATCCGATCGAGGATCGAGCGCACGTCGACAAGCTCGGCCGGAGCCGAGACGCCGCTGCGCGCTCGCGCGCGCACCTCGTTCAGCACGTCGACCGTCGTGCGATCCCAGTCGGCGTAGAGACCGACCGGCGTGTAGAGCGCCGGCCGGTTCGAGGCGAATTCGGGAAAGCGCGTCGCGAGCTCCGAGATCGGGTGCGCCTCGTCGAAGCCGAAGACCTCGCGCGCTGCCTCGGGGCCATAGCGAAAACCGTCCCAGGTCTCGCGCTCCTCGTTGCGCTCGCGGCAGAACAGCACTTGACGGTCGCCGTCGTCCGCCGCGACGAGCGCGACGACGGCGTCGGGCTCGGGAAATCCGGCCAGGTAATACAGGTAGCTGTCGTGGCGGTATGGGTAGAGCGAATCGCGGTTGCGCGCGACCTCGGGCGCGGTGGGCACGATCGCGAGTCCGCCGCCGCTCTTGCTCCGCATCGCTTCGATCAGCGCGGCGCGGCGCGATCGGTAGACCTGGTGGGCGTGATCCATCGCTCACTCTCGCTTGAATCGGGGAAGCTCGCATTATAGTTACGTCGTGCAAAGCGGAGAGCGAACCGGATCGGCGGGCGGCGATGCGCCCGGCGCGATGGCACCCCGACAGCCGGCGCCGCTGCGCGCCGCCAAGGAAGCGCTGCGCGCGCGGCTCATCGCCGAGCGTGTCGCGCTGCCGGCGCGCGAGCACGCGGCGCGATCGGAGGCGATCGCCCGGCGCCTCGTCGCGCTGGCCTCGTGGCAGAACGCGCGCGCGGTGCTCCTGACGCTCCCGGTACGCGGCGAGTGGGACGCGGGTATCGTCGCGCGCGCCGCGCTCGCATCGGGCAAGGCCTTGATTCTGCCGCGGATCGACGCTCCGCGGCGGATGCTCGACCTCCACCGGGTCGCCGATCTCGCAGGCGACGTCATTGCCGGCCGTCATGGAATTCCCGAGCCGCGCGCCGACTGCGAACGTGTCGCCCCGGCCGTTGTCGACTGGGTGCTGATCCCTGGCGTCGCGTTCGACGCCCACGGTCATCGGCTGGGGTACGGCGGGGGCTACTACGATCGGCTGCTCCCGCTGCTCGCTCCCCGGGCAGCGAAAGTCGCAGGCGCGTTCGACCTGCAGATCGTCGATGCCGTCCCGCACGCGAGACACGATCTGCCGGTCGACACCATCGTCACCGAATCGCGGCGGATCGCGGCGCGCCCGGACGCGCCATGACGTCCGCACGCACGGCGCGCATCGCGCTCGTCGCGACGCTCGCGATCCAGATCTACACGTCGTTTGCTGCCACCGCGACGGCGGTGCTGGCGCCGGAAATGGCGCAGGCGTTCGGCATCGATGCGCGCTGGATCGGTCTCTTCGTCGGCATTGTCTACGCAGGCGCGATGCTCGCCGGTCTCGCGAGCGGAGGGTTCATCGAACGGTTCGGGTCGATCCGCGTCTCGCAGGGTGCCGTCGCACTGTGCGCGGTGGCGACACTCGTCATCGCCGTGGCCCCGCAGCACCTGCCCGTCGCGCTGGCAGTCGCCGCGCTGGTGATCGGCCTCGGTTACGGGCCGATCACGCCGGCGTCGTCGCAGCTGCTGCAACGCACGGCCGCGCCGTCGCGGATGGCGCTGACGTTCTCGATCAAGCAAACCGGGGTGCCGGCAGGCGTGGCGCTGTCGGGAGCGATCCTTCCCGGACTCGCGTTGGCGTTCGGCTGGCGAACGACATTCGTAATCGTCGCGCTCCTCGGCGCCGTCGTCGTGGCCTTCGCGCAGCCGATTCGCGCCGGACTCGACGTCGAGCGGCGCCCGAACCGCTCGCTCTCGCTCGCCGCGATCGTCGGTCCACTCGCGATCCTGCGCGAATCGCCGGCGCTGCTCGCGCTCGCGCTCGTCTCGTTCGCCTACTCGGCGACGCAGGTGTGCCTGACGAGTTTCCTCGTCGTTCATCTGACGGGCGCACTCGGCTATTCGCTGGTGTCGGCAGGGCTGATCCTCACCGCGACGACGATCGCGGGAGCGTTCGGCCGCATCGGGTGGGGGGTCGTCGCCGACCGGCTGCTCGCACCGCGGCGCACCCTCGCGCTGATCGGCGTGATCGCGGCGGCCTGCGCGATCGCGATGGCGCTGTCGACGCCCGGCTGGCCGGCCACGGCAATCGTCGCGCTCGCCGCATGCTTCGGCGCGACGGCGATCGGCTGGAACGGCGTCCAGCTCGCCGAAGTCGCGCGCCTCGCTCCGCCGGGCGCCGCCGGCAAGGTCACCGGAGCGACCAGCGTCGTCACGTTCGCCGGCGTCGTCGTGGGGCCGCCGCTGTTCGCGTTTCTTGCCGACCTCACGGGGAGCGATCGGGCGGGCTTCGCGATGCTCGCGGTGGCAAGCGGCGCCGCCGGCGCCGCGCTCTTCGCGCGCCGCGCGCATACAATTGCCCCATGACGACGTGACGGAGTGAGGCCATGGACCGCGTTCCCGATCTCGATCCGCAGGAGACCCGCGAGTGGCTCGACGCCCTCGACGGCGTACTCGCGTATGCCGGCCCCGATCGCGCGCACTTCCTCATCGAGCAGCTGATCGACCGCGCGCGCCGCAAGGGTGCCTTTCTGCCGTTCTCGGCCAACACCGCCTACATCAACACGATTCCTGCCGCGGCGCAGGCGCCGATTCCCGGCGATCAGGAGATCGAACACCGTATCCGCTCATACACGCGCTGGAACGCGATGGCGATGGTGGTGCGCGCGAACAAGCACACCAACGTCGGCGGCCACATCGCGAGCTTCGCCTCGGCGGCAACGCTCTACGACGTCGGCTTCAACCATTTCTGGCATGGGATGTCGGACCGCCACGGCGGCGACCTCATCTTCATCCAGGGGCACTCGTCGCCGGGAATCTACGCACGGGCGTTCCTCCTCGGACGCATCACCGAGGACGAGCTCGACAACTTCCGCCAGGAGGTCGGCGGCCACGGCGTTCCATCCTACCCGCACCCGTGGCTCGCGCCCGACTTCTGGCAGTTCCCGACGGTGTCGATGGGCCTCGGCCCGCTGATGGCGATCTACCAGGCGCGATTCATGAAATACCTCCACGATCGCGGCCTCGCCGACACCGCGGGCCGCAAGGTGTGGTGCTTCTGCGGCGACGGCGAGATGGACGAGCCCGAGTCGATGGGCGCGATCGGCATGGCTTCGCGCGAGGGCCTCGACAACCTGATCTTCGTCGTCAACTGCAACCTGCAGCGCCTCGACGGTCCGGTACGCGGCAACGGCAAGATCATCCAGGAGCTCGAAAGCGAGTTCCGCGGCGCCGGCTGGAACGTCATCAAGGTGATCTGGGGGACGCGCTGGGATCCGCTGCTCGCCCGCGACGCGGACGGCATCCTCGAGCGAAGGATGATGGAGTGCGTCGACGGCGAGTACCAGACCTTCAAATCAAAGGACGGCGCCTACGTGCGCGAGTACTTCTTCAACACTCCCGAGCTGAAGGCCATGGTCGCCGACCTCTCGGACGACGAGGTGTGGACCCTCAATCGCGGCGGACACGATCCGCACAAGGTCTACGCCGCGTACCACGCTGCGGTCCGTCACGCCGGACAGCCGACGGTGATCCTCGCGAAGACGATCAAGGGCTACGGCATGGGCGAGGCGGGCGAAGCGCAGAACATCACGCACCAGCAGAAGAAGATGAACGTCGAGGCAATTCGGCGCTTCCGCGACCGCTTCCAGATCCCCGTGCCCGATGACAGGATCGAGGATGTGCCGTACGTGAAATTTGCCGACGGCTCGCCCGAGCTCGAGTACATGCGCGCGCGCAGGATGGAGCTCGGCGGCTACGTGCCCGCACGCAGGCGCAGCGTCCAGCCGCTGCCGGTGCCGCCGCTCGCCGCATTCGAGCGGCTGCTGCAGGACACCGGCGAGCGCGAGATCTCGACGACGATGGCGTTCGTGCAGCAGTTGCAGATCCTGCTGCGCGACAAGGCGATCGCGAAGTACGTCGTGCCGATCGTCCCCGACGAATCGCGCACTTTCGGCATGGAGGGCCTGTTCCGGCAGCTCGGCATCTGGAACCAGCTCGGCCAGCTCTACACGCCCGAGGATCGCGACCAACTGATGTTCTACAAGGAGGACAAGCACGGCCAGATCCTCCAGGAAGGCATCAACGAGGCCGGCGCGATGTGCGACTGGATGGCGGCGGCGAGCGCCTATTCGACGCACGACGTGCAGGTGATCCCCTTCTACATCTTCTACTCGATGTTCGGTTTCCAGCGCGTCGGCGATTTCGCCTGGGCCGCCGGAGACATGCGCTGCCGCGGCTTCCTCCTCGGCGGCACCGCCGGGCGGACGACGCTGAACGGCGAGGGGCTGCAGCACGAGGATGGCCACTCGCACGTGCTGTCGTCGGTGATTCCCAACTGCCTGTCGTACGACCCGACGTTCTCCTACGAGGTCGCGGTGATCATTCAGGAGGGTTTACGGCGGATGGTCACCGGCCAGGAGGACGTCTACTACTACATCACGCTCCTCAACGAGAACTACCGCCACCCCGCGATGCCCGAAGGCGCGGCGCCATCGATCGTCAAGGGCATGTATCGCTTTGCCGCAGGTCCCGCGAAATCGAAGGCGCCGCGCGTTCAGCTCCTCGGCTCGGGGGCGATCCTCCGCGAAGTGATCGCGGCCGCCGATCTCTTGCGCGACGACTGGGGCGTCGAAGCCGACCTCTGGGCGTGCCCGTCGTTCACCGAGCTCGCGCGCGACGGCCGCGCGGTCGAGCGCGCGAACCTGCTCGACCCGACTGCCAAGCCGAAGGTCGCGCACGTGACCGCGTGCCTCGACGGCACCAGCGGGCCGGTGATCGCCGCCACCGACTACGTGCGCACGTTCGCCGAGCAGATCCGCCCATACGTCCCGCGCCGCTACGCCGTGCTCGGCACCGACGGCTTCGGGCGCTCGGACACGCGCGAGCGCCTGCGCAGCTTCTTCGAGGTCGATCGCCAGCACGTTGCCGTCGCCGCGCTCAAGGCGCTCGCCGACGACGGCGCGCTGCCCACGAAACGCGTCGCCGAGGCGATCGCGAAGTACGGCATCGACGCGAAGAAGCCTGCGCCGTGGTTGTCGTGAAGATCGCGTCGGCCGCGATTGGCGCGCTCCTCATCGCGGGCGCTGCACATGCCGGCGAGGTCATCGACGTTGCCGTCCGCGACGGCGTCACCGAGTCGGTCTTGCTGGTGAATCCCGGTGTCTCGCAGCCGAAAGCCATCGTGATCTCGTTCGTCGGCGGTAAGGGTGCGATCAACCTCGCGCGTCGCGTTCGAAACGGGGGCATTCACTTTGGACGCGCTGCCAATTTTCTGGTCCGCGTGCGCAGCGATGTCGCATCGAGCGACATCGTCGATGCGATCGTCGATGCGCCGAGCGACCTCCTCCCCGGTGGCATGACCGACGACTTCCGCGCCGGTGCCACGCATGCGGCCGACATCGGCAAGGTGATCGACGAGCTTCAGAAGCGCTATGCGGGCGCACCGGTCTATCTTCTTGGAACCAGCCGCGGCACGATCTCGGTTGCGAACCTTTCGGTGCGCCTCGGCCCGCGTGTCAAAGGGGCGATCCTCACCTCGACGGTTACTCGCGCCGACCGCGTCGGGCCGGCGCTGTCGCGCTTCAATTTTTCCGACATCAAGGTGCCGGTGCTGTTCGTCCATCACCACGACGATGGGTGCTTCTCGAGCCCGTACGAAGGAGCGAGGAAGGCTGCCGGCGATTCACCTTTCGTCACCGTGCACGGCGGCTCCCCTCCAGAGTCCGATCCCTGCCAACCGCTCGCCGCGCACGGCTTTTTCGGGCGCGAACCGCCGGTCGTCGAGGTGATCCACAATTTCATTCTCGGTCGCGAATATGCGCGCGAGATCGCTGCGCTGCGTCCGGCCGAACGCCGGCCATCATCGACAGCGCTTTCGTCAACTCCCCTTTTGCGGAGCCTGCCCGGTCAGTCTTCGCGGCCAGCGGACTGTGGTTCGAGCCCTTACGCAAAAATCGACTCCCGAAACGTCGGTTGTCGA
>Ga0157370_10005228_pt1 | contig 14615 bp, 12 predicted proteins | sample C35metaG_FD_113463 | JGI IMG/M metagenome (GOLD analysis project Ga0157370, IMG submission 113463) | Corn rhizosphere microbial communities from Kellogg Biological Station, Michigan, USA - C3-5 metaG | ecosystem: Host-associated > Plants > Roots > Rhizosphere > Soil | place: USA: Michigan...
AGGAGGAAAATTAACCCCTAGACAGAAGATGATTAACCTGATGTATCTGGTTTTCATCGCAATGTTAGCAATGAACGTATCAAAAGAAGTTATTTCTGCTTTTGGTTTGATGAATGAAAAATTCGAAGCTGCAAATACATCTTCAGTTACAACAAATGAAAGTTTGTTGACATCTTTAGATCAAAAAGCTGCTGAAGCAAAAGGAGAATTTGCTAAAGCTGCAGAAACAGCTCACAAAGTTCAGGCTGCTTCAAAAGAATTCTACGATTACATCGGTACTTTAAAAACTCAGGCTGTAAAAGGTTTTGAAGTTGATAAAGAAACTGGAAAAATGCCATACGAAGCTATGGATAGAGGTGATAACATCGATGACTGGTTTACAGGAGACGGTTACACTAAAAAAGGTAATGAAATTATCGCTAAAATCGAGAAATATAAATCAGATATTAAAGCTGCTTTAGGTACAGATAAAAAATATGCTGGAATTATTTCTGAGGTTGAGAAAAAATTTGATGTTTCTGACGTAAAAAACAAAGAAGGTATTAAAGAAAAATACTTAGCATACCACTTCAAAGGATTTCCTGCGATCGCTTCAGCTGCAAAACTTTCAGCTTGGCAAAATGACGTTAAGAAAACTGAAGCTGACGTTTACAACAGTGCATTAGGTAAAGCTGCAGTAGCTGCTGCTTCTTACAGTAACTACCAGGCAATTGTTGTTTTAGACAAAAATGCTTATTTCCAAGGTGAAAAAGTAACTGGTAAGGTAGTTTTAGGACGTTATGACGAAAACACAAAACCAACTTCTTTCCAAGGTCCTGGACAAATTGTTAACGGACAAGCAGTAATCTCTTTAACTGCTGGTGGAGTAGGAGAACAAGATATTAACGGACAATTTACTTTCTTAGAAGATGGTAAAAACATTCCTTTAAAATTCTCTGGAAAATATGTTGTAGTTCCTAGACCAAACTCAGCTACAATTTCTGCTGATAAAATGAATGTAGTTTATAGAGGTGTTGTTAACCCAATCTCTGTATCATTCGCTGGTGTTGATGCTAACAAAATTGTTGCAAGCGCTCCGGGATTATCTTCTGCAGGAAAACCAGGAAAATATAACATGAGCCCAGGTCAAGGTACTGAGGCTACAATTTCTGTAACTGGTACATTACCAAACGGAGATAAAGTAACAGATAAGAAAACATTCAGAATTAAAGGTATTCCTGGTCCAACAGGTACAATTAGAGGTGAAATGGGAGTTGTTAAAGGTCCTAAATCTAACTTAGAAATTGCTACTATTGGTGCTAAATTACTTGATTTTGATTTTGAAGTTGGTTTAGATGTTGTTGGATTCAATATGAAAATTGCTGGACAGCCTACTGTTGTTGTTACTGGTAATAAAATGAATGCACAATGTAAATCAGTTCTTGCAAGAGCTGGTAAAGGAGACCAAGTTACTATTTCTGAAATTAAAACTAAACTTGTTGGAGCTGGTAGTTATTTATTACCAAGAACTGCTCCGGTAATTTACGAAATACAATAATAAAGTAGTTAAAACTACGTTCAATATCTTATAATGATACCACGATGAAAGTAAGAAATTTTTTAATAGCTATTGTTTCTATCGCTGGAGGTTTTGCTTCTAATGCGCAATCTAATTTGCTTAATGCAAAAACTCCTGCTCAGATCGGACTTAAAACTCCTGCGCAGCTTATCTCAGATAATGATAAGCCTTTAGCTTACGGTTATGTTGATGATAGAGATATCTTGATGGGTAAAACTACTTGGGAAATCATTGATTTAAATGAAAAAATCAACTTTCCAATGTATTTTCCTGTAGATACAGCTAATATTGGTTCTGATAGACGTTCTCTTTATGACGTTTTAACGAAAGCCATCACAAAAGGCAAAATAACTGAAGTTTATGCTGATAGTTATTTCAATACTAAAAAATCTATGAAAGACATCCAGGGTGCATTATCTCGTATTGATACTACAGATGCTGGTAGAGAACTTATCAACCAATATCCAGATGACTACAAATCACGTGTTGTGAAGAAAAAAGTAGTTACTGGAAGCGGTAAAAAGAAAGTTGTTACTTATGTAGATGAAACAGTTGGTCCAACAAGAACGGTTCCTGCTGAGTATATCTTAAAACAAGATCTTACTTCTGCTGATGTTACACAGTACAAAATTAAAGGGTACTGGTATTTTGACAAACGCCAGAGTGAATTGAAATATCGTTTACTTGGACTTTGTCCTGTAACTCCAGACGTTTATACAATGAATAGTGACGAGAAAGATTATATTGAATTGTTTTGGATTTTCTTCCCAAATGCTCGTGAAGTACTGCATGAAGCAAAAGCTTTTAACGACAACAATTCAGCACTTCCAATTTCTTTCGATCAAATACTAAACTCTAGACGTTTTAATGCGGTGATCTACAAAGAGGAAAACCTTTACGGAGATAGAGCTATTAGTGATTACATGAAAGACAATGCACAAAATCAATTGTTAGAATCTGAAAGAGTAAAAGAGAAGATTCGTAACTTCGAACAAGATATGTGGAATTACTAAGTATCTGAAAATAAAATATTTAAAAAACTCTTACTACCTTTGTAGTAAGAGTTTTTTGTTTTTATGCTGTTTTTAGTCTTTTTATAAAAACAAAAATACTGCTCAATTTTAAATTACTTTTTAGTAATTTTGATTTATGTAAGAAAAATAACAATATTAAATATAAAATTACGTTTAATTTCTTATAATATTTATCATGATGAAAGTAAGGAATTTTTTAATTGCTGGTTTTACCCTTGTCAATGGATTTGTCTGCAATGCACAATCTAATTTATTAAATGCTAAAACAGCTGATCAAATAGGGCATAAAACTGCAGCACAGCAAATTTCTGATAACGACAAGCCTTTGGCTTATGGTTATGTAGATGACAGGGATGTTTTAATGGCAAAGACAACTTGGGAAATTATCGATTTAAATGAGAAAATCAATTTTCCATTATATTTCCCGGTAGATACTGTGAATATTGGACCTGAAAGACGTTCTCTTTATGATGTTCTAACCAAGGCCATTCGAAATGGCAGAATAACTGAAGTTTATACAGATAGTTATTTTAATACCAAAAAATCACTAAAAGATATTGAAGGATCTTTGACTCGTGTTGATACTACAGATGCTGGTAGAGAACTTGTTAATCAATATCCCGATGATTTCAGAACACGGGTTGTTAAGAAAAAAGTAGTGACAGGAACGGGTAAGAAAAAAGTAGTCAGCTATGTTGATCAAACAGTAGGTCCTACAAGAACGATTCCTGCTGAGTATATCTTAAAGCAGGATCTTACTGCTGCCGATGTTTCACAATATAAAATTAAAGGTTACTGGTATTTTGATAAACGCCAGAGTGAATTAAAATATCGTCTGCTGGGAATTTGTCCTGTAACTCCTGATGTCTATACGATGAATAGCGATGAAAAGGACTATATAGAACTGTTTTGGGTTTTCTTTCCTAATGCGCGGGAAGTGCTGCATGAAGCAAAAGCCTTTAATGATAAAAACTCTGCGCTTCCTATTTCGTTTGATCAAATCTTAAATTCAAGACGTTTTAATGCGGTTATCTATAAAGAAGAAAACGTATACGGAGACCGTGAAATTAAAGATTACATTAAAGACAATGCACAAAGTCAATTGTTAGAATCTGAAAGGGTAAAAGAGAAGATTCGCAACTTTGAAGAAGATATGTGGAATTACTAAGTGTTTAAATCCAAATTATACAAAAAACTCTTGCTACCTTTGCAGTAAGAGTTTTTTTTATTTTATCTATATTACCAATGCTTGATTATTTAATCGTCGGATCTGGATTAGCCGGAATTTCCTTTGCTGAAATCGCCCTTAAAAACAATAAATCTATTTTAGTTGTTGATGACAAATCCCAAAATTCTTCGAGAATTGCAGGAGGCTTGTACAATCCGGTTATCTTAAAACGTTTTAGTGAAGTCTGGAATGCAAAAGAGCATTTGGTTTTAATGAATGAATTCTATGAACAAGTTGAAGGAAAGCTGCAGGAAAAATTCAATTTTAAAATGCCAATTCTTCGAAAGTTTTTCTCAATTGAAGAGCAGAATAATTGGTTTGCTGCTTCAGATAAAATTAACCTGGCTCCCTTTTTATCTACAAAACTTATTACTAAAAAATACCAGGGTATTGACTCCCCTCATGATTATGGAGAAGTTCTGCATACTGGTTATGTAAAAACCGGGCAATTATTAGAAAGTTACAGAGAGTATCTAAAAAAGAATGATTTACTCCTTGAAGAATCTTTTCACAGCTCTTTTCTGGAAATTCTTGATTCAGGAATTCAGTACAAAAGTATCAAAGCCCGTCATATTATATTTGCTGAAGGTTTTGGGCTGCATAAAAACCCTTATTTTAATTACCTGCCTTTGGATGGAACAAAAGGTGAGTTGTTTTTAATAAAAGCATCTGGTTTAAAACTAGATGTTATTGTTAACACAAGTGTTTTTATTCTGCCTGTTGGAGGTAATTTATACAAAGTTGGTGCAACCTACAATTGGCATGATAAAACTGATCTCCCAACTGAAGAAGGAAAACAAGAGCTTATAGATCGTATTAAAGAAATTATTACCTGCGATTTTGAGATCATAAAACACTTTGCCGGAGTAAGACCAACAGTTGCCGACAGAAGACCTATAATAGGAACTCATGAGGCATACAAATCTATTCATCTTCTTAACGGATTAGGAACACGCGGTGTAATGCTGGGGCCGGCACTGGCAAAAATGTTATATGAGAATATTGAAAACGGAACTCCAATAGACCGTGAAGCAGATATAAAACGCTTCCATAAAAGATATTTGAAATCTCTTATTCCTGACCGGCCTTAGGATCGTATGAAATAAACATATTGATATATAAATTTCTCGACAGTCTTAAAACAAACGGAAATAATAGAATCAAAGTAATTACAATTGCAATAAAAGATTGTTCTATACTTGCTCCGAAGAAAACAAATGAGACAATAAATGCTGCAATTCCAACTGCAACATTTAAACCATAACTTACATACATTGCACCATAAAAGAACGAAGGTTCAATTTGATATTTTAAACCGCAATGACTGCAATTCTCATTCATTTTTAGAACATTAGTCAAGTGAAGCGGATTTTTGTCCGAATACATGCTCTCTTTTTGACATTTAGGACAACTTCCTGTTAAAATACTATTTAGTTTGGATCCTTTTTTTAACATTTGCAAAAAATTTAAACAAAGGTACGATTTTTCAACCTTTACTGCTGATAACAATAGTTATAAATTATGCTTAATATACACAATCTTTCCGTTTCTTTTGGAGGAACATATTTATTTGAAGAAGTTACTTTTCGTTTAGGAGCCGGAGACCGAGTTGGTCTTGTTGGTAAAAACGGAGCTGGTAAATCTACAATGCTTAAAATGCTGGCAGGAGATTTTGCGCCAGATTCAGGTGTTATCTCACAAGAGAAAGATATCAGAATGGGATTTTTACGCCAGGATATCGATTTTGAACAAGGAAGGACTGTATTGGAAGAAGCGTATGAAGCTTTTACAGAGATTAAGGTTGTAGAAAAAAAACTGGAACAAATCAATCATCAATTAGTTACAAGAACTGATTATGAAAGTGAAGAATACAGTCAGATTATTGAAGATTTATCTGATTACACACATCGTTTTGAACTTCTTGGCGGTTATAATTATGTTGGAGATACAGAAAAAATTCTTTTAGGTCTTGGTTTTAAAAGAGAAGTCTTTAATAATCAAACTGAAACATTTTCCGGAGGATGGAGAATGCGTATCGAATTGGCAAAATTATTATTGCAGTCAAATGATGTATTGCTTCTGGATGAGCCTACCAACCACTTAGATATTGAAAGTATTATTTGGTTAGAGAATTTCCTTCGCAATTATCCGGGAGTTGTGGTAATTGTATCGCACGATAAAATGTTTTTGGATAATGTTACCAACAGAACAATCGAAATTTCTTTAGGAAAAGCATACGATTTTAATAAACCATATTCGCAGTATTTAGAATTGCGTCATGAAATACGCGAAAAACAATTAGCGACTCAAAAGAATCAGCAGAAAAAAATTGAAGAGACAGAAAAATTAATCGAGAAGTTCCGTGCAAAAGCTTCAAAGGCTTCAATGGCGCAATCGTTGATTAAAAAGTTAGATAAAGTAGAAAGAATAGAAGTTGATGAAGATGACAATTCTGTAATGAATATTTCTTTCCCGGTTTCAAAAGAACCTGGAAAAGTTGTAATCGAAGCAGAACATGTTACAAAAGCTTATGGTGACAAAACGATTCTAAAAGATATAAGCTTATTGGTTGAAAGAGGAAGTAAAATTGCATTCGTTGGACAAAACGGTCAAGGAAAATCGACTTTCATTAAAGCTTTGGTTAACGAATTTGAATACGAAGGAACTATTAAATTAGGACACAATGTACAATTAGGATATTTTGCTCAAAATCAAGCAGAATATCTGGATGGTGAAATTACATTGCTTCAAACTATGGAAGATGCAGCAACCGATACAAATCGTATGAAAGTGCGTGATATGCTGGGGTCATTTTTGTTCCGTGGAGATGATGTAGAGAAAAAAGTAAAAGTACTTTCTGGAGGAGAGCGCAACCGTTTGGCACTTTGTAAATTGTTATTGCAGCCAATTAACGTACTGTTGATGGATGAGCCTACGAACCACTTAGATATTAAATCTAAAAACGTTTTAAAAGCGGCACTTCAAAAATTTGGAGGTACATTATTATTAGTTTCTCACGATAGAGATTTTCTACAAGGAATGTCGAATATTGTTTACGAATTTAAAGATCAGAAGATCAAAGAATATCTGGGCGATATTAATTTCTTCTTAGAACAGCGTAATCTCGAAAACATGCGTGAAGTGGAGAAAAAAGATGTTGTGAAAACAACAGCGCCTAAAGAAACCACAAAAGCATCTTACGAAGATCAGAAAAAAGGAAAAGCACTTCAAAACCGATTAAGCAAAATTGAAAGTCAGATTCAGCAGTTAGAAAAAGACATTCAGCACGACGATAAAATGCTCGAAACGAATTACGATAAACACATCGAAGATGCATCGTTCTTTACGGCTTACAACAAAAAGAAAGAAGACCTGGAACAATTGCTTATAGACTGGGAAATTGTTCAGGAGGAGATTGATAGCTTTAATGCTTAATTAGTTTTCAGTCGCAGTCACAGTTTTCAGCAAGTTAAACAGATATAGACCTTTGTTAAAGTTTTAAATTTTGAAAAAGGTTTTTTTTACGTCAAAAAAATAAAAAATCTGTTCAAACCAGTTTGATCAGTATGCTGTATTCTCAACAAAGCTATTTAATGACCCCAATAGACCTAGAATGTGCAATCGCCTCACTGCTTTCTTTAAAATAACAGACGGAGACATCCAGCGATTCTAAATTCTTCATGATTTTTTTGACTGCCTTTTTTTGGGTTTTTCCGGTTTGTCTTATGTAAACTGCGATCACGGTTACTGGAAATATTTTGCAGATTCTTTCATATAAAACAGGATCATGCTGGGAATCGTCTCCAAGTAAAACATATTTTAAGTTGGGATAAAACTCTAAAACATGTTTTATTTTGTCAAACTTATGATCGTGATTACCGCGTCCGCTCATAAAGAAATCAGTAATTCCTCTTTTAATGTCTTTTAGTAAAATAACGGCTCTAGGAAGTTTGTGTATTTTGGTAAATTTTGCAATAAATCGGTACAAATTCCACTCACTGCTCGAAACATAAAAAAAAGCATTTTCTTCGCCCATATTATTTCTTCCTGCCGAACTCAAAGCCTGATAATGTTGTACAACATCTTTAAAAACTTTTCGGTCGTTTACATTTTTGAAAAGTAAAATGTACATTTTCCTGAAAATATTCCGCGTATGCGAAATCAAAAAAGTATCATCAATATCAGAGATAATTCCAAGATTTCCTTTATGCGGGCGTATAAAATTAGCATTACAGGTAATGGTTTTGCCTTCGTATTTTATACTGACCTGATATTCCATCCATCCAAAATGAGTTTCTTTTTCTAGCGGAATACAGAACTTAAAATAACCGTCATCCAGCGTTTTAGTATGGATTTCCTGATTGTTGCATTTAAGATAAACATCAAAATTTTCAATTGTTTTTATCCTAAACTGATTAATTATTGAACGTGCATTTTTTAGGTTTTTCTTCTGAAAATCATAGTTATACGTTCTTTTAAAAACATGCCCCATCACAATTAATTCTTCTTCATTGGCATAACCTCGATATAATTGTAAAATTGGTTTCATTAATTGCGTACTTTTATATAATACTGTAAATTAATTATTTTAATTGGTTTTTAAAAATAAAAGAGTTGAAAAAGAATATCATATTTGTTGTAAATCCTATTTCGGGCGATCTTGATAAATCAGATTTAATCGAGGCGGTTCAGGAATTTGCAGCTACAAATCACTTTAATCTGGAAGTTTATGAAACGACCGGCAAAAATGATCAGAGAGAAATACAGGCCCTTTATAAGCAATATCAGCCGGAACGAATTATTGTTGCGGGCGGTGACGGAACTATAAAAATGGCAGCCGAAGCCATGGAAGACCACGATGTAATTATTGGGATTCTGCCGGCTGGTTCGGCAAACGGACTTTCGGTAGATCTGAATCTGCCTGCCGGAATCGAAGAGAACCTAAAAATAGCTTTTCTAAACCATTATATCGAGATGGATATGATTTGTATTAATGGTAAAAAAAGCATCCATTTAAGTGATCTAGGATTGAACGCTAATCTGGTAAAAAACTACGAGCAGAGTGATGTACGTGGTTTTTGGGGCTACGCTTTACAGGCCTTTACAACCTTAACCGAATCTGAAGAACCGTTTGTAGCTTCTATTACCGCAAACAATAAAACTGTCGAACACGTTGCAAGAATGATTGTAATTGCCAATTCGCAAAAATACGGAACAGGCGTAATCATTAATCCAAATGGAGCAATGAATGACGGAAAGTTTGAATTGGTAATTTTGAAAAGTCTGGATTTGCTTTTAATTGGAAAAATTATAACCGGAAATATGCCTATTGATTCAGACGATATTGTGATTATTTCTACAGATAGGGCAGAAATAAAAACAGATTATCCGGTTCATTTTCAAATTGACGGTGAATATTGCGGCGCGCAGAAATCATTAGAAATTCATATTTTGCATAAGCAGATGAAATTGGCGGTTCCGTAATCAATTAAATATCTTTATTTAAACGGATTACGTTCCTGCCATTCTGTTTTAGGCTCAAGGTAATTAAAAAATCTGGCAATGTTATGATTGATCAGTGCGTTGCTGTGCGTTATTAAACCGTACATTTTTACTGGTTTTGCACCAACAGAACTTTTAATTTCAAGCGCTGTTCTGGCAAAAACAATTTCTTTAAAACCTTTTTTAATAGAATACGCAATCATGTCGTACAGCATGTTTAAATACAGCATTTTTTCGCGTTGGATACTTTCGTCATAGCCTAAGAAATAAGTGTCCATGATCTCTCCGTTTTTTATCAAAGTATTAAAACCAATTAGTTTTTCATCTAAAAAATAACCATACAATAAGAAATCTTCTTTCATTATTTCTTTAAAAAAACTAAAATGATTTCTTGCCAGAAAAAAGGTGTTGAAAGCTGCATTTTTAGCCACATGAAAATACAAGTCGTAAATAACATCTTCATATTTTCTAATATCGGCCAATGACATCTGCTGTTTTTCAATTCCCTCAGATTTTTTGCGGGCGCGTTTATACTGATCACGATATTTTTTTGAAAGTGCAGCAATGTAATCCTGTTCTGACTTCCAGTTTTCATTGATCTCAAAAATCATATTAGGCTGTGTCGAAAACGTATAATTGTTCTTGAATTCAGCTTGCAGCGGTTCGATTTCTTTGGCGGTAAAATCTTTAATACTGGTTATGTGAACTTTTTTGCCACTTGCTTTTAAATCTTTTTTGAGTTGATTAATGGCTTTATGAAGCGTTTTGACAGCTTTTGATTCTTTTGTATTTTTATCAAAAATGAAAGCATTTTGACCAGTAAGCATATTGTTTCCTATGAATAAAACATGTGAAGCAAAATTTTTAAGAGCAAAATTACGGACAGAAGTTTTTAAGCATTGATCACGTTCTCCAAAAGACTCTAGTTTTTCGGCAAATAAAAATTGGGTTAAAACAATTCCAATGAGTTTTGTTTCTTCAAAAATTCCAATAAAATGGCAGATCATATTTACCGGACAAGAATTTTCGAGTACTTCCAGATATTCGCGTGTTAAAAAAATGTTGTCTGAGGCCAGCAAATTCCATTCTGAAGGCAGTGAAGATGTGCTGTTGTAGATTTGAAAAGAATAAGTTGTATTCAAAAGTGTGCGCTAATTTTTTCAAAATTAGATAATATTTATAATAACTGACTTTCTTTAAGTTATTATTAAGAAAAACCCGTTTGAGTTTTGGTTTCAAACGGGTTTATATATTTGTAAATTATGCAAATCCGCAGATAATACCGCCCATTAAAGTAAGCGTAACTATCCAGTATCCGGCATGAATGAAAATGTATTTCCATGATTTTCTTTCAAACAAACCGTTGATTCCAATAATTGGTAAAGCGAAAAATAAACCTGAAATAAAACCATGCAAAGCACCGTGTTTAAAAGTGCGGTAAGTCGTTCCGTAATCGGCCATGAAAGCAGCAAAAGAAGGTTTTGCATTAGCAATTAAAGGCGGACCTCCAACCATGCCTATTGCTCCAGACTGATGAATGGTTAGTGACATTAAAGTCATTGTAATCATGAGTGAGAAAATGTAAGTAAGCCCAAAAATTTTGAGCATGCTTCCTTTTTTAAGATCTTCTTCGGTAAGGTTACTTTCTCTCATCCAGATTGATCCAAAAACTTTTGGATGATACCAGGCAAAACCAACAAGTAAAGTTACAACCGCAGCGGTTAGTAATGCGTAAAAGTTAAATTCCATGATATTAGGTTTTTATAATTAGTTGTTTCAAAATTAATCAAAAAAGAAGAACAAAGATGATATTTTAAAAGAAGGAAAAATCGTATGTATTTTTTATTTATCAACACTTTATTGACATGCGATGCTTTATATCTTGTAATTATCTAATTTTGAAGCAAGAAAAACATAGTCCCCAAGTCTAGTTATGAAAAGCTTTGCAACACTTTTTTTAGCATTTGTTTTTTCTCTTAATACTTTTGCAGATACTGTTTCAGATAAAGAGAAAGAGGTGCTGATAAAATTATATCACGCGACTAATGGTTTGCAGTGGAAAATTAAATGGGATTTATCGTTGCCAGTTTCTACATGGTATGGAGTTCATACTGAAAATGGAAAAGTCACAGCTCTAAATTTATCCAATAATAATCTGCAGGGAAAACTGCCTGTTGAGTTTTTTGATCTGGTAAATTTGGTAACTGTAGATTTGCATAAAAACAATTTAAAGGGAGAACTATCAGCCGAAATAGGGAAGTTGAATCAATTACAAATTCTGTGTTTGTCTGATAATGAAATTGAAGGAATACTGCCTGATTCGCTTTATAAAATTGCAACTTTAAAAGTACTTCTTTTAAACAGTAATAAATTTTCGGGTAATTTAAGTTCTGATATTATGAATTTAAGTGTTTTACAAAACCTGAGTTTATTCAACAATAATTTTGAAGGAGAGATTCCAAAAGAATTAGAAAAGTTATCTAACTTGTCTGAATTGAATCTTTCTTACAATAAATTCAAAGGTTCGGTCTCAAGAAGTTTAACTGTGCTGGATTCTTTGAATATGACAATGTTTGACGAGAATGGAAATCCATTTTTGCTGGATATAAACGAAGAAAGAAAAAATGAAAATATTACCATAAATTAATCGTGCTTATGAATGAATTTTACTCGTTGAAACAAGTTGATTAAATATATTTAGTTAATTGCGAAAAAGCCGTAGAAATATGGCTTTTTTATTTTTTATTTATCCGGACTTTAAAATATATTTTAACTTTGCATCAATAAATTTGACTTTAGTTTTAAAGCAGTCAATTTTTTTTATAACTTTAAAATTAGATTCAATTCTAAATTAAGCTGAGAACAAAATATTAACCTTTTACTCTAAAATTATGACACTACAATATCAGGGTGAACAATACGGAAAGGCAACAACATTTACACTAAGAATTATTGGAAACAACCTTTCAAAAAGCAGTTCTAATTATCAAATTGATTTATTGGTTGGAGATAAAAAACTGCCAACGTTTACAAGTGAAATTCACCAAAGTCTTTCAAACTGTTTAAAAGAAATTTATTTATTTAGAAAACATAACGGAATAAAATTTGACGAATCATCAGAGAAAATTGTTTCTCTTTATGTTCCTTATGATAAGGTTTTATTTAACTACAATAAATATGCTTTGTTTAGAGCGTAGCTGAAAATCTAAAAATATTTAAGATGACCGTTCTTGTTAAGGACGGTTTTTTTGTGTCTGCATTTTAATTTTGAGAAGTATTTTCAGTTTTTTGTTAAATATGGTTATTGTAATAAAATTAGGATCAATTTTTAATTTTTTTTCACTCTTAAATTGTTTGATTTTTCTTATTTTTTATTGTTATATAAATGAATTTTCTTACCTGTAGAAAATAGCTGAACCCTTGTTGCTTATGGTCTGGCAATTTTTTTTTTTATTGTGTGAATTATCTTTATTAATTTATATAAAATATTATTTTTGCTTTTTTTAACATGGAAATAATTACATCCTAAATGTCCCTAAATAAGTTTCTTTTTTTCTTTTTATTATTTATATCAATATCATATTCGCAGACTAAACGCGCTGCTGTTATGGTTAATGCCAGAGCACAAAAAGATAAAATCTTAATTCGCTGGGCTGTTAATTCTCCAGCCGAATGGCAGAAAGCAAATAAAAAAGGATTTATAATTACCAGAAGTACAGTTTTAAGAGATGGTAATGTCTTGTCTAAGCCAGAAAAAACACTTCTTACCCCAAAACCGTTAACCCCGGAACCTTAAGATTCCTGGATGGATGTTGTTCAAAAAGATAACAATGCGGCGATTATTGCACAATCTATTTACGGAGAAAGTTTTGAAGTAACTTCTGCTAAAGAAGGCGATTTGGCAAAAATAGTAAACATGGCAGACGAATTGAATCAGCGATATACATTTGCTTTGTATGCTGCAGATATGAGTTTTGAAGGCGCAATAAAAGCTGGCTGGGGATATGTAGATACAAACGTAAAAAAGAATGAAGTATATGCTTATCAGGTAACCGTTTTTGAAAGTCCGCAGGTTAAAGAGTCTTCTTATATGATAGGTTTAAAAGATTATAGTGTTCTTCCTGCTCCAACTGATTTTATTGCTGTTCCTGATGATAAAAAAGTATTGCTTTCATGGGATTATGAAACCTTTAAAAGAATTTATACTTCATTCATGGTCGAGAAATCTTCAGATGGAATAAATTTTAGTCCAATATCAAATACAGCACTTGTTAATTTAAACGATAAAGATGATCATCCATCTAAAAATATGTATTATGTTGATACACTTAGCGTAAATGATAAAGTTTATCATTATCGTTTATACGGAATCACTTCATTTGGAGAAAAAGGAGAACTGACAAAACCAATTACAGTAACAGGAGTTGCAGCGATAGTTACTCCAGCCAGATTAGTAGATTATAACATTATAAATTCAAACGAAGTTAATCTGGAATGGGATTATCCAAAAGAGTCAGAAGGTTTTATTCAGGGTTATGAAATAAATTTAGCAAATAATGATAAAGGACCTTATAAGGTTGTTTCTAAAATTATTCCGCCTGCTGAAAGAAAACTCAACTTTAAAGATAACTTATATCCGTCTAACTATTTTACAATTTCTGTCGTTGGGAAAAATAATCAGAGATTAACTTCTCAAAGTATGCTAGTGCAGCCTGTAGATTCTATCCCGCCTGCTAAGCCTATTGGACTGGAAGGAGTCATTGATAGTCTTGGAACGGTTCGATTAAAATGGAAACCTAATACCGAAAAAGATTTGCGAGGATATAGAATTTTAAAAGCAAATAATTCAGGAGAGGAGTTTGTCGATATTTATCATCAATCTTACGTTGGCACAGAGTACAAAGACAGTGTGAGTTTAAAAATGACTAACAGCAAAGTGTACTATAGAATTGCAGCCGAAGATATGCGTTATAATATCTCTGATCCTTCTGATATTCTTGTTTTGGATAAACCAGATAAAATTCCGCCGGCAGCGCCTATTTTTAAAGATTATGAGAATAAAGATGGAAAAGTACATTTAAAATGGATACGAAGCTATAGCGAAGATGTGGTAAGTTATAGTTTAAGAAGAAGGGAAAAAGGTCAGGAAAAATGGCTGGAGATCAGGCAGATAAACGATACTATTCAGGAATTTACAGATGACCGTGTTGAGAATAGAAAAACCTATCAATATGCAATTTTGGCTAAGGATAAAAGTAATCTTTGGTCATCGCTGGATCATTCTACAGTAACA
>Ga0157370_10005231_pt1 | contig 14602 bp, 12 predicted proteins | sample C35metaG_FD_113463 | JGI IMG/M metagenome (GOLD analysis project Ga0157370, IMG submission 113463) | Corn rhizosphere microbial communities from Kellogg Biological Station, Michigan, USA - C3-5 metaG | ecosystem: Host-associated > Plants > Roots > Rhizosphere > Soil | place: USA: Michigan...
CAAGGGTGTAACGCTTGCCAACGGCGCCAACATCCGCGTGCGCGGTCTGTTGTTCTTCAACGGAACGTCTTACACGCTGATCGCGTCGCGAGTTGCGCCGTAACGACTTTGCGTTGCCCTAAACGCAGGCTATTCATTTACAGGGCTGGCCCCGCAGCTCAGCTCGTGATTGAAAAGCCAACCGCTCGCGCCGTTTAGCTTTCGGTTCGAGCGCTCCTGGAAGGCGCCTGCCAATCCGCGCGGGATTGGCAGGCGCCATTTTTATTGGATCTGATGAGGTTGCGCGCCACCAGCCGTTCGGTCGTCACACCGCCAACCGAGGCTAATTCAGGATCATGAGGAGCGATTACTTTCGAACAACGACATGCGCTTTTCCAGCGTCGGCAGGCGCTTTTCCGTCATCAGGTTTTGAATACAGGACTACAACAAGGAATATGGTTATCCAGAATGAACATCGGGTTAAATTTGTTGGAGCGGCTCTCATTTTACGAGCTCCCACCATGCTGGTAAAATTGAGTCCAGCACGTTCTTTTCTCGACGTGGGGCTATAGCTCAGCTGGGAGAGCGCATCGTTCGCAACGATGAGGTCGTCGGTTCGATCCCGACTAGCTCCACCAAATTAACTTTGGAACAATATCCCCCGTCTTAAACATCTGTTTTTCCTATGGCAACTTGGGAACGAGACTACCACATTGAATCATGAGGCGTCCGCTACGGCTCAATTTTTTTGCGGCTCAAAGAATGTTCTCCGCTGCGATCTTCACCAGCCAAACACGATACTGCTGTTCTGAAGCAAGAGTTGGGCACGCGAAATCGCACGGAATTTCTCCGGGTTGTGGCCCATTCACCGAGCGGCAGCATTGCTTGCGGCCTTAATGGTGTGACGCCGCAGCCAGTCATCCGATCGGGCGTGCGCTTGCGAGATCTGTCGTGGCGACATGCGTGATTCCAGTGCGGCACTGGCGGGGCCACTGCGACCATCCCCGGCGGCTGCTCCCAATAAAAACCATTCGTCAGCAGCGACTAAATCGGGGCCGCGCCCGATCCCGTGCTCGTACATCATTCCCAGCTTGTATCGGACCTCCAGTATTTCGCTTGGGGTAAGGCTGCGATTAAGCGAATCCAACCTTGTTTGATCGATCACCTGGCCACCATTTTGCGCCATGACCAGCCACGCATATGCGGCAACTCGGTCGGCCGCCACTCCGCCACTCCCCGAAGAAAGTGCGATCCCGAGCCGGTGCTGTGCGACAGAATCACCTTTGGTAGCCGCCTGTTCGTCCAAGGCCGTGGCAGCCTTGTCATCCCGCAGGAAGCCATCGCCCTCGCGGTAGCGGTCGGCGAACTTCGCTTGAGAACCGATATCGCCTGCTTCCGCGCGCTTCCGTAAATCCGTCATTTCGTCCGCTTTTTTAGGAGACTCCTGTGCCTGCGGTACTCGCCTCGAGACGGACGAAGATTGATGCGCGAAATTGGGAAAAATAAGATAAAGAAGCCCCGCTGCCAGTCCCATTATCGCGGCGAGGACGACTTCCGGCTTCAATGCCCATCGAGCCGGGTGATTCGCTGAACTCGGGTCCCCAACTACCTTTGTCGAATGTACGCGGGTCTCGCTCGCAGGTTCTTGATTGAGCCCAGGTTCAGTTTCCAGTTCTTGGCCTTCGTGCTTCGGATGGCGATTGACATCCTCTTCAGGCGGCTCGGAACTTGCGCTATGCGACTCAGGCGCTTGCTCGGGCTCGACCCGGGAGAGCGTGACCATTCGCAGCTTGCCGGGAGAGCGCTGGAGAGCAAGGGCGATGCCAGCCCGGCGTAACTCTCCTGTGCGATTCTCCACGACATCAGAAATTTCTTTTACCGGAATGCAAGTAGCGGCCGCAAGCTCGGCCACCGTGCCCGACCACATGGCTGAATGTTTTGTCGCCCATGCGGCAATCCGGGTTACGGGCAGCTCCGCGGTGATGGATTCCTCGTTTGCCGATGTCTCTATACGAAATGCCTCATTGGTGCGCTGGTACGAGGTTCCGTTTTGCGGCTGAAGTTGCTGGCAGAGTTTGTCGATGGTCCGCAACACTCCTCCGCTGCTGGCCGCGATTTCCGATAACTGCTCCGGGCCAACCGGGCCAACACCGAGCGCGGTTATGCGGGCGCCGATGTACTCGGCCGTTTGCTCCTCATTCAATGGCTCAATGGTCATCACGTGCGCAGTTCGCTCCCGTATCCCCCCGGCTTCTGGCTCGGCGAGCTGATTATGTAGGCGGGGCAGGCCGGCAAGCAAAAGTGTGAGTTGTGGTGGACGTGCGGTGTCGCGGTCGAGGAGAGCAGAAAGATATTTGAGGGCGGCGGGGCTAAGGTTGTGTGCCTCGTCTATTGCGATCACGAACCGCTTGCCTTCTGCTGCTGCACGTCGTAGCAGCTTTTCAAACCGGTTTTGCGCTGTGTTCAAGTCCGAGGGAGGGGATTCCCTTGATCCCATTTCAAACAACAAGTGCGTAACGAAATCTTTGGCCCTGAACAGCGTCCAGAACACGAACGCCGTTCGCGCCTCTGCCTTAATTCGCTCGATAGCAGCATGCAGCAGTACTGTCTTGCCGAGTCCTGGTTCGGAAATCAGAACTTTGACGTTGGCCCGGCCAGTCGCAGGCGAGCATAGAAAATCCAGGATCTCGGCGTATCGACCTCCAAGATACAACCGCTCCGTATCGCTGCCCCTTACAGCGTTGAAAGGCATATAGCACCGTAAGCTAGCTGGCAACGCCCTCTCTAGTTTCATTGTTTCCTAGCGCATTACGGAGCTTGTCGCGCAGGGCTAACGGTAACGCTTCAACTCGGTGCAGAAGACGTTCGGCCGCTGCAAGAGTTTCGAACTGCTCGCGGACGTCCGGATCATCTACGTCGTTGATTCCCGCTGCTACCCGCGAGACTTCAATCGCGGAAACGAACGCGGTACCCTCCTCCACCGCGCGAGCAATGTCGATCAGGTCTGCTTTGCGGGGATCAAATCGCGTCCAAGCCTTGACTTGCAGCTTGAAATAACTGTCGGGTGAAGTTGTCTTGGCTGGCGTAAGTGCGATGTGCTGAAGATTTTCCGGCATGGGGGCCTCGTTCGACGCTGCTTTGAGTTGGCTGGCCGCAGAGGCGTGCCGGGCTGCGGCTCACTACCCGGGTTTATCAACTAGTATACAGCAGTCATTGTGGCCGTCTGGGGTGCAACGGATTTTCCGGCTACTCACGGCAGGTGCTCTGCTATTGCGCCAGAGCGCCCCTTTCGGCTCGGCGAAGGCAACCCGTGCTGAAGGAAGATGGTCAGAAAAACAATGGGGACAACTCTGACAATCCTCTATCATTATCATGCTCTTATCGCGGTCTTTGTGCTTCTGGTTCCTGGAAGCGTTTGCAACCAGGGCACCCCGAAGGGAGCCACGACCACCACGCCGCCGCTCAGGCGTGCACAAGCAGTTCTCGATGGCATTGCTCGCACTCCTGCGGATGCAATTCCCGACGCGGTTTTGAATCACACGCAATGCTTGCTGGTGTTTCCATCGACTGAGGACCTGAAACAGGATGAACTTCACGGCATTGCCAGCTGTCGCCAAGCTGCCCAGGAGTGGAACAGGCCCGGCGCCGTGACTTTGGTAGGTAGCCGGCCTGCGAAAGGAACCGATTTCCTCGTTTTCCTGCTAAGCAGCTCCGCTCCCAAGGCCCTGCAGACAGGTAATCTCGAGTTGCCGTCCGTCGCACCAGGACCGCTGGTGCGGTTTAGTTCCGTTGTTGCACCTGTCGAAATTCGATCAGACACTGTGGCTTACATGCGTGCTGGGGCTCGGCTAACGGGTATCGCGTTACGCGGCCGCATCCGAAGGGAGTCCCGGCAGCAGTGGTCGGAGCCGCAAGCCAAACAGTACTCATTGGCCCTTGTCTCGTTTTTCAATATTATTGTGCCGACTGGCATCGTTATCCATCACACGGCGACTATACCAAGCGAGGGTAAAGCTCCAACCAGTGAGCTCGAAGTCGATCAATACCACCAGGCACGCGGCTTCAAAGTATTCTGCTTCGGCAAGGAATATCATGTCGCGTATCACTATCTTGTGCTACCCGACGGCACGATCCAGCAGGGCCGCCCTGACCGCTGCGAAGGCGCACATGCTCCGGGATACAACTCGTATCTCGGAATTTCGGTCGTGGGTGACTTTAGTAGCGTGGATAACAAGGGCGGGGCAAAGGGACTTGCCAGGCCGACTGCCGCGCAGATCAAATCCGTGATTCGCCTATGCGAGAAATTGCGTCGGCAATACAACATCCCTTTGCAGCACATCCTTCGGCATAGTGACGTCGCGCCAACAAAATGTCCTGGGGACAAATTCCCCTTTCGCTATCTCGTTTCCCAAGTGGCACGCGCTGAATAGCCATGAAACGTGTCTGGAACAGCAATTACGCTTATGCACTCCTGGTCTGGTTAGGTATCTTCAGTTGCGGCTCGTATGCCTCCACACTGATGGACCGGCCTCGCGTGTCGAAGGCGCATGCTGGCACTGAACCATTCGCTACCTTCCACTTGCTCGATCGGCAACTTAGCCTGCTCGGCCGGCAATCTGCTGTTCTGCAAAAGACGGCGGTAAGCTCACCGCAGCCTGGAAATTTGAAACCCGCCAAACCGCCATGGCGCAAAGCAGCCAGGGACATGGGCCAAACAGTCAAGACAATTGAGAAACTGGCATACCGCTTGCAGCGGAAATATCGTGGAAAACCGTTTGGCCGGCGCCTATTCGGCCGCTTGTCTGCACGCGCCGCCTCCGTCCAGTCGGCCTTGAGCGTCGTCCGCTCAGCCGATAGCTCAGTTAGCGCCAGTGCTGCGGCATCAGAGGTGGACAAGTGTATCGTAGCCCTCGGCCTGCAATACAACGCGATCACCGGTGGCTATGCGGCGCTCCACTGCGCGCCAGGCGAATGGACGTGCTGCGAGCCCAAAAGGCAAGGCGAAGCCTCATCGCCGGACGCGTGTCGCTGGCTCTGTACAAAGAAGGCCCAACGCTGTCGCGGGTTTGTGGGTCTCCGCGCCGCAGGGCAGAAGTGAGCGCCGCAGTTCGTGTCAGACAGGGCGTTCGAGCTGGTTATTCTCCAGGTCTGGTAATTTCACCTTCCCGCATTTAATCGGAAAATTCTTCGCTGGGTACTCTTCCGGTACACTCATCTCTAGACTAGTTATTAAAGGGGATTTTGATCGTCCAAATTCTGAGTCAAGAAATTCCTGAAAAGGGGATGGCCATGCCCAAACCAAAGAATGTTCCAACCAATAAAACGCTTGTGGCGACGGGTGGTTCAGCCCTGGGAAGCACGCTCGCAATATCATCGTCTACGTCATTGAGCAACACTCGGGCAAGTTGCCTGTGGCTGTTGCCAGCGCGGTCACAACCGCTATTAGTGCCTCTGTGGCTTTCATCGCGGGTTGGGCCACGCCACACGGCGCGAACGAAGTCACCATGCAGAGCGCGAATGGCAATTTGGTGTCCGGCCATTAAGGCCATGCATACCGCCAATGAACGTTTGAGAGGTTGAGGCGGTTTCGCCGGCGCCGTGGTAAAACCCTGCGCTGCACTGCCGGATGTATATCCGAGGTAATCGCGGCCGCACAGTCGCAAGGGCTGGAAAGGTCTAGTGGCCAAGAATCTGGATAGCGTGTACGAGCGCGGACGCCGCCGCTCCGGAGCGTGGCGGAGGATGCGCCTTGATAAAGGCCAGGAATTTGTGACCGGCGGGTACACGCCTGGAGCGAAGTATTTCGATGCGGTAATCTTTGGCTACTACGCGGATGGAAAACTTCGTCTCTATGCCGGGCGACCCGTAACGGTTTCACCCCCATGCTGCGCGAGGAAATCCAGAAATACTTCCGCGGCCTTCCGATAGCTATGCCCTATTTAAAGTTTTTGTCTCGCTCAGAGACCGCATAGAGTATCAGCTCAACCCTGCTTGAAATCCCGAGCTTTTCGTAAATTCGAAATAGATGATTTTTTATCGTATGTTCGCTTACCCCGAGCTCGGTTGATATCTCACGGTTGGTGAGCCCATCGGCCACAAGCGGCACCAATTCCTGTTCCCTTTTCGTGAGCATTGCTTCACCCCGTGAGTTCACACCTTTGAAAGGCATGGCCGTCTGCAGCGCCTCAATCAACTGCAGTACGTCAGCGCTGCTTGCCCAGACTTGTCCTTTGTGCACGGCAGTGATGCACCGGGCTAAGAGATGCGTGGGAGTAGACCGTCTGAAAATGCCGCGCGCACCGGCGCGGAAAGCATGCATAACCCCTTCGCGCTCAGCGTCATCCATCAACAACACGCAACGACTCTTCACAGACAAGTCGCGAAGACGGCGAAGCAGCTCAAGTCCTTTGTAAGGCCCGTCTGCAAAATGGAGACTGATTACTGCAACATCCGGCCGGAGATCAACAATTGCGTCAAGCGTCGCACCGAAAGTTACTGTGCACTTCAGGATGGTGAGCGCTTTGATTCGGGTTAGGGCCCGCGCCAGCAGTTCAGAAGTCATGTAACTCCCGTCGCTTACTACTAGAGAAATTTTTTGACTGCGTGCCTGATTTGCCTGGCCTTCTGATCTGCCTTCTTGTTGCACCGTTTCGAACTGATCACTTGCCCCAATTTCTGCATGACTTCTCATAAATACTCCTGAGAAATACGAAATCGAAATTCGTGCAACGACGCGTACCATCCGGAATCTAGGTCGATTCGCTGCACGGAACTAGTCACGGCTGAGTACCTGATTCCAGCTTCCATCGGGGCTGTCAAGGCGCGAGAATTCCGAATGGCGTGCTCACCCGTGCAAGTGTCAAAGGTCCTTAGATCACTCCTTTCTTTGACGCCCGCCTGAGACCAGAGCATTAGTATGAGAGGGTAGGGGGATGAGAACGTAGGGGGCGAGGTTCCCGTCGACTCTCGCACACTCAATGTCATGTCCATTTCGTGAACAGCCGCACGCTCTACAGCGCCAACGCGTGAGTTACCCTGTCATACTCGCTCACGGAACCAATTTGCGCATCGGAACGTACTGTCCGTGGTCCCCAAACGTGAGTTCTTACGTCTTAGTACGCGTGCGAAAAGCACCTCGGACTATCCTGTTTTCACGAGCTTGGAAACTCTGATGCACCTGTGGAATGCATTGTTGTTTGCCTGAGGCTGGATTCCACTAAACGTAGCGCGGGTCTTCTGTCATTTTCTGTTGCACAATCTGATCAACGCCAAGTTCCGCGCCAGCAACGGATGAGCCGATCAGCTCCAGAAACGGATCACGGTCCGGGAGGTGAGTTGGCCTGATGCAAATGTCTGGTTGCGTGATGTTCACGTTCGCTGCTCGTGCGTACTGATGGGCTCACCACGGCCCCACTCCCCTTCGCACGTCAGCATTCCTTGAATAGCTCATTTGTCGCGAATTCTTAAGGGTGGTTCGATTTGAGAAACTCTTCTCATACGAATTCCAACAACCTACTCCTTGCAACGTTTTTGGCATGATCGCTATGATGAAGCAACTTGTGCTCATGGCCGCGCAACTTGCGTTGTCGGCCTTACAACTGTTCCCCTGAGGCTGGCAGCATTAAACAGCTCCAATGTAGTTAAGGTGGCGAAGCTATACCAAGCAACGGCTAAGAATTTAAGTTTTCTTTTAGGCGTTAACTTTCTTATGTTTTTCAACACACCTCTGAATTTCCGATTACTTCCCGCGAATTTGCCCGAGGAGTTAAGCAGTGGAAGCTAATTCCTGCTCTCAACAGCTACTCGAGCACAATTGGTATGTGGCGTACACCTGCAGCCGTCACGAAAAATACCTGGCAGAGCAGTGCGAACAGCGGGGTATCACCGCTTTTCTTCCTTTGTATGCTGTGCAGCGGCACTGGAAGCGACGTCGTGCAGAGGTACTGTTACCTCTTTTCCCTTCTTATGTTTTTGTCCGGATGGCCCTTGCAGAGCGTTTTCGGGTGCTCGCCCTTCCGGGGATGGTGTCTCTGGTTTGCTTCAAAGGACTTCCAGCAGTCGTACCAGACGCGCAGATCGAGGCACTCAGGAAAGCTGTGAGTCTCGGCCGAGCTGAACCGTGTACATACCTGCAATCGGGAAACCGTGTCCGGGTCACCGCGGGACCATTGGTTGGATTGGAAGGATTTGTCTGTGAGGTAAGAAACAATGTCCAGGTAATCGTCTCTTTCGATTGGATGAATCGCTCTGTATCGGTCTCGCTTGACGCTACAGAGGTGGAAGCTCTGCGGTAGCCTCCCGGAGATCACACTGCATGAACCCAGTTGCGGCAAATTCAAAGATGGAAAGCGAGACGCCACAGTCAGCCTTTCTGATGGCGAGAACGCAGCGAGAAGCGTTTCTTCGGCATTTTGGGTTTCGTGAATCTCCATTCGGCGTCACACCGGATCCTGAATTCCTTTACTGGTCTCGAATGCACAGCGCTGCATTGCAGGCCATGATTGACTCTATTGAATCAAATCTCGGGTTTAGTGTTCTGCTGGGCAAATCCGGCACTGGAAAGACCTCGTTGCTTTTCCACCTATTGGCCCAGTATCGCGAATCGGCGCGTACTGCCTTCGTCTTTCAAACCCAATGCGGACCCCATGACCTGATCCGCCATATCGCTTCCGAACTCGATCTGCCCACAAGCGGCCGCGACGAAGTCTCTTTGCACCAGAAGCTGAACGAAATGCTGCTTAAAGAGGCGCGAGCTGGACGCAAGGTGTTAATCGTCATCGATGAGGCGCAGAACCTCCAGAGTGCATCGCTCGAAGCCATTCGACTTCTATCGGATTTCGAAACGGGTTTTTCTAAACTCCTTAATGTCGTGCTCTCCGGTTCGACGCGACTCGGAGAGATGCTCCTTACCTCGGAGCTTTCACAGTTGGCGCAACGGATATCGACCATCTCCCGGTTGGAGTCTTTAGCCGGGGCAGAAGTTAAGGATTATGTAAGATTTCGACTCGGAGTTGTCGCCACGAGAGCCATCGAGGGGCTTTTCTCAGTAGACTCCCTAGCCGAGATTGCTTCGCAAAGCGGAGGCACACCAAGGATTATAAATTCACTCTGTTATCGAGCTCTCATACTGGCATATACGCAAAATAAGGGGACTGTGAGCAGAGAGCTTGTTGAGGAAGCAGCGAGGGATCTCGATTTTTCAGAACTGGGCAGCAGGGACTTGAAGTCGGCCATAAAGTACACGGCGGCTCCTGATGCTCCACTCTCGAACGGCGTCCCTGCTGCTATACCACGCGAACACCATGTACCTGCAAATGTAGCTGGCGACAGCCGTGAGTTCCCGAGGGGACCGATTGCGCACACGCAAACTTTTGAACAGAAAGAGCGCCTGCCCGATGTCGACCCCAGAGGTCTTCCGCAACCAGCGCATCTTCCACCACGCGTCAAAAGTCCCGGCATCACTTTGAAAGGTCAGCCCGTCGTCGCTAAAGCTGATCGGGGCCCCCGAATCAAATTGCACGCTATAGATCAGTTCAAGAGTGCAGAGTGGTATCGTCATCGTTCTACTGAATTGATCGTCCTGCTCGCGCTCCTCGCGTTTGTTTCCTGGTTAGGCTGGAATGAACTCCGCGCCAAATCGAGTGTAAACGGTGAGTACACATCTCGAACCCAACCAGAGTCGTTGAGGCCTCAAGTACAACCGCCAACGCAAGCAGTCAAGAACGGACTAGCTCAGAATTTGGTACAGCAGCCCAAGGGTGTCGCCGCAGCGCCTTCGACGGACTCCGAGACCCGCCAGTCTCCACCGATCCAAGTCCGGTCAATGATCGATTTGCGCCCAAATTTGCTCCTCCCATCCAAGATCCGCTCGCAAGCGTTAGCGGCAGCACAGGCGCCTTTGGCTCCCGCCACCGTTGATACCATGCCCAAAGCCGTCAACACTTTGGCAATACCAGTTGCAGCCTATGCTCCAGCAGTGCCTCGGTTGGAAGCATCGAAGCCAGTTGGTGGTTCCAGACCGAAAACAAATTTTCCCCTCCAGGCGATTAAGGTTATCCAGCCCGAATACCCGCCCAAAGCCAAGCTATGGCACATTGAGGGAGAGGTACTGATTGAACTCACCATTGACCGAAATGGTAATGTCCAAAAGGTACGCAGTTTGAGTGGAAATGCCATCCTTTTGCAAGCAGCGGAAGATGCAGTGCGAAAGTGGAAGTATTCTCCCGCTACCGACGATCAAGTTCCTGTTCCAACCGTCACCCGGGTACGATTCAACTTCAAGTTGGATCCCGAGGCAAGGAACCGCTAGGGGGTTCAAGAAATTTTTTCCCGGCACTATTAGCAAAAAGATTCGCGCCGCTGGCACTCGGTTCACGTTGCATGGGGCGCAACGGCCGCCCGAATACGCGCCATTTTTTCCGGCGAAGGCGATCTTCTGAATCACACGCTTCCCTCAGTGAGCCTGAAGTTCAAACTGAATCCAAAAACAAAGAGATAAGGTCCCGAAGGACTTTTTACACGGGTGAACAGGCCATGGACAATATGGCAATTCCCTACAGCGCGGCGGCTTTACCACTCAGCATCCATGCAGTGGAAACGGAAGAACGCCTGAGCCGGCGCTTGTACTTCGTCTGCAAACGCGGCATGGATGTCATACTGGCCGCATTACTACTTGCCTTGCTGCTTCCGCTGATGCTGTTGGTCGCTTTGTTCATCAAGCTTGATTCTCCCGGCCCTGTCTTCTTCGTGCAGAAGCGGATTGGTGTGAAGCGGCGGATCAAAGTTGGACGGATTACATGGGAACTGTACACGTTCTCGTTCTACAAATTTCGTTCCATGGTCAATGACGCGGATCCAACGCCGCATCAGGTGTACTTTGAGAATTTTCGGCTCGGATGTATCAATGGAGACCAATCAACGCCGTTTAAATTGACCAGGGATTCACGTCTGACGCGGGTAGGCGCGATACTTCGACGGACCAGCCTTGATGAACTGCCACAACTGATAAATGTCTTGAAAGGAGAGATGAGCCTGGTGGGGCCGCGTCCGGCCCTTCCTTACGAGGTGGCATTGTACGACGAAAAGCATTTCGAGCGATTTCGAGCCATTCCCGGGATTACAGGCTGGTGGCAGGCCACGGCACGCAGCCGGGTCGGTTTTGAGGAGATGATCCAAATGGATATTAATTATGCTCGGCGCGCAGGTTTCTGGATTGACTTGGAAATCCTCCTGCTCACGATTCCAGCGGTCCTGTCATGCCGCGGTGCAGAATAGGGTCGCGACCCGACGCCGATCCAATTCACTTTGAATTCAAAAGGCGTTTTCAAACAGATTACTTAAATCCAAGAAATGGAGAAATGCTGATGTTCAGAGTCGGGCTCGTCGGTTTGGGGTATTGGGGCCCAAATCTCGCACGCGTACTTGCAAACAATGAAAGGTGTGACTTTTCTGCGTGTTGCGATTTGGATCCAAGGAAGCTGAGTAAGATTACGCGGCAATATCCATCACTGAAAGGGTATCGTGATTATGACGAATTGTTGAAATCAGATATCGATGCGGTATTCATCGCAACCAACATCGGTACCCACTACGAATTGGCAAAACACGCTCTGATGCGAGGCAAGCACGTATTTGTCGAAAAGCCGCTTGCGGACAGCAGCAGCAAGGCGGCTGAGCTGACCAAAATCGGACACTTTGCCAGGCGAACTCTGATGACCGGCCATACATTTATCTACAGCCCCCCGGTGGTCAAAGTGAAGGAACTCATTGACAGCGGCAGTTTGGGCGATCTCCGTTATATCAGTTTCTCCCGAGTGAACCTGGGCCTTTATCAGAAAGACGTCGATGTCATCTGGGATCTGGCGGTCCATGACCTCTCAATTCTGCTCTACTGGCTCGGCGAAAGTCCTATCCAGGCATGGTCGTTTGGTCGAGCCTGCATTGATACGAAACGGGACGTAGCGTTCCTGTGGTTTAGGTTTCCTTCTGGGGTGATCGCTTCCTGCGAGGTGAGTTGGCTGGCGCCACAGAAGATGCGTCGAACCTGCATTATCGGTTCGGACAAGATGGTCGTGTACGACGACCTTGATCCCGGGGAAAAGGTGAAACTGTTCGAACGCGGCGTCAATCTGGCCGCTCCAAGCGACTTCGGTGAATTCCAACTGACTTATCGCATGGGCGACGTCATCTCTCCGAACCTTGCCAATGTTGAGCCTCTCGCTGTGGAAATCGATCATTTTCTCAAGTGCATTGAAACCGGAGAAGCCCCGGTTACCAATGGCGAATTCGGTACCGATGTAGTGCGGGCAATCGAAATTGCGATCGAGGGTGCCCAAGCAGAGAGCCTGGCTGTGGTTAACGCCGCGTGAGCACCGTGATGAGTCAAACCCCTGCTGTAAAGCCGTATTTTGCCCACCCGCAAGCTCTGGTCGAAACGGAAGACATCGGTCTAGGCACCAGAATCTGGGCCTTCGCCCATGTTCTGCCGGGAGCCCGCATCGGCGCCGAGTGCAATATCTGCGATCACGCATTCATCGAGACAGGTGTTGTGTTGGGCAATAACGTCACCATCAAAAATGGAGTTGCAATCTGGCAGGGAGTTAGGGTCGAGGACAACGTGTTTCTGGGACCGAATTGCGTCCTGACCAATGATCCAAATCCGCGGGCTTACATTAAGAAGCCTGGTGCGGCACTGCAAACCACACTGATTCGCGCCAACGCCACCGTGGGAGCGAATGCAACCATCTTGTGCGGTGTCACCATCGGGAGATACGCCTTTATTGGTGCAGGCGCAGTTGTGCTCAGGACGGTTCTCGATTTCGCCCTGATGGTCGGAAATCCTGCACGGCAGATCGGTTGGATGTGCCATTGCGCCAGACGCCTGCCGATTCTGGCTTCAGCAAGTCTGAACTCCTCAACGACCTGTCCCTACTGCCAGGCACAGTTTCGCGCTACGCCCACCGGGTTAACCATGGTAGAAGGATACTTTTCATGAATCACAGTGGGATCACCATTTCTTTTCTTGACTTGAAAGCGCAATTCAAATCGATCCGCAACGACGTCATGGATGCCGTTGATCGAGTGCTTGTTTCTGGACAGTTCATCGGCGGTGAATGGGTCGAACGCTTCGAAGAGGAATTTGCCCGGTTTGTTGGAAGCAAATATGCGGTTGGCGTGGGCTCCGGAACGTCCGCCCTGGAACTCGCCTTGAAAACGGCACGGATTGCCGCCAGCGATGACGTGATAGTGCCGGCGAACTCGTTCTTCGCGACGGCGGAGGCGGTCAGCAATATAGGAGCCCGGCCGGTATTCTGCGACGTGGATCCTATGGCTTTCCATCTCGATATCAATTCGGTGGAGCGCCTGATAACGCCGCGAACCCGGGCCATTATTGCCGTCCACTTATATGGACGGGCAATGGACATGACGGCTCTGGAGGAATTGGCCGAGCGGCGCGGACTCACAATCATCGAAGATGCTGCGCAGGCGCACGGGATAGAGCGAGATGGTATCCGCGTAGGCGGATCGGGCCGGCTCACCTGTTTCAGCTTCTATCCTGGCAAAAACCTGGGTGCCTACGGAGATGCGGGGATTATTACATGCCATGATCGAGTTCAGGCGGAACGGCTGCGACTCTTGAGAGACCACGGTAGTCCGGCGAAGTACATTCATGTCATGGTCGGGACGAACTCGCGGCTTGATGCAATTCATGCGGCTGTGCTCTCGGTGAAACTTCGTCATCTTCGGGAATGGAACATGCGCCGTGTCCGGCATGCGAAAGCATATGTGATGAGACTCCGAAACGCATGCATTCAGACCCCAGAGATACCACCCGTCAGAGAGCACAACTTCCACCTTTTTGTTATTCGGGTAAAGAACAGGGATGCAATGAGGCGGCACTTGCACGCGTGTGGGATAGAAACAGGGATTCATTATCCTCAGCCTTTGCATTTGACTCGTGCCTATCAGGACCTCGGATACCCGATGCGAGGCAGCTTGCCTGTTTCCGAGGCGCTCGCGTCCGAAATATTGTCGCTGCCAATGTATCCCGAACTCACTGACAGCCAAATAGAACAGGTCAGTGAAGCGGTATTGCAGTTTCTAGGCCAGGCCGAGACACAAGAAATATCGGTCCCCGCCATCCACGGCTAGAAAACAAAACTGACGAAGTTTGGCTTCAGTAAAGGGAACGTTTTCATAATCTCAGATCAATCCGAAGAGCCCCATGAACAAATCTTTGCTACGCACCAGAAACCAAGTGTCCTACCCGGCGCGCTCGCAGTTCGAGACTGCGGCGCTCCCGACCCAGCCCAAACGAGTGTTCTCTTCCGACAGATTTGTCCCGCAACTGGTCTCTGATCAGGCGAGAGAGAATCCCGGCCACATCGCTTTGGCTGGAGACTCAATGCAGCTGACGTATGGCGACCTGAACGATGGCGCAAACCGGTTGGCGCATCACTTGAAAACGTTAGGCCTCCGCCCCAACAGTGTCGTGGCAGTATGCATGCGCCGGTCACCACTTACGGCGCTCGCGTCACTCGCGGTACTGCGGGCGGGGGCTGCATATCTTCCTCTTGATCCAAACTACCCGCGCGAACGACTCTCTTTCATTTTGACGGATGCC
>Ga0157370_10005232_pt1 | contig 14601 bp, 21 predicted proteins | sample C35metaG_FD_113463 | JGI IMG/M metagenome (GOLD analysis project Ga0157370, IMG submission 113463) | Corn rhizosphere microbial communities from Kellogg Biological Station, Michigan, USA - C3-5 metaG | ecosystem: Host-associated > Plants > Roots > Rhizosphere > Soil | place: USA: Michigan...
CCGATACCGCATTGGCCGGCCTGGAGCCTGATGCCAACGAGTATCGCGAGCTGGACGGGAGCGGCCTTTATTTACGCGTGAAGCCTGATGGCCAAAAGTCCTGGCAGCTTCGCTACAAGAAGCCCGACGGCAAATGGTCATGGCTTGGGCTTGGCGGTTACCCCGAGGTGAGCGGATCAGTCGCCAGACAGAAAGCTGCCGAATTGCGCATCGACGCCGCCGACGGCAAAAACCCGATCGTTACCAAGCAAGCCCGCAAGAAAGCAGAAAGAGATATCGCTGGCGAGACATTCGAGCCACTGGCGCGGGAGTGGTACGCCTCTCGTCTCACCAACTGGGACGCGGGCACCGCCAAGCGAATCATCGGTGCCCTGGAACGTCACGTCTACCCGGTGTTCGGCAAGCGCCCCTACGCCGACATCACTCCGCTTGAGTGGATGGAGTTCCTACGCGGCATGGAACAGCAGGGAATTCTCGAGCAAATGAGCCGTGTGCGCTCGTACTGCCGAGACACCTACGACCTCGCCCGAGTAACTGGCCGGGCGACCCATAACCCGCTTGAGGGGCTGCAAAAATACCTCCAGTCAGGCAAGGCCGAGAACTACGCCCACGTCTCACCCGATGAGCTTCCCGCCCTGATCCGCGCCATCGCTGCCTATCCGCACGCCCACGATGTGCGCCTCGGCCTGCGCCTGCTGAGCCTGTTCGCCGCGCGCCCCAGCGAGCTGCGCGAGGCGCAGTGGTCGGAGTTCGATTTCGCCAAGAAGGTCTGGACGATCCCAGTCGAGCGCAAAGGCCGCAAAAAGGGACTTGAGCACCTGGTGCCGCTTTCGTCTCAGGCGATCGAGGCACTGGAGGAACTGCGCCAATACACCGGCAGCTATCCCCTTCTGTTCCCAGGCCGTAGCGACCACACCAAACCACGCAGTGACACCGTATTTCTGATGGCGTTGCGCCGTATGGGATATGAAGGCCGACAAACCGGCCACGGCTTCCGGCATATCGCATCGACAGTGCTCACCGAGAACGGTTTCGATGAGAACCACGTCGAGGCCCAGCTATCGCACAAAAAGCCTGGCGTTGCTGGCGTCTACAACAAGGCCCAGTACCTGCCGCAGCGCAAAACGATGATGCAATGGTATGCGAACTACCTCGACGGCCTAGCCGGTGGCGTTGTTGTCCAAGGCGACTTCGGCAAGCGTGCGTGACTTTTTTTCCCTCGCCAACATAGACAGCTATAGACTGAAAGCAGTCACTGTTCGGATGAACAGGCATTCCCTTGATCATCGTGATTGCCCCACAGCAGTCGCTGATTGACACAGACCGGAGGTCGCTTGCTGTGAGAGCCATTCCAACGCCAGCACAATTCGAAGCGCTGGAAAAAGCGATCGAACAGTTCATTGCCACCCTAGGAAAAAGATTTAGCGAGATCGCTGAAGAAATACCCGACGAGCCGGACTGTTGCGTACCTGAAACAAGAGTTGCCGAAATTGCCGAGCAATTCAAAGCAGCAAGGTCAGAGACAATCCAGTCATGCTTTAACACCGAATCAGACACTGTTTATGCCTGGATTGATGGTGAACCCTCCTTCCAGATCGCCCTACAGAAATTGGGCTTCACCGCATCAGGTAAAAAAAACCCATATGAAAAAATCATTGAGCTCCATCTAGCCCGTAAAAAGTGGCGATCGCACCTCATAAAAAGCAGCGTTCTCAGACATGCAACGCTCCACATAGCTTATGTGGGTGGGATCGCTAAAGCCTGCCATGGCTTCATGACAGGCAACCGCAGAAAAGCCGCTCTTGAAGGGCCGAAGGCGATTCAAAGGATGCTTAGCCTGATGCGTGAAATTGAGGAAATCCGCGAAAGTACAGACTTTTTGGGCCGGCCTATCAGTATAGGGGGACGGTTTTGGGAAATGACAAAATCAAATATGGAAGGCACGCTGGAGCATCTTTTCTCGACGACTAAAAGGGATGACAAAGATCTTTCGGCGCGCCTCATGGCATCTGAGCTTATCCAGCTACATGTGAAATTGTTTTCGGCGGCTCATAAAAATGCGGTTTTCCACCTGATGGGTTTACCTTTCATCGACAGGCCAATCGAGATGAAAACCATAGAGCGCTTGGTCGCTTTGGAAAATGTTCGAACCGAAAACCTCGGCTCATCAAAACTGATTGGCGCGGGCAGAGAAATTATCTGTTAGTCAGAAAATCGTGCCGGAACTTGAATGTTCTGTCCCCTTTTCACTTCAGTTTTCTAAACAATTTCTGTCACCTGAACACTGCGAAATACGTCCTGGCTTTGTCGTCCTAATCGCCGGCCATCTTTGAGAATCTGTCTCCCGTCATCTCCAGCTATTACGGGCAACGCACCATGCACACAGTCCACGCGCCTCACCAGCCATCCGCCGCCGCCGCGCAAAACTTCGACCCGGCAATCACCCTAATCCGCATGCCGGATCTCGAAGCCATCACCGGCCTCGCCCGTCCCACCGTCTACAAGCGCCTAAAAGACGATCCGACCTTCCCCCGCCCTGTGCCGCTGAGCAACAGCAAGTCGCGTGGTTCGCCAGTTGGCTTTGTGCTGGCCGAGGTCCATGCCTGGGTGCGCCAGCGCATCGCCTTGCGAGGGGAGGCGGCATAAATGACCGACCAAAAAAAAGGCCAACCCATAAAGGCCAGCCCAGAAAAATCTCACGCCGATTGTACCACCAGCACAGGAAAAGCGCCGACGAAGATCAGCCGCGTCCTGGCGTATCTGCTCCAGGACCGCAGCCTCAATCGCTTCGAGGCCGAGCGTTTGGGTGATCACTGCCTCCACAGCACAATAAGCAGCTTGACCCATGGCTACGGCCTGAAGTTCGCCCGCAAGTCCGCGCGCGTGCCGAACCACTGGGGGCTGCCTTGCCTTGTGACTCGCTATAGCTTGCCGCCCACCGAATACAAGCGCGCCAAGAGCGTGCTGGCTATGCTCAAAGGGACAAATGCCCCTCGTCGCCCGGTGGCGGCATGAACGCCGCGCTCACGATCGGCGATGAGTGGTCGATAACTTTGGTTGCACGCGCCGTAAGTGATCGGTATGGTTCGCCCCAAGTCATGGCAAAATCCATGATCGGGTGTAGGAACCCAACAGAAAACTTGGCGCACAGGCGCCCCCATTACGATTGCTGGCGTCTTTTTTTACGCCAGCAGTTAAGTGTTATGGCGGCCGTGTGTGGGCAGGCTTCGGCCTGGCCGGGTTCCAAGTTTCCCGGTATTCCTACCCCACGCACGGCTGCCACCCAATCCCGTAGGAAGGACCGTGGCAGTTCCGAAATTCAACTTGGAGCGCCACCTATGTCCGCCCTCATTCCGTCCGCAATTCGCGCATTTGCTCACCGCCGCATGGCCCTGAGCGCCCTTCGCGCAAACTCCAGCCTCGCAACCCGCCTCAAGCGTTCCTCGCACCACATGAGCATCGCCCGCTCCCTAGAGTCTGCAGGGGGTGCGCAATGAATGCTCCCGGCCGCACCATCCATCATATCGCCCACGACGCGCTTGAGGATCTAGGCAGCGCACAGGTCGTCCTGAGCAAGCTTGAATCCCTGCTGTATGCCGCGCTTGCAGACAAAGGCACGAGCCAGCACATCCGCAACCGGGTGGATATTGCGTGGAACCTGGCCGCTGATGGCGCCAACACAGCAGACTGTAACCACGAGGCAATTTCCGCCGCACTGTCCGGGCGTGCTGCTCTGGGCGCCGGGGGTGACCAATGAGTTCCGTGTCTGAAAGCCCGCAAATCAAAACGACCTCTAAGCCAAGAGCCTCATCGCGCAAGGGTAAGCAAATCGGCCTGCGCTCAAAGCCACAGGCGACATCTGCCTGGGACCGTCTGCCTTTCGCCGGGAAAGACCATAGCCGTCACTTCTCAAGCTGGGACGTCCCGATGACCGGCGGCTACTTCGGCGGGATCGAGGTCGGCAGGATCGTAGCCCGGATGTACTTCAAGTACCTCCGCGATGAGCAAGCCAACCCGTTCAAGTTTGGCGCGATTCATCTGCAGGGGATATTGACGTCGCTGGACGCCAAGGTCCCAGTTGCAGACGAGGAAAAGGAATCGCTCAAAGGGCAGCGAGTGGGGTTCATGTCAGAGGTAGGCCGCTGGCTCGAGGATGCCGTCCTCAAACTCGGATCGTGTCTGGATGCTATCCCTGAGCGTTCTTTCGTCCAGGACGCAAACGAACACCTTGCCAGGACTGACGCGGCACTCATGGCGGCGATTGAAGCGAGGGCCGCCAAATGAAGACCTCTATCGAGACACGCGACGACCTTAGCTTTACCAAGCGCGACGATAGCGGGCGGCTGATCAACTGGCCACGGAATAATCCCGGCGTGGCGGCAGACTGGGAAACAGGAATGGCCTACTTCGACAGCGAGATTACCGAACTGGCCGCGCACGATGAAACGGAGGCTCTGTGGGCAATCGAGGCAGCGCTGGGCGCTATGTGTGGGCGATTTACGTGCCTTGAAATCGGCTTTGTAGACCGTGTTGCGGTAGCCGCGGTTACTGGTTTGCGCGCAATGCGCAACGGTGCCGAACAGTTCGAACCGAAAGACTCAGAAGAGATTTAGACCATGAAATATCAAAACGGCGCATCAGCGTCGACGGGATCGGCTTGCCTGAAGAAAGCCACCGAACTGTTTTACGTCACCCACCCGAAGGTGCCCAAGGCATTGCTGGGACCGTTCTTGACCGAGGCCGACGCCGAGTGCGGGCGCGTAGTTATGCGTAGTGCTGGCGCCCAGGTGACGGCCTGCCTGGTTGACGCAATTGACGACATTACCCGCTGGCACGGAGTGAACAACGGTCAAGTTTGCCGGGCCTTCGCTGGCGCTGATCGCCAAGGAGGTGGCCAGTGATCATGGTTCACCACTACACGACCGAACATCATCATCTGCCGCTGATCCTCACGTCTAGATCGCTTCGCCCAAACAACGCCGGTGCCGAGCATGAGCCGCCGCTAGTGTGGTTTTCCAAGGCGCAACGCTGGGAGGGCACCGCGACCAAGATGGTCATGGGGGCCGATGGTCCGCGCTTGCTGACCTTTGCCGAGCAACTGGCCGAGTTTGGCTGTGCCCGGTTTTCCCTTCCTGCAGACGACGCGCGCCTGATGAGTTGGGTGGACGCCTGCAAGTGGGCAAGTATCACCAGCACCACCCGCCGCAAGCTGGAATCCGTGGGACGCAAGCGTGGTGCCTCGCCCATCAACGGGTTTGCCATTGCTGGCGCCGTGCCGCTGGCCGACGTGCGCCTGCAACGCTTCGACGGCGCCGCCTGGGTCAGTTATTCGGGCGCCGAGGGGGTGAGTCATGGGTAACGTCACCCCCATCAAGCGCAAGGGCAGCAGCGTGCCGCCCACTACGGGCGCCCACATCGACAGCGCCAGCTATGTGCTGCTGGTGGAAATCCTGGTCGGCTTCCTGGAACTGCGCATCTCGGAAGGCGACCAAGGCCGCCACTGTGATGAGCTGGAGCGCCTGACTCAGAAACTGGAGAGCTTGGCCAAGCGGTTTACCCCGCCGAAGGGGGCCGCATGACAGACGCAACTATCCTATTCCGTGATGCGCTCCAGGCCGTCTACGGCCCTCTCGACTGGCTACCAGAGCCCGACGGTGCAATCCACCGATTCCGTGTGCCGAAGGATAAGCCCGGCTCGCTCAACGGCTGGTATGTGCTGTACCTGGGCGGCATTGCATCCGGCGCTTTCGGCAGTTGGAAAGCCGGTGGCGCCAGCACCTGGTGTAGTCGCGAACCGGTGGACCCCCGCGAAGCGGCCCAGATCCGCGAGCGAGTTGACCAGGCCCGGCGCCAGCGCGAAGCCGAGCAACACCGGCGCCAGCAGCAGGCCGCCGAAAAGGCTAACCACTGGTGGCGCAACGCGCGCCGCGCCTCACCCGACCACCCGTATCTGGTAGCCAAGGCAGTTCGCTCCTACGGCCTGCGCCAGCGCGGCACTGACCTGCTGATCCCACTGTACCTGGATGGGCGCTTGGTCAACCTGCAAAGGATCGGGCCGGACGGCGACAAGCGCTTCCTCTTCGGCGGCCGGATCAAGGGCACCTATTCACCGCTGGGCATCATCGAGCCAGGTTCTGTTCTTTGCATCTGCGAAGGGTGGGCAACGGCCGCCAGCCTCCACCAGCACGGCGGCTATGTCGTTGCCGCTGCCATGAATGCGGGCAATTTGATCCCGGCGGCGATTGCACTTCGCGCTCGCTACCCAGGCCAGCCAATCGTGATCGCCGGCGACGACGACCAGCTCACCGATGGCAACCCGGGACGCGCAGCGGCAAACGCGGCGGCAGCGGCAGTGGGTGGCCAAGTAGCTTTCCCTGAGTGGCCGGAAGGCGCACCCGACGACCTCACCGACTTCAACGACCTCGCCAACTGGAAACTCGCCCATGTCCAAGCCTGACACCAACGTGATCAACCTTCGGCCGGACGCCGCGACCATTGCGCCAGATCGCCCCTGCTGGGCGGTGTATGAGCATTGGGTGATCAATGAGAAGGGCCGCAAGCTGCGCCCGGGCGTTTACTGGCATAGCTTCAAGCGCGCCGCCGCTGATCAGGACGACGCCGAGGGCGATACCGGCGACCGGCCTATCACCGATGAGTGGATCTCCAGCCCTGTCACAGTCGTGGCCCGAACCACCAACAGCGACGACGGCAGCGAGGGGCGGTTGCTGCGCCTAGTAACTGAGGGCGGCATCAAGGAATGGATCATCGCCATGGAAGTGTTCGGCGGCAGCGGCGAGGACGCCCGGCGCGCATTGTTCGGGATGGGCGTCATTATCGCCCTCAAGAAACGCGGCACGTTCATGGAGTACCTGCTCGACCAGCATCCTGCAGAAGTGTTTGCCACCACCAGCCGGCCGGGCTGGCATGAATCGGGAGCGTTCGTGCTGCCTGGGCGAACCATCGGTAGCGCCAATGTGCGGTACCAGGCCAGCAACAAGGCTCAGGTACTTTTCAGCCGGCGCGGCGAGCTGGCGCTGTGGCAATCGGAGGTAGCCGCCGAGTGCGCGGGCAACCCGGTGCTGACACTCGCGATCGGCTGCTCGCTGGCTGGCCCACTGCTGAGTTTGGTCGGCGTGCTAGGTGGCGGTGTTCACCTGGTGGGCGATAGCTCGAGCGGTAAGTCGCTGGCGCAACTGATCGGATCGTCGGTATGGGGCGACCCGGGCGTGTTCGCCGCCAGTTGGGACATGACCAAGGGCGGCCTGGAGATCGAGGCGTCGAGCCGCAATGACACCATCCTGCCCTTGGATGAGATCAAGCGCGCCGACCCCAAGCGCGTACAGGAAATGGCCTACTCCCTCGCCAACGGCCAGGGCAAAGGCACCATGACCCGAGAGCGCGAAGGCCGCGCCAAATTGAGCTGGCGCCTGCTGACACTCTCCAGCGGCGAGCGCTCCCTCTCTGAGCACGCGGCCATATCCGGCAATGCCGCCCACGCTGGCGCTGAGTTACGTATGGTCGACGTGAACGCCGGTACCCGCACACACCGGGCCTTCGACGAATTGCACGGGCTTGAGGGGGCAGACTTTCACCGCCAGCTCACCGTAGCGGTAGGCGCCCACCACGGCCATCTAGGCCCAGCGTTTGTGGAGCGCCTGGTCGCCGTCGACGATAAGCCCGGGCTGCTCAGTGACTTTGACGGCATCCGTGCCCAGTTCGTCGAGGACAACGCCCAGGCCGGCCGCGTGGCTGACCGGTTCGCCGTGATCGCGCTGGCGGGCGAGATGGCCATCGCCTACGGCCTGTTGCCATGGGAGCCGGGCACCGCCCTCTCCGACTGCCGCTTGCTCTACGGGGAATGGCGCTCCCGTGTCGGCGGGGGCAACGCAGAAGACCGCCAGATCCTGGCCGGCATCATCGATTTTATCGACAAGCACGGCAGCAGCCGATTCTCCGATGTCGACGCAGCGGAGGTGGACGCCAAGGTATTCAACCGCGCCGGATACTGGGAGCTGGTGGCCGGCAAGCGGCTCTATCTGTTCAACAAGTCCGCGCTGATCGAGGCCGCCCATGGGTTCGGCCTAACCCGCGTGGTCAAGGCACTGGAGGTTGGCGGGGCCCTGGCCAAACGCGACACCGACCGCGATAGCCGCAAAACCAAAAAGTACCGCATCCCCGCCGGCGGATCGGCGCGCCTGTACGTCATCGACCCAGAGGCTATGGACAGCGAAGGGGGCGGCGCATGACCTCCATATCCACCAAGTATGAGTGCCCGAGTTCACAGGAACCTATAAACGTGGGGAACAGGGGGAACGGGGGAACAGCCAGTAAAACCGTGGGCTGTGGCCGTTCCCCCTTATTGAATGTATGGGGAACAGGGGGAACACAAACATGTTTTTGAATATAAGCGTGTCCGCGTTTCCGAGCATATGGTTATCACTGTTCCCCACAAAAAAACGTGGGGAACAGAAACCCCCTCTGAAAGCCCTGGAAACATTGGCTGTTCCCACTGTTCCCCCGTTCCCCCGATTTTTTTCTAGAGACACATATGGGCAATGGAGCAATCAGGCCGAGGTGACGCCATGAGTCTCCTTTCCTGCTTACTCGATCACATGCCGCCAGCCATTGCCAGTACCGACACGCCAAAAATGGATAGTCGGCCTCGCCCACGCCTGGTGCTGGCCAGACCTGTCGAGCGCACTCCTCGGCTCATCACAAGCCCGCACGCAAGCGCCGCCACTGCCACGCCTGAGTGGCGACAGGCCCGTGACCACTACCTCAACCACATTATGGTTTGTCGGAGCTGCTACGCGCCCGCCGGCCGCTATTGCACGGCCGGCGCCCAACTGCGCGCCAGCTACGACGCCACCCCTATGGAGGCGCACCAATGACGCCCAGCCTTATCACCCGCTTGTGCAACATCGGTATGAAGCCCGGCATCAGCGCCGCCACGCAGCTCATCACCACCCGGCGAATATGCCGCGCCATTGCTGACCAGCTCGACGTTATCCGCGGTGAACGGCGAGCCCTACGCCGGCAAGCGGGAAAGCTGAAAGCGTTTCTCCCATTCACCAGGCAGACCATTGCGGAACTGGAGGAGCAGGCCAGCGAACACCAGGAGGCTACCCGCAGCGGAGCGTGGAGCGCACTCGCAGGGTTTGGCCAATCACTAATGTTCGACCGCGAGGGGCTGGCACAGGCTCTGGGCTTCAACCAGATGTGCGACCTGCTGGGCGTCAACCCAGTACATCGCCATCGGGCAAGCGCAGACGGTGACGCCAGCCTTCGCGGAGTGGCCTACCTATCCAAACTGGAGGACAGCGCCGACCGCAAGAGCGACGAATGGGGCGCCGGTGGCCCGCTGTATCAAGCCTGCCACGCCGCCATGATCCGGTTCATCAGGGAATGCCCAGAAGATCGGTTGCCCGACCCATTCGCCCCTGGTGCGCCGTTCGGCCCAAAGCTGCCCCCAGCCCTGAGCATCGTCGGCAACTGACCATTTTCCGCGCCACGTTTTGCGAATCACGAAAACGTGGCGCGACACCGAGCAACACCACCGGGCACCAGCCCATGACCAGCGCCAGCGACGCATAGAGGAAAACATGACAGACCAAGACAACAACACAGCGGGCCAGGCGCCCACGCACCGGGAGCGCTTCGCCGAGGCGTGCAAGATCACGGATTTTGCCATCGCCCCAAACATGAATGTCGGCTACCTCGTCTGGGAAGTGCAACACGTTCGTGATGGGCAGAAGGTGACCATCGACGGGCCGTTTTTCACAGAGGATGAGGGAAGGATATCAGCCGACCTATTGCGCGGGACATTCCGCGGGGCTCGCGCTTACCAGGCGATTCACTGCTGGGCATGGAACCCAGACCCACGCCGCGAAAAGGCTATCCGTGACGACGCCATGGCATCCCGAAAGATGCTCGCCATGCAGATCGGCGCCGAAGTACCAACCCACGCCACCAACGACAAGTAGGAGAAACAGACCATGGCCGCTTCAGTGATCGAATACACCCCTGTCATCAACTTCAAGCTTCGCGGTGCCCTTCGCCAGTTCGGCAAGTCCTATCCATTGGCTGTGCGTACCCCAGCGGAAGCCGTCAAAGCGTTGTGCGTTCAGATCCCCGGATTTGAGCGCTATATATCGAACGCCAAATCTCGAGGCTTGGAGTTCGCCGTGTTCCGCGACAAACGGAATATTGGCGAGAGGGAGTTGAACTACAACGGAACAGGCGACATCACCATTGCACCAGTAATTACGGGTAGTAAGCGCGGCGGTTCGCTTCAGACAATCGTTGGCGGGGTATTGATCGCAGCAGCATACGTGCTGTCTTTCACGCCGTTCGCCGCCGCGTCACCCTTTCTGTATTCGGCAGGCGCTGCAATGTCCATCGGCGGCATTATCCAAATGCTAAGCCCGCAGGCTGGTGGTCTCAAGACCAGCGCGGCGCCAGAAAACACCCCGGGCTACGCCTTCGGCAGCGCCAAGAACACCACGGCCAGCGGCAACCCGGTACCGCTTTGCTACGGCAAGCGGAGGGTAGGCGGCGCAATCATCAGCGCCGGAATTTATGCCGAGGATCAAGTCTGATCTTAGACGGTGCTATTGTTGCATCTCATGAAAAGGAGCTCTCATGCTGAAGATCGCTGCAACAACAGCACTATTTGCCGCCCTTCTGGCAGGTTGTGCCACTTCCCCGGTGCCAATCAAAAACGCTGTGGCGGTACCGCCTGAAAGGGTTCTTGCATACCAGAAAGACGTGCCCGGCACAGGCACGTTGTCGGTGACCCGCGACTCGGGCCATACGGGAAGCCTTTGTGCGGTTGGCCTTTTCGTAGACGGAAAAGTGGCGGCATTACTCAAGCCTGGAGAGAGGGTTTCCCTCCACGTCCCAGCAGGGTCTGTTGTTGTCGGTGCGGCATACCAAGGAAGCGGCATTTGCGGGATGGGCGCGGACAGGCAAGAGCGAGAGGCAATCGTCAGTGGCGGGAAGGTGAAAAACTACCGAATATCAACAAGCGGTGACGGCGTTTTAGACATTCTCCCCACCACGCTGTAGCTAAAAGATAGGGCCGCCTTCGGGCGGCTTTGTCACGCTTTGAGACAGACGATATGGTCTCACTCAGCCCAAATCGTCTGTTTCGCTGGCTAGCAATAGGTTGACTTACTCCCAGAACCAGTAAAAGCAGAAATCCGAGCGCATATATGAGCAACCAGAAAATGCCACCAGTACTTTTTCGGTACCGGCCGCTTGAGGATGACCTTTTAGCACGAGAGCTCGAGGCGCTTAAAAACGCTTACCTCTTCGCCCCCGCATTCGGAAAGATGAATGATCCGATGGAAGCTTTTTACGAAACGGGTGGTATCGGTGACCAGTTCGTGGACGAAATTCTGAGGCCGAGTGGGGTGAGCACCCAGGCCTTCTACAAGCCTCTGAAGGAAATGACTGACCGCTTCGCGCTGATCTCAATCTCCACAACTCATGAATACCTTCCTATGTGGGCGTACTACGCCAGCAATTTCGCAGGCATGTGCTTAGAGTTCAGTACCGCTCAACTGTCTACCGGTGATTTAAAGGGCGAGCACCTTCTGGAAGTCGAATATGTGACCTCTCCAGCCTCCCCTATCAACCTCACTGATGTTCTCGCAAATGACCAGACCGCCAGAGTTGTGAAGCGCCTAGCGCAGAAACGAATAGAGTGGTGCCATGAGGAGGAATGGCGTTTCGTGACCGGAGAGGTTGGGCGAAAGCATTATCTCGATGACGCGCTGAGCCGCGTTTATGTAGGGCCTCGGGCCAACCCAAGCCATGTTGCGGCTATCTGCGAGACGCTGGCTGGAAGACCTGTTGAAATCTTGCAAGGCGAGATTAATGGTTACTCAATGACGTTTCAGACCATTCAAGTCGCCACTCCATGGTCCGAAGCTGAGAGGCAAGTCGACTCCAAACTCAAAGGTGTTGAAGGCTTACCGGATGAATCAGAACTTGAAGGATTCCTTTCAGTACCCTACGAAACGCTAGTCGATACCTGTATTGCGCTGGCAGAACATCCCAACATGGAGGAGTTTGGCGGGATAGGTTTGAGCGTCACAAATGACGCTCTGTTCATCTGGACCACCTACCTGTTGCGCAACGGCAGACGAGTTTATGTGCGCCGCTACTATGGTCATGATATGGAACTGCTAGAAGATGAAGATGAGTAATCAGTGCTGGCCAATCAGCCTCCCCTTGGACTAACTTTTGCTAACAGGCCGCGAGCCTTGCCATCGGCTCCAGGCCGATCTGATGTCAACATTTCTCAACATCACGCCAGGCCCCACACTCGATCCAATGTCAGGTTTTGTAAGGTTCTGGTGCGCGCTCGATAACAGGTTTTGCTAGGTCGCTGGGAACAGTACGTGAGTTCGCGCAACGCTGGCGACGCTTCGGAATGTCCGGACCACGCGGTGTTCCCGTAGCACCGAAGGCCAGCTCAGCATCACGATCAAACCCAGCGCAGGCGCTGTCGAACCATTCATACAGAGTATGGTCGCGACAGTGCATGCCTAAGTCCCGTTTCGCACACTGGATCTGATGGTAGTAAAACGCCATGGACTGGATAGCTTTGTTCATGGCGGGAATCATAGAAATGTTGCGAAGCTCCAAGTGCGCGAGATCCTTGTCGCGGTAAACCTTCATCTGCTCGCGGAATTGCTTGAACTCCTCGAAGGAAACTTCCATTGAGGTGAGCATGCTTTCTCGAAATGTGTCTTCGTCATCTGTAAACACCTTCTTCCAATGCAACGCATCATTTTGCTGGCCGAAGGCGTGGCACCAGTCCAAAACTGCTAAGTCCAGCGCATTACGGGAGATTTGGCTCCAAAAATTACTAAGAACCCTCCCTCGGCCGAGCTGCTCCCGCGTAGCGCCAGACAGTGCCAAATTATTCACGAAGCTCAAGCAGTTCATTTCAGCGCAAGCTAGCAGCTTAGTTCGGTCCATTGTGATCCTGATTTTGGGCGCGTCGGTGACGGGGGGCGCGCCAGCGTATCGCTCTGCCTACGCTCTTTACAACCTAGGAGGTCGCGGTTCTCTATGAATATCCATGTGGTTGGTTGGTAGGGTTCAACGCTATTTTATGGCTGCAGGGGGTAACCGTCATGGGTCAAAAGCTGCCAGTATCCGCCCAGGTATCCACGGGTTGGCGTTGAATCCGCACCTGGGTGGTGACCAAGCGCGGTGACCACCATCAGTGACCACTACTTGGCTGGTCAACTGCTCGTCCAGTTCCTCTCGAAGAAACACACCATGGAGGCCAGCCAAATGCTGGCCGAGCCACGCGGTATAGCATTCCCGCCTGCTATATTGCCGGCCACCTGAATAGGCTAATCCAGTACAAGGAATGTGAATGTGAAGCTCGCCCCTGTCTTATTGCTCGCCCTACTGACGTCTGGTTGTGCTACCGGCCCCGCGGTCGAATGGGTGACTGTCCGCAACACTGACAAATTCACTGATAAATCCAGCTGCGCAGTCACGGTGGGCACCTATTACACAAGGGGCGGGATATACACCGTCAGCAATCAATACTACCCATACATTGAGGTGGTAAACGGCGACCTACGAGTGGGCGTGAAAAGCGGCGGCCGCTTCCTGATCCCGGTTGGCGACGTCCAGCTCAGAGTCGATCAAAACAAGGCATGGACGATCAGCACCAGCGAAACCCCGCTGGACTATGTGACCGAGGGCCAGCTCAAAGCTATGCAAGCCTACGCACCGAAAGATCCCCAGCAGCAACAAATAGTGGAAAATGCCTACAAGACTGCGATGGAGGCTACAGCACGATCCATGTCGCCGTTTACCGCGTCAACAGGCGAGAAGGCTCAGTCCATTCTCAAAGAGATGCGATCCGGCAAGACGCTTATCTATCGCACTGTTGGACTGAATCAGGCAGCGTCTACGACCGGAGAATACGTACTGGACCAATCGCTGGAGGTCGCATTGAGCCAATGCGGTATCCAATAAGCGCAGGCATCCGGAGTTCTCGCGCATCGTTTCGCGCACGCCCGTCGCGCATCTGGTCAATGCGCGAAGCCTTCCGCCGCCAAGGTTTCACGCGCCCTTCACGCAGCATATTCACGCACTGGGCCGCGTGATGGCCAGGCGGCATGTAGCCGGTTCGGCCTCAGCGACCGCTCACCATCGGAATGCGCAGTAACTGCGCAAATTGCGCACAGGAAGTACGCAGTTCAGTACGCACGGTTGGTGCGCATTCGGGGCGTAGCGGCAGTAGGTTCGCACTGAGGTTCGCAACAGCCAATGCGAACCGTGGTAGATCTGCTGGAGACAGAAAACATTAATAAAAATGAACATCAAAAATCAGGATTAGCGCAAAAGCTTTATCATAGTGTCGGGATAATTCGTTACTGCTTCGTACTGGTGCTGTTGGATATTAGAGGCTTGAAATGACTCATCGTATGGAACACATACGGCAAGAACGCTGTCATCTCCACCGAGATATATCGCAGACATAGACTCGTGGAGTTCAAATGACATATCGAAAAAAATATTTGCTACAAGGCCGTCAAAATAAAATCGATAACTTTGCAAAAACAG